>VFSW01005345.1_pt1 | contig 19004 bp, 17 predicted proteins | sample 5358111 | NCBI WGS metagenome assembly VFSW01 (sample SAMN11554181, study PRJNA540505) | mine drainage metagenome | isolation source: sediment from site ElyBrook_90M | place: USA: Ely Copper Mine, Vershire, VT | collected 2017 | reverse complement strand
ACAGGACTGCTTGGAAGCGGGCTGCGTTGAACACACGAATCCTCATAGCGTTCTTCATGGAACTCTCCTGGGTTGCCTGAATTTGGTTGAGCTTTTGTAGAACGTCGAACTTAGAACGTCGTGGCCACTTACGAGGAAGAAACCCGGAGTGTAAAGAAATGTTGCCAACTTTTATTTGGCTTTTGGTGAATCACTTAGGGGCGGAATGGAGCTCCTGGAGCGGGGTTCAGGGGCAGGCGAGCGCCGCGAGACAGACTTCTAGAGTCCGGCTTCGATGCGGGAGCGGGGATCGAGATAGTCGCGCAGAGCGTCGCCGATAAAGTTAAACGACAGGACGGCCAGCATGACGGCGAGCGCCGGAAAGAGCACGAGATGGGGCGCGTCGAACAGGTGGGCGCGGCCGTCGTTGAGCATGGCTCCCCAACTGGCCGTGGGCGGAGGCACGCCGAGACCGAGAAAGCTCATAGTCGCTTCGGCGAGGATGGCTCCAGCCATACCGATCGCGGCCTGCACCACGACCGGCTGAATAATGTTAGGGAGAATGTGGCGGACGATAATGCGCAGATCGCTGGCGCCTAGGGCGCGTGCAGCTTCGACAAATTCGCGTTCGCGGGCGGCGAGCACTTGTCCGCGGACCAGCCGCGCGTAGCCGACCCATCCGCCCAGCGAGAGCGCGACCACAAGATTGAAAATGCCGGGGCCGCGGAACGCCACGAAGGCGATGGCCAGCAAGATTCCAGGGAACGAGAGGAACGCGTTCATCAGCACAATGTTGACGAAGCGGTCGATGCCTCCCCCGTAGTACCCGGCGACTGAGCCGATGACGAGGCCGAGCGTGAGTGACGTAAGCACCACGCAACTGCCCACCAGCATGGAAATGCGCGCGCCGAAGATAGTGCGCGAAAGAATGTCGCGGCCAAGTTCGTCAGTACCGAAGAAGTGGGAGGAAGATGGCGGGTCGAGGCGCGTGGGAAGGTTGATGGCAGCGGGATCTTGCGGCGCGATCCAGGGCGCGAACACCGCGAGGATCACGAAGACGACCACAAGCACCACGCCTGTGGCCGCCAGCGGATTGTGGCGGGGGTTTCGCGTAGACCAGCCTGCGACCCGGCGGCGGAACGAGATGGCGGCGGTGGACACCGAGTGAATCTTATACGGCTCGCGCCCGCGCGCAACGTACTTTTTATGGTACACCTATGGCAAGGCGTAATAGATGACTCACGAAAAGACGCCTCGGAAGGTCGAACTCGTATTCTTCCGTAACGATGCGGGCGGTGAACCGGTCCGCGATTGGCTAAAGGGATTGGACCAACAGGAGCGCCGTGCCATCGGAATGGACCTGTTGCGGGCACAGTGGCGTTGGCCGGTTGGGATGCCGCTCTGGCGGCCAATGGGAAAAGGCTTGTGGGAGGTGCGAACCAACCTGCCCAGTGACCGTACGGCGCGCGTTTTGATTTGCCTTTATCAGGACCGACTCGTGGCGCTGCACGGATTCATCAAGAAGACGCGAGCCACGCCCGACGATGATCTGACGCTGACGCGAAAACGCCAGAAGGAGTTGGAGCAATGAGCAAGAAGAATCTGGGATCGAGCATTGACGACTTCCTGAAGAAAGAAAATATCTTCGAGGAAGCGCAGGCGCAGGCCGTCAAGGAGGTCGTGGCCTGGCAGCTGGCCAAGGCCATGAAGAAGAAAAGGATTTCCAAGGCGCGCATGGCGGTCTTGCTGAAGACCAGTCGGTCGCAGGTGGATCGCATTCTCGATCCGAAGCGCGACATCACGCTGTCGAGTCTGCAGCGGGCGGCGGCGTTGGTAGGGCAGCGGGTGGTGATTGAGTTGGTCTAAACTGGATCATCGTCGCCGCTCAATAACGACCTGGCGGGCGATAGATTGGCTACCCATGAGAAACGGTGCGGTCAAGATCGAATTCGTGGATGGCGAAATTAAGGGAGCATCTACAAGCCCCGGCCTTAATACTGTCTACGAAAGAATGTTCGAAACTGCAAAAACGAAGGCGAGGAGTAGTCCCGACGACGTCGAGAATGGGATTCAGGTTATCGTCTTCGGAACATTCCTAATGGAAGCCAGCTGTAATGATTCTTATCGGGCGTTTCTTTCGGCTGTAATTCCGAACAGCAAGCTAGCGGATGCCATCTGGACCGCGACGAAAGGATTGGCAATCTTAGAAAAGGTCAACATCGCCGCCGCAGTGAACCCGCCCAGCAAGACTGAGGTCGATGTCCAACTGAAGAAGCTCAAGTTTCTACTCGACCTACGTAACAGATTGGCGCATTTCAAAGATTGCGATACCGTTTGGGACGTACCCGTCGATTTCATCCGCAAGCCCGAAAACTGGCCTCAGGCTCCCGACCCCGAGTTGATGGGACACTTAACCGGCCCGAAGCTCTCCGACTACATTTCCGAGAGTGACGATTTGCTCCCTTGGTTCGATAAGGTCTTTGGAATTAAGAGAACCGTTGTGCAATCGGCTGCCGGAATTTAAATAACCGAAACCCCTTTCACTCCTAAATTACTGCCGAATCCTCGGGTTCGCTACCGAATACAGCACATCCGTCAGGAAGTTCACGCCCACATACGTCAATCCAATCGCCAGGATGCAGCCTTGCACAAGGTAGTAGTCGCGGGCGGAGATGGCGTCGATCGTTAGGCGTCCGATGCCGGGCCAGGAGAAAATCTTTTCAGTGACGATGGCGCCGGCCAGCAGGGCGCCGAATTGCAGGCCCAACACGGTAAGCACGGGGATCATGGCGTTGCGCAGGGCGTGGCGGTAGACGACGGTGCGCTCGGGCAATCCTTTGGCGCGGGCGGTGCGGATGTAGTCCTGGCTGAGCTCTTCGAGCATCGAGGTGCGCACCATGCGGGTGAGGATAGCTGCCATCGCGGTGCCCATGGTCACGGCGGGCAGGACGAGATTGGCGAACGATCCGGCGCCGGACACGGGGAGCCATCCCAGCTTGATGGCGAAGAGAAGAATCAGGATGGGGCCGAGCGCGAAGTTGGGGAACGACAGGCCGAAGAGGCTGACGACGGAGAGAAGGCGGTCATCCCAACGGTTGCGGCGCTGGGCGGAACGCACGCCGGCGGGGATGGAAAGAATGATGGCGATGAACAGCGACGCCAGGGTGAGCTTCAGGGTGTAGGGATAGCGTTGCAGGACCAGGTGCGTCACGCTCTGGTTGTAGCGGAACGAGGGGCCGAGATCGCCGTGGAGCACGCCTTTCCAGTAGTCGAGGTATTGCTCTTGGAGCGGTGCGTCGAGGTGGTAGAGATGGCGGGTGGCCTCGATGTCAGCGGGGGGGGCGCCTTCGCCGAGCATTTGCGCTATGGGGTCCCCGGGGACGAGATGGATGAGCAGGAAGACGAGGCTCACCACCAGCCAGATCACTGGGAGGGTGTAGAGGACGCGTTGGAGGAGGCGGGGAAGCATCCGGCTTCGGGCTTCGGCTTTCGGGCTTCAGCCCTGCATTCTAGTAGCCCGACTGCAAAATTGTTACTCCAAAGCGACGACTCTTAGCGTCGGCTCGGCGGGCGAGGACGCTTGCCAGGCAGCCGCCGAGACGGCGGTGCTACTTGCTCGGTTCGCTGAAGCCCGGTAGCCGAAGCCCGAAGCCCGCCCTTCAGTCTCCCGCACTCTTCGCCGCTTCCGCTTCGCCTTCCACTTTAGCCGCTTTCTCGATTCTTACCTTCGCGATGCGGTGGCCTTCCATTTCTTCTACGGTGTAACGCCAGCCTTCATATTCGAAGGAATCGCGCAGGCTGGGAATTCTCTGCAATCGGGCGAGGATGAATCCGGCCAGGGTTTCGAAGCCGGCGTCGCGCGGCAGGATCAGGCCGTGCTGCGCTTCCAGGTCGCGAATGTTTACCGAGCCTTCCAGCACGAGCACAGATTCGTCTTCCAGTGACGGCTCGTTGGGCGAAACGTCGAATTCGTCTTCGATATTGCCGACAAGTTGCTCCAGGATGTCCTCGACCGTGATCACTCCGGCGGTTGAACCGAACTCATCGACCACCACGGCGAGATGGCGACGGCGTTCCTTGAACGCGGCGAGAAGGGCTGCGAGAACCTTGGTTTCGGGCACCACCAGCACATCGTGGATGATTTGGCCGATCTGCATGCGGGAAATGCGCGTGGCGGTAGTCTGGCCAAGACTGCTGAGGCGCAGGCGCATCCAGCGCATGAGGTCCTTGTAATAAAGCACGCCAACAATGTGCTCCGGGCCGCGCTGCGGGTCGTAGACCGGAATGCGCGAGTGCTGGCCTTCCACCACGCGGGCGAGCGCATCGTCGAGCAGGAGGTCGGAAGGCAACGAGAAAATGTCGGGACGCGCCACCATGACTTCCTTGACAGTAACGTTATCGAGTTCGATGGCGCTGTGAATCATTTCTTCCTGGAATTCAGGAATCTGGCCGAACTGGCGACTGGCGGTGACGATCAGCTTGAGTTCGTCGGGCGAGTGGATAGCGCCGCGCCGCCGCGTGTCCTGGGCGCCGAACAGCCGCAGCACCAGGCCGCCGGAACGGCGCATAAAGAAAAGAACCGGCCGGGTGAGCGTGAGGAAGGCCTCCATGGGTGCGGCCACGGCCAGGGCAACGTGCTCAGCGCGCTGCAGGGCCAGCGTTTTGGGCACGAGTTCGCCCAGGATCACGTGCATATAGGTGATCAGGCTGAAGGCGATGACGATGGCAATGGTGTGGGCATAAACCTCGGCGTGGGGCACGCGGTGGACGAAGTCCATGCCTTCCACCAGGCGGGCGACCATGGGCTCGCCAATCCAGCCGAGAGTCAGGCTGACCATGGTGATGCCTAGCTGAACGCCGTTCACTACCTCGTCGAGATGCGTATGCAGGCGCTGCACGATGCGGGCGCCAATGCGTCCGGATTCGATCAGTTGCTGGATGCGGGTATCGCGCACGCTGACCAGCGCGAATTCGGCGGCCGCGAAGAATGCGTTGGCTGCAACCAGGAGCAGGATCAGAAAGACCCGGAGCAGCACAAAGGCGATCATGGAAAGCTAATTCTAACATTTCAAAGGCAGTTGCCAGCTGCCAGTTGGCCAGTGGTCTGTTTCTGGTGTTGGCATCGCGGCAGGACGCCGATGAATCTAACATCAGGGTAGCTTGTGCTTGGTGTCACAGAATTCGAAGCCTTGCCCCGCTATCCTTTTAAGCAGTTACTGGTCTAAACAACAGGTGGCATTGGTCTTGGCCGTTGCTGCCGATTGTCCTCAAGTCTTTCCGTAGATCATTTTTCTGCAATTCGCTGGAACAAACGGCCGTCAGGCCCCGTATCAAGGAGTGAGAGCGTGGTAGAAGCTCCCCATCTCCAGCAGGATCATTCAATTAGGAGGCGTTGTGAACGGAAACGGAAATCATAAGAAGAAGCGCCGCAAGCTGTTTATTTATGGCGGCATTGCCCTGGGAATCGTCCTGCTGATTACGGTGGGCGTGTTCGCTGCCACGCGCGGCGGCACCAAGATCGACCCCTCGAAGCTGGCGAAGGTGGAAAGAGGCGACCTGGCCAAGAGTGTAGTGGCCACCGGCAAGGTCACACCGATTATCAAGGTCGAAGTAAAGTCGAAGGCCAGCGGCATCGTGAAGAAACTGCTGGTGGACTATGGCGATCGCGTCAAGAAGGGTCAGCTGCTGGCGCAGCTGGACAAGATCGAAATTGAGGCGCAGGTCGACCAATCGAAGGCCGCACTAGAAGCTGCGGAAGCTAATTTGAACAGCACGCAGGCCGACTTCCCACGCGCGAAACCGGACGCGGATGGTCCGGAGGTGCCGCTGCTGAAGCGCGCCTATGACCGCGCCACGAGCATGGCGAAGGATTTAGTGGGTTCCGCCTCGGCTCTGGATGACGCGGAAAAAAACTATGAACTGGCCCTGAACAAGCAGAATGTGTCGAAGGCGCAGGTTACGGTTCTTAAGGCAAAGATTGCTCAGGCTCAGGCGCAAGTCGCGCAGGATCGGGCCAATTTGAAGCAGTTGGAAGAACAGCTCAGCTATACCGACATCGTTTCGCCGATTGACGGCATCGTGCTCTCGCGCGATGTGCAGATGGGCGATGCGGTCAGCTCCATCCTGGTGCTGGGTTCTTCGGCCACGCTGGTCATGACGCTGGGCGATACCAGCGAAGTTTACGTGAAGGGCAAAGTAGACGAGAGCGACATCGGCAAGGTTTATCTGGGCCAGGCCGCACGCATCAAAGTGGAGTCGTTCAAGGACAAAACCTTCAACGGCAAAGTTACGAAGATTTCGCCCATGGGGGTGGAGAAGGACAACGTCACAACCTTCGAAGTGCGGGTTTCGATTCAGAATCCGGGCGGCGAACTCAAGGCTGAAATGACCGCCAACGCGGAAATTATTCTGGAAGAACACAAGAACGTGCTGCAGATTCCTGAAGGCGCAATCCTTTACGACAAGGACAAGAAAGCCTCGGTCGAAATTCCAGACCCAAAGGGTAAGGAAGGCAAGAACAAAATTGCCGTCAACATCGGGATCTCGAACGGCGCCAAGACCGAAGTGCTCAGCGGGCTAAAGGAAGGCGATCAGGTAGTACTGCAGTAAACCGGGCTTCGGGCCTCGGCTTTCGGCTTATCGATTCTGGCAAATGCCCACAAGCCGAAGCCCGATAGCTGAAGCCCGAAAGCCGGTTCCCCATGACTCTCTCCGAAATCCTGCGTCAGGCGGTTGCCACATTCCGGGCCCACAAGATGCGGACGTTCCTCACGATGTTTGGCATCGTGTGGGGGATTGCGTCGGTGATCATTCTGGTGGGGTTGGGACGCGGCTTTAGCGTTGACCAGAAAAAGCACATGGAGACGCTGGGCAAGGATCTGGTCATTATGTGGGGCGGCCGCACAAGTTCCCAGGTCGGCGGACGCGCCGCCGGGCGCGAGATCCAGCTCAATGTGGACGACGCTGAGCTGATCCGGGACGAGTGCTACCTGGTCAAGAACGTCAGCCCGGAATTGCGGCGCACGATTCCTGAAGTAAGCCAGTTCAATTCCGCTAATCGCGGCGTGGTCGGCATGTGGCCTTCCTATCAGGATTTCCGGTCGCTGCTGATCAGCGAGGGCCGGCTGATCACCGACGATGACGAGCGCGAGGGCCGGCGCGTGATTGTGCTGGGCTCGAAAGCCTACCGGCAACTGTTCCCCGGGCAACCTGCCATCGGGGCGAACCTGCTGATCAAGAGCGTGCCCTATACGGTGGTGGGAGTTCTGCAGGAAAAGAAGCAGAACTCGAACTACAGCGGTCCCGACAACGACTATCTATTCGCGCCCTATTCGGCGGTGTCGCGGGATTTTCCTCCTCCCGAGAAAAAGGGAGCTGGACTTGTCCGTGGCTACCTCGACGATATTGTTTTCGAAGTTGGTGACCCCGAAGAGCATGAAGCGTCTGTATTGCAGGTGCGGCGGACGCTGGCCCGGGTGCATCATTTCGATTGGCTTGACAAGGACGCACTGTTCATCTGGGACACCATGGAGGGCGCCAAGCTTTTGGACAAAATTTTCGGCGTAGTTACTATTTTCTTCGGCTGCGTCGCCATCGTCACGCTTTGCCTGGGCGGCATTGGGGTAATGAACATCATGCTGGTTTCGGTTACGGAACGAACCCGCGAGATTGGTACGCGCAAAGCCATGGGCGCAACCAAGCGCGATATCCTGCGGCAGTTTTTTGCGGAGTCGGCCATGCTCACCATCGTCAGCGGAGTGCTCGGGCTTTCCTTCGGCGTGGGAATGTGCGCGGCCATGGAGGCGCTGCCTTTGCCGGACTTCGTGCCCCATCCCATTGTTTCCTGGATCTCGATTGTGGCCTCGATTCTGACGCTTTCTTTTATCACCGTGACCGCAGGCATGTATCCCGCCCAGCGCGCCGCGGAAATGACACCCGTGGAGTCACTCCGATATGAATAACCATCGCAGCATTCGCATTTCGTCCTCTACGCCGGCGCGCTTCGCATCGCTGGCGATCGCACTGGCCGTAATTCTCGCCGTCACCACCGCCTTCGCGTCCACTCCCCAGGGTACGTTCGAGCGCACGCTGCAGGTGAGCGGCCCGGTCGACCTGGAAGTCCTCACTCACTCAGGCGATATCACCGTACGAAGCGGGCCCGCAGGTTCGGTCTCGATTCGCGGCAAGATTTTTGTCAGCGACCGCTGGCTGCGCGGGGACCGCAGGTCTGACGTTACCGACATCGAGCAGCATCCCCCCTTGCGGCAGGAAGGCAACAGCATTCACATCGATTACGTGAACGCCCATGACATCTCGGTCGACTACGAAATCACTGTGCCCGAGAATACCGCGCTGCGCGCCCATAGCGGCTCGGGCGACCAGATTATCGAAGGCCTGCACGGCAACGCCGATTTGACCAGCGGCTCCGGCGACTTGAAACTGGCGCGCTTGACCGGCGAGATGCACGTGCAGCCCGGTTCCGGCAACGTCCGGGCCCGGGAGATTTCCGGCCCAGTGCATGGCGGAACGGGCAGCGGTGATGTGGAAGTGGACGAAACCGGCTCGGGCGACATCGATATGCATACCGGTTCCGGCAACGTCACTGCCCGCGGAGTTCAGGGAGCTTTCCGCGCCGAGGCGGGCAGCGGCGACATTACCGCTGAAGGCACGCAGAGCGGATCGTGGGACATCCACACCGTATCAGGCAATGTGCACGTTCGTCTCCCGAAGAACGCGGCCTTTGAGGCCCGGATTTCAACTAGTTCCGGCACGGTGGATATCGACGCGCCAGTAGAAATGACGGTTCAGGGCCGCGTGCAGGAGAGTCGCAAGTCGATCAACGGCAAAGTTCGCGGCGGAGGTCCGCTGCTCGCCGTGCGCACGGGATCGGGCGATATTCACGTGGAGTAAGAAAGCAGTGGCTAGTAGCTAGTGGCTAGTAAATCTAGAACTAGCAACTACCCACTAGCAACTGGGTTCCAACCATGTTCTTGAAAGAACTCATCTCGCAAGGCTGGCAGGCGCTCATGCGCGACCGCATGCGCTCGGCGCTTACCATGCTGGGCATCGTATGGGGCCTGGCCTCGGTGGTGCTGCTGCTGGCCTATGGACAGGGGCTGGGCGGCTGCGTGCTCAATGCCTTTCTGAACATGGGCAACAACGTGATCGTGCTCTGGCCCGGGCAGACCAGCTTGCAGGCTGGAGGGCAAAGGGCGGGCAAGGCGGTCAGGTACGAATACGAAGATGTGGAAGCGATCCGCGACGAAGTTCCGATTGTGCGGGCGGTGAGCGGCGAGATCGACCGCGATCTGGCCTTCAAGATCGGCACACGTGTGGTCTCGATTCAAGTGCGTGGCGTGGAAATGCCCTATGGGCAGATGCGGAAGCTGATCCTCGATGACGGCCGCTATTTCAATGAGGGCGATTTCGCCGACCACCGGCGCGTAGTAATCCTGGGCTACGGCGCGGCCAAGAAAGTGTTCCAAGGCGCTCCCGGCGTGGGCCAGCACCTGGAAATCGGTGGGCTGGATTTCGAAGTGATCGGGACCATGCGCAACAAGATTCAGGATTCGATGTACCAGGGACCGGACAATGAAAACGGGTTTATTCCCTTCGGACTGATGCGCGACCTGAAAAACATTCGCGATCCCGACGAGATCATCATCCAGCCCAGCGCGGCCGAGTTGAACAAGAAAGCGCTGGCCGCGGTGCGCGAGGTGATTGCCCGGCGTCACCACTTCGATCCCAAAGACGACAAAGCTACTCCGGAGTGGGACACTATCGAAGACCGCGCCATGATCAACGCCTTTTCCATGGGCTTGCAGGCGGTGCTGGGCCTGATTGGCATAGTCACACTAGCCGTGGGCGGCATCGGCGTGATGAACATCATGCTTGTCTCAGTCACCGAGCGGACGCGCGAGATCGGCCTCCGCAAGGCCATCGGCGCGCGGCCGCGGCACATCCTGGTGCAGTTCCTGCTGGAAGCCCTGGTGCTGACTTTCGTTGGTGGATTGATCGGAATGGCCGTCGCCGAGTTGCTCACCTGGGCGATTCCACCCATGCCCTTGTACGACGAGTTCTACAAAACCGCCGATCACGAGGGCGCGATTTTCCTGCATGCCTCGATGGGAGTGATGCTCGCGTCGTTCATCATTCTTTCCCTGGTCGGTATTGTGTCAGGATTTTTCCCGGCTTTGAAGGCGTCGCGGCTGAATCCGATCGAAGCCCTGCGCTACGAGTGATGGACCTGACCGTCTGCGCCAAGACCGTGACCGCCAGCTTCGAGAAATATTTTCTACTCCCAACGAAACACCTTCGCCGAGAGTGCGGTGCACACGATAAACCCCACGGCCAGCGCTGCTATATCGCGAGCGTGCGCCCACCAAGCGTCACCCTTCCAAATGCCTTCGAGCAGTGACACCGCGTAAGTGAGCGGCAAAATTTTCGCTACTGCTTGAGCCGCGGGCGGCATCGATTCAACCGACGCGAAAAGTCCCGAAACCGCCATCATCGGGTACATGATGACAGCGCCAATCGGCTGTGCAAAGCGCGCCGTGGGAACGATCCTGGCGATGAGAAAGCCGATCGACAGAATGCTGCAGGTGCTGATCAGAAGCGCCGCTGTAAACCCAAGCAACGGAGCATGAATCCCCACTGGATAATAGCGCTTACCCGCCAGCACCATTAAGGCCAGTGTGGTCGCGCTGAGCAGCAGCTTGACCAGCACGTGGGCCGTGAGAATCGTCTGGGGCCGCAGCGGAGTGGCGCGCAGCCGCTTGAGAATGCCTCCCTCGCGGTAGATCGAAATGATGGTGACCAGCGACAGCACCGCACCGATGAGGATCAGTACCGAAGCGATCACCGGCAGACCAGAGCTGATAAAATTACTCGCCTCGATTGAAGTCGGTGCTCTGCGGCCGACCACTCGACCCACCAACAGGAACACTACAACCGGGATGCCGATTGTCCCCAGGGCTCCCAGCGGCTCGCGCATGAATATCTTGATCTCGATCCAGGTCAATTTCCAGAGTCCACGCAGCATCATGATCGTTCCTCAGTAAATCAGCCTCAGTAAATCAGGCCTCAGTCGCGAATCGAGTGACCGGTCAGTTTGAGAAAGACGTCCTCAAGGTTGGGGAGAATCGTGCGGAAGTCCGTGACCCGGATCCGGTTCTCGGACAGACAATGAATCACCTCGGTGACGAGATCGTCGCCGCGGCCCCGAATCGTGTACCGGGAACCGCTGCGCGAGTCGCCGGACGAATTGCTTGACGAGCTGCTAAAAATGACCTCCTCGACTCGTGGGATGGTTCGAAAACGCTCCGCAGCGCTTCGGTCGTCTGTGGCGAGGACGACGGTTCGCTCAGGGCAATGCCGGTTCACCAGGCTCGCTGGGCTGCCGATGTCGATGATGCGTCCGTGTTCGATGATGGCTACTCGGTCGCACAACCGCTCGGCCTCTTCCATGAGATGTGTGGTCAGGAAAACCGTTTTGCCGCGCTCTCGGATGCCGCGCACCAGGTCCCAGATGGCCCGCCGCGCCTGCGGGTCCAGCCCGGTGGTTAGCTCGTCGAGAAACACCACCTCCGGATCGTTGATCAGCGCCAGCGCAATAAAAAGCCGTTGCTTCTGCCCGCCCGACAGGGTCATGAACCAGGCATTCCGCTTGTCGATCAGGCCAAGCTGTTCGAGCAACCGTTCGCCGTCGATTGTCTTCCTCCGGTAAAGCGAAGCCCAGAGGTCGACCGCCTCCCACACCTTGATCCGCTTCTGCAGCTGGGCCTGCTGGAGTTGAACTCCGATCCGCTCCTGCAGCGTGTAAACGTCGCTGAAGGGATCAAGACCAAGCACCGAGACGGCGCCGCGGTCGGGCGTGCGCAGACCCTCGATGCACTCCATGGTCGTAGTTTTTCCCGCACCGTTCGGCCCGATTAAACCAAAGATCTCACCGTCGTCGACCTCAAACGATATTTCGTCGACCGCCACGGTAGAGCCGTAGGTTTTGCGGATTGCGGAAACTTGAATGACTGGACGCATGATCGATGGCAAAGCGTACCAGAAACGTGGTCGAGGAAAGCGGAATACAGGGCCCCGGGCCGGACTGTCGCGCAGGACGGTCGCGCAAACCGGAGGGATACGGGCGCTGACTTTACCCATTACCTCTGTGCCTTGACGCACAGGCCCATCACAAATTAACTTCGGACCTAGGGAATATCCTGCCTTTTTAAAATCGATTCTGCGAGGGAAAGTGCCTTCACATCCGACCGTAACTCTGACCACTGATTTCGGGACCAACGATCATTTCGTGGGCGCCATGAAGGGCGTCATTCTCGATATTGTGCCGGAAGCCACGATTGTCGATATCTCTCACGCGGTGCAGCCTTTTGACGTGCTCGATGGCGCGCTTACCATTTCCCAGGCGTATGCCTATTTCCCCGCCGGAACCGTGCACCTGGTGGTGGTGGATCCGGGTGTGGGCACCGCGCGGCGGCCGATTATCGCTTCCACCGACAAGTACTATTTCGTCGCGCCCGATAACGGCATACTTTCCCTCATCTACGCCCAGGAAGAACGCGCGCACGTGCGCCACATCACTTCCGATCATTACTTTTTGCAGCCCTTGAGCAACACTTTCCATGCGCGGGACATTTTTGCTCCCGTGGCAGCCTATCTCGCCAAACAGGTCGATTCGCACAAGTTCGGGGACGAGATTGAGGATTACACGCGATTCGCCGCGCCCCGCCCCAAGACCGCGGGAGATAATCGCATGCGTGCCGTGGTGCTCAAAGTGGACCGCTTTGGCAACCTGATCACCAATATCACGCCCAAGGATGCGCCCATGCTATTTGGAGCGGATCCGGCGCCTTTCAAGCTGATCGTGGGCAACAAAGAGATTACCGTGATCCGGACGATTTACGCCGAGGGCACGCCGGGAGAAGTGTTCGCCATCATGGGAAGCATGGGCTTCCTCGAGATCGCCGCCAACCGCGGCAATGCTGCGCAGATTACGGGAGCGGGCAAGGGCAACGAGGTGAGCATTCTCCTGGGTGGAGCGGCGGCGGCGGGCAAAGGCGCGTAGAGCGCCACTCCATTCTTCACCACTCTTCACCACGGAGTCACAGAGGCACGGAGAAGGCATTTGAGGTTTGTTTTCTCCGTGCCTCTGTGTCTCCGTCGTTGAGCGATCTGAAGGCGAATCAAGAACTTTTGGGCTTGGGATGGACGTAGCGCTCCATCTCGCCGGTCCACTTCAGAAACCGCCACAGGTGGGTGCGCTCCCGCCATACGAATTCCCAGAACTCCAGGAACCCGATCTTCGTCATTTTGACCCCGGTATAAGTCTCGATCCGCCACAGCAAATAGGGACTCCGCCAGGGAGCCAGGCGATGGGCTTTGGTCGAGTTCCAGAGAAAGCGGAGCGTGTAGCGCACGGGATAGGTTTACCACAAAGGATGCTGTCGGGCGAGCGGAGCAGCGCCAAGCTAGCTTCTAGCCTTTAGCTCTGAGCTTTCAGCTCACAAGACTTGCCGAAACCGTGGAACCGCGAACCTCGCCCACCGTCCTAAATGTCCGTATCGCTGGGGTTCAAGCTAAAAGCTAAGGGCTAAAAGCTAAGAGCTAAGGGCGCTTTTCCTACAACTCGTACTTCTTCATCAAATGCCGGAACGACCGGTAGGAAATGCCGAGCAGGTCGGCGGCTTTGGTTTGCACGCCGTTGCTTTGGTCGAGCGCGCTCTGCAGGAGCGAGCGTTCGATGCCGGCCACGTAGTTTTCCATGCCCACGCCCTCAGGCAGCACCGCGCCTTCGGGCACGTCGGGCAGTGAACCTGCCCCGCCCACGCCGGCGGCGGCCGCCCGCGCTTTGGAGCGTTCCACCGGAAGCTCGACGTGCAATTCGTCGGTAGTCTCGAGCGCGACGGCGCGCTCCACGGTATTTTCCAGTTGGCGCACGTTGCCGGGCCACTCGTAGCCGCACAGCGTATCCAGCGAGTCTTTATGGACTCGCAAAATGCTGCGTCCGGCCGCAGCCGCATATTTCTTGAGGAAGTGATTCACCAGCAGGGAAATGTCCTCCGGGCGCTCGCGCAGAGGAGGCACGCGGATGGGAATCACGTTCAACCGGTAGTAGAGGTCTTCGCGAAAAATATTTTCGGCGACGGCCTTGTCGAGATCGCGGTTGGTGGCGGCGATGACGCGCACATCAATCGGGATTTCGCTGGTGCCGCCGACCGGGCGGACGGTGCGCTCCTGCAACACGCGCAGCAGTTTCACTTGCATGGCCAGGCTCATTTCGCTGATTTCGTCGAGGAAGATCGTGCCTCCGTCAGCGACCTCGAAGAGGCCTCGCTTGTTCTGGTTGGCCCCGGTGAAGGCACCCTTTACGTAGCCGAACAGTTCGCTTTCCAGCAGCGTTTCCGGGAAAGCGCCGCAATTCACCGATACGAACGAGTCCGTGGCGCGGGGTGAGCAAACGTGCACGGCACGCGCGACCAGCTCTTTACCGGTACCGCTTTCGCCATGAATCAGAACGGTGCTGGCAGTGGAGGACACCGTGCGAACCGTTTGCTTGAGTTTTTCCAGGGCCGCGCTGGAGCCGACGATATTGTCCAGCGAGTTGCGGGTAGCAGCGTCGCGGCGTAAGGCAAAATTCTGCTTGCTTAGAACCTGCTTCTCGAGCACGCGGTTGATGGCCAGCTTGATTTCGTCGACCAGCCCGGGATTCTTGCGAATGTAGTCGGAAGCGCCGCCCGCCTTCACGGCCTCGACCGCGGCCTCGTAGTCGTCGACCGCGGTGATGAGAATCACGGCGGAATCGGGCGAAACGCGATGGGCGTGGCGCAGCACTTCGATGCCGTCGATATTCGGCATCTTGATATCGGTGACGATCACGTCGTAAAGGGCGCCGTCAATCTTGTTCTTGGCCGCCTGCCCGGACTGCACGGTTTCCACGCGGTGGGATTCGCGGCGCAGGGCGATGTCCAGCATTTCGCAGATGGAGCGTTCGTCGTCGCAGACCAGTATATTAGCCACGCGCCCTCCCTCCGGCTGCGACGGCAGCCTTGTGCGCGAGCACGCCGACCGGAACCTCGTCGTTGGCGTCGTCCTGCGAGACGTCCCCGGAAACTACCTTCTCGGCGTCCAAACGGCGCAGCCTCAGGATGAACGTCGCACCCTGGCCGGGTTTGGAGCGGGCCCAGACTTTCCCTTCATGGGCCTGCACGATCTGATAAACAATCGCCAGCCCCAGCCCAGTGCCGCCCTCAAAATTCGACTGGAAGGGTTCAAAGATCTTTTCGATCTGCTGCGGAGACATGCCGGCTCCGGTATCGGTGAATCCAACCTGCCAGTCGTCGCCCAGCGACTCGACACTCACGGTGAGCGTTCCGCCGCCGCGCATCGCACGGATCGCGTTTTCGCAGAAATTCCAGAAGACTTGCTTGATCTTGTCGCCGTCGGCGATGGTAAGAGCGTCGCTCACGGTGAACCGGCGCTCGATGGTGATTCCGGTTTTTTCCGCTGCCATGCGGTGGTCGATCAGGGTAAGCGTATCTTCCACCAGCTGGACCAGATCGACTTTGCCGAAGTGGTATTGCTTGGTGCGGGAGTAGGCGAGGAAGTCGGTAATGATGCTGTTCAGCCGCTGCGACTCGCGGGTGACAATCCCCAGCAAGTGCCGGTGTTCGTCGTTCATTTCCGGAACGCCGGAGAGCATGCTCACCGACCCCGCGATCGAGGTTAGGGGATTGCGAATCTCGTGCGCGATGGCAGCGGCCAGCCTGCCCACCGCGGCCAGGCGGTCCTGCATACGGACTTCGCGCTCCAGGCGCCGGATCTCGGTCAAGTCGTCAAAAGCGTAAACGAATCCCAGCACCCCGCGTTCCGGAACTGTCAGGGCCGCGACCCGCACGCGGAACGTTTTGCGAAAGCCTTTGGGGATTTGAAAGCGGATCTCCGCATGCGGCCGCGGCGATTCCGTGTTCGGCAGCGGATCGAGGAACAGGTCCTTGACCGGAGTGCCCCCCAACTCTGCCGCCGAGCGCTCCACCAGCTTTTGCGCGGCCGGGTTCACCAGCGTAATTCGGCCGTCGAGCCCCGTGGTGATTAGTCCGCTGCTGATGGAATGAATGATGTTCTCGTGCAAGGCCTGCAAGTCTTCCAGGGCGCCGCTGGCATCCTTCAGTTGTACCCGTGCCTGGCGCAGCTTGCCGGTCAGCAGTCCGGCCAGATACGCCACTGCCAAAAAAGCAAACAGGTTGACGAAGATAATGGCTTGCAGGGCCTTCAGCGCGGGATGCGTCGTGCAATACGAAGGCACCACCCCGTAATAATTCAGTTCCAGGACCGTGCCGTAAAGCAGGAAGGCCAGCGCCGCCACCAGATGCGCCCAGACCCGCGGCAGCAGGACTGCCGCCACGATGATGACCAGGGGATAGAGAAAATTGAACGAACTGTCCCAGCCTCCGGTTTCGTGCACCACCAGGCTTACAAGAACCAGGTCGGTGAGCACCTGGAGCGCGGCCTGCAGGCGATGCTCTCTCCAGAACGAAAGCACGACCATGTAAAGGAGCGAAACCGTGAACCAGACCAGGATGGTGCCAATGAACAGACGGATGGGCAGTGTTGTGGGGGTAAACTGGGCCACCGCGAGCTGAATCCCGAGCAGGAAAGTCAGGATGAGAACGCGTACTTTGACCAGCCAGGCCAGCCAATTCCGCTCATCAAAAGTCGATTGCATAGCAATCCCGGTGGTCTAGAGAAACCAGGTTTCATGGTTTCAAATGTTTCAAGGTTTCCAAGTTGTGAAGGGTTAACCTTGAAACTTTGAAACCTTGCCACCTTGAAACCTGCTTTTGAAACCTTGTCGCCTTGAAACTTGCCCTTATCCAGCCAGTTTGGCGATCATGGCAAACAGCGGCATATAGAGCGAAATCACGATGCCGCCGATCATGACGCCGAGCAAGCCAATGATGACGGGCTCGAGCATGGCCAGCATGTCTTTGGTCGCTGCGTCGACTTCTTCCTCGTAGAAGTCGGCAATCTTCTGCAGCATGGAATCCATGGCGCCCGTGGCTTCGCCGACGCCGATCATCTGCGTCACCATGTTGGGAAACACGCCGCATTCCTTCAGAGGATCGACGATGGTGCGTCCTTCTTCGATGGCTTTCCGCACCTTCATCAGCGCTTCTTCCAGAACCGCGTTGCCCGAGGTCTTCGCGGTGATGCTGAGACCTTCCAGAATAGGCACGCCGGAAGTGATCAGAGTACCCAGCGTACGGGTGAAACGGCCGACCGCAATTTTGCGCAACAATTGTCCAACCACGGGAAGATGCAGCAGCATCTTGTCGAAATAGTAGCGTCCCCGCGGATGCTTGCGAATCTGCTTGACGCCGAAGACGAAGCCCGCGACTCCCACAATGAAAATCCACCAGAAACCCTGCACGAAGGAGCTAAGGCCCAGGACGATTCGCGTCGGCAGGGGCAGTGTGACCCCCAAGCCGGCAAACAGGTTGGCGAAAATGGGCACTACCCACTTCAACAACGCGCCCACGATCAAGACGGCCATGGAAACCACGGCCACCGGGTAAATCAGCGCTGACTTCACCGCGGACCGCAGGCGTACCGCCTTTTCCACGTAGGTGGCCAGGCGCTGCAGAATGATGTCGAGAATACCGCCGGTTTCCCCGGCCTCGATCATGTTGGTGGTCAGGTCGTCGAACACGACCGGATACCCGCGCATGGCGTTGGCCAGAGTGGCGCCGCCTTCCACCGTCGTGCGGACACCCGTCAGCGTCTTCTGGAACGCCTGGTTTTACTGGTTTGCCGCTAGGATTTCCAGACACTGCACCAGAGGCAAGCCCGCGTCGATCATGACGGTAAACTGACGAAAGAAGATTGCAATGTCCTTGGTCCCGACTTTGCCCGAACCAAAGGTGGGCATCGCAAATTCTTTGCCCTTTTCGCGGATAGCGCCAGGGGTAATGCGCTCGCGACGCAACGCCTGCGTCAGACTCTGCTTGTTCGGCGCGACTCGTTCTCCGGAAATCTTCTGCCCGGAGGCGTCCTTGCCTGAGAATGTAAAAACTGGCATGGTTTTAGCCTCTCCTCAATTCGTCTGTTATTCCTTCACTGCTCTGCATCGAAAATCCTGTCGTTTATAACCGGACATCTTCACTCATTCAGTCATTCCGTCAAGGCACGATCCTTGCCCTCTGGCCGCGGAGCTTAATGCTTCGACGACGCAGCCCCCTTGGCTGCCGCTCCGCCTGCTGGGTTTCCCCGGTTCGTCAGGCTGGCGCCGCGGTTGATCATTTCCTGCAGTTCATCCACATTGCTGGAGCGTTGCAGCGCGGTTTCCAGCGTAATCTGCTTCTGGAAGTAAGCGGTGGCCAGCGCCTGGTTAAAGGTCTGCATTCCAAATTTTTCCTGCCCCGATTGCATGGACGAATAGACCTGGTGGATCTTGTCTTCGCGGATCAGGTTGCGAACCGCCGCGTTGGGCACCAGAATCTCCATGATCATGGCGCGGCCCTTGCCATCAACCTTGGGCAGCAGGCTTTGGCACATGATGCCTTCCAGCACCAGCGAAAGCTGGGCGCGAATCTGGGGCTGCTGGTGGGCGGGAAACACGTCGATGATACGGTTGATGGTGGACGTGGCCGAGTTGGTGTGCAAAGTGCCGAAGGTCAAGTGACCGGTTTCGGCAATGCGCAACGCCGATTCGATCGTTTCCAGGTCTCGCATTTCGCCGATCAGCACCACGTCTGGGTCTTCACGGAGGGCGGCGCGCAACGCGTCGGTAAAGCTCTTGGTATCGGCGTGCAGCTCGCGCTGGTTCACCAGGCAGTTCTTGTTCATGTGCACGAATTCGATCGGGTCCTCAATGGTGAGGATGTGGTCGTGGCGCTCAGTATTGATCTTGTCGATCATGGCAGCCAGCGTGGTCGACTTGCCCGATCCGGTGGGACCTGTGACCAGGATCAGGCCGCGGGGCTTGTCGCAGAACTTGCTGACCACCGGCGCCAGGT
>VFSW01005344.1_pt1 | contig 19007 bp, 18 predicted proteins | sample 5358111 | NCBI WGS metagenome assembly VFSW01 (sample SAMN11554181, study PRJNA540505) | mine drainage metagenome | isolation source: sediment from site ElyBrook_90M | place: USA: Ely Copper Mine, Vershire, VT | collected 2017 | reverse complement strand
TTCAAGGTGGACGGCAAGCTGGTTCCGGTTTCCAGCCAGCCGCTCTCCCACCAGCACACGCGCGAACTGGCGCGCAGCATCATGAACGACCGCCAGACAGCGGAATTCGAGGCGAATCACGAGTGCAACTTTGCGATCAGCCCACACGGCATAGGCCGCTTCCGCGTCAACGTGTTCATGCAGCAGCAGAATGTCGGAATGGTGATGCGCACGATCACCACCAAGATCCCCGATCTGGACGTCATGGGCATGCCGCCCATCCTGAAGGACATCGTGATGACCAAGCGCGGTCTTGTGATCCTGGTGGGCGCGACAGGTTCCGGAAAATCCACCACGTTGGCCGCAATGCTCGGGCATCGCAATCACAACAGCTACGGCCACATCATTACCATCGAGGATCCGGTCGAATACGTGCACGAGCACGGCAACTGCATCGTCACGCACCGCGAGGTCGGCGTCGACACCGCCTCCTGGGAGGCTGCGCTCAAGAACACCCTGCGCCAGGCGCCAGACGTAATCCTGATCGGCGAGATACGCGACCGGGAGACCATGGAATATGCGGTGGCCTTTGCCGAGACGGGCCATCTTTGCATGGCGACCCTGCATGCGAACAGCGCGAACCAGGCACTGGACCGCATCATCAATTTCTTCCCCGAAGAACGGCGCGAGCAGCTGCTGATGGACCTGTCCCTGAACACCAAGGCCCTGATCTCGCAGCGGCTGATCCCGAAGAAGGACGGCACGGGACGTGCCGCCGCGATGGAAATCCTGCTCAACTCGCCTTTGATCTCTGATCTGATCTTCAAGGGCGAGGTGCATGCGATCAAGGGCGTGATGGCCAAATCCAGGGAGCTTGGCATGCAGACCTTCGACCAGGCGCTGTTCGACCTGTTCGAGAGCGGAACCATAGGTTATGAGGAAGCGCTGAAAAATGCCGATTCGGTGAACGACCTGCGTCTGAAGATCAAACTCGAGAGCCGCCACACGCTGGACCGCGATGTGTTAAGCGGAACCCACAACCTGCAGATGACCTGATCACAGCTTCTTCTTTGCGCGCGGGTGCGCTGCATCGTATATTTTGCTCAGATACTGGAAATCCAGATGCGTATAGACCTGCGTGGTGGAGATGCTCGCATGACCCAGCATCTCCTGGACCGCCCTGAGATCCCCTGAAGACTGCAACACATGGGTCGCGAAGGAATGCCTGAGCACATGCGGATGCACGTTGGCGCTCACCCCCTGCCTGATCGCCCACTGCTTCATGCGCGCCTGCACCACGCGGGGCGAGATGCGGGCGCCCCGCGCACCCACGAAAAGCGCGCACTCACCGCGATTCGCGAGCTGAGACCTGACTTCAAGCCATGCCTTGAGTGCCCCCACCGCAATGCTGCCGACAGGCACGATGCGCGTCTTGTTTCCCTTGCCTGTCACGCGCACTTCGCCTGAAACGAGATCGAGCCGTTCCGGATCCAGATTCACCAGCTCCGCAAGCCTCAAACCAGAAGAATAGATAAGCTCGAACATCGCCTTGTCGCGTATCGCCTCTGTGGTATCGGCAGGCATATCGACAAGACGCATCGCCTGATCAGGCGACAGTGTCTGCGGCAAGGTCTTAGCCGACCTGGGCGCACGCAGCCCCGCACAGGGATTGGCTTCGAAACCGTGGTCGCGCATCAAATAATTGAAAAAGCCGCGCCAGGCCGAGAGCATCCGCGCAAGAGACCGCCCGGAGAGACCCTTGCCGTGCAGTTGCGCGATGAAACGTCTGACATGGGGTGTCTTGATATCGGCAAGCTTAATGTCGCCGCAGAGTTCGAACAGGTAGCCCAGATCGCGCGCATAGCTTTTTGCAGTCAGTTCGGAATAGCGCTTCTCGAAGCGCAGCCAGCCCAGATAACCTTCGAGATAATGCAGGCTCCCGTCCGGACAGGCCATGATCAATGGTCGAGATAAGGATGCAGCGCGCTAGCCGCCGATTCCGCGATGTACTGCAAGAATACCGTGCCCATCCCCGGATAGAAACGCTGCTTGTCCTCGGATGCCAGCACCAGAAGGCCGATGGAAACGCTGCCCGCATGGAGCGGCAGATAGGCAAAGGAGTGCAGAAGTGCAGCACTTTCGCCGAACCACTCTGCGGTATCGTGCATCCCGTGGTGCAAACAAGCCGGCTTTTCGAGCTCGTCGGTGAACACCAGAAGCTCCATGCTGGGAGGTGTGACCTGCCAAAGGTGCAAAGCGGCATGCGGCACCGCAAAGATGTCGCGCAACAGGCGCGGTATCATCTCGTGCAGCGTGGCAAGGTCTCGGCCCGCAAAAAGCGCATCGGTGAATTCATGCAGCCTGTGCTGCAGCGCATCGTTCTCCCGGCCAAATTCGACGAGCTCATGCAGACGCTTCTCGAGCGCCTTGTTCTTTTCGCGCAACGCGAGCAGTTGCCGCTCGCCAAGCGATATCGTGCGCCCGCCGTGCGGATGCGGCAGGTTGATCTGCGTCAGCGTATCGGCATATTCCTCGAAAAATTCCGGCGTGTTCAACAAAAAATGTGCGACGTCCTCTGAATTCATACTCATGCCTTATAAGTTAATCTCGCCGGAGAACACGCTTATCGCGGGTCCTGTCATCGATACCGTTTCGCCTTCCCATGCGATGCTCAAGGTCCCGCCGTGCGTGGCCACCGTCACCGGACTGTCCAAAAGGCCGCGCCTGATTCCCGCCACCACCGCAGCGCATGCGCCCGTCCCGCAGGACAGCGTCTCGCCTGAGCCGCGCTCGTATACGCGCAGCCTTGCGTGATGCCTGTCCATGACCTGCATGAAGCCCGCATTGACCCGCTTCGGAAAACGCGGATGATGTTCGATCAAGGGCCCCAACCTATCGAGTTTTGCCGACCCAACGTCATCGATGACCTGCACCGCATGGGGATTGCCCATCGAGATCGCGCTGATCGTCAAGGTCTCGCCGTCAACGAGAAGCGGTTCGCTCACCGCCCCCGTGCCGTCTGTGAAAGGCAGCCTGGCCGGATCAAACACAGGCGAACCCATGTTGACCGTGACTCGCCCGTCACTCTCGAGGCGCGGGCGTATCAGGCCATTTTGCGTCTCGACCACGATCTCGGTCTTGTTCGTCAGTTTCTGTTCATGCACGAAGCGCACGAAACAGCGCGCGCCATTGCCGCACTGTTCGACTTCTCCTCCGTCCGCATTGAAGATGCGATAGCGGAAATCCGCACTCGTATCATGCGGTTTCTCGACCAGCAATATCTGGTCGCAACCCACGCCGAAGTGCCGGTCCGCCAGGAGGCGCAACTGTTCGGTCGAGAGATAGACGTGCTGGCGCACGCCGTCTATCACCACGAAGTCGTTTCCCGCCCCGTGCATCTTGGTGAATTTAAATAACATCCATTGCCTCCGCTGGGCGCCGCATGCGCGCCTCTTCAGGATTTTACCCCAAGTTGCCTTATTTCTTCATGCCTGAAGCAATCGGTCACATGGTCGTTCACCATGCCTGTCGCCTGCATCAGCGCATAGCAGATCGTCGTGCCGACGAACTTGAATCCGCGCCTCTTCAATTCACGGCTCATCGCATCCGACTCCCTCGTGCTGGTTGGCACATCGTCTGGACTGCGCCAGACATTCTGTCTGGGCCTGCCTTCGACAAACTGCCAGAGAAAACCGGCAAAGCTGCCGAACTCGCTTTGAGCCTCGAGATACTTTCGCGCATTGATTGCGGCGGCCTGCACCTTCAGCCGGTTGCGCACGATGCCCGGATTACCCAGCAGCGCTGCGATTCTATTCTCGTCATAGGCCGCGATGCGAATCGGATCGAAGCCGTCAAAGGCCGCCCGGTAATTCTCCCGTTTGCGCAATATCGTGATCCAGCTCAAACCTGCCTGCGCGCCTTCCAGTATCAGGAATTCGAAAAGGCGTTTGTCGTCGAAGAGCGGCACACCCCACTCCGTATCGTGATAACGCTGATAGAGTTCGTCTTCTCCCGCCCAGGCGCAGCGCTTCACGATGCACAAAGCTGCACGCAATCGCGCCAGAGGCAGCGATCCATGACCACCATGATGCCCGCATCCCTTGCGCGCATCGCAGCTTCCTCGTGGACTATCCCTTCCTGCAGCCAGATGCGCTTGATGCCCAACCTGATGCAGCTCTCGACGATCCCGGGTATATGTTCGGCTGCGCGGAACACATCCACGATGTCCGGCAATTCCGGCAGGCTTTCAAGGTCGGGATAGGCTTTCTCACCGAGCACCTCGGCAACCATCGGGCGCACGGGTACAATGCGATAGCCTCTGCCTTGCAAACCCTTTGCCACCTTGAAGCTGGGGCGAGAATCATTCGGGGACAGACCCAGCACCGCCACGGTGCATATCTCTTTCAACATTTGTCTTATTTCATCTGCATTCGGATTGGCGAACATAGTGTAACGGTATTCTACAAAACGCAAAGATAACATTATTTATGCTGAAGCGCGTTCGAGAAAAGCATCCGGCATGGACGAGACGGACGGAATCCGCTATGCTTCAATGCTTTTGATGGATAAGCATCTTGTCCATTTAACTACGCGCTCGTAGCTCAGTTGGATAGAGTATTGGTTTCCGAAGCTTATGGTCATTCGGGCGCAGTAGGGTAAAATGACCATAATTTCAAACTTGGCTGTCGTGCCTTTTTGACAGCTTATCAAAACAACGCGCTCGTAGCTCAGATGGATAGAGTATCGGTTTCCGAAGCCGAGGGTCGTGGGTTCGACTCCCGCCGAGCGCGCCAAATTCAGGCTTGCGGTCATGTGACTTGAGGTCGTCGAAATCTCACCCAAAATATTGGTGACTATTTGGTGACTAAATGGTGACCATTTGGTGACCACGTAAAATCCAACCCTTTTTCTTATTGAAAATTATGACCATCAGTCTTGGTGACTATCATCCAGTCAATTGACGATGGCGGTTCCACGACCAATAAAAATATATCATTATCAGAACATCACCTGGGCGCTTTGCCCGGAATTCGCCAAGGAGCGATGCTGCAGTATTGGTTGCATTTGTCTTCATTTACACTCATCCCTATGGGCTCGACCACTCTTCCGACAAAACCTCAGCCTGCTTGAGCACCAACTCAATGGCCGCTTCAGTTTTATCCGGCGGATACCTGTAGCGCCTCAGCGTGATGCGAACTAGATTGCGCAATCGTGCACGCACGCTCTCCCGTCTCTGCCAGTCGACCGTAGTGCTGTTGCGCAATTTTTCGGTCAATTCCAGCGCGATCTTCTTCAGTATTTCGTCGCCTAATTCACGCACCGCACTTTCGTTGTCAGCCAGGGCATCATAAAAGGCGAGCTCCGATTCGTTGAGGCCTAGATTCTCACCGCGCTTGGCTGCCTCGCGGAACTCTTTTGCCATCTGAATCAGTTCTTCGATGACCTGCGCGCTTTCGATGGCCCGGCTGCGGTAGCGGTTTAGCGCGACCAGAAGACGGTCGCTGAATTTCTTCTCCAGGATCACGTTGGTCCGGCTGCGGGATTTGATTTCGTCATTGAGCAGTTTTTGCAAAAGCTCTACGGCGAAGTTGCGCTGCGGCAGATTGCGCACCTCTTCCAGGAAGGCATCGGACAAGATGCCAATATCCGGCCGGTCCAAGCCTGCGAGCTTGAAGATGTCCTCGACACCCTCGGCCACGACCGCATTGTCGAGAATCTGCTTGAGGACGGCGTTCTTCTTATCTTCTGAAAGTTTCTTGTCGGTCTCCGTCGCCTTGGAAATCACGCTCTTGATGGCTTGGAAGAAGGCAATTTCTTCACGCAGTTCCATCGCTTCATCCAGCGTACCACACAGCGAAAAAACTTTCGTAATCGCCAGCACCACGTCGAACCAGCGCTTCTTGCCATCGTCCAATCCCAAAACAAAGTTAGCGGCAGGCAGCAGCAAGGCCGTCGCCTGCGTGCGATACCCCGAATAGTCAAAGCCATGCAGTAGACCACGCGCGACTTCCATCAATTCCTTGAGCTTAGCCAGAGCCTCGGCGACATCTAACGTCGGCTGGCCTTTGCCGCGGCTTTCGGTGTAGGTCTTGAGCGCCCGGCGCAATTCGGCGGCGATGCCGATGTAGTCCACCACCAGCCCGCCTTCCTTGTCCTTGAACACCCGGTTCACGCGCGCGATGGCCTGCATCAGGTTGTGGTCCTTCATCGGCTTGTCCACGTACATCGTGTGCAGGCATGGCACGTCGAAGCCGGTGAGCCACATGTCGCGCACGATCACCAGCTTCAACGGGTCTTTGGGATTCTTGAAGCGCTTTTCCAGTTGCTTCTTAGTCGCCGCATTGTAAATGTGCGGCCGCAGCAACTCGGCATCCGCAGCCGAGCCGGTCATCACGACCTTGATCGCGCCCATGGCCGGGTCGGGGCTGTGCCACTCCGGCCGCAACGCCACTATAGCGTTGTAGAGATGTGCGCAAATCTCGCGGCTCATCGCTACGATCATGCCCTTGCCTTCCACTGACCCATTGCGCGCCTCGAAGTGCTGCACGATGTCTTCGGCCACTTCTTTGACCCTGGGTTCTGCTCCCACCAATTTTTCCAGCGCGGCCCATCTCGATTTCGCCGCTTCGCGTGTCGCGACATTCTCCTCATCTTCGAAGACCTCCTCGATGTCGCCATCTATCTTTTCTATTTCCTCCTGGTTGACGTCCAGCTTCGCGAGCCTGCTCTCGTAATAGATCGGAACCGTTGCGCCGTCGTCCACCGCATCCTGGATGTCGTAGACGCTGACATAATCGCCGAACACCGCGCGGGTGTCCTTGTCGTCGGTCTCCACCGGCGTGCCGGTAAAGCCGACAAAGGTCGCGTTGGGCAAGGCGTCGCGCAGGTGCTTGGCAAAGCCGTATTTGTATTTGCCTGATTTCTTGTCCAGCACCGCGTTAAAGCCGTATTGCGAGCGGTGCGCCTCGTCGGCGATGACGACAACGTTGGTTCGTTCCGTCAAGCGCGGGAACTGGTCTTCGTCTTTTTCGGGAGAAAATTTTTGTACGGTTGTAAAAATGATGCCGCCGGATGCTCGCCCGTTCAGCAACGCGCGCAACTGCTCGCGGTCTTCTGCCTGTTGCGGCGCTTCCTTCAGCAGCGAACGCGCGCCGGCAAAGGTCTGGAACAGTTGCCCGTCCAGATCGTTGCGATCCGTCACGACGACAATCGTCGGGTTCTGCATCTCTGGCTGCTGCATCAGCTTGCCGATAAAGCACACCATGGAAATGCTCTTGCCCGAGCCCTGCGTGTGCCACACGATACCGCCCTTGCGCGAGCCGGACACCACCCTCCTGCCATAGGTGGCGCGTTCTTCCTCTATCTTGCCCGGCACGGCCTGCGGCCCCGTGGCCGCGATCACCGTTGCCTTCACTGCCTCGCGCACGGCGTGGAACTGGTGATAGCCCGCTATTTTTTTGATGATGCCATCTTCACCCTGCTCATACAGGATGAAATAGCGCAGATAGTCCAGCAGCAACTTGGGCGCAAAGAATCCGCGCACCACCTTCTCCAGTTCGAACTCCAGCAAGGGCCGGTCGTTCTCGTTGCGGACTGTACGCCACGGCATGAAGCGCTCACGGTCCGCCGTCAGCGAACCCACGCGCGCATGCAGGCCATCGGAAATCACCAGCGCCGCGTTGTACACGAAGAGATCGGTAATTTCGGCCTTGTAGGTTTCGAGCTGATTGAACGCCGACCAGATATCCGCCTGCTCAGTCGCCGGATTTTTGAGTTCGATCACCGCGATGGGGATGCCGTTGATGAAGCACACGAGATCCGGCCGACGCGGCTGCCTGGTGCCCTGCACCGTATACTGGTTTACCACCAGGAATCGATTTCTGTCCGTATTTTCAAAGTCGATCAGGCGCACACGGTCGCCGCGCTTTCCACCTTCGCTCTCCACCTCCACCGGCAACCCGTCGGTCAGCGCCTCGTGGAAGCGACGATTGCTTTGAATAACCGAAGGCTCGTGCAGTTTGGCGACACGGTGCAACACCTCTTCCAGCACCGCATCGGGCACGTCCGGATTCAGCCGGCGCAGCGCGTCAAACAAGCGCCCCTGCAACAACACCTGCCGGTAATCGGTGCGCTCGGTGGTATCGCCGTCCGGGGCAATGTCGGGACCGAAGCGGTACTCCCAGCCGGAATCTTGGAACCAGGTGAGGGCGAGTTGTTCGAGATCGTCTTCAGTCATTTCACGTCTGTCTGGATTTGCGTCTAAATAAACAAGTAATTAAATATCAATAAGTTGCAATTCACCCAACCGCTTTGTCTTGTCGGTATCTAAATAAGCCTCATGCCCAGAATGGCACGTAACGGGCGTAGCGCTTGGAAGCGGCATCCGGGTTGTCGAGCTTTACCAAACCCGCATCGATCGTGTCCCGAATGATCCGGGAGGCTGATTCCGCCTTGTCCTCCGGCAATTTGAAACGCTCGCGCAAGCTTTGATTCGACATCTTTTCGCCCATCACATACCGCAAGCAGCAATGCTGATAGCAAGCTCGAATGCGATCCTGCCTTTCCATTTCATCGAATGGTTTTGGCCCGAAAATGGTGACAACGGTGCGACGATAACCGGAGCGAAAATCCGGCGCGGGCAATTGGTATACCTCCGCCGCTTCCACCACGCGGTCGATACCGCTGCTCTTTTCCTCGCAGATGTGAAAGCGCCTCATCAGGTCCGCCAGGCGCTCATTTCGAGATTGGTAGCCATCGATAAAGCGCTCAAGCGGCACGATCGGATCGCCCGGGTTCGAGATTTCGACGCGGTTACTGTAAATCTCAACCATGACAGACGCACCACCAACTGCCATATCCTGGTGAATCAGCGCATTCGCGATCAATTCGCGAATGACCACCTCAGGAACAAGCTTGGTTTCCTTGCGCAGAGCATCTTCGATTACCTCGTTTTGGGGCAACTGGTTCATGACAAATTGCACCAAGCCCTGGAATCCAACGGCATAGCCCTTTATTCCAGTCTGATCGAGGCGTGTGTCCAGCTTTGAGGTGCCGGTGTAAACGACCACGCGGGGCGCCTTGCGTGCCAAGTCGGGGAAGTCGTCCAGCTTCTTCGCCAGCAGCAACGCGCCCAGTCGCCGAATAGCGTATTGCCCATTCACTTGATCAATCAGCCGCTCCCGCATCAGCCGATCGATAACACCAGCGCGATCTGTCGGATAAGGCAGTTTGAACAACTCGAAGAAAGTTTGTGTATCCAGCAGCTCCACCACCTGCTGCGCATCGAGGCCTGTCTTCGACGGTTCCTCCAGCCAGTCCGGCTCACCTTCAGCAAAAATCCGGCGTAGCTGATCTTCGCTCATTGGCACCAGTGCCTCACCCGAACGCATCAGGTACTTGCCGTCCAGGTGATACGCGGTACCGCGTGGCCGAGAGGGGATATGGAATACCAACACACGTCCGTCTGGATGTGCGACCTCTTCGATGTCCACACGAAAGCCAACCGCCTGGAACAGCTTTTCCGCCATCGCTACCGGGTCGGAGAACGCCTGCGTACCGACCACTTCTCGCGGCGGCTGATCGGCAATGCCCAACAGTAGTCGCCCGCCGCCTTCGTTGGCCAACGCCACGCAGTATTCGTACAGCTTGCGGTTGTCGAATTGATTCTTGGCTTCCTTGAACTCCAGGCGTTGGTGTTCGGAAGGGGACTGCCGCCAGAGGTTGATTTGTTCGGGTGTGGTGGTCATTTCTCTTCGGCCTTCATGGCGCCCAGCACTTTACCAAGCTCGGACCCATCCCCATCTGGAGCGATGTCCGGTCCGTGGCAGCACTCCCAACCGGAATCATTGAACCAGGCGAGGGCGAGTTGTTCGAGGTGGTCTTCGGTGATCATGGTTTAGTTTTTAGTGCACCACGCTGCTGTTGGTAGTTTTTCGTTTCAAACAAAAAATCAGCAAGCGTCGTGGCTGCATAAACCGCTAACTTGGCATGATGTCGGCTTGGTCGATACGTTGCTGCATGAGCATCACTCATCTTGTTACGCATCGCCGCAAGGCCATTCACTATGCTGGTCAAACCACTGAGAATTTGACGCAGCGAATCCGAAATATCCTTCCGGTCAGGTTCAAGGTTCAGCAATTTTTGAACTCGCTTATATAGCCGCACCAAATCACCATCATATTCGGCGGCATTCGCATCCTGATCTTTTTCTATCCCGATAAGCACTGCCTCAATCAAAGTGCGTGCGTTGGTAATAGCTCCAGAAAAATCTCCCTCGGACAGCTTGGTCTCACACTTTCGGATATTCTCGTCTATGGTCAATTGTGACAGTTCATCGGGAATCTTTGCCGATGCTTCCAGCTTGACCTTACCTGCCGACAAATCCCGCACCTTGTACATCAACCCATCAGGCACGACCTCATATCCGTCGTATTTGAGATTTTTATTGATGAGTTTGATCGCATCATCGGCATTCATACTGCCTTTAGAGAATTCACGCGGGTCGAGTGCGTTCGATAAAACCTCTTTCAATACGGCGGTGCCATTGATCTCTCTCAACTTGTCTTGAGCATAGATACGCCGTGTGGGAAAGCCGCCACCAGAGGGATAAACGTCCCTAGCGCCGAACTGGTTGAAAAACTTCACGAGCTGCGGTCCGCTGCGATATGGAAAGCCATCAAGATCACCAGCAATGGCGCTGCCAAGAAACTCAATGGTGTACTCAGAAAGATTCATGCGACAAAGTCCAGCGCTTTCTCAACATTCGGCACGCGCAGTTCGCCGGAGAGGAGTTTAGGGAGCAGACTATCGCGCAGTTCTGCGAGAGTATTAATTTCTAAAAGCGAAACTGAAATCCGATGCTGAAGCATACGAATGAGTTCATCGAACTTGTCTGATAACGCCTTAGGCGGAGTGACAAGATCAATAGATTTCAAGTAACTGACTGGGCGTGCGATTGATGGGACACCGACTTGAGAGGCGTTAGCGAGTAGTTTGTGTTGCCCTTCTGGTGACCGAAAATAATAAGTGATAAGAAGTGGCGATATTTTTGTTAAATCGCATCTCATATAGAACTGGCGTTGGGATAAAACGTACCGTTCGTATCGAGAATGGTCAGGTATGTATGCGACCTGCCCAATATTACCTGCATGCGTGAATACCACATCTCCACGGCCAACATTGGAACTTGCAAGCCGGTCAGCATGCTCAACGGTGACGAACTTATAGGAGTTATCCTCAAGCATCGTGCCTTTCAGATGCTGGCCACTGATTACAGGCACACCGTACTCAACAAATGTGGAAACTTTGATATTTGAACCAAATGGGCCCATACCTACTTTAAGGCTCAAGTCTTCCACCGTGCGAACACCCCACCCCTCCGGAATTTCGCCGAGTTCGGAATCGACAAGGTGTTCAGGAAAGAGGGCGAGGAGGTCGGAGGTGAGGCCCAAGCGTTGGCAGATGGACTCGGGCGCTTCGCCGCTCATTTTCGCGCGGACGGGGTCGAAGTCGACGAACCAGGACTTGAAGATCGCCCGCGCGATGGATTCGAGGGTTTCGTTCATGCGACGGTTCAGTTCGATCTTGTCTACCAGCGTGTCGAGAATTTCAGCTATTGCCTCTCGCTCCTCTTCTGGAGGGCAAAGGAAATCGAAATCCTCAATCGCATCCTTGGTCAGCATCCGCACGGTCGACCCCTTTGCGCAGCCAAGAATTCGTTCACGGTATGCCGGGCTCCTCATCAACCAATAGAGGAAGCGGTTTGAAATCTCCGAATGGTTTGTGACTTTGTAAAGGTTGGTTGCTGCAATCACATTTCGACCCCGGAGGTCCTCTGGAATCATCGCAGGAAAGCCCAAAATGGGTAGGTTGTCTGATTGTTGCCTGGTCGCGATTACCAAATCGCCGGGCCGCACAAGGTGTGCTTCGTTAAAGTCTCCGCCGTACTGCCTCCCACCTTTGTGCAGAAAACGTTCTGTGTGAGAAACGCATCCCATACCAATGAGTAAAGCGTCGCCCTTGTCGACGAACTCACCTTTGTAGGACAACCCACCCTTTAATGTGATGTGGTCTCCCAATCGTGATTGTTTCCACTCACCCACCATAACCCAGCCTCGCAAGATTTTCACGGATCGCTTTTTCCAGCTTTGCACTTTCGCCAAACTGCTCGTTCAGTTGTGCCGTGAGCCGCGCCATCTTGTCCTCGAACGGTTCGCCGTCGGCTTCCTGTTCCGCCGCGCCGACATAGCGGCCGGGGGTGAGCACATAATCTTGCTTTTTGATATCTTCGAGGTTCGCCGATTTACAAAAACCAAGGATGTCCTCGTAGCCCTCGCCTTTCTTCCATGCATGGAAGGTATCAGCAATTTTGCGGATGTCATCAATCGCGAAGTCGCGCAGCACGCGGTCTTTCATGTAGCCGAGGTTGCGGGCGTCGATAAAGAGGGTTTCGCCTTTACGGTCGCGGGTGCCATTACGTGCTGATTTGCTGCGGGTTAGAAACCAGATGCAGGCGGGGATCTGGGTGTTGGTGAAAAGCTGGCCCGGGAGAGCTACCATGCATTCGATCAGGTCGGCTTCAATCAGCGCTTTGCGGATTTCGCCTTCGTTGTTGGTGTTGCTGCTCATCGAGCCGTTGGCGAGCAGCAGGGCCATGCTGCCGTGAGGCGCAAGATGATAAATCATATGCTGCATCCAGGCGAAGTTGGCGTTGCTCGCGGGCGGGATGCCGTACTTCCAGCGCGGGTCGTCGTCTTTCACGCCGGCGTTCCACTCCTTCATGTTGAAGGGCGGATTGGCCATGATGAAGTCGGCCCTGAGATCGGGGTGCTGGTCGCGGGTGTAGGTGCTGGCGGGTTCCTTGCCAAAGTCGAAGTCCATGCCGCGGATGGCCATGTTCATGGAGGCCAGGCGCCAGGTGGTGGGATTGGATTCCTGCCCGTAGACGGAGATATGGCCGATGCGTCCGCCGTGCTCTTCGACGAACTTTTCCGATTGCACGAAGAAGCCGCCTGAACCGCAGCAGGGGTCGTACACCCGGCCTTTGTAGGGCTCCAGCATTTCGACGATGAGGGTGACGATGCTCTTGGGGGTGTAGTACTGCCCGCCCTTCTTGCCCTCGGCCATGGCGAACTCGCCGAGGAAGTATTCGTAGACATGGCCTAAGATGTCCTTGGCATGGAGCGTGCCGTGCTTAAAAGGGATTTCGGCGATAAGGTCGATGAGGCCGGGAAGTGCTGAGTCGATCTGCTTGCGGGCGTAGTCTTTTTCCAGCACGCCTTTGAGTTTGGGGTTTTCCTTCTCCACTGCTTCGAGCGCGTCGTCAAGCAGGCGGCCGGTGCCGTTGAATTTGTATTCGTAAACCTTGCCGTTTTTGACCTGAAGCACGGTGCCGACCGCAACCTTGGCATTGGCTTGCAGGAAATCCCAGCGCGCCAGCGCCGGCACCCAGAAGACGTTTTTCTCGGTGAAGTAGTCGCGGGCTTCGAGTTCCTGCTCGATCAGCTCGGCGCTGTCATCGCCCAGGGAGTAGTCGTTGGCCGGGTCGCGGAACGCGGCGTTCAACTCTTCGCGGCGTTCCTTGAAAGCATCCGATACGTATTTGAGGAAGATCAGGCCGAGCACGACGTGCTTGTAAACGGCGGCGTCGAGCATGGGCAGCAGCTTGTTAGCCATGGTCCACAGGCGCTTGTCGAGGTCGTTCAGGAACTGTTGTTCTTCTTGTTTCATTGATCCCCTTGCCACTTACTACTGCGAATAGCTGCGAATACTAAAAGGTTATAGCCTTGTACGCTAGTCAAATTGGCGGATTTATTCAGCTCTTCGCCACCCACACAAAAAAGTAAAAAGGGGCCAAGCTCAATTAGAAACGAAGGTCCATAACAGGCAGAACGCAACCTGTCGAAAACCCGGTAAACAGACCTTCGCAGTCAACTGTATCAGATTACCTCTGAGCGACCGCTCAGACCGAGCACTTGACGGTCAGGCGGTTAAAAGAAAATTCTCTCCATCGCATTTAGCCGCTATGATCAGTCTTCTGCCTTACTTGAATATTCACATAGGCCGACAAGTAAATTTTTACGGTGACTCTCCTGCTTACCGCAACGCCTCAAAGAAGCTGGTTGTTCAACCGCTCACTTCTCGTTGACATATTCCATCACGTCTTCAATTTTGCATTCAAAGAATTTGCATAGCAGATCAATATTGTTTGTGACAGTGCTATAGCCTTTTTGATTAACCATCTTGGATAACGTGCCTCTATTAATGCCCGTTGCTTCTGACAGTTCAGAGATGGTCACCCTTCGACCATCCTTAAACTGTTTTTCTGCAAGCAATTCTTGTATCCGGAATCTAATCATTGTGCATAAATATTAACACCTGTGCATTATCAGTTGCAATTAATTATAGATGTGTTAATATATATGCACATTTGGCGATATTAATCGCCCAGTGTTCTTATAAACAACCATTAGGAGCAAGATTAATCATGAGCCAAACATATTTAACAACTGACGCCTTATCTGAGCGCATCCACTATGACCCAAGAACTATTCGTGAACGCCTCAAGGACAGCGTACTGATTGAAGGGGTTCATTACTTCCGCCCATTTGGCGGCCGGAAGATTCTCTACATATGGGAAGTTATTGAACGCGACATGAAAAGCTCATTAAGCAACTTTGGAATTCCCATGGCAAATGGTGAGGTGTGCAATGGCTAGCATACAAACGCGCAAAAGGGATAACACTTTGATAATCGATTTTTATAACAAAGGTATTCGCTGCCGCGAACAAACCGCGCTCGTCGATACCGCCGTGAACCGCAAGAAAGTACAAAAGGTACTTGAACGCCTAGAAGCTGAAATCGCAGCGGGAACATTTGAGTATCGTCGATTCTTTCCGGGCAGCAAAAATGCGGACAAGTTCGATACGCCAGAATCTATCGCATCCACCAATCAGGTCAGCCTGGCTGCTCCCGGTACGCAGGGACAAACAACCGGGCAGGTATCGACAGGCATTGCTGGCACTCCGAAATTCAGCGAGTTTGTTGAAACGTGGTACAGCGAAAAGGAAGTTGAATGGCGACGGTCTCACAAGACCAACATCCGCGCCGATCTGGATGGCCAAATCATTCCGCGCTGGGGTGAATGGGAGGTCGGCCGAATCACTAAACCAGACATCCTTGCATACCGTGCTGATCTCGCCAAAGTCCAGGCACGGGGCAAGACAACTATGCTGTCTAATCGCCGCATCAACAGACTCGTAAATCTGCTGAGGCAAGTCATCAATGAAGCCGCCGACCGTTTTGATTTTCGCACGCCTTTCCAGAATATCAAACAACTAAAAATCAAACGTACCGATGTCGATCCGTTCACATTGGAAGAAGTGATGAAAATCATCACCACGGTGCGCAAAGATTTTTGCAGCTATTACACCGTTCGGTTCTTTACCGGCATGCGCACCGGTGAAGTAGATGGCCTGAAATGGAAATATGTCGATTTTGAGAAACGCATGATTCTGGTTCGAGAAACGATCGTGATGGGTGAAGACGAGTACACCAAGAACGACAGCTCACAACGTGATATTCGAATGTCCCAGGTTGTGTATGACGCACTCAAAGCTCAGGAAAAAATCACGCTGGGCAAGTGCGATCATGTTTTCTGCAACCGAAATATGCAGCCGCTGGATAACAAGAACGTTACAAATCGCGTGTGGTATCCGCTGCTGCGCCACCTCGACCTGAAACCGCGCCGCGCTTATCAAACACGGCACACCGCTGCAACCCTCTGGCTGGCGGCGGGCGAGAGTCCTGAATGGATCGCAAAACAAATGGGACACACCACGACGGAAATGCTGTTCCGTGTTTATTCACGCTATGTGCCGAATTTGACCCGACAGGACGGGAGTGCGTTTGACAGGTTGATGTTGCAGAACGGCGCAGTCAAAGCGGCGGACGCTGATGCCAATTCTAAACAGCCCGCCAATAACATTGCGGAGGCGGTATATGAATAACCTGTCAGAACCTTTTGTCGCGTTCCCTGAGACGCTTGCGATAGAGCAGGAAGTACCGACCAGTCTGGCGATGATGCCGCGTATATTCAGACTGACATCCATTCAGCACACTCGACTGGATGATAGGCAAACGCGTTGCACCGCATCCCTCTATCACGACAAGGCATCCCTCAGGATCAGCTGGACAGCCAATCAGCCTGATCTGCGTCTCAAATCGGGGGACCTGGTTTCGCCACGCTGGTCAGGGCATACCACTTGCGAAGGAGGTGCGATCAAGATCAGTCGCCTGGTTTTGCTGGAACGCCCTGAGCCTTGGGAAAACCTCTTTCACACCGTCCCGCACGGCTGGGTCAAAAATCGCGATCTAGTCAATCAGGCGGCTTTACTGATTGAAGTGCTACCACGCTCGTATCGCTTCCTGTTCAATGCAATCTTTTGGGATGGGCTGAGATTCAAGCGGTTTTGCACCGTCCCTTCATCAATGAACGGTCATCATGCCGACGACAACGGCAATCTCCGTCATGCGGTAGATGTCGCCAAAATGATGCGGCAATTTTGTCAGGCGCGAGAACTGACCAATGAAAGCTTGGGCATTTTGGCTGGCTTTCTTCACGATGCCGGCAAGGCAGATGAATATCGCCTGTCACCTTCCGGTGACTGGAAACTCACCGATCGAGGAAAATTGCTTGGTCACAAGGTGACGGTAATCGAGTGGATCGCGCAGGCCCGCACCAGGTTCAACTTGCTGATGCCATCCGAACATTACATGGCCCTGCTTCATTGTCTGACCTGCTCGGCGGGCGCACCGGAATGGCTCGGCATCCGAAGACCAGCCATGCTGGAAGCCATCCTGCTCTCAGGCATGGACAGGTTATCTGGAACCGAGGATCTGATGCAACGCTGCTCGTCCAGTCGAGATGGCTGGGGTACTTACCATGCCCATCTGCATGGACAACCCTATCAGATTAGAAATCAGATCGAGCACTGAGATTAAAGACCCAAGCCACAAGCCCCATTTTGTTTTGCCTAAAAATTTACACTATCAGGAGATATTTACCATGAGCAGTTCAATCGACGAGTTGATGAGAAACTTCAAGTATGACGACGAACGCATCAGTCATCTGCTTGGCATCTTTGATGACTATGTGAGGTTCATCAAAAATTACGATGGCCACTTCGAAATAGATGACAGGACCAATGAAAAAGCCATGCTCTCAGGATATCAAAACGCTGCCTTTGGCATCCTGCTGTCTTTGCTTCAGCTGGGACATATTACGACCGCTGATTTTCATCAGCGATCACATGCGCTCAATTCTGTATACTTCAAAAAAACGGGGTATTAACATTTCTCGTGCGCTTCACCTGCATGAAGCATGATATTCACATTTTACTTCCCGATAGGAGATAAAAGTATGTTTCACGGAATCAGAATCGATCAAGTTGGCGGCCCGGAAGTCCTAAAATGGGTTGAAGTGGAAGTCGGTTCACCCGGTGTCGGCCAAGTCAGATTAAAGCATACTGCAGTCGGCTTGAACTACATCGATGTCTATCATCGCACCGGCAGCTACCCCATACCGTTACCTTTCATTCCCGGCATGGAAGCTGCGGGAATCGTTGATGCAGTCGGCGAGGGAGTGAGTCATCTGAAACCCGGGGATCGCGTTGCGTACGCTTCAGCAATCGGGGCTTATGCTGAAGCGCGTCTGATTTCAGCCGATCGTCTGGTCAAATTGCCTGACAGCATCAACGATCTGACGGCTGCAGCGATGATGCTGCAGGGCATGACTGCACGTTACCTACTCAGAGATATCTACAAGGTCGGGCCCGGCGACACTATCCTGATCCATGCCGCCGCTGGCGGTGTTGGGTTGATCGTCTGCCAATGGGCTGCCGCTTTGGGTGCGACTGTCATCGGTACGGTATCCAGTGATGAAAAGGCAGCTTTGGCCAAGGCGCACGGTTGCCATCATCCTATCGTCTATACGCGCGAGGATTTTCAGAAGCGCTTGCTTGAGATCACTAACGGTGCGAAGTTACCGGTTGTGTATGACTCAGTGGGCAAGGATACATTCATGAAGTCGCTGGATTGTTTAAGACCGCGAGGCATCATGGTGTTGTTTGGCGCTTCTTCAGGGCCTGTTCCGCCACTGGATCTTTCACTGTTGTCGCAAAAAGGTTCACTCATGGTGACGCGTCCCACTCTGGCGACTTTCGTCAGTACGCCACAATTATTGGCTGAGAATTCGGCAGATCTGTTCGAGGTGGTGAGTTCAGGTAAAGTGAAAATTCATGTGAATCAGACTTACGAGCTCAAAGAGGCAGCGCAGGCTCACCGCGATCTGGAGGCACGCAAGACCACAGGTTCGACAGTGCTCACGCTTTGAGCGCCTGGTAACGAGCATGAATTGACCAAGGATTCGCTCCTGCTTGCAACAACATACAAGTGCTCGCTTTACCTTTAGACGCAGGGAATTGAGCCTTCCGTTCTTGTTCGTTTTTAAATGGTGTACTGAATGAACTTTATCAAGAGCCCATCTTGGAGGGCATGGTGTAGCCGGGGGCCAGAACGGCGTTCTTCACGCCATAAAGCGCCAGATGTGTTGTCTGCGCGGCCTATTTTACTCAACCTGCGCGAATTCAAGTCCCCACCAAAATCTTGCCAATTTAATTCCCGCATCAAGAACTTGAGATCTCTCGAGTCTGGGTACGCCAACTCGCGCAGGTTGGGTAATTCGTGGCGCACATCAACAGGTGAAATGCTTTGCTGTCTTCCATCTGGATAGGTCAGTGCCGCATTCAGCTATCAGTCGCAAGGTTGAATTCTCGAATTTTAGGAATAGACTAGTCTACAATGTCAATAAAAATTAAATGTATTTGCAGTTATCTTTTACGATGGTTTAATATTATGTATGCCTATCCGCCACGCTACCCTGCACCAACTCAAGATTTTCGACACCGTGGCTCGTCACATGAGCTTCGCCCGCGCCGCTGAGGAGTTGCACCTGACGCCGCCAGCCTTGT
>VFSW01005343.1_pt1 | contig 19008 bp, 19 predicted proteins | sample 5358111 | NCBI WGS metagenome assembly VFSW01 (sample SAMN11554181, study PRJNA540505) | mine drainage metagenome | isolation source: sediment from site ElyBrook_90M | place: USA: Ely Copper Mine, Vershire, VT | collected 2017 | reverse complement strand
GTCAAGCTCGAGGTTCTGGGCGACGAAAAGACCCTGTTTCCGGACATGCCGAAGACCCTGGCCGCTGCCGAAATTCTCGTGCGGGATGGATTCAAGGTGATGGTTTACACGAACGATGATCCCATCATGGCCAGGCGCTTCGAGGAGCTGGGTTGCGTCGCTGTCATGCCGCTGGCCGCCCCGATCGGCTCCGGTCTCGGCATCCGCAACCCGTACAACATCCGCATTATTGTCGAAAACGCGCAGATTCCGATCCTGGTGGACGCCGGGGTCGGCACCGCGAGCGATGCCGCGGTCGCCATGGAGCTGGGCTGTGATGGTGTGCTGATGAACACCGCCATAGCCGCTGCCCGCAACCCGGTGCTCATGGCGTCTGCGATGAAAAAGGCGGTGGAAGCAGGACGTGAGGCCTATCTCGCGGGACGCATACCACGCAAGCTTTACGCCTCGGCTTCGTCCCCGATCGACGGCACCTTTTTCTAGTTACCCATCTGTCAGTACCACGGCGGCAGCCCGCCGCAAGCAGAGCGATGCCCGAGTCCCAAAAACACTTGCGACAGATCCGCAGTTACGTGCGTCGCGAAGGTCGCATGACCGTGGCCCAGCGGCGCGCGCTCGAGGAGCTTTGGCCGCGTTTCGGACTTGCCGCCGGCAGCTTGCCGCTCGACCTCGCTGCAAGTTTCGGCCGGCGCGCGCCGGTGATTCTGGAAATCGGCTTCGGCAACGGTGAGAGCCTGTGCGCAATGGCAAAGACCCATCCGGAACACGACTACGTAGGCGTGGAGATACACCGGCCGGGCGTTGGCCGCCTGCTGATCGATCTCGCGGCCGACAATATCCAAAACGTTCGGGTGATTTGCGACGACGCCTGCGAAGTATTGATGCACCGGATCGTCGACGAAAGTCTTTATGCCACGCATCTTTTCTTTCCTGATCCGTGGCCGAAGTCGCGACATCATAAGCGGCGCCTGGTGCAGGCTGATTTTGCGGAGCTGGTGCGTCGCAAGCTTATGCCGGGCGGATATATGCACATGGCGACCGACTGGGAGGACTACGCCCGGCACATGATGGAAGTCATGACCCAGGCGCCGGGATTCGAGAATATTGCAGGGGCCGGGCAATACCCGCGACGTCCCGAATATCGTCCCCTTACCAAATTCGAACGCCGTGGCCAGCGTCTCGGTCACGCAGTGTGGGATCTGATCTTTCGGCACACTGCCGGACAGGATACCGGCGCGCGGTTATGAGCATGCCGGTGGGCGGTGTATTCCCGTGTCGTGTGAGGATCCCTGCCTGCTTAACTTTCAGCGCCGGTTCAGGCGGCTTTCAGTTCCACAACCATCTTCTCGCAGACTTTTTTCGCGTCCCCGAATACCAGTGAACAGTTATCCTGGTAGAAAAGCAGGTTCTCGACGCCGGAATACCCGGGGTTCATGCTGCGCTTGATGAAGAAAACCTGCCGCGCCTTGTAGACATCCAGAATCGGCATCCCGTAGATCGGGCTCGACTTGTCGGTCTTGGCGGCGGGATTGGTCACGTCATTGGCACCAACCACAAGCACCACATCAGCCGTAGCGAACTCTGGGTTGATTTCGTCCATCTCGAACACGTGATCATAGGGAACGTCGGCCTCGGCCAGGAGCACGTTCATGTGGCCCGGCATGCGACCGGCAACCGGATGGATGGCGAAGTGCACGCTGACACCCTTTCCTTCGAGAATCTCCATAAGCTCTTTAAGCGCGTGCTGCGCCTGGGCTACGGCCATGCCGTAGCCGGGAACGATGATCACCTTGCTGGCGTTGGCCATCAGGAATACCGCATCTTCCACCGCCGCCGTCTTCACGCCTTTGCCGGCCACCGCACCCATGCCGGCGTCTCCCGTGCCGCCTTCACCGCCGAATCCGCCCAGGATAATGCTCAAAATGGAGCGATTCATGGCCTTGGACATGATGTACGAAAGGATTGCCCCGGAGAAGCCCACCAGCGCGCCGGTAATGATCAGAAGGTTGTTGCCAAGCGTAAAGCCAGTGGCCGCGGCGGCCCAGCCGGAATAGGAGTTCAGCATCGAGACGACCACAGGCATGTCGGCACCACCGATCGGTATAATCAGCAGAATGCCGAGTGCCAGCGCCAGCGCGGTCATGACAAGTAGCGAGCCGAAGTGGTCATGCAGGAAGAAATTGAAGCCGAAGCCGAACATGATCAGGGCAATCAGCAGGTTCAGGATATGCTGCCCCTTGAAGATCAGGGGCTTGCCGCTGACGATACCCTGGAGTTTGCCGAAAGCAACGAGCGAACCGGTAAACGTGATTGCGCCAATGAAGGTGCCGACGAAAAGTTCGGCCATCAAGGCGGTATCAAGCAGGCCCTCGCGGCTGTGGGTCAGGTAGGTGCCGATTGCCACCAGTACAGCCGTCAGTCCCACAAAGCTGTGCAGAGCTGCGACCAGCTGCGGCATCGCGGTCATCCGGATTTTCAGCGCAAGGGTGGTGCCGATCGCAGCACCAAGTATGACGCCGGCTACGATAAAACCGTAGGATTTGACCTCCGGGTTAAGGGCCGTCGCGATTACGGCAAGCAGCATGCCGGCCATGGCGTAGTAATTCCCGCGGCGTGCGCCGGCCGGATGGGTCAGCCCCTTCAGACCCAATATGAACAGCATCGCGGAGACGAGATAGGCGAGCGCCAGGTAGTTGCCGGTCAGTTGCATGCCCGCAGGTTCCTTTATTTCTTTTTCTTGAACATGGCAAGCATGCGTTGCGTGACAACGAAGCCGCCGAAGATATTGATGGACGCGAGCGTTACTGCTACGAAGCCTATGACCTTGGCGACTGCACCGCCGTGATCGAATCCGGCAACGAGGATGGCGCCCACGATGATGATTCCCGATATCGCATTGGTAAGCGAGATCAGAGGTGTGTGCAGGGAAGGAGTAACTCCCCAGATAACCCAGTAGCCGATGAAGCAGGCAAGTACGAAAACGTACAACGCAACCATGGTTCCGGACATAGATTTTCTTCCTTTACTTTTTCTGCTTGAAACGCACGCTGCCCTTGTGGGTAACCAGCGAACTCGCCGTAATCTCGTCTTCGAGATAGTCCTTGATCTGCAGTTCGCCGCCGGTATTTGTGACCAGCAGCGAAAGAAAATTGAACAGGTTGCGCGCATAGAAGGCACTTGCGTCGCTCGGCATCAATGCCGGGAAGTTTGTGATGCCGCAGAGGATGACCCCGTGCTTGATGACCGTTTTGTTGGCCTCGGTAAGAGGGCAGTTCCCGCCGGTGGCCGCTGCCATATCGACGATTACCGAGCCCTGGTTCATGGCCCGAACCGCCTCTTCCGTGATGAGAACCGGTGCCGGCATGCATGGAATCATTGCAGTGGACACAATGACATCCGCCTTCCTGAGCTCGTTGGCAAGCAATTGCTGCTGTTTTTGCTGGGCATCGGAAGAGAGCTGTCGCGCATAACCGCCGGCGCCGGCGCCGGATTCCCCGAGGTCGAATTCAATGAACTTCGCGCCAAGTGACATGATCTGTTCCTTCACTTCCGGGCGCACGTCGTAGGCCGAGACCTGAGCGCCCAGGCGGCGTGCTGTGGCGATTGCCTGCAGACCAGCGACACCGGCGCCAAGCACGACCGCGCGCGTTGGCTTGGCCGAGCCGGCCGAGGTCATCATCATCGGAAAGAACCGGCCGTACAGCCGTGCGGCCTCAAGCACGGCGCGGTAGCCGGCGATATTCGATTGCGACGAAAGCACATCCATGGTCTGGGCACGCGAGATGCGCGGAATCATTTCCAGGGCGAATGCGTCGACGCCGGCGGTGGCGAGTGCGTTCAGCGTGCCGTCGTCATAACACAGTTCCATGATGCTGAGGAGCATGGCGCCGGTCTTCATCCTGCCGATTTCGTCGCGACCGGGTTTGCGTACCTTGAATACGATGTCGGCACCAAGAGCCTTTTCGTTGTCGACGATCTCGGCGCCAGCGTCGCGATAGGCATCATCACTGAAATGCGATGCGGTTCCGGCATCTTTCTCGACTAGCACCGAGAGGCCAAGGGTACGCAGCTTCTTTGTTGTCTCTGGCGTGGCGGCGACGCGTGTCTCGTCCGCCGTGGTTTCGATTGGTATGCCGACTTTCATTGGTGTTCTGCTTTGGTGTCAGTTGGGCGGAGCCCGCTTCCGCTCGTCGCGGGCGCAAAGTCAGGAATTGTACCTTGTCTGGCCGCGTCTGATCCAAGACCGGCCTGCGATTGCAACAGACATTGGTCCGCCATGCGGGGTATCTATTGGAAATAGGCTTCTTTTTGGCCAGCAAGGACGGACGCACGCGCCGCCGAAGTTCCGGCCAACCCCCGACTGGCCGCTATTATAAGGGCTTCTGCGTCCCGGTGCATCCCGGCCGGGACATTGTGTGCAGACGGCCCGCTGCAACCGGGCTTCGGGCGGCCAGGTGGTTGCCATTGGAACCCGCTGTTGAAAAGCGCGAAGCGTGTCAACGAGTCGGCGCCGGCGGTATCACCAGAGAGTGCGGCGGGGTTTGTGTTGCCTTAAGGCGTTGCTTCTTCGGCGTCTTCCGGCCGTTGTGCCACGAGCATTGCCTGGTTGCGCAGACCGCGTGTGATGTCGCCAACGCTTCCCTCCTCGCGATATAGCCGCAATCGCAGACCGCTAAACAGACGCAACAGCTCGCCGTCAGCGAGGCGGAAGTCCCGGTTGGCGGGGCCGGAATCGTCCACGCGCGTGCGCGTGAATGTCTCGTAGAACAAAAGACCGCCAGGGCGCAGCGCGGCCGCGAGGTGCTGGGAAAGGGGCCTGTCAAGCAAGCGACTCACGACGATTACGTCAAAACGCCCAGGTTCAGGTGGATGGCGGATGACATCGCGCAGCTGCGCGCGCAATGGCAATCCCGCGGCGAGGACATGCAGTTTCGTTATGGCTACTTCGGCATTATCCCAGGCATAGGTGTCAAAATCGTTACGCGCGAGGAGCAGGGCATTGGCTCCCAGTCCACAGGCGAGATCGAGCGCGCAACCCCGGGCGGGCAGCAGGTGCAGGTTTTCGCTGAGAACTGCGGCTGGCGGGCCGGGAACCGCCGGCACTGTGCGGTAACGCGCGTTCCATTTTTCGGTGTCCGGGTCCATGGTGCGCGTTACTGCGCCAGCAGCCGTTGCCGGGAGCCGTGCCTGTCGCTATAGCTGGTTCAGAATGCGTTCGCGCTGGGTGCGGTACTCGTCATCTGTGATCAAACCTTTCTTCTTGAGATCGTCGAGCTGCTGCAGGCGCTGTTCGACCGTCTCGCTGGCAGGCGCGGATGCCGGGCCTGGCGAGGCCGAAACCGGCGGGGCCGGCTTGTAATTCGGGTCGCATTTGAGCCTTACGTTGACGTCATGCAGCAGAGCATCACCGGTATAGTCATGGGTATAGGGATCGCAACCATCCTTCTTTATGGTTACGGTCTCAAGCCGGCGGTAAAACGCGAAACCGGGTCCCACGTCACTGTCGATGCGCGATGTCCAGTGCATTGGAAAAACCTGGTCCAGCACCACCGGAACCGGGGTTGTGCCGATCTCCCGGCCAGAAACGATTACCTCCGCGCCTTGCGGATCGGAATTGATTGTGATTTTAGTGACTGGCCCGGGAATGCTTGCGCAGCCGGAAAGAGCTGCAGCGCCTACCAATATCGCCAATGTGTGAAAATTGCTGCGATCCGGAATCATGATCCCCCCTTGCCCTGCATGCCGGTCATTTTGATCAGGCAGCACTATAGTCTTATTGTCCGACAGGCGCCAAGCGCCAGTTGGCTGTCATCATGTGCCTGCACCCGGCCCTCAGGGTGTCAGGCACTGCAAATCGTTGACCAGGTGTATTGGCCCGCGGAAGTCGCGCCGAATTGTCGTCAGGACACGTTCTTCGCCGGCCGCCGCCTGCGGCGCGCGGCGCGCGAGTACCAGCTGCCGGACATGGGCCACGCCGGCAATCCGGCCGATAGCCGATTGCGCCAGCCGGGTGTCCGGCAGTGCGTCTGCGCCGCTATCGGCAACGGTGCCGGGCGCGATCAGCAGATCCGCATCCGCAGCGAATTTTTCCAACGCGGCAGCCGGTTGCATCGCATCTGCGGTGAAGACGATTCGAATGTGGCCGATGTCAATGCGCCAGACGAGCATCGGAACAGACGTACGCGTAACCGGTGCTGCAAAAACCCTGAGCGCCGGGTTCGCGAATACCGGCTTTGAACTATCCCATTTGGCGGAGATCTCGTGGGGTTTGAGCTTGTAAGTGTTTTGTCCAAGCGGGCTTAGGAAGTCACCAAGGTTGCGATATGCCCCACGGGTGCTGTCGAACAGGTCACGCACAAAAGTAATAGTGGAGGGCGCGACCCGGCTTGCGCCCGGCCCGAACAGCGGCAGCGGTGCGCTGCGGTGCGCGAACTGCGAGGCATTGACCAGTGCCGGCAGGCCCGCGCTATGGTCGGCTTGTAGGTCGGTGAAAAGAATTGCCTCGAGGTCAGCGATCCGGGCTCCGCTCTGACCGAACCTTAATGCCGTTCCTCCGCCGGCATTCACCAGCACCCGGGCTTTGCCATCTATCCAGACTACAAAGGCACTCGCGGCGCGTCCTTCCTGCAACTGCGGTTCGCCGGATCCAAGTGCCTGAACAAAGACGCCACTGCTGCCGCAACCTTGCGCGGCTGCCGACGTTACCCAGCACAGCAGCGCGATGCACGCCAGGTATCGGCTCTTCATGGCGATTGAACCTTTCTTATCCAGTCGAGCCGTATCCGCAGGGACTGGCCGGTTGTGGCGCGCGCGATCAGAAACTCCTCTCCATTCAGCGTTTCCAGATTGACAGGGGTTGCCACCTCATCGTGCAGGATGTTGTCAGTCGCCCAGGTCAGGTGCAGGCTGGTGCGCTGGAGAATTGCAATCTCGAAAACATCGTAGTTCGCGCAGGAAATCGGCCGATAGCCGCTTGTCGTGTCGTTCACGTCAGTCATCTTCGCGCATCACAAGCAGGTTTATGAGATCGCCGTCGGCATCGACCTCGCTGCGAAAAACAATCGGGCGGCAGCATACCTGGCAGTCCTCAATGTATTCCTGGCCGCCAGCCGAGCAGTCAACGTTTGTTTCAAACGATTCGCCGCAATACGGGCAGCGTACGCGCTTTTGATGCATCATGCCGGAATTCTAGCACGCGTAAATGTCCGGTCGGTCATCCGCTGCAGCCAACGTCGCCGTTCTCAGGCAGAGCCTGCAGCCCGCCCGCGAGGCAGTGCGCGTTGATGCCGAGCTGGCGCAGCAGGTGTGCCGCAAGCATGCTGCGTCGGCCGCTATTGCAGTAGCAGATGTACTCGAGCTGGCGTTCCAGGGCGCCTGCCAGATCACGCAGCGAGCGCAAGGGTGCAAGGCGCGCGTCCGGCAGACGCGCATGTCCTGATTCCCCGGGTCCGCGAATATCGAGCCAGACCGAGTTGCCGGATGCCAGCCTGGCGCGGGCTTCTGCAGGTGAAATCAGATGCTGTTGCGGCTCGCGCCGGAGATCCAGGAATTCCTGCCGCGCAAGACGCAGCAGTATGCCGCGTGTTTTCATGGTGACTGTCACTTGCGATTGGCCGCCTTCATCTCGCAGGCTTTCTTCTCCAAAACCAGAGCCGGTTTCGAGAATGGTGGTGGCCGCCGGGCCGCTGTCGTCGGTTTCGCGTGTGACCGTGACTATTCCGCTTTCTATCAGGAAGTAGGATTCGGCGTACTCACCTTCCCGTATCACAACCTGGCCCGCCCGCATGCTAACGGGCACAAGCCGGACCCCCAGGAGTTCGAGGTTGGACAGGGGAATCTGCCGAAATACGAGAGAATGCCGGATGCGCGCCATCCAGTTGCGCGTCCCAGCCGACGTTCCGTCAGGGCCGTCTGATCGCGACGTGGCGCACTGGTGGGACATGTCGTCCCAGGCGAGCAAGGTGTCCAGCAGGTCGCCATCAACCCGAAGAATGTCCAGGTCGGTCACAGCCATTGCCGACAGCTGGCGCGGCTGCTTGTCGGCGATCGGGTGGAGCGCGAGCGATGCATCGCCCGTGTCGGATGGCACTGTCAGGATGCGACTCAGTTCATGCGTGGCGCTGCTTACCACGACCTCGCCCCGCAAGAGGTAGATCGCCTGACGATCTGTATCTCCCTCGCGGAACAGGGTCAGACCAGCGGGTATACGCTCGATGCAGCACCGGTGCAGCAGTTCTTCGAGACGAAGCGCGCCAAGCTGCGCGATCGGCTGCAGAGTCCGGAGCAATTCGGGCGCGGGCGCCAATCCGGTCACAGTCATACCCAACAGTCTGATATCCCGCTTTTTTTCGATGGTAGCAATTTCTACCGGTGTTTGCATGACTCTTCGCTCGAGCTCGCCACTTGTCGGTTTACCGGCATTGGTTTATTCTTCGATGAGAACACAATGAGAACATATGCTCACTGATCGCCAACGCCAAGTTTACGATTTCATAGGCGCCTACCGGCGCCGCCGCGGTGTGCCGCCCAAGTTACGGGAGATTGCCCAGCATCTTGGTATCAGCTCGCGCGGAAGCGTACATCGTCATGTGCGCTCCCTCGAAATCGCAGGTCTGATTTCCATTGAGCCGGATCGCGCGCGCGGAATACGGATTGTGGCAGGCGAATGCAGTGGGACGCGTGATGGCTGTCTGCCGCTGCACGGGCGCATCGCTGCCGGTCGACCACTGGAGGCGATCGCCGGCCAGGACACGATCGATCTCAGCGAGTTTTTCGTCGCACCCGGGCGTTTCGTATTGCGCGTCCAGGGGGATTCCATGGTTGAGGCGGGGATCCTTGACGGAGACATGGTTGTGGTACAGCAAGCCGAGTCGGCGTCCGACGGTGAGATCGTGGTGGCATTGATCGACGGTGTCGAGGCTACGCTGAAGCGCCTGCAGCGCAATCGCGACGGCACCATTACCTTGCATCCGGAAAACGGTTTAATGGCTCCAATGCGTTATGCCGGCGCGCGAGTGCAGATCCAGGGTGTAGTGGTCGGCCAGTTTCGCTCCTATCGCTGATATCATGCGCACCTGCTACTGGCCACGGGCCGTAATAGACGTGACACTGCATGGCTTTGTGGCCAGTCGCGGAGCAGTCTTGCGCGAAGTGTTCGGAAATGAAAGCGCTGATATCGCGCATGTGCGATCGGATCGGGTGCTCCTGGACGTAACTCATTGGCAGCGCGACGAGGGCGCGCCTGAATCAATAGCGCAACGTATCCTTTCCGAGCTTGAGGCGCGCCTCCCTGACCGGGCATGGAGTGTTGGGGTAGCCGGTGATCGCTGGGCAGCGGGCCTTGCTGCAGCCATGGCGCAGGCGGGCAGTGTCAACGTCATTCCGCCGTGGGAGATGCGTGAGCGATTGCATGCAGTTTCGCTCGATCTTCTTCCGGGATGTAATCGCGGCATGCGCCTTTTTCTGTCGCTTCTCAACGTCCACACTTGCGGTGAGCTTGCAGAGCTGCCGGTGACCGTGCTTGTGCGCCACTATGGCGCGGCCGGACGGCGTCTGTGGCTACTGTGCAGAGGTCGTGATCCGGATATTGTGATCCGGGAGACTCTGCCGGCAACGTGCCTTGACCAGATGCGGGTGTTGCCGCCGCGCACCACTGCGCCGCGCACGGTAGCACGCTATCTCAGGCACATGTGTCAGCGACTTACCGCACGCTTGCGCCGTCTGGAGCTTCAGCCCGGCCAGCTGCATGTCGAACTGCGGTACGCGCTACCATGCGGCGCGAAGGATCGCGCGCCAGACGTGGTCCGTGAATTTTCCCTCCCGGACCCTTGTGTTGACGGCGAACGGTTTTTCGCGCACGCGCAGGATGTTCTTGTTTCCTCATGGCATGGTCAGCCTCTCGCCAGCCTACGTCTGTGCGTGACTGAATTGCGGAATCTGAGCGGCCAGCTGGAGTTGTTTTCATCACCGCGCAGCATACTGCCTGCATGATGCTGAAGCCTGTCCCGGCACCAACCAGTGCCGGGCTGGCGGGACTTCCTCACCACTACCGGCAATGCACTCTTGTCAAGATGGCATGCAGGGGTCATGATCTATCAATGGTGTCCTTAAAAGTTGGGCGCTTAGGCGAGCCACGCGATGCGGAAGACGCGACTGGCTGATCGTGCACTCGATTGATGGCGGACAATCCAGCGGACTTTCGAGCCCTTTCGTGTAACATATCAATCCTAGGTCCGTGCGTCGCGCGTTTCGCAGCGCAGCGTGCCATTGTGCTGCCGGAGAGCGAGGTCGTTCTGGCGCGCGCGCCCTTGAAGCGAATAAAGGCAACCATCACCACGATCAACTTCCGATATCGAGGCGTGCCCGTGACTATCAACGTCGCGCTCGGTCTGGAAGAACTGCAGTGGGAATCTGTCCGAAACGGGCGCTGACTGACTGCGCAGGATCGACGCCGGAAAGTGACAGTGCATTGCCCGGTATCAGCCCGGTTTGTATCATGGGACAAGCATGACTATATTTTCTGTTCACGCATGACGGAGGGCAGTATGAAGAGCTTGGAGCAGGCGGTGGCGCTTATCGGGCAATGGGGTCCCGAGCGGGCCAAGGACCGGCAGCAGATATTGAGCAGAATCGACGGATTGTCTTCAAGTTGCAGCGAGGCAATCAACATCTGGCAGCGCTATCTCGATGCGCCTGGCGCCGCGGGTGACGAGTGGACGATTCTGAGCTGGGTTGGACCGGAGCGGGCCAAAAGGTTGCATGAGATCAATTTGGAAGCGAGCGAGTTGCTGCGCCAGGCGGGTGCGATCGCCGGACCCGAGGCAGTGCGCTTTCATGCATACGAGAACGACCTTGTCGAGATGGCCTACCGCCGACTTACGACCGGCGAAACCGGCCCGGATGTGGCGCGTTCGGCAATAGAACGCATGCACACACGTCGCGCATACCTGAATCAGGTGGCAGCGCGAATCAAGGCGATCCAGCTTGTCCGGCCAAAGGCTGTGTCCAGGGGCGCCGCCAGTTCCAGATTGCCGGCCAAGAAGGTGTCTTTGAAAAAGGTGCCTGTGAAAAAGGCAAAGAAAACCAGACCTGCTGCAGGCAGCCTGAAAAAGGCCAGCAAGAAGAAAGCCGGGAAAACGGGCGTGCGGCCGGCGAAGAAATCTGCGCGCAAATCAGCGAAAAAGCGCAGATAGCGCGCGGCCGACCGCGACCGCCCGGGCATCGTTACCTTTTCAGGTAATGTGCCATTTTCTGCCCCATTTGCGCGGTCGCCGCACTCCATATCTTGTCGCCGACCGCGGCGTGGAGTTCTTCGTGCATTTTGCCGATGCTCCGAAGCGCGACTTGATGCGTCTCGTGCATTTTCTCTTCGAGCGCCAGCAGCTGCGTCGTGTCATTGCCAGAGGTGACGCCCAGCAGAACATCTTGCTGGCTGCTGAGAAGCGCGGCGATATTCCCAGTCACGGTCGGTTCATTCTGATTCAGGATTGCGCGTGCCTGATCGAGCTGCGCCGGAGTTGCGTCCTGGTTCTTAAGCGCCTTCATGATGGATTCTTTTCCATCCTCGAAGAAACTGTGAGCATACTGATCCGGGGTGCGGTGTGGTACGCAACCGGCCAGCAACATCATGCCAGCGGCAAGTAGCCAAAGCGAATAGCGTTTCATTGTGCGCTCCTTACAATTTATTTGTTGTTTGGAATATGGTTTGGTGCTGTGCATCGGTTGCCATTATCAGCGCGAGATGCGGTATGACTCAATCGAAATCAGTGATGCTGACCAATACGACCGCGGCTTGTGCGGCCCGTATTGACTATCCTCGTGACCTGATGCACTGCCGCCAGCGGCAGTTTCGCTGCCGATCAGAACTAATTCTGACTCGAAAATGCCGGCAAAGTTCAGCGCGGGCAATCCTGGCGGGAATCGCCGCGCGAAAAGCCGGGTCCGGCAGCAGGCGCATCATCATCAAGACATTGAAGGATCAGGCCGCAGAAGTGACATCGGTCTCGGGTCGTCGCGTAATCGCGAGCTTGCTGGTGGGGCTGCTGCTGGTCATGCATACGCCGCAAGCGCCGGCCAGAGGGAACTCTGCCCCCAATGTTCCGGACGGCCGGTCAGCAATTATCAACGAGCCGGTGTTTGGCGGGAAGGCCTATGTCTACGAAGCAGGGATGGACCATGCGCAATCGGTGGTGCTTGTTCACGGTATCGGAGACAAGGCATCGCGCGACTGGAATGGCCTGATCCCGCTGCTTGCACGCCGTTACCATGTGGTGACATTCGACCTTCCGGGATTCGGACGATCAACCAGGGCCAATAAACTCTATTCCCCGGAAAAATACGTGGCATTTGTGAAGTATATTGCCGGGCGGTACATCCACGGATCTTTTGATCTGGTCGGTCATTCGATGGGCGCGGCAATTGTGTTGCGTTATGCCGCGACCTATCCCGCGGATGTCCGCACCCTCGTGCTTGTCGATGTCGCCGGAATACTCTATCGCATGGCCTACAGCCAATACCTTGCGCATCTGGGCATAGATGATGTTCCCAGCTTTTACCCGAATGAGAAGGAGCAGCTGCACAATCTGGTCGGGAATGTGCTCGGTTTTCTCGAACGCCTTGAGCCTGATCCCGATCTGGTAGTGAGCCAGGCCGCGCTGCGCCGCGACGTGCTTCACTCCGACCCGGCCAAGATCGCCGCTCTGGCGCTGGTGCTGGATGATTTCAGCAGTGTTATACCGCGAGTGAATGCTCCGACGCTGATTATCTGGGGCGACCGCGATCCCCTTGCGCCTTTGCGTACGGCCAGGGTTCTGCTAGCCAATATTCCCCAGGCCCGACTTGAGGTTCTCCGGGACTGCGGCCACACACCCATGGACGACCAGCCGCTCAAATTCAACGAACTCGTGCTTCAGGAACTGCAAACTCCGGGGCTGACGCGCGCGCAGTTCCTGGCGAAGACCGGACCGGTCGAGGGGCCGCCGCTATCCAGACGAACCGGATCGTGCCGGCAGCGGCGCAATATGGTTTTTGAAGGTGATTATGAGCGTATCGACATTCGCGATTGCCGCGATGTGCGCGTCCGCGATGCGAACGTGGGTAAGCTATATATCGATGATGCCTCGGTGCGGATCGACGATAGCCGCATTGGCGACAAGGATGGCGGCCTCATTGTCGACGATGCCGATGTAACAATTACCGGTGGCACCATCGATGCGCCGGTTGCGATCACGGCGAGCAACAGTCATTTGGATCTTGCCGGAGTGACAGTGATCGGGAGCAGGGCCGCAGTGCGCGCACCGCGTCGTTCCCGCATCCTGTTTTCGGTAAGCTATATCCATAGCCCGTATACTGACGGAAGCGCCCACGGACTGTGGGTCCTCGGCCATGAAAATCGATTCTGACGCTGGCAGTTGCCTAGTGACCTGCGGCCGAATCGCCCGCGGATTGAAGCGGCGTATCGCGTTCGAATAGGTAGCCTGAATAACGCACCTGCGGCCGGCCGTTATTGTCACTGGCAGTGGTCATGTCACCGACATTGCGACCAAGTCCGAATACGTAGGCTTCGCTGTCTGATACCGGCATGATCACGATTTTTACGCGCCGGTTCTCAAGGCCCGAGATCTCAAGGTCAAGCAGCAATCGGCCATTTTGAACCAGCATCCGGCAATGGTCGAGATTGACCAGATAATGGGCGTCGGGATTGATGATGTGGTAGTTGCCGGTGCGTTCGCGCCAGACCTTCGACAGCGTGTAATGCGGGATTTTCTCGGCCGCAGTCACCATGCGATCGCGCAGCAGCGCAAAATCATGACCTTGTACGTGGACAAATTCGACGGGTGGAAAGTCTATCGGGACCGAAAACATTCCTAAAAGACTGAACTCCGCACGAAACATTGTCGGGCTCGTGGGGACAAGCTCAAGCTTGTGGCCAACTACCCGAAGCTCCAGGTGGTCGCCGGAGATCGTGACATGTGCAAGCGTGCCCATGAGGCTGTATTCGCCGACGTATTGTTCGAGTACTGCATGTGGGACTTTCACCACCGCTGCCGGTTTCGCCGCTGGCGGCTGGGATATGCCGTAGCGTGCCTTCAGTGCAAGGCGCAGTGCCTGCTCGGCAACGTCGTAGATCATCTTGTTCGCCGTATCCGCATTCGCCAGAACCACGACCCCGAGCTTTTTCTCCGGCATTATCGCCATTTGGCTCAGGAACGCCTTGGTTCCGCCGTTATGCCATGCGACCATGCCACCGCCCTGGACCGGGATGCCGCTCAGCATCCACCCCAAACCGAAACGCTGGCCGAAATCAAGCGGAGAATTAGGAAACTGCGCCTGGAACATGCTGGCAAGAGCATCGGCGCCAATCAGGCGGTGCCCGTCGAACTCGCCGTCGCCGAATACAAGGCGCATAAAGCGGCTGAGGTCGACAACATTGCTCAGTAGTGAGCCGGCCGGGATATCGCGTATCGGCACCGGATCGGTGGGCTGGTTGTCCACGTAACCGCGCGCAAGCAGCGGGGCAATATCATTGTTCATCGTAAAAGACGAGTGATGCATTCCAAGCGGTTCGAGTAGCGCTTGCTGCATATACGGCGAAAAATGCTGTCCGGTGATGCGCTCCATGGCCAGACCCATCAGATCCGGGCCGAGGTTGGAGTAGTTGAATACCTGACCCGGCGGGTAGGCAAGATATTCGCCGCGGAGATCCGTCACAAGATCGGCCAGCGGCTCCGGAGAAAAGAATCCTTTGAGATAGTAGGTCGGCAGGCCCGCATGGTGTGACAGCAGCTCGCGTGGGGTAATTGGTGCCGGATTGTTCCAGCGTGATTTCATCGAGAATTGGGGAATATAGTTCTGGATCGGCGCATCGAGGTTGATCTTTCCCTGTCCCACAAGTTGCATAACCGCTGTTGCCGTGAACAGCTTGGAGATCGAGCCTACCTGATAGACAGTTTCGGCCCCGGCCGGAATACGTCTTTCCCTGTCTGCATATCCGAACCCCTCTGCCCATACCAAACGCTGATTGTCCACGACCGCAATGCTGACGCCTGGGACACCATAGCGTTTCATCTGTTGCGGGATATACCAGCTGAGATATTGCTGCAGGTAGTGATAGTCACCGCGCCCGGGATTTTCCGGTTGGACCGGCGCCTGTACACAGCCAGCCAGCATGGCAAGCGCAGCAATGAGGAGAAATCGAAAACGGTAAGTGATGCCGGCCATCGTTATATTTATAGCTTGCCTGAAATCAGGCGGCAGGATAATTGATCCTGTTCTGCCTAACAAGCCTGCTATCGCCCGCTGTGGGCAGCTTGCAGCTGGAAATGCCGCAATCACGCCCCCATTTATGATGGCGTACATCCCAATACCGAGGAATTCCTGCGTGACTTCGACAAAGCATATCGTTTGTCCGTATTGCGAGAGGATCAATCGGGTCCCTGAAGATCGGCTGCGCGACCATCCCCGCTGCGGCATTTGCCATCAGCCGCTGTTTGATGGCAAACCAATCAATCTCGCGGCCGGGAATTTTCACCGGCACGTGGATAGCAGCGATATTCCGGTCGTGGTCGATTTTTGGGCGCCCTGGTGCGGACCCTGCAAGGTTATGGCTCCGGTATTCGCAGACGCCGCAGCGAAGTTTGACGTGAGCGTTCGCTTCGCCAAGGTCGATACTGATGCCGAGCAGGGTCTGGCGAGCGAGTACCAGATCCGCGGAATTCCGACGCTGGTTATGTTCAAACGCGGGCGCGAAGTTGACAGAGTTTCCGGTGCACTTGATCCGGGCAGGTTGCTGGCCTGGATTGGCGGGCACGCCTGATTTCGCGCGGGCAAAAAAAAGCGCCCCGCGAGGGGCGCTTTTTCAGGCTGCTGCTGGAAACAGCTAAAGGCGTGACCAGCCTCAGCCCCGTCTATTTATTTCTTTTCTTCTTTCTTCTTCATGACTTTCTTCTTGTGCACAACTTTCTTATGCACGACCTTCTTGTGCACAACTTTCTTGTGCTCCTGCTTCTTTTCTACCTTATGTTCGGTGGGGGCGCCTTCGGCGGCCACGGCGATCGTGGCGGTGCCGAACATGCCGGCCAGGGCGAGGGCAATGATGCTCATTGAAGTCTTGTTCACGTAGCTTTCCTCAATCAATTGAAGTTGTTTTACTAGCTTCCGATGGTTTCTGACATGTCTTTGACCATCTTCAAGCCTTGCATAAGCAATCCACGTGCCATGTTGGCAAACCAACCCATTTCCTTTCTTAAATCAAAAGGTTAATATAGCGCAAGACCTTCCTGGATACTTTAGGGAGGGCAGGGATGCTACAAACTATGTAGGATACTCGAAAAACGGAATCTCGATGCGCGCAGAATTCCTTCGCCTCAACCGCCTGCAACGCAAAGTTCTGCTGTTGATATTGGCAATCATGGTGGTTCCGATGCTTGGGGCTGCCATGCTGGCTTCCGAATGGGTGTCTTCCGGGTTTGAGGCGCGCCTTGAGCGTTACATCGTAGACGCTGCACGCGTGGACACGACCTGGCTTCGGGCCTATCAAAACGATGCGGTGATGTTGGGCGGGGAACTGGCGGACGACCCGAAGTTTATAGCCCGCTTGGATAACGGCGACCCCGATCCCGTGCGCCAGCCCGTCGCCCGCATTGCCGATGAGCTCGGCATCAGCTTCATCCAGATCTACACCGGCGACCAGGTTCTGGTTTATTCATCCGAGCCCGTGAACATGCACACCATGTGGGACCGGGCGCAAACCGAGGCGGTACTCAAGGTTACCCGCAATGGGCACAGTCAGCTCGCCGCAGTAGGAATTTCAAGCGTGCCGCGCCACGGAAAGCCGCGCTACTACGTGGTGATGGGCAGCCTGCTTGGCGAGGATTTTATCGACGAGCTGTCGCATCTCACCGGACTCAAGACACGCCTCTATTACCGCGATGGCGAAAACTACTTTGATATGTTTTCCAAACCGGGCAAGGTGATTTCACTCAAGAATCTGCCCGCAACCGTGATAGAACGGCTGCAAAGAGAAAAGAAACCCTATTACAGCGTGGAGGCGGAGAATGCCAACTTCCGCGGTCAGTACACCCCGATCGTCGATACAGAAGGTCGGGTGGAGGCGATCATATTCGGCGGTCTCGAGCGCGCCGGTTTTGAGGAGGTGGTCACCAATCGGCTCCTGCTGTTCTCGGGGATCTCGCTTCTCGGTGTAATCATCGGCGGCCTCACCGGCCTGATCCTCAGTCGACTGGTGGTGCGGCCGGTCGAGCATCTTCGCGACGGCGTAATGCAGCTCGCCGCCCAGAATTTCAATGCGACCGTACCGGTTACCTCGGACGACGAGGTGGGCGATCTTGCCAAAGCATTCAATGCCATGGCAGTGCGTTTGCGCGATGCGCACGACGAGCAGCAGCAGATGTTCCAGCGTGACAAGCTAGCGGCGCTGGGAGAGCTTTCCGCGGCGCTGGCGCACGAGATTCGCAACCCCATCGGGGTTATTAACAGCGCTTCGGCGCTGCTCGAGAAATCCGAACCATCGCCGCAGAAAACAGCCGAACTGTTGCGGATGATCCGGGAAGAAAGCAGGCGTGTCGGCAATCTCGTGCAGGACTTTCTGCAGCTCTCGCGCCAAAGGCATCCGGAATCCGCACGCATCGATCCGGTAGTACCCATGAAATACGCTCTCAGCACCATGCTTGCTGGCAGAAACAATATCCGCGTGCACGAACGCATCGGCCATGGCAGCGCGCGCATCATGGCTGATGCCGCGCTGCTGCATCAGGCATGGGCAAATATTTTTACGAACGCACTTCAGGCCATGGGCGAAGGTGCGGGAGAATTGAATCTGGCGACTTCGGTCGACGATGGGCACGTGGTTCTTTGCGTCGAGGACAGCGGGCCCGGCATTCCGGCAGAGGTCATGCCGCGGCTGTTTGAACCATTTTTCACCACGAAGGAAGGCGGGACCGGGCTTGGCCTGTCGCTTGCCAACACTCTGGTTGAAGTCAACGGCGGCAGGCTCATGGCACTAGCACCGGAGAAAGGCGGTGCGCGATTTGCAATGCGGTTTCCGGTTCATGCATAGGGGTAATTCATGAAGCCAATGGTACTGGTAGTTGATGACGAACAGAACATGCAGGCCGTCATGCGCATGATTCTGGAGGACGCTGGCTACGGCGTTCAGATCGCGGACAGCGGCGAGGCCGGGCTCAAGCACGTTCGTAATCCCAATCTCGACGTCATCCTGTCTGACCTCAAAATGCCAGGAATGGGAGGAGAGGAGTTTGTCAGGCGCTGCCGCGAAGAGAGACCCGACGTTCCGGTGATCGTTGTCACCGCGCACGGTACTATCCGTTCGGCTGTAAGCAGTATTCACGCCGGGGCCGCCGACTATCTCGCTAAGCCGTTCGAGCCCGAGGAACTCGAGATAGCCGTTCACAACGCCGTCAAATTGCGCGAAATCCTGCGCGAGAACCAGCAGCTCAAGGCGACAGTAACGCAAGCGCTTGCGCGCCGGCGCCTTATGGGAACGAGCCCCGCGGCGCAGCATCTGATGGAGGAACTCAGGCGTGTCGCACCCTACAAGACCAGCGTCCTTATTACCGGTGAGAGCGGAACCGGCAAGGAGCTGGTCGCGCGCACCATCCATGAATCCAGTCCGCGGCGCGAACACCCCTGGGTCGCCATCAACTGCTCTGCGATCCCGCATGATCTTATGGAAAGCGAGTTGTTCGGCTACGTAAAGGGAGCATTTACCGGCGCCTCCCAAAACCGGCTCGGTCGAATCGAGCAGGCACAGGGAGGGACCCTGTTCCTTGACGAGATAGGTGATCTCGATCCGGCGTTGCAGGCAAAGTTGCTGCGGGTACTGCAGGAGCGTGAATTTTTCCCCGTAGGCAGCGACCTGGTACGCAGCGTGGACGTCCGCTTTCTTGCCGCGACCAATCGTAATCTCAAGGAGCTTGTGCAGCAGGGCAAGTTTCGCGAAGATCTGCTGTACCGTCTGGATGTCTACAA
>VFSW01005342.1_pt1 | contig 19010 bp, 14 predicted proteins | sample 5358111 | NCBI WGS metagenome assembly VFSW01 (sample SAMN11554181, study PRJNA540505) | mine drainage metagenome | isolation source: sediment from site ElyBrook_90M | place: USA: Ely Copper Mine, Vershire, VT | collected 2017 | reverse complement strand
ATGGTTTGCCATACAGCACGAATAGGCCTTTTGGGAATGCTCCTTTAACGCGAAACAGCGCAATCTTATCACCGAGCGCACGCCAAGCGTCTATTTGGGCAATGGCATTTGTTTGGGCGATCTATGGCTGAGGCAGACGGTACGACCGGCGACACCAGCAGCGAAAACCGCATTCTTGCGGCGCGGCTGAACGCGGTGATCGATAGCCTGTCGGCGACGATTTTTTTCAATCCGCTGGGCGTCCTGCTTGTGGGCGTCGTGTTCTTCCTCGGCCGCGAGGTCCTGGGACATGTGCCGGTCGTCAACCTGTTCCTGGTCGTCGTGCTGCACAGCATCGTCGTCGTTTTCGCACTGCTGGTGAAGCGCTGGTATGACCGAACGGCGCCAACCGATCTGCGCAAGGTGCAGCGCTTGCTCATGACGCTGCAGGTGCTCGCGGCGCTAGTGTGGTCGGCAGCCGCCTGGCTGTACTGGTGCGACGGAAATGCCGCGAACAACATGTTCGTCGGGATGATCATGGTGTGCGTGGTATGGTCCGGCGCGTTCACGCGCGCCTCGTGCCGGGACGTGTTCGTACCCGCCTTGGTTATCGTCACAGTGTTTTATACGTTCCGGTATGCCACCGGTAGCGGGACCGCGGCGCATCTCCTTTTCGCGATCATGCCGTTCTGGACGGCTTATATCGTCGTGATGGGTGAAGCCATCAAGCGACGCATGGATGATCTCCTGCGGGCGCGGTTCGCCAACGAAGACTTGTCGCACGCGTTGCGCAAGGCGCGCGACGTGGCGCTGGAGAAGCGCGCAGAAGCCGAAGCCGCGAACGCGGCGAAGACGGCGTTCCTGGCCAATATGAGCCACGAACTGCGCACGCCGCTCAACGCCATCCTGGGATTCTCCGACATCATCGCGCGGCAGTCCATGGGTCCGGACGCGGAGCGTTACGCCGAATATGCCGGCGACATCCACACCTCTGGCGCCCATCTGCTCAACCTGATCAACGACCTGCTCGACGTCTCCAAGATCGAGGCCGGCAAGATGGAGATCGACCCGCAGCCGCTCGATCCGTGGCATGCGCTGACCACGGTCAGACGCATCATGGAGTCGAAAGCGCGGGCGCGGAACCAGTCGCTGACGTTCACGATTGCGGCCGGCACGCCGTGGCCGATCGCCGACGAGCGGGCGTTCCACCAGATCGCGCTCAACATCGTTTCGAATGCCTTGAAATTCACGCAGGACGGCGGGCGCATCGAGGTCAGCTGCCGCAAAGGCGAGGGCGAAGGGGTTCTGCTGGTCGTCGCGGACGACGGGCCGGGCATCGAACCCGACAAGCTGGAAAGGGTCTTCCAGGCGTTCTCCCAGGTCGACAACCGCTACGACCGCAACGGCGGGGGCACAGGGCTTGGGCTTTCGCTGGTCCGCGGCTTGATAAACCTGCACGGCGGCCGCGTCTGGATCGAAAGCGAATTCGGCCACGGCACGAAAGTATTCGTTTACTTTCCGTTATCCACAAATCCGGCGGCGAACGCGGCATCCGCAGCGTTTGGATGACCCTGCGCATTCTCAGCAAATTTTAACTGACGGCCGGTAACATTCCCGCCTCGCCGACAAATCGAGACGCGGGACAGGGGAACGCCGTGAGTTTCATAAAACGGTTGCGCAGCCAACGAAGCACCGACGTGCGCGTCTTGAAAGCGCAACTGGACCTGACTTCTCAGACGGTCCGCTCGACGCGTCTTTCTTCCCCGTTCTGGGCGCTTGCCGTCGCCTGGCTGGGCTCGGACAGCTTCGGCCTGTTCGGCCACGCCAGTTTCAACCAGGCCGTTTTCGTTCCGGTGATCGTGTCGGCAACGATGATCCTGTCGGCGAGTGTCGTCTCGATCTATCAGTACGACACGTCCGAGAGCAATGACTACGAACGTACCCGGCCGTGGTTCTCGCGCGTCGTGGCGATGCAGGCGGTGATCAGCGCGGCCTGGGGACTGATGCCGTGGCTGCTGTGGGATCCGCACAGCGCGCTCAACCACATGTTCCTGGCCTGCGCCACCCTGGGCATCCTGGCGATGCTCGTGGTCAGCCGCTCCAGCCACATGGACATGTTCCTCTCCAGCATCTTGCCGGTGTCCGTGATGGCGTCGGTGCGCTTCCTGCTGGGCGGCGACATGATCGACATGGGCATTGCGGTGGCCATCCCGGCTTTCGCAGTGCAGCTACTGGTCGACGGCCGCCGGCTGATGCATCGCCTCGATGAGGATTCGCGTTTGCGCTTCCAGGTGGAAGATCTTGCCCGCGAGCTTGAAGAGACGCGCGACGACGCGTTGCGCAAGCGTTTCGAAGCCGAAACGGCGAATGCCTCCAAGACGGCCTTCCTCGCCAATATGAGCCACGAGTTGCGCACGCCGCTCAATGCCATCCTGGGATTCTCGGAAATCATCGCGCAGGAATGTTTCGGGCCGGTCGGCTCGGCGCGTTACAAGGAGTATGCTGGCGACATCCATTCCTCCGGCGCGCATCTGCTCAGCCTGATCAACGACCTGCTCGACGTCGCCAAGATCGAAGCCGGCAAGATGGAAATCGCGCCGCATCCGATCGACGCCCGCCGCACCTTCGACATCGCGCTTAAGCTGGTCGGCGCCAAGGCGCGCGAAAAACGCCAGGAACTCGTCATCGCGGTCGACAACACCGCACCGCCGCTCTACGCCGACGAGCGGGCGCTCAAACAGATCCTCATCAACCTGGTGTCGAATGCCGTGAAGTTCACGCCGGAAGGCGGAAAGATTATGGTGACGGCCAGTGTGGCAGCCGGCGGCGGCTTTCAGATCCTCTGCGAGGACAACGGTCCCGGCATTCCGCGCGAGAAACTCGACAAGATCTTCACGCCTTTCAGCCAGGTCGACAACCGCTACGACCGTCAGGCCGGCGGCACGGGACTTGGCCTGGCCCTGGTGCGCGGACTGTCCGAATTGCATGGCGGCCGTGCCTGGCTGGAAAGCGAATACGGCAAAGGCTGCCGCGCCTATGTCGTGCTGCCGAGCGAACCGCCGCACGCCACGGAAGGTCAAAACGCGGTGGTCGCGGCCTGAGACTAATCCAACGCCGGAAAAGCAGAAGGGCGCGATCTTTCGATCGCGCCCGTGCGCTTATTCGTATTCGGCAGCCGGATCAGACCGAATAGTACATCTTGAACTCGATCGGATGCGGGGTGTGCTCGAAGGCATAGACTTCTTCCATCTTCAGCGAGATGTAGGCGTCGATGAAGTCGTCGTTGAAGACGCCGCCCTTCTTGAGGAAGGCGCGGTCTCCGTCGAGGCTCTCCAGCGCCTGGCGCAGGCTGCCGCAGACCGTCGGGATTTCCTTCAGCTCTTCCGGCGGCAGGTGATAGAGGTCCTTGTCCATCGGATCGCCGGGGTGGATCTTGTTCTCGATGCCGTCGAGGCCCGCCATCAGCATGGACGCATAGGCGAGGTAGGGGTTCGAGCCGGCGTCGGGGAAGCGCACTTCCACGCGCTTGCCCTTGGGACCGGGCGCGAAGGGAATGCGGCACGAAGCGGACCGGTTGCGCGCCGAATAGGCGAGCAGCACCGGCGCCTCGAAGCCCGGGATCAACCGCTTGTAAGAGTTGGTCAGCGAGTTGGTGAAGGCATTGATCGCCTTGGCGTGCTTGATGATGCCGCCGATGTAGTAGAGGCAGGTGTCCGACAGGTCGGCATAACCCGAGCCGGCGAACAGCGGCTTGCCCGCTTTCCAGATCGACTGGTGGACGTGCATGCCCGAACCGTTGTCGCCGTACATCGGCTTCGGCATGAAAGTCGCGGTCTTGCCGTATGCCGCCGCCACCTGGTGCACGACATACTTGTAGATCTGCATGTTGTCGCCGCACTTGGTCAGCGTGTTGAACTTGAAGCCCAACTCATGCTGCGCGCTGGCGACTTCGTGGTGGTGCTTTTCGGGCTGGATGCCCATGTCGCCCATGATGGCGAGCATTTCGCCGCGGATGTCCTGCGCGGAGTCGATCGGCGGAACGGGGAAGTAGCCGCCCTTGACCATGGGGCGATGGCCGAGGTTGCCGCTTTCGTACTCCGTTCCGATGTTCCAGGAACCCTCGACCGAGTCGATCTCGTAGAAGCACTTGTTCATCGAGGCGTCAAAGCGGACGTTGTCGAAGATGAAGAATTCCGCTTCCGGGCCGAAGAAGGCGGTGTCGCCGACGCCCGATGTAACCACGTACTGCTCGGCCGCCTTGGCGATCGAACGCGGGCAGCGATTGTAGCGCTGGCCGGTGGTCGGTTCGACGACGTCGCAGGTGATCGCCAGCGTCGTCTGGGCGAAGAAGGGGTCGATGACGGCGGTATCGCAATCGGGCAGAAGCGTCATGTCCGACTCGTTGATCGCCTTCCAACCCGCGATCGACGAGCCGTCGAACATGGTGCCGTTGGTCAGGAAGTCCTCGTCCACCAGCGACAGGTCGAAGGTGACATGCTGCCATTTCCCGCGCGGATCGGTGAACCTCAGATCGACATATTTGATGTCCTTGGCCTTGATCATCGACAGGACGGATTGTGCGTTAGCCATAGTCTCGGTCTTTCCCCTTGTGTTGGAACTTCGGTTGTCTTGGCCAGCCGCTAGATAGCGTCTGCGCCGGTTTCGCCGGTACGAATTCGGATTGCCTCTTCGACATTCAGGATGAAAATCTTGCCATCGCCGATGCGGCCTGTTCGCGCAGCCTTCTGGATTGCTTCGATAGAAGCCTGCAGCCGATCCTCGCCGATGACGATCTCGATTTTCACCTTCGGCAGGAAATCAACGACATATTCGGCGCCGCGATACAGCTCGGTGTGTCCCTTCTGACGGCCGAAGCCTTTGGCCTCGGTCACCGTGATGCCCTGGACCCCGACCTCTTGCAGTGCCTCCTTCACCTCGTCGAGCTTGAACGGCTTGATGATTGCTTCGATCTTCTTCATCTCATGCTCCTTGCGCGGCTCCTAGATACCGCGCTGTTAAGGAAGTAGCAGGGGTTGTGCCAAGTTCTGGGGACTTAATCACAAGTAATTTCAGAAGCTTATCACACCGTCGGTTTTGGCCATATAAAATTTGCACACAAAAGCATCACATTGCCCGATAAACGGGCACGGCGGGCCGAGGTGAGGCATTGTCAGCGCCGACCGGCTTTTGCGATGGTGCGCGCCGCCGACGAACGCCTTTGAGAGCCCATTTCCGCAATGCCGAGTGACGACAGGCGCTTCAACCCCGTCTTTTCGGGTCTGCCCACGACGATCTTCACCGTCATGTCGGCGCTCGCGGTCGAGCATCGCGCCGTCAATCTGGGGCAGGGCTTTCCGGATACAGACGGGCCGCTGCCGATCCGCGCGGCTGCCGCCCGCGCGCTGACCGACGAGTCCAACCAGTATCCGCCCATGAAAGGGCTCGCGGATCTGCGCCGCGCGCTTTCCGCGCATGCCGAGCGCTTCTACGGCCTGCGCTTCGATCCCGAAAGCGAAGTCGTCGTGACCTCCGGAGCAACGGAAGCGCTGACCGCGTCCATTCTCGCTTTCGCGCGACCGGGCGACGAGGTCGTGCTGATCGATCCTTCCTATGATTCCTATCGCCCCATCGCGGAGACCGCCGGCGCTGTTGTGCGCACCATCAAGCTGGCGCCGCCGGATTGGCGGCTGACCGAGGAAGCGCTGCGCGCCGCCGTGACGCCGAAGACCAGCGCTCTCATTCTGAACTCGCCGATGAATCCCGTTGGGCGCGTGTTCGACCGCAGCGAACTGGAGGGCATCGCACGCGTGCTCGCCGCCTCGAACGCCGTAGCGATCTGCGACGAGGTCTACGAGCACCTTGCCTTCGACCAACGGCAGCATATCCCGCTGGCGAGTCTGCCCGGGATGCGCGAGCGCACCGTGCGCATCGGTTCGGCGGGAAAAATGTTCGCGCTCACCGGCTGGAAAGTGGGCTGGGTGATGGGGGCCGCCGAACTCATCGGCGTGGTCGCCAAGGCGCATCAGTTCCTGACCTTCACGACACCCCCGGCGCTGCAGAAGGGCGTCGCCTACGCCCTGGACCACGAGATCGAATTCACGCTCGCCCAGACGCGCGAGCTGCAATCCAGGCGCGATCTTCTGGCCGGCGGCATTGCCAGGCTCGGTTTCAGGCCTCTAAACAGCGAAGGCACCTATTTTCTAACGACCGACATTCGCGGCTTCACCAACGAGAGCGACCGGGAGTTCTGCTTGCGGCTGGTGCGCGAGGCGGGCGTCGCCGTGATTCCGCTGTCCGTGTTCATGCACGACGCCAAGCCGGACAATTTCGTGCGTTTTGCCTTCTGCAAGAGGCGGGAGGTTATTGAAGATGGGCTGGAGCGGCTCGGCCGCTATTTCACCTGACAGGGGGGAGACATGGGGCGCCTATATTTGGTCCGTAATGCTCGCACCGATGACGGAACGGGCTTTGAGACGAATCCCAGACTGGACGATGTCGGCCAGGAACAGGCCGAAGCCGTGGTCCGGAAACTCGGACACCTTCGGCATGTGAAGATACTGACGAGTCCGCAACGGCGCGCGATGGAAACCGCGGCGCCGCTCGCCAGGTATTGCGGCGTGGCGCCCGTCGTCGACCAGTCTGTCGCCTTGATGCCACTTCCCAGCGCAGACACCTGCGACCGCAAGGACTGGCTGCTCGCATTCATGAAAAGCTCGTGGCGCGACGCGCCGCCCCGGCAGGCGGGCTGGCGCGAGAGTTGTCTGGCCACGCTCGCCAGCCAGACCGGAGACGTCGTCGTCGTATCGCATTTCATCGTCATCAACATGATCGTGGGCGCGGCGACCGGGGACGATCGCGTCATCGTCTTTCAGCCGGATCACGGCTCCGTCACGGTCCTGGATGCGGCGGAAGGCAAATTGTCGCTGGTGGAACTCGGCCGACAGGCGGCGACCCGGCCGCTTTGACTGCGTCGGCCGCCGGTGTGGCCGAAGAAGGGTGTGGCCTCGCCGCCGCCGCAGACATACAAAGTGTCATGAGCCAGGAGATCGTCACCGTCGCCGAGATGTACGCGGCCGACCGCTATGCCGCGGACCACGGCACGCCCTCGTTCACGCTGATGGAAAACGCGGGCCGGGCGGTCGTCGACGAGATCGTCAAACTCTGGCAGCCGCGGCAGACGCTTGTGATGTGCGGTCCCGGCAACAATGGCGGCGACGGTTTCGTCGTCGCGCGCCAGCTGAAGGCGCGCGGCTGGCCAGCGCGGGTGGCGCTGCCGGGCAGCCGCGATGCGCTGAAAGCCGACGCGGCCAAAATGGCGGCGGCGTGGCCGGGCGCGGTCGAGCCGCTCACACCGCAGCTGCTGGGGCAGGCCGAACTCGTCGTCGATGCGCTGTTCGGCGCGGGTCTGCAGCGTCCGCTCGACGGCGTCGCGCGCGACACCGTTCTGGCGCTGAATCGCACCGGAATTCCGGTCGTCGCCGTCGACATCCCGAGCGGCTTGCACGGCGATCTCGGACGGCCGCTTGGCGACGTCTGCGTGAAGGCGGATGTCACGGTCACGTTCTTCCGCAGGAAGCCGGCCCATGTGCTGATGCCGGGCCGTCTGTGCTGCGGCCGCGTCGTCGTCGGCCAGATCGGCATTCCCGACGCGGCACTCGAAGCCATCGAACCCAAGACGTTCGAGAACGTGCCGGGATTGTGGGGCAAGGCGTTCCCACGGCCCGATCCGCTCGGCCACAAATATGCGCGCGGCCACGCCCTGATCGTCAGCGGGCCGGCGCATGCAACGGGAGCGGCGCGCTTGGCGGCGCGCGGCGCGCTGCGCATCGGCGCGGGACTGGTCAGCGTGGCGAGCCCGCCCGACGCCGTGCAGGTGAACGCCGCGCACCTGACCGCGATCATGGTGAAGCCATTCCACGGCGCGAGCGGCCTCGCGACCTTGCTGGAAGACAAGCGCTTCAACGCGGTCGCCATCGGGCCGGGATGCGGCGTGGGGCAGGGCACGCGCGAACTGGTCGCCGCCGTGCTGAAAAGCGGCGCGGCGGCTGTGCTTGACGCCGATGCGCTGACCTCGTTCGCCCATGACACACAGGCCCTGTTTCATCTGCTGCGGCCCTCGACGGTACTGACGCCGCACGAAGGCGAGTTCGAACGGATTTTCCCAGGTCTTCTGGCGCACTCGGCGAGCCGCATCGAGGCGGCGCGCGACGCGGCATCGACCGCCAGATGCGCCGTGCTTCTGAAGGGCCCTGATACCGCCATCGCAGCACCCGACGGGCGGGTCTGCATCGCCGCCAACGCGCCGCCGACGCTGGCGACGGCCGGATCGGGCGACGTGCTGACGGGCTTCATCGGCGGATTGCTGGCGCAGGGGATGGACTCGTTTGACGCGGCCTCGGCGGCGGCGTGGCTGCACGGCGAAGCGGCGGCGCATTTCGGCCCGGGATTGATCTCCGAGGATTTGCCCGAACAGTTGCCTGCGACCCTGCGGCGGTTTTCCGACGAGATTTGATATGCAACCCAAATGGCTTCTGTGGGCGCGCGAACTGCAGTCCGTGGCGCAAAGCGGGTTGACCTTTGCCCGTGATCCTTACGACCGCGAGCGCTATGAGGCCATGCGGGCGCTGGCTGCGAAGATCATGGCGGAAGGTTCTGGCGCCGAGATGGCCGTCGTCGAAGGATTGTTCGCGCGGCAATCCGGTTACGCCACTCCCAAAGTGGATACGCGCGCAGCGATCTTCCGCGAACGCAGCATCCTGCTCGTCAGCGAAACGTTGGACCATGGCCGCTGGACGATGCCGGGCGGGTGGGCCGATGTAAACGAATCCCCCAGCGAAAATGTGGTTCGGGAAGTGCGCGAAGAGGCCGGTTACGTTGTGACAGTGCGCAAGCTCGCGGCTGTATACGACCGCGACAAGCAAGGCCATCCGCAGCCTCATCCGTTTCATATCTACAAGATGTTTTTCCTCTGCGATATCGTCGGCGAGTGCGAGAAGTCGGAATTGGAAACCGCCGAAGCGCGGTTCTTCTCGCTCGACGCCCTGCCCGAGTTGTCGGAGTCGCGCACCCTGGCATCGCAAATCCACCGCATGTACGAGCACCTGCAATCGCCGTCCTTGCCGACGGATTTCGATTGAGGAATAGAATGCGGCATGGCTGAAGTCGTGATCCGCCGCGTTGTACAGGACGATTTGCCGGCGCTGCTGGCGATCTACAACCACTATGTCGTCCACACGCCGGTGACCTTCGACGTCGAACCGCGCACGCTGGCGCAGCGCCAGGGCTGGCTCGATACCTTTGCATCGACCGGGCGCTATCAGTGTTTCGTCGCGGCGCGGGACGGCCAGGCGATCGGCTGGGCCTGTTCGGGAAAGTTCAAGGAGAAGACCGCCTACGAAACCTCGGTGGAGACCAGCATCTATCTGGCGCCGGGCGAACAGGGCAAAGGGCTCGGCCGCAGGCTTTACCAGACTCTGTTCGACGCCCTTGCGAAGGAAGACCTGCACCGCGCCTTCGGCGGCATCACGCAGCCCAACGAGGCGTCCGTCGGCCTGCATCTGGCCATGGGGTTCTCCCTTGTCGGTACCTACCGCGAGGTCGGCCGCAAGTTCGGGCGGTTCTGGGACGTGGCGTGGTATGGGCGTCTCCTCGGTTAACCCGCCGACCGGCATGGAAAATCGCACCGGCTCCGGGCCCCAGGCAGCAAGGGCGCTGCCGGCCTCCGGCTGGGCGGAAATGGCTGGCAACTAGGCCTAGCGGCCCGCCAAATCCCCTGCTATAGCGGCGCCCTTCCGCAGCGCCGGCCCTTCGGCCGGTGGGGCGGATAGCCCGCACGCGGGCGTGGCGGAACTGGTAGACGCGCTGGATTTAGGTTCCAGTGATGAAAATCGTGGGGGTTCAAGTCCCTCCGCCCGCACCAGTCTTCGCTCCCGCTGCGCAGGAGCTTCGACTTGGCAAGCCAGCGGGAGTGAAGACTGTCGCGTCGAAGCCTGCAGGGCGAAGACGGGCTGGCCGAGAATTTAAGGTGGGAATTGACATGCAGATTACCGAGACCGTTTCCGAAGGCTTGCGCCGCGAATACAAGGTGACCGTTGGAGCCGCCGACCTCGACGCGCGCCTCGTCGGCAAGCTCGAGGAGATCAAGCCGCGCCTGAGTCTCAAGGGTTTCCGGCCGGGCAAGGCCCCCGTGTCGTTCCTGAAGAAGACCTATGGCAAGTCCATGATGGGCGAGATCGTCGAGGCCGCCGTCAACGAGGGCAGCCAGAAGGCGGTCACCGACAATTCGCTGAAGGTGGCGTTCCCGCCGCGCGTCGAACCCGTGGGCGACGTGCAGCAGGTGATCGACGGCAAGGCCGATCTCGAATTCCGCGTGCTGGTCGACCTGATGCCGGATTTCGAGCTGGGCGACGTGTCGAAGATCGAGGTCGAGCGCCTCGTGTCCGACGTGACCGACGCCGATGTAGACGACGCGATCAAGCGCCTGGCCGAGCAGTCGCGCAGCTATACGCCGCGCGCCGAAGGCGAGGCCGCGCAGAAGGACGACGCGGTGACGATCGATTTCGTCGGCCGGGTCGACGGCGAGGAATTCACCGGCGGCAAGGCGGATGACTTCAACCTCGTCCTTGGCTCGGGCCAGCTTATCCCCGGCTTCGAAGACCAGCTCGTGGGCGTCAAGGCGGGTGAGGCGCGCGACGTCAATGTGACGTTCCCGTCGGACTACCCGGAAGAAAAGCTCGCCGGCAAGGACGCGCTGTTCGCCGTCACGGTGAAAGAGGTGAAGGCGGCCGATCCGCTGGTCATCGACGACGAGCTTGCCAAGAAGCTCGGTCTGGACACGCTCGGCACGCTGAAGGACCGCATGCGCGACCAGCTCAAGCGCGAATATGCCGCCGCCAGCCGCCTGCATCTCAAGCGCCGCATCCTGGATGCGCTCGATGCGCAACACTCCTTCTCGCTGCCGCCGACGATGGTGGAAGGCGAATTCAACGGCATCTGGAGTCAGGTCGAGGCCGAGCTGAAGCGCGAAGGCAAGACGACCGAAGACGAGGGCAAGTCCGAGGACGAGCTCAAGAAGGAATATCACGACATCGCCGAGCGCCGCGTACGGCTCGGTCTGGTGCTGGCGCGGCTGGGCGAACAGAACGGCCTGTCGGTGGGCAACGACGAAATCCAGCGCGCCATTGCCGCCCGCGCCCGTCAGTTCCCGGGCCAGGAGCAGCAGGTGTTCGAGTATTACGCGAGGAACCAGCAGGCGCTGGCGGAAATTCGCGCGCCGTTGTTCGAGGACAAGGTGGTGGACTTCATCGCCGAACTCGCCCAGGTGACCGACAAGAAGGTCGATCGCGAGACGCTGTTCCTCGATCCCGACGAGGCGGCGGAGAAGCTGAAGAAGGGCGAATAGGGCGGTCGGGTCCGGGGGTCGTCGGTCTCACGCCGTTCTAGCCATCCTCACCACCGCTGATGGACGTGCGTCGCGATCAGCCGATCGTAGATGTCGTGCGCCGCCGCCATCGTCTCTGCCGGCAGCGGCGCGAGATCGGATGCTGCCGCGTTGGCCTTGGCCTGTTCCGCATTGCGGGCGCCGGGGATGACCACCGTGACGGCGTCGTTCATCAGGATCCAGCGCAGCGCGAAAGCTGTCAGGCTTACGCCTGGCGGCACCAGCTTGCGCAATTCCTCGATGGCCTGCAGCCCAATCTCCAGTGGCACGCCCGCGAAGGTCTCCCCGACGTCAAAGGCTTCGCCGTGGCGGTTGAAATTGCGGTGATCGTCGGCGGCAAAGCGGGTGTCGCCGGTAATCTTGCCGGTGAGCAGGCCGCTGGCCAGCGGCACGCGGGCGATGACGGCGACGTTCCGGCGCTTGGCCTCGGCGAAGAACAGCTCGGCGGGGCGCTGGCGGAACAGGTTGTAGATGATCTGTATGCTGACGACACCAGGGAACTCAATGGCCTTCAATGCCTCTTCGACCTTTTCGACGCTGACGCCGTAGTTCTTGATCTTGCCGCTCTTCCGGATGTCGTCGAGGGCGCCGAACAGTTCCGGCCGGTAGAGCGCCTCCGTCGGCGGGCAGTGGAGCTGGACGAGGTCCAGACTGTCGACGGCTAGGTTCTTGAGGCTGCGGTCGATGAAGGCTTCGAGATTGGCCTTGTTGTAGCCGTCGGCGGTATGCGGGCTGAGCCGCCGGCCCGCCTTGGTCGCCACCATCGGGCGGTTGCCGCCACGCACCTTCAGCACCTCGGCGATGAGCTTTTCCGAGCGGCCGTCGCCATAGACATCGGCGGTGTCGATGAAGGTCATGCCGGCATCGAGGGCGGCGTTCAACGCCGCCCGTCCGTCGGCGTCGCTGACCTCGCCCCAGGCGCTGCCGATCTGCCAGGCGCCGAAGCCGACATCGCTGACCGTGAACGGCGTTTTGCCGAACTTGCCATACTTCATGATCGAGCCTCGCTGGAGGGTTGCGGATATGCGGGGGGTAGCAGCCGGAGGACAACCCGGCAAGCGCCTCGCGGCACATTGCTTTTGTCGATCGACGTCGGTTCCGCGCGGATTGCCGAAGGGCGTCTATGTCGCAGGCCCTGCCATTTTTCTGGTAATCGGGAGGGATAGTATCTACGTAATTGCGTAGATACGGTATTATTAACATAATGAAAGTCATTATCATCGGTGGCGCCGCCGGCGGCGCCACGGCCGCCGCCCGCCTGCGCCGCAACGACGAAAGCGCCGAGATCGTCCTGGTTGAGCGGGGGCCCTATATCAGCTTCGCCAATTGCGGACTGCCGTATCACATCTCGGGCGCTATCCCGGAGCGCGAGCATCTGCTGGTCACCTCGGAAGCGCTGTTCGAGGCGCGCTACGCGGTCGACGTCCGCAGCCGCACCGAGGCGATCGCCATCGACCGCACGGCGAAGACGGTGCTGCTGCGCAATCTTGCGACCGGCGTGGAGACCGAGGAGCATTACGACCGCCTGCTGCTGTCGCCCGGCGCCGAAGCGGTGCGGCCGAAGCTGCCCGGCATCGACTCGAAGCGCATCTTTACCCTGCGCAACATCCCGGATCTCGACCGCATCATGGCTCATATCGCGGGGGAGCATCCCCGCCGCGCCGTGGTGATCGGCGGCGGCTATATCGGCATCGAGATGGCGGAGAACCTGCACGAGCGCGGGCTGTTCACCACGCTGGTGGAGGGCGCGGCGCACATCCTGGCGCCGTTCGACGACGAGATGGCGTCCATCGTGCACGCGCACATGAAGGACAAGAACATCGAGCTCTATCTTTCCGACAAGATCGAGCATTTCGAGGACAAACCGGACCATACGATGGTCTTCCTCGCCAGCGGCAAGCGGCTGCAGGCGGACATCGTGGTGCTGGCGATCGGGGTCAAGCCGGAAACCACGCTGGCGCGCGGCGCCGGGCTCGACCTCGGCGTCACCGGCGGCATCAAGGTCAACCAGTTCCTGCAGACGTCCGATCCCGACATCTATGCCGTCGGCGACGCCATCGAGGTGACACAGACCATCAGCGGCCGCGAAGTGCTGATCCCGCTGGCCGGTCCCGCCAACCGCCAGGGCCGCACGGCGGCCGACAATATCTGCGCGGCGACGGATGCGGCGCTGAAGCCCTACAAAGGTACGCTCGGCACGGCGATCCTGAAGGTGTTCGATCTGGCCGCTGCCTGCACCGGCCTCAACGAAACACAGTTGCAGGCCAACAACGTCCCCTATCGCGCCACGATCACCCATAGCGGTTCGCACGCCTCCTATTATCCGGGCAGCAAGCAGCTCAGCCTGAAGCTGATCTATGGGCTTGACGGCCATATCCTGGGTGCGCAGGCGGTGGGCGCCGACGGCGCCGACAAGCGGGTCGATGTGATCGCCACGGCCATTCGCGCCGGCATGACCGTGGAGGATCTCTGCGACCTGGAACTCGCCTATGCGCCGCCCTTCGGCTCGGCCAAGGACCCGGTGAACATCGCCGGCTATGTCGCGAGCAATGTGCTGAACGGTTCGCATGAGGTGATCGACTGGCGCACGCTGCGCCAGCAGATCGAAAGCGCGCCGGGCGCCTTGCAGCTGATTGACGTGCGCACGCCCGAGGAGTTCGAAATCGTCACGCTGCCGAAGGCGCGCAATATCGAGCTCGACCATCTGCGCGAGCGGTTCGGCGAACTCGACCCCGCGCGGCCGACGGTGGTGTTCTGCCAGATCGGTGTGCGCGGCTATCTCGCCTACCGTATCCTGAAGCAGGCGGGCTTCGCCGATGTGCGGAACCTCTCGGGCGGCATCAAAACCTACACCTGGGCGACCGAGAAGCAGTCCAATCCCGACATCTTCGATTATGAGGACATCAAGCGCCGCGACCAGGCGGCGATCGAGGCCGACCTGGCGTCTTGCCAGGTGGCTCCGGCCGGCGACCGTCACGCGCTGAATGCCGTCGGTCTGCAGTGCCCCGGGCCGATCATGAAGACCTACCGGGCCGTCCAGGCGATGCAGCCCGGCGAACTCCTGGAGGTCACGGCCTCCGATCCGGCGTTCGGCCGCGATCTGCGCGCCTGGGCGAAAAAAACCGGAAACGATGTCCTCAGCGTCGACGCCGCCAAGGGGTTGATCACGGCGCTGGTGCGCAAGGGCCGCTCCGCCGCGCCCGAACTGTCGGCTGCGGTGGTGGCGCCGGTGCGCGACAAGACCACGCTGGTGGTGTTCTCCGGCGATCTCGACAAGGTGATGGCGGCGTTGATCATCGCCAACGGCGCGCTCGCCATGGGCAAGCCGGTCAGCCTGTTCTTCACTTTCTGGGGCCTCAATGTATTGCGCCGTGCAGACGCGCCGCCCTTGAAGAAGTCGATCATCGAAAGCGCCTTCGGCGTCATGCTGCCCAAGGGGGCAGGGCGGTTGAGTTCGCTCTCCAAGATGAACTTCGCGGGCATGGGTGCGCCGCTGATGAAGCATGTGATGGCGGAGAAGCGTGTAGCCACCCCGGCCCAGCTGCTCGCCGATCTGGTCGAGGGCGGGGCGCAGATCATCGCCTGCCAGATGTCGATGGACGTCATGGGCATCCGCAAGGAGGAGTTGATCGATGGCGTCGAACTCGGCGGCGTTGCGGCATTTCTCGGCGAAGCGCAGGAATCCGCAACGACGCTGTTCATCTGACCACAGCGGCCTGGCGGGCCATTTGGCGGGTAGGAGCGGAGCCGGCCTCTTTACTCAATGGCAAGGCCGTGCTGATTACGGTTCAAATCCCGATTGACACTGTGACGGACGACGCTCCACCCTCGGGAAGCGAATCAGGAAAGGCCCATGAAGGACCCACGTGACGTCTACATGAATACGCTTGTGCCGATGGTGGTCGAGCAGACCGCCCGCGGCGAGCGCGCTTTCGACATCTATTCCCGGCTGCTCAAGGAGCGAATCATCTTCGTGACCGGGCCGGTGGAGGATTACGGCGCCAGCTTGGTCACCGCCCAGCTTCTGTTCCTGGAGGCCGAAAACCCCAAGAAAGAGATCGCGATGTACATCAACTCGCCGGGCGGCATCGTCACGGCGGGCATGGCGATCTACGACACGATGCAGTACATCCGTCCGCAAATTCAGACGCTGTGCGTCGGGCAGGCGGCTTCCGCAGCGTCGCTGCTGCTGTGCGCGGGGGCGAAGGGTCAGCGTTTCTGTCTTCCCAATTCGAGAATCCTGGTGCACCAGCCTTCCGCGTCCTATTATGGGCAGGCGGCGGATATCGCCCGTCACGCGCAGGAAATCATCAAGCTGAAGCGCCGTTTGAACGAGATTTATGCCGGTCATACCGGCCAGACCGTCGAAGCGATTGAAAAAGCGCTGGATCGCGATACTTATATGACGGCTGAAGAGGCCAAGACCTTCGGATTGGTCGATTCCGTGCTGTCGCGGCGGCCGGAAAACGCGGAGAATCCGTGAGGACGGAAATCTGGCTGGCAACTCAAAGTGTTGGCCGGATTAAACAAATCTTGATCCGCTGGGCGTTAACGTGGTCGAATGAATTCGGCGACAAGCCGAGTTGGGTTGGCCTGGGTTGTGCAGGGCATTGAACACAATGTTTAATGCAGTCTTTAAGGGCGGGCCCAATCAGGCCCGGGAGAGCCGATGAGTAAAGCGAGCGGCGGCGAGTCCAAGAATACGCTCTACTGTTCATTCTGCGGCAAGAGCCAGCACGAGGTCCGCAAGCTGATCGCGGGCCCGACGGTGTTCATCTGCGATGAATGCGTCGAGCTGTGCATGGAGATCATCCGCGAAGAGAACAAGACGTCTTTCATGAAGTCGCGCGAGGGCGTCCCCAGCCCGGCGGAGATCTTCAAGGTATTGGACGATTACGTCGTCGGCCAGCAGCACGCCAAGAAGGTGCTCTCGGTCGCGGTCCACAACCACTACAAGCGCATCAACGCCAGCGGCAAGAATTCCGACGTCGAGTTGGCGAAGTCGAACATCATGCTGCTCGGTCCCACGGGCTGCGGCAAGACGCTGCTGGCCCAGACGCTGGCACGCATCCTCGACGTGCCGTTCACCATGGCCGACGCCACCACGCTGACCGAGGCCGGTTATGTCGGCGAGGACGTGGAGAACATCATCCTCAAGCTGCTGCAGAACGCCGACTACAATGTCGAGCGGGCGCAGCGCGGCATCGTCTATATCGACGAAGTCGACAAGATCAGCCGCAAATCCGACAACCCCTCGATCACCCGCGACGTGTCGGGCGAGGGCGTGCAGCAGGCGCTGCTGAAGATCATGGAAGGCACCATTGCCTCCGTGCCTCCGCAGGGCGGCCGCAAGCATCCCCAGCAGGAATTCCTGCAGGTCGACACCACGAACATCCTTTTTATCGTCGGCGGCGCTTTCGCGGGGCTGGAGAAGATCATCTCCCAGCGCACGCACGGTTCCTCGATGGGCTTCGGCGCCACGGTGCGCGCGCCGGACGACCGCGGCACGGGCGAAGTCCTGCGCGAGGTCGAGCCGGAAGATCTGCTCAAATTCGGCCTGATCCCGGAATTCATCGGCCGTCTGCCGGTGCTGGCGACCCTGGGCGATCTGACGGAGCCGGCGCTGATCGAGATTCTCACGCGTCCCAAGAATGCGCTGGCGAAGCAGTATCAGCGCATGCTGGAGATGGAAGGCGTCAAGTTGCGCTTCCAGGACGAGGCGCTGCACGCCATCGCACGCAGGGCGATCGCCCGCAAGACGGGTGCGCGCGGCTTGCGTTCGATCATGGAAGGCATCCTGCTGGACACGATGTACGAACTGCCGACGCTCAACGGCGTGCAGGAAGTCGTCATCACCGCGGATGTGGTCGATGGCCGCGCCCGGCCGCTATACACCTATTCCGACAAGGGACAGGTACGCGAGCAGAACGCGTCCTGACGGCAGCTGTGTGGCCGGTATGGCTCGGCGGGCGGATTAAAGGCGTTCCCTGCCTTGAAACCGCCGCCCCGGGAGCCCACCTTATATTTCTTGGAGTCGGCCCAATCGGGCGGCAAATAAGGTTCCGCGCGCCCATTTTGGGGTACGGTTCCTCAACACACCCGGTCCATACTGGGCCGGCGAGGAGAAAATAATGTCGGATCAAGAGGTCGTGACAGTGGGTAAAGGTGAGCCGGACGGCCTTACGGCGTCGGTGCTGCCGCTGCGCGACATAGTTGTGTTTCCCCACATGATCGTTCCGCTGTTCGTCGGCCGCGAGAAGTCCGTGCGCGCCCTCGACGATGTGATGAACGAAGAGAAGCAGATCCTGCTTCTCACCCAGAAGAACGCCGCCGACGACGATCCGACGACCGATGGTCTGCACCGGGTCGGCACGCTGGCGACCGTGCTGCAGCTTCTCAAGCTGCCGGACCAGACGGTGCGCGTCCTGGTGGAAGGCAAGAGCCGCGCCCGGGTCACCGGCTTCGTGCCGCGCGGCGATTTCTTCCAGGCGACGATCGAACGTCTTCCCGACAGCGTCGGCGAGGCGCGCGAGACCGAGGCTCTGATCCGCACGGTCAAGACGAATTTCGAGCAGTACATCAAGCTCAACAAGAAGGTTCCGGCCGAGACGCTGGCGTCCGTCGCGCAGATCGACGAGCCGGCCAAGCTGGCCGACACGGTGGCCTCGCATCTCTCCGTCAAGATCGGCGACCGGCAGGCTTTGCTGGAAACCTTGAACACGGCCGAACGGCTGGAGAAGGTGCTGTCGCTGATCGAATCCGAGATCGGCGTGCTGCAGGTCGAGCGCAAGATCAAAAGCCGCGTCAAGCGCCAGATGGAGAAGACGCAGCGCGAGTACTATCTGAACGAACAGCTCAAGGCGATCCAGAAGGAACTCGGCGAAGGCGACGAAGGTCGCGATGAGCTGAACGAGATCGAAGACCGCATCCGCAAGACCAAACTGTCGAAGGAAGCGCGTGAAAAGGCGCAGGGCGAGGTGCGCAAGCTCCGCCAGATGTCGCCGATGAGCGCGGAAGCAACCGTCGTGCGCAACTACCTCGACTGGATGCTGTCGCTGCCCTGGGGCAAGAAGTCCAAGGTCAAGAAGGACATCAAGCTCGCCGAGGACGTCCTCAACGAGGACCACTTCGGACTCGAGAAAGTCAAGGAGCGTATCCTCGAATACCTCGCGGTGCAGCAGCGCGCCGGCAAGATGAAGGGCCCGATCCTCTGCCTCGTCGGTCCGCCCGGCGTTGGCAAGACCTCGCTCGGCAAGTCGATCGCGCGAGCGACCGGCCGCGAGTTTGTCCGCATGTCGCTCGGCGGCGTGCGCGACGAAGCGGAGATCCGCGGCCATCGGCGCACCTATATCGGCTCGATGCCCGGCAAGGTCATCCAGTCGATGAAGAAGGCGAAAGCGGCCAATCCGCTGTTCCTGCTTGACGAGATCGACAAGCTCGGAGCGGATTGGCGGGGCGACCCGTCGTCCGCACTGCTGGAGGTCCTCGACCCCGAGCAGAACCATGCCTTCAACGACCATTACCTGGAGGTCGATTTCGATCTCTCGGACGTGATGTTCATCACCACGGCCAACACGCTGCGCATGCCGCA
>VFSW01005341.1_pt1 | contig 19011 bp, 9 predicted proteins | sample 5358111 | NCBI WGS metagenome assembly VFSW01 (sample SAMN11554181, study PRJNA540505) | mine drainage metagenome | isolation source: sediment from site ElyBrook_90M | place: USA: Ely Copper Mine, Vershire, VT | collected 2017 | reverse complement strand
AGATTGCCTACATGCCGGCGCGCGTGCTCATGCAGGACTTCACCGGCGTGCCCGCCGTGGTCGATCTGGGGGCTATGCGCGATGCCATCAAGACGCTGGGCGGCGACCCGGAGCGCGTCAATCCGCTGGTACCCGCCGAGCTGGTCATCGACCACTCTGTGCAGGTGGACGAGTTCGGCACGCCCATGGCCTACGAGGCGAACTCGCTGCTCGAGTTCCAGCGCAACCGCGAACGGTACGCCTTCCTCAAGTGGGGCCAGACGGCCTTCCGCAACTTCAGCGCGGTGCCGCCGGGCATGGGTATTTGCCACCAGGTCAATCTCGAATACCTCGCCCGCGTCGTTTTCACTGCTGAGGCGAACGGCGAGACCGTCGCCTACCCGGACACGCTCGTTGGCACAGACTCCCACACCACGATGATCAACGGTCTGGGCGTGCTGGGCTGGGGCGTGGGTGGCATCGAGGCCGAGGCCGCGATGCTGGGTCAGGCTGTCTCGATGCTCGTGCCGCAGGTCGTTGGCTACAAGCTCACCGGCAAGCTGCGCGAGGGCGCAACCGCGACCGACCTGGTGTTGACCGTGACGCAGGCTCTGCGCAAGCTGGGCGTTGTGGGTAAATTCGTAGAGTTCTACGGGCCCGGCATCGCCGAGCTGCCCCTCGCGGACCGCGCCACCATCAGCAACATGGCCCCCGAGTACGGCGCCACCTGCGGCATCTTCCCGGTGGACGCAGAGACACTGCGCTATCTGCGCCTGACCGGACGCAGTGAAGAACAGATTGCCCTTGTCGAGGCCTATTACAAGCAGCAGGGCCTCTTCCATTCCGCTAGCTCGCCCGAGGCCGAATACTCGCAGACGCTCGAACTTGATCTTGCCACCGTGGAGCCCAGCGTGGCCGGTCCCAGGCGCCCGCAGGATCGGGTTCTCCTGAAGAACACGGGAGCCAGCTTTGCCGAGCAGTTGCCCGGCTTGCTGGCGCCCACGGCCAAGCCGCTCGGCACGCGCACGGCGGCTGCATGGGAACGCAAGGCGGTTACCGATGAAGGCATCGCGGAGAAGTCTCCGCTGCACGTGACCACCACCGTGAAGGAGCGCTTCGGTGTCGATCCCGATCCCTATCTCGATCATGGCTCCGTCGTGATTGCAGCGATCACCAGCTGCACCAACACATCCAATCCTTCGGTGATGATGGCCGCCGGCCTGCTCGCGAAGAAAGCCGTGGAGAAGGGCCTCACCGTTCCGCCGTGGGTGAAGACTTCGCTCGCGCCGGGCTCGCGTGTTGTGACCGACTATTACGAAAAGGCCGGCCTGCTGCCTTATCTCGAAAAGCTGCGCTTTAACGTGGTGGGTTATGGCTGCACCACCTGCATCGGCAACTCCGGCCCGCTGCCCAGCGATGTTTCGAAGAGCATCGACGAGCACGGCCTCGTTGCGGTGAGCGTGCTCAGCGGGAACCGCAACTTCGAAGGCCGCGTGAACGTCGACGTGCGCGCCAACTATCTGATGAGCCCGCCGCTGGTCGTGGCCTACGCGCTGGCCGGCAAGATTGGCCACAACTTTGACACGGACCCGCTCGGGGCCGACAAGGACGGAAAGCCCGTCTACCTCAAAGACATCTGGCCGACACAGAAGGAAGTTGCCAATGCGATTGAGAAGGGCGTCAGCAGCGCCGGTTTCCGCAAGGAGTACGCCACCGTTTCAGATGGCGATGCGAGCTGGCAGGGTTTGAGCTTCCCCACCGGCGATGTCTACAAGTGGGAGGCCGACTCGACTTACATCCGCAAAGCGCCATACTTCGACGGCATGGGCAAGACGGCGGCGCCAGTCAGCGACATCACCGGTGCGCGCGTGCTTGCGGTGCTGGGTGACTCCGTGACCACGGACCACATCTCACCGGCGGGCAACATCAAGGCCAACGGCCCTGCCGGCAAGTACCTGGCCGAGCACGGTGTGAAGCAGGCGGACTTCAACAGCTACGGTTCGCGCCGCGGCAACCATGAGGTGATGGTGCGCGGCACCTTCGCCAATGTGCGCCTGCGCAACAAGCTGGCTCCGGGCACCGAGGGCGGCGTGACACGTCTGCTGCCCGAGGACGAGCCGATGTCCATCTTCGACGCCAGCGTGAAGTACGCCGAGCGCAACGTGCCGCTCGTCATTCTCGCCGGCAAGGAGTACGGCTCCGGTTCATCGCGTGACTGGGCGGCCAAGGGACCGAAGCTGCTGGGCGTCCGTGCGGTTATCGCGGAAAGCTTCGAGCGCATCCATCGCTCCAACCTCGTGGGCATGGGCATTCTTCCGCTGCAGTTTGAAAACGGGCAGAATGTCGAGTCGCTCGGCCTGACCGGCGAAGAGGTCTTTGATTTTCCAGGCCTCACCGCGATGCTCAAGGCAAAGTTCGCCAACGGCAGAATCCTTGAAGTAACGGCGACCGCTGCCGATGGCAAAAAGAAGACTTTCAAGGCGCGGGTGCGCATCGACACGCCGCAGGAGATCGAGTACTACGAGCACGGCGGCATCCTGCTCTACGTGCTGCGCCAGCTTGCGGCAAAATAGGAGAGCACGCAAAGGCTCCGCAACAATGAAGGCCGCTTCCCAGAGGAAGGCGGCCTTCGTGCTTCGGTAGGTTTCCGCGTTACTTCCGTCGGGCGGGTGCCTTTGCAGGCTTGGCGGCGGCGCGTTTTATCTCGGGTGCAGGCGCAGAAGCGGGCGCTGTGGTTGCAGGAGCGGCGGCATGCTTAGCAGGCTCTTCGTGGGTTGCCAGAAAGCGCGCACCCTCCAGGCTCTGCTCGCCCAGCACGTGGAGCCGCAGGAAGTTCGTCGATCCGGACTTGGTGCGGGTGCCTGCAACAATCGCTATGACCTCGCGGGCGCGTACATATCCTTGCTGCTCCAGCAGGCTCTCCGCGACCTCCACCAGTGCCTCGGTCGTCGTGACCTTGGGGCAGCGAATGGGGGTGGTGCCCCAGAGCAAATTGAGACGATTCACTGTGACCTCAATCGGGCTGAGAGCAAAGATCGGTGCCGCAGGATGATACTTCGAAAGCTGGCGCGCGGTCGTTCCCGATTCCGTGAAGAGGGCGATGCCGCGCAGGTCCAGGTCTTCTGCCGCGTGCGCCGTGGCCTCGCAGATGGTCTCCGCGATGGAGAGATGGCTGGCGCGCGAACGATGTTCCTTGCGCGAGTCCTTCATGTGGCGCTCGGCCTCAGATACGATGCGCGCCATCATGGAGACGGTTTCAACGGGATACTTGCCCACCGCCGATTCGCCGGAGAGCATCACTGCGTCGGTGCCGTCGTAGACCGCATTCGCCACGTCGGAGACTTCCGCGCGCGTGGGCCGCGGATTCTCGATCATCGATTCGAGCATCTGCGTTGCCGTGATGACCGGCTTGCGATATTCGGCGGCGCGGCGGATGATGTACTTCTGGATTGCGGGAACCTTTTCCGGCGGAACTTCCACACCCAAGTCGCCGCGGGCCACCATGATGCCGTCGGCCACCTGCAGAATATCGTCGAGATGGCGGATCGCCTGGGGCTTTTCAAGCTTCGCGATAATCCAGGTTTCCCCGCCATACGCTGCCACGCGGTTGCGCACGAGCCGCACATCTTCCGCAGTCCGGACAAAGGAAACGGCAATCGCATCCACGCCACTCTTGATGGCGAATTCGAGATCCTCGGTGTCCTTTTCTGTGAGCGACGGAACGCGCACGGGAATGCCGGGCAAATTGATGCCCTTGTTTTCTCCCAACATGCCGCCGTTGATGATCTCGCAGATCACATCCGCGCCATCCACTTCGTGCACGCGCAGCTCAATCAGTCCATCCGAAAGCAGAATGCGCGAGCCCTGCTCAACATTCTCCGCGAGCGTCTTGAAGGTGGTGCCCACGACCGCCGCAGTGCCTGGAACCTCACGCGGCGTGATGGTGAGCCGCGCACCCGCCTTGAGCAGTACTGGCTGATGGTCCTTCAGCTTCGATGTGCGAATCTTCGGTCCCTGCAGGTCGCCGAGGATGCAGAGCGGCTTGCGCTCCTCGCGGCTCACCTTGCGAATCATGTGAATGAGGGCTAGCTTTTCCTCGTGCGTGCCGTGTGAAAAGTTCAAGCGGACAACATCGATGCCTGCACGGACCAGTTCGCGAAACACTGCTTCGGTGTTGGAAGCCGGGCCGAGGGTGGCAACGATTTTTGCACGGCGCTGGATAGGGGATTCGGTCAGGCTTGTTTCTGCAAACGACATGAAATGGACTCCAGATTAGGGCTAAATCAAATAGGGGTTAGGATGGATTGCGGCCAGATTTATTGTACACGCGGGATTTGACGACAGCGTGGCACGATACTGCTGTTGCCAGTCGGTATGGAAGGGCAAATTCTTGCGTGCGCGGTCAGACCTGGCTTTCCGTTTGCGCTGCAGCTTCCTCTGGCACTCCCTGGCGTTCGCGGAAGAGCACACCATTCAACTCCGCGCCGAGCAGAGCGCTGAAGAGCGTGATATAGAGCCAGACCAGAGTCGCGATGCCGGCGCCGAACGAACCATAAAACATCGAGTAATCGGCGATGCGCGTCACATAGAGTCCAAAGGCGAGCGTAGCCGGGAACCAGATGAGCGTGGCGGCGACGGCGCCGGGCATGACCCACACCCAGTGCTCGCCGCGTTTGGTGCCAAAATGATAGAGCGCAGCCAGAACCGCGATGCTGGTGGTCAGCGCGATGCCCCAGCGCACGAGCCGCCATGTGACCAGCACGATGTGGCGCAGCTCATGGCTGGAGCCGCTGATCATCCAGCCTTCAATCTGCCGCCCAAAGACAAGCACCATGGATGCGAGAGCCAGCGGCACCAGAACAATCGGCACCAGCATCAGAGCGCGCATCCTTCGCTGCCAGAAGCCCCAGTCGCCACGCGGCAGGCGATAGGCGCGGCGAAAGCCTTCCATGAGTGAGAGCATCAGACCGAGCCCGGCAAAGACCGAGAAACTGGCCGCGGAGAGGATCAGTTGCAGAGAATGCAAATGCCGCGCCTGCATATATGTCTGCAGCATTTCCAGCGAGCCGGTGGGCACGAGCGGCTCAAAGGCTGAGCGCATTTCTACAACCAGCCTGCTCCCTTCGGGCACCATGGCCAGCAGCGTTGCCGTCACAATCAAGGTCGGAAAGAGCATGAGCATGCCGCTGTACGCAGCAGCCTTCGCCGTATCGAGCACATCGTGCTCGAGCGCGAGCCACAGGGCCTTGCGAAGTTGTGCAGCCAATCGAGCCATCGCCTTCTCTTTGAAGAGTAGAGCACGGCCGCTGGGTGCGGCGATATGTCCCATTTGCAAAACAGGTTCCGGCTTGCAGCAGTCCCGTGAGCGCAGGGCTTGTGGTTCAGCTGTCTCGTGTCAGATGGGTCGTGTTGACTCGCGCACGATTAGTTCAGGAGCGACGACCACATCTTCCGGAGCCGCATCCGGCTTTTGGATGAGCTGCAGGAGCAGCCGCCCGGCCAGGTCTCCCATGGTGCGCACCGGCTGGCGCAAAGTCGTCAATCCGGGCAGGTGGTACGCCGCGGAAGGGATATCGTCAAACCCCACAACAGATAGATCGCCGGGCACGCGGAGCCCGGCCTCGTGAAACGCGCGCATTGCGCCGAGCGCCGTGAGGTCGTTGAAGGTCAGCAGCGCCGTGAAAGGCAGCCCAGTCTGCAGCAAAGCTCTGGCGGCACGATAGCCCTCCTCGGGCGCAAGCGCCACCTGCCTTTTTCCGGGGGACTGAAGAGAGCGGACAAGCTCCCTCCTGATCTCAACGCCGTGTGCGCGCAGCGCGGCGGTGATGCCCTGCCAGCGCTCTTCCGTGGCTGGGCGCCAGTCATGGCCTTTAATCACAGCGAACTGTCGATGGCCGAGCGCGATGAGGTGCTCGACTGCCATCTGCGCTCCAAGGCGATTGTCGAGCAGCACGCGGCTCATGGCGCCCACCGCCGGGAATCCACCGATGGAGACGACAGGGCCGTCCAGCGGCTCGTCCACCGGAGTGTTCAGAAGAATGAAACCTTCCACCGCCCGCTGCGCCAGACGCCGGGGATACTCGCGGATCAGCTTCTTGTCGCCGTGATGAACGGCCAGGAAAAATGCGTAGTTCTCCGCATACAGGGCCTGATCGATGCCGCCGAGCACCGCGGCCGAGTAGCTCTCATCAATTGCAGGCAGCAGGATGGCCACGGTGAAGCTGCGCTGTGAGGCGAGATATTTTGCGTAGATGTTCGGCTGGTAATTCAGATCGCGCGCCGCGCGCAGAATGCGTTCCCGCGTCTCCTTGGGAATGCCGGCGGCCAGGGGTGCATTGTTCAGAACGAGGGACACGGTGCTCGGATGAAGGCCCAGATGCTGCGCAAGCGCCTTCTGCGTCATGCGGGGGCGTGTTCTTCCGTGCGTGTGCATCGGTTTCGAATCTCTCGCTTTTGGGTTCAGGCCGTGACACAAAGGAATGCCGGCGTCATGCTTCGGCAACGTGATGCTGAGAGAAGCCTGTGCGGATGACGCCGCCACTGCATCGTGGCGCTGCTCATCCGCACAGAGGTGAATCAGCGGCAGCTTGCATTGCCGGCTTTGGGTATTGCAAAGAAGCTGATGCTGGCCGGTGGCAGCTCAATCGTTCCAGCCGCAACCGGTGTCCCCGTCATTGGAGGCAGATCGCCGCCGGCGGTGAGAGCAAGCTCCTTGCCGTTCAGTTGCGCCGACGTGCTCATAAGATCCGGCGAAGTCAGCTGATAGCGCACCGCTCCCGCGGGCAGGTGAATGGCTTCGGCGGCAGTACGATCCGTATTCATGGCCAGCAGCGCCACGCCTCCACGCTGGTTGCGCAGGCAGTGTGCGTACAGATAAAGATTCTGCTCAGCCGAATCCCCCGCATCAAGCACCGTGGTTCCCATGAGTCTGCGCCACAGCACAGCAGCCCAGTAGTTGGGCCGCGGCCGCAGAGTGGCTTCATCCAACAGACCGTAGTCGCTGGCGTCCAGCGTATTGTGAATCACGACCTTGACGGCCTGCTTCGCAAGGATTCCCAGCTGATTGAGATAACGAAAGCTGTCAATGAAGTCGGAAGCCCAGGGATCGCCGCCGCACGCCGCCTCAGCCGTCTCTGTGTTCCAGATGGGCGTACCCGGCGCGAACCGGTCCCGCAGCTTTGCGTAGAACTCTTCCTCCTTCGCAGTAGACATCAGCCATCCGCGTGTCAACGCACGTTCCGGCGAGGTCTTTGCGACTGCTCCCATGGCCGCGCAACGCTGCGACACGCCGCCGTAAAAGTGATACGCGAACACATCCAGGCCCGGCCCTTCCGCGGCAAGCATGTCTTCGGTGCGAACGAGACGCATCGAGGCAGGTTGCTGGCCCAGCGATCCGCCTTCCCCAACGGAATCCGGCCCGATGATCTTCGTCTCTGGGGAGGCCTTCCTGACAAATGCTTCAAAGACCTTGAAGTCGCGTCCGTACTGCGCGGCATCGTAGCCTTTGGGCGCTCCGCCCATCGAGGCAAACGTGGGCTCATTAAAGTACTCGATGCCGTCGATGTGGCCGCCAGCTTTACGCGTGTAGTCCAGCACCTTCTTCAATTCGACCGGCGTCCATACGCCTGCAGCATCGCGCACTCCGGGGCTGATGGCAAAGGATGTGACGAGGCCATCATCGACGGCGCGGGTAAAGTCCAGCACGCCCTGCCACTCCTCTCGGGTAAGGACACTGCGGAAACCTTCCGGAGGATTTGCAGCAGCGGAGCCATCTGAATCGTCGAAGTAGGTCGAGTTGGCCCAGGTTCCGCTCACGCGGATGTAAGCTGGACTGAGCGCCGAGGCGAGCTTGCGCAATTGCGGATTGGCAAGGTCAATCGGCTTGCGATAGCGATACATCGAGGCATTCATGCCTGCCGGAGTGGAAGCCGGAGCAGTGTCCGCCACTGCCGCAGGGCCCGAGGTCGCCTTCTTGTAGGGAGCCCAGAAGCGGCCGCCGGTCACCTCGACCATCTCGATATTGTAAGACTGATAGCGCTCACTCACCGTGCCGATACTGGGCAGCTTGGAGGGTGCAATGGCCACCGGCTTCGTCGCCTGGGCAAGCAGAAGAGATTGCGCCGCGACGAGCACCGCCGCTGCTGAAAATTTCCGGAATTGCATGATGTCCGCCTTATAGCGGCGTGTTCAGGATTCGCCGCCTAACCTTATTCAATCGGTTGAATAAACCTAAATCATGGTTGAGCCGGGAGCTCTATCTTGTCAAGAAGATTGTGGTTCCGAGTGAAAGAAATCTCGCGATCGGCAGCAGGGAAGGCAGGCCGCAGGTGAAATGACCGGCGCGATGCGACTCGAACGCATCGATGGGAAAGCCTCTGCACGATGCGAGGCGAATGGCGCGCAACCCGCTTCACATCAATGCGATAATGAAAGAAGCGGCCGAATGTGCGAGGGGCGCGGCGCCGGGGTAGCAGGCGCAGCAGCCATGGGGTTACGGCATCGGCACGCTTTATCGGCAGGCACGGATTCTGGCGGTCCCCATGTAGTCCCGCAAGCAATTCAATGCCTGCCCGGATGCCAGCATACCTATGAGCAAAACCATCGGCAGCACCCTCAGCAAGATTCTCGAAGAACGCATCGCCATCCTCGACGGCGCGATGGGAACGACCATTCGCACCTACGGGATGAAAGAAGCGGATATGCGCGGCACTCGCTTCAAGGATGCGCCCAAGGAGTTGCTGAATAACGGCGACCTGTTTGTGCTCACGCAGCCGGGCATGATTGGCGATATTCACCGGCGCTTTCTCGAGGCGGGCGCAGACATCATCGAGACGAACACGTTTGGCGCGACGAGCATTGCGCAGAGCGAGTTCTTCATCGAAGATCCGCGCGAGCAAGGAGGCCGCAAAGATCCGGCGTTCTATCAGAAGGTCATCGACGACTCGTTCCTGAAGAATCTTGCATGGGAGGTGAACGAGACCTCTGCACGGCAATGCCGGGAGTGGGCCGATCGCGTGGCCAATGCAACCGGACGCCCGCGCTTTGTCGCCGGCTCCATTGGGCCGCTCACGGTTTCGCTCTCCAACTCGCCGGATGCGGATGACCCTGGATTTCGCGTCGTCACGTTCGACCAGGTGCGCACGGCCTACAAAGAGCAGGTGCGCGCGCTCATCGCAGGCGGATCGGATCTGCTGCTTGTGGAGACGATCTTCGACTCGCTGAATGCGAAGGCTGCGCTGGTCGCCATTCGCGAGGTCTTTGATGAGGACGGGCTGACCGCAGCGCAGCGAGAACTGCCCATCATGATCTCGGCTGCAGTCGGGCGCGGCGGCGAGACGATGATCTCTGCGCAGACGGTTGAGGCCTTCTGGAACGCAGTTGAGCATGTGAAGCCGTTCTCGGTGGGGCTCAACTGCTCGCTCGGCCCTGACCTGATGTACCCGTTCCTCGAGGAGTTAGCGCAGAAGTCGAACACTGCCATCTCGTGCTATCCCAATGCAGGATTGCCCAATCCACTGTCGCCGACGGGTTTCGACCTGGAACCGGCAGACATGGCGCAGCGGCTGAGTGAGTTTGCGCGCGGCGGGCTGATCAACATTGCCGGCGGCTGCTGCGGCAACACGCCGGAGCACATCGCTGCGATTGCCAGGGCCCTTCAAGGCAAGCCGTCGCGCTCGCCTCGCGCAATCTCCATTGGCACGGCAGAGCCCGCCGGAACAATATCCGCGTTTCGACCATTGCGTCTCTCCGGCTCGCAGCCGTTTACGCAGCAGGCTGGCGTCTTCATTATGATTGGCGAGCGCACCAACGTGGCCGGCTCGCCGAAGTTCGCGAAGCTCGTCAAGGAGGGCAAATACGAAGAGGCCGTCAGCATTGCGCGACAGCAGGTGGAGAGCGGCGCCAACGTCATCGACATTTGCATGGACGAGGGAATGATCGACGGCGTTGCAGCGATGTCGCGTTTTGTGCAACTGCTGGCCAGCGAGCCTGAAGTCGCCAAAGTTCCATTCATGATCGACTCGTCGAAGTGGGAGGTCATTGAGGCTGGACTGAAGTGCCTGCAGGGCAAAGGCATCGTCAACTCGATCTCGCTCAAAGAAGGCGAAGAAAAGTTTCGCCAGAACGCGGCCACGGTCCTCAAATACGGCGCGGCCGTTGTGGTGATGGCGTTCGACGAGCAGGGGCAGGCCGCGACCTACGAAGATCGCATCCGGATCTGCGAGCGCGCCTATCGCATCCTCGTCGACGAGGTCGGCTTCGCGCCGGAAGACATCATCTTCGATCCCAATATCCTTACAGTGGCCACCGGCATGGAAGAGCACAACAACTATGCTGTGGACTTTATCCGCGCTACACGGTGGATCAAGGAAAACCTGCCGCACGCCAAAGTGAGCGGCGGCGTCTCCAACGTCTCGTTCAGCTTTCGCGGGAACAACAAGGTCCGCGAGGCGATGCACGCGGCGTTTCTCTATCACGCCATTGCCGCCGGCATGGATATGGGCATTGTGAATGCGGGCATGCTGGAGGTGTATGAGGAGATTGAGCCAGGCCTGAAGATCCGCGTCGAGGATGTGCTGCTGAACCGGCGTGCCGATGCGACCGAGCGCCTGATTGAACTCGGTGAGAGGCTGAAAGCCGAAGGCGCGGGCGTTGTCGCTACCGAGAAGAAGGCCGAAGAGTGGCGTAACGGGACAGTGGAAGAGCGCCTCTCGCATGCGCTGGTTAAGGGCATCGACACCTACATCGATACGGACACCGAAGAAGCGCGCGCGAAACTGGGACGGCCTCTCGCTGTGATTGAAGGCCCGCTGATGGATGGAATGGGAGTGGTCGGCGACCTCTTCGGCGCGGGCAAGATGTTTCTCCCGCAGGTCGTGAAGTCGGCTCGTGTGATGAAAAAGGCGGTTGCCTACCTCACGCCGTTCATGGAAGCCGAAAAGGCTGCGATGGCCGCTGCGGGCCAGGAGGTGCGCACGCAGGGCAAGATTGTGCTCGCCACCGTGAAGGGCGACGTGCATGACATTGGCAAGAATATTGTGGGCGTGGTGCTGGCCTGCAATAACTACGAAGTGATCGACATGGGCGTGATGGTACCTGCCGAAAGGATTCTGGAGCGAGCCCGGCAGGAGAAGGCCGACATCGTGGGCCTGAGCGGTCTTATTACGCCGTCGCTCGACGAGATGGTGCATGTGGCGCGCGAGATGGAACGGACGGGACTCAAGCTGCCGCTGCTCATCGGCGGCGCAACCACGAGCCGCGCACACACCGCCATCAAGATTGCGCCGCACTACAGCCAGCCCGTCGTTCACGTGCTGGATGCGAGCCGTGCGGTGCCGGTGACGACGAGCCTTCTCAGCAAAGATGGTGCCAAGGAATTTGTTGCGCAGTTACGCACGGAGTATGACTCGTTGCGTAAGGCGCATGCGACTCCGAGGTTGCAGACGGTCCCCTTTGAGACAGCGCGCACACGACGCACTCCGATTCAGTGGCGCGCGGAGGATCTTGCTGTGCCAGCGTTCACGGGCATTCGCGTCCTGGAGGACTTTCCACTCGCCACTCTGCGCGAGTTTATTGACTGGACGCCGTTCTTCCACACCTGGGAGCTGAAGGGCGTCTATCCGCGCATTCTGGACGATCCGGAAAAGGGCACGCAGGCACGCCAGCTTTTTGAGGAGGCCAATGCTCTGCTGGATCGCATTATTGAAGAAAAGCTGCTGCGCGCGCGCGGTGTCTATGGGTTCTTCCCAGCCAACGCCGTCGGAGACGATGTGGAGCTGTACACGGATGAGACGCGCACGCAGGTCCTTCAGCGGTTCCACTTCCTGCGCCAGCAATCCAATCGCGAAGGCAGTGAGCCGTGCCGTTCGCTAGCAGACTTTATCGCACCGCGCGAGATGGGGCTGCGCGATTATCTCGGTGCCTTTGCGGTTACCAGCGGAGTGGGCTTGCAGGCGCTACGCGAGAGTTTCCGCGCCCAGCATGACGATTACAACGCAATCATGGCGGAAGCGCTCGCCGATCGCCTCGCGGAGGCCTTCGCAGAATGCCTGCACAAGCAGGCCCGTGAAGACTGGGGCTATGGGCGCGCAGAGAGTCTTACCGGCGGCGAACTGATCCAGGAGAAATATCGAGGCATCCGTCCTGCACCGGGCTATCCCTCCTGTCCGGACCACACGGAGAAGGATGCGCTTTGGCATCTGCTCGACGTCGAAAAGAGCACGGGCATTCAGCTCACGGAGTCCTTTGCAATGTGGCCCGGGTCGAGCGTCAGCGGTCTCTACTTCGCGCATCCTGAGTCGCGGTATTTCAGCCTGGGCAAGATTGATCGCGATCAGGTTTTGGATTATCACGTGCGCAAGGGCATGAGCCTGGAAGAAGTGGAGCGGTGGCTCGGGCCCAATCTGAACTATGCACCATCCGCGCTCCAGACAGCGGGCTGATTCGTTGGAGCGCACACATCGCACTCCTCGTATAATCAGGCCCATGAGCGATGTGCCATTGGTCGGCGTGGTCATGGGCAGCAAAAGCGACTATGAGACGCTGTCTGCTGCCGTGGAGATTCTGCGCGAGCTGAAAATTCCTTTTGAGGCGCGCGTCGTCAGCGCGCACCGCACTCCCGACCTTCTTTACAAATATGCAGAGACGGCACGAGACCGCGGCCTGCTTGTGATCATCGCCGGCGCTGGCGGCGCAGCGCATTTGCCCGGCATGCTCGCGGCCAAAACGCTTGTGCCCGTTCTCGGCGTGCCGGTTCCTGCAACGCAGTTGAATGGATTGGATGCGCTGCTGTCCATTGTGCAGATGCCGAAGGGCGTGCCGGTGGGTACGTTGGCCATCGGCAAGGCCGGCGCGGCCAATGCTGCTTTGCTTGCTGCTGAGATCCTTGCCAGCCACGACCCCGCGCTGCACGAGCGTCTGACGAACTGGCGCGCTGCCCGCATGGAAGAAGTGCTCAAGCAGGAGCTTCCTGCGTGACGGAGAGGATCCCCTCAGTAGGCGGCGAGGAACCGAGAGTGGTCCTGCCCGGCGGCTTAATCGCGATTCTGGGCGGTGGCCAACTCGGTCGTATGACCGCGATGGCCGCGCGCACCATGGGGTACCGCGTGCGCGTCATGGATCCGGAGGCCGCGTGTCCGGCAAGTTTTGTTGTGGACGAAACGATCGTCGGTCGCTGGGACGACGCAGAAGCCGCGCGCCGGCTGGCCAGTGGCGCCGACGCGGTTACTCTTGAGATCGAGCAGATTGGCGTGGATGCTCTGCGTCGCGTGGCGCAACTTGCGCCTCTTCGACCCGGAGTGGAGCCGGTTCGCATCATTCAGGACAAGACGCTGCAGAAGGCCTGGCTGGCGGAGCATGGTTTTCCCGTGGGCGCTTTTCGCGTCGTGCGCAGCGAGGGTGAGTTGCAGGAGGCCGTGCCGCAACTCGGCGATCGCGTCTTTCTCAAGATCGGCCGCGGCGGCTACGATGGCCGCGGGCAGGCTCGCATCGGCCTGGATTCGCCGGCAACGGAAGATGCAATTCGTGCGGCCTGGAAGTCAATCGGTGAATTGCCCGCTGTTGCAGAAAAGGCGCTGGACCTCGATTTCGAAATCAGCGTGATGGCAGCGCGGAATCCGGCAGGCGAAGTGCGAAGCTACCCAGCGGCACGCAATCATCACGAGAGCCAGATTCTGGCTTGGAGCGTGCTGCCTGCCGATGTGCCGCCCGAACTGGAGCGCCGCGCGGAAGAGCTTGCGTCCTCCATCTGCGCTGCGCTCGGAATCGAAGGGCTGCTCTGTGTGGAGATGTTCGTCACGCGGGGTGGCGAGCTGCTTGTGAATGAATTGGCTCCACGGCCCCACAACAGCTATCACCAGAGCGAACGCGGCTGCGTGACCAGCCAGTTTGAGCAGCTCGTGCGGACGACATGCAATCTTCCGCTGGGCGAGACGGCGCTGCTGACGCCTGCGGCCATCGTGAATCTGCTTGGAGAAGTGTGGCTCGATGGTGCGCCGGACTTTGCCGCTGCGCTCGCGGTTCCGGGCGTGCGCCTGCATCTCTACGAGAAGCACACGCCGCGCAAGGGCCGCAAAATGGGCCATCTCTCCGCAGTCGGATCTACGGCTGACGAAGCCCTTGAACGCGCTCTTGAGGCGAAGCGACGGTTGTAGCCTGAGCGCACTCGCTCCGCACTCCGAATCTACGTCGAAACTGCATTCACGGCGTCATATTCGTTGGGATCTAATTTCATCCAGTGCGAAGCGAGAATGACCCGTTCTGACTTGTTTCCTAACTGCGCTGCGCTACTATGGTAAGGAGCGAGAGCACCTTGCTCGCAAGCCAACGCTGAACGGCATTCCCTGGCGCGCGCGGTTGAGACCCCTTTCTCTTCCGAATCGTGCCGCTGTGAACGGTGGCGGGATAAGTGCGTCTTTCCGCTGCTAATTCGAACGTCGATTTCCGCCTGGGTGGACCTGTCTGTGTCCAACCTGCGGAGCAGGTGAGTTATGCGAAGAGTTGTTCAGATTTTTGCTGCCTTCTTATTGGTTGCAGTTCTCCAAAACGCTCATGCGGTTCCAAGTTTCGCGCGTCAGACAGGCCTCTCCTGCAATGTCTGTCATAGCAATCCGCCGGAGCTCACAGCGTTCGGCCGGAACTTCAAGCTGCGCGGCTATCTGTTGACAGATACCAGCCGCAAGGACACGATTGGCAATGTCAAGGATCTCTTCCTGACGCGAGCCGTTCCGATCTCCGTCATGGTTCTGCTGTCCAATACCTCCTACCAGGCCAATCAGCCGGCCAGCCAGAACAACTCGGCGGGCTTTCCGCAGCAGTTGAGCTTCTTCTTCGCGGGCGCGTTCGCGTCGCACTTCGGTGGACTGGCGCAGGTGACCTATACCCATGCCAATGACCACTTCGGCATGGACAACACGGACCTGCGCTATGCCAACGATGCGAAGCTCGGCGGCAAGGATCTCGAATTCGGCGTGACCCTGAACAACAACCCCACAGTGGAAGATGTCTGGAACAGCACGCCGGCTTGGGGCTTCCCGTGGATTCAGACCGCCTCGGGCGTGAGTCCGATTGCGTCTCCCATCATCAATGGAACTCTGGGTTCCGATGTGGCTGGCGTCGGTGGATATGGCTTGTGGAATAACCATCTTTACGCCGATGTGACGGTCTATCGCTCTGAGCACGCGGGCGCGTCTTCGCCTGTGAACGGCGCCGGTCAGTCCTACAACATCAGCGGAGTCGCACCCTACTGGCGCGCGGCCTGGCAGCAGACATTCGGCAGCAACTATCTCGAAGTCGGCACCTACGGCATCTACATGAACTCATTTCCCGGCGGTATCTCCGGGCCTGAGGATCGCTACGTGGATCCGTCCTTCGACTTCCAGTATGAGCGGCCGCTTGGGGCAAACCTCCTGGATGTGCATGGAACGTACATCCACGAAAAGTCCAATCTTGGCGCGACCTTTGCATCTGGAGGCGCCACCACGGCGCAGAACCATCTGAACACGCTGAAGCTCGACAGCACCTATCACTGGCGCAACAAATACAGCGCGACGGCTGCGCTGTTCTCCACTACGGGCAACAGCGATCCACTGCTCTATGCCCCGGCTGCGCTCACCGGCAGCAACAATAGCAATCCTGCCACCAAGGGATACATCGCGCAGTTCGGATGGTGGCCGTCGCAGAACATCGACATCGACTTCAACTACTCAGGCTACTTCAAATTCAACGGCGCCAGCACCAACTATGACGGCGCGCTGCGGAACGCTTCAGACAACAACACCGTGTACATGGCTTTGTGGCTCAACTTTTAGGAGTGGTCGTGGAACAGCAGATTGAAAGAGTCAATGCGGCAGGACAGAAGGATGTGATCATCATCAATCGCCGATCGTTTTTCGGCGCGTTGATGGCGGTTGGGTCATTGGGCATGGGGGCAATTCTTTCAGTCCCTGTGCTGCGGTATGTGCTGTACCCGCTCTACGCAAAGGCGTCGGGCACGGAGTGGTCCGACGTAGGCGAGATGAATGAATTTGCAAACGCAACCGGGCCGGTGCGCAAGACCATCAACTTCGCCCAGCGCGACGGCTGGCGCGAGGTTGTCTCCTCGCAGTCTGTCTATGTGAGCCGCAATGCTGACGGGCAACTGGAAGTGCTTTCGGCGATCTGCCCGCATCTCGGCTGCAGCGTGAGCTGGCAGCAGGCGCAGACGGAGTTCGTGTGCCCCTGCCATGGCGGACGATTCAAGGCCGATGGGCAGCATGTCTTTGGTCCGCCGCCGCGCGCAATGGACAAGCTGACCACGCGCGTGCAGGACAATAAGCTGCAGGTGCGTTTCCAGTATTTCCGGTCGAACGTGCCTAACCAGGAAAAGCTGAGCTAATCCGGAAGAGAGTGGAGTCGTGGAGAAAAAAGAAAAGTCAGCCTCTGCCGAGCCCGTGAGCGGCGGCCCTGCCAAGCGCCTCTTCCATTGGATGGACAGACGCGCTGGCGTTGACAAATTGATGAAGGAGTCGCTGGACGAGCCGATTCCAGGTGGAGCGCGCTTCGCCTATGTCTTCGGCTCAGGTTTGCTATTCATCTTCATTTCGCAGATCATTACCGGCCTTTGCCTTGCCTTGTACTACGTTCCGTCTGCCGAGACTGCGCACACAAGCGTCGCCTACATCACCAAGCAGGTGGCCGCGGGCGCGTTCCTCCGCAGCCTGCATTATTACGGCTCCAGCGCGATGATTATCGTGCTCGTGCTGCACTTTCTGCAGACCTTCCTCTTCGGCTCGTATAAGGGCCGGCGGGAACTGCTGTGGATGTCTGGCGCGACACTTTCGCTGTTTGTACTGGGCATGGGCTTCACCGGCTATCTGCTTCCGTGGGACCAGAAAGCCTACTTTGCCACTGCAGTCGGCACCAACATCGTCGGCGAGGTGCCGCTCATTGGCGAGTGGATGACGCGCCTGCTGCGCGGCGGCGACACCATCGGCACGCTCACGCTTTCGCGCTTCTATGTAGCGCACGTGTTTCTGATTCCGGGCATCATCCTGGCCTTCATCGCTGTTCATATCTTCCTGTTTCGCAAAGCTGGCGCAGCCGGTCCGATTGATGAAGACCCCATCGATCCGAAGATGGCCCCCGAAGGCTTTTATCCAAAGCAGGTGCTGATGGATATGGCTTTCGCTCTGCTCCTGATGGTGGGGCTTGGATTCCTGGCGTACTTTCATCCTGTGGGCCTGGGCCCGATTGCCAATCCGGCGGACACGCACTTCCTGCCTCGGCCGGAGTGGTACTACCTGCCGATGTTCGAGTGGCTCAAGTTCTGGGAAGGCCCAAAGGTAGTCTTCGCCGTGGTTGTTGTGCCGGGCCTGCTCGCTGCGCTCTTCTTCCTGCTGCCGTTCCTTGATCGCAGCCTGGAGCGCAGGCCATGGCGCAGGCCGATTCCTGTCCTCGCAGTCGCGATTGTGCTCATGGGAACCATCTATCTGGGCGAGCGCAGCCACATGGATGACGAGAGCGATCCCACGACCGCTGCGCAGCTTGCGCTGCAGGCGCAGCAAGAAGAGGAATACACGCGCGCGCCGTTTGAGCCTTATATGGAGTCCCCCGGTGGCACAGGCCCGCTGGCGCTTCCGGTCGGCCCGGTCAATCCGCTGGTGGCGCAGGGACGCGGCATTTTTCAGGCGCATGGATGCTCGGGCTGCCACGGCGATGTGGGTCTCGGAACCACGGTTGCTCCCAGTCTGAAGGGCATCACCACCAAGTATCCCGAACCGCAGCTCATCGCGCTTCTGCACAACCCCAATGCGCAGATGCGTGCCGGACACATGCCTGCGGTGGACGCCTCGCCGTCCGACATGACTGCGCTTCTCGCCTATCTGGCCGTCATCGGAACTCCGATGGCGAACGTACAGGCCTCTTCCGGCGCATCGCTGACGGCATCGAGCCACGCGGGTGAAGCGCCTGCAAGCGGCGAACCGGGAGCCGAGAATGCCGCTGTGCCTTTGTCCAGCGCGGCCACGGAAGGCCAGCAACTCTTCCAGCAGCGCGGCTGCTTTGCCTGCCATGGACAGGCAGGGGCCGGAGGCCGCGCGCCGGCCATGGCGCCGATGATTGCGCAGCTGAGTGATGCGCAAATCGCGCAGTTGCTCACGAATCCCAACGCAAAAATGAAGGCCGGCGGCATGCCTCCCTTCTTTGGGACTGATGAACAGAAGAACGCCGTGATCGCCTATCTGCGCACTCTGCGCGCCCCGCAGACGCCGCAGCAGACGCAGGCAGCCGCTGCTCCAGCAACGGGGCAGGGGGGCGGCGTGCCCTATCCGGACATGCCTCCCGCGACAGCGGCTGCGACTGCTGCAGGCTCGGCAGCGCCCGCAGCGATGAGTGCTGCGCAGGCTCCGGCAACTGCAACACCGCCCAGCCCGGGACGCGCATTGTTCCTCTCACAGGGCTGCGCTGCCTGTCATGGGCCCTCGGCGCACGGCACGCAGTTTGCGCCTTCTCTCATCAATGTCGGCAAGAAATTTCCCGGCGACAAGCTGCCGTATCTTCTCCATCATCCGACGGCGAAGATGAAGGCCGGTGGAATGCCAACGGTTGCGCTGCCGGACCAGCAGTTTTCCCAACTGATCGCGTATCTCGACAGCCTCACGCCCGAATCCACGCCCCCGCCCATGACATCTCCTGCTGAGCAGGCTACCAGGAGTTCCTCAGGTGGCAGCGCTCCTGAAGCCTCGGGTCGCACCAGCGTGGCAAGCGCAACGCCTGCGGCTGCGCCGGCACAGTTGAGTCCGTTGGAGCTGCAAGGGCAGAAAATCTTTCAGAGCATGACGTGCGAAACCTGTCACGGCGTCGGCGGCTTGCATGGGACCGTCGCCGCTCCGCCACTGGCAGGGACCGCATCGCTGCTGCCTGCGGACGTGCTGGAGAACCTGCTGCGTCATCACACCCGGCGCATGCAGCAGGGCGGCATGCCGCTTACCAATCTGAATGCGCCGGACATGAAGGCGCTGGTCGCCTACATTCGTTCCATGCCGTCTCAGCCGAACT
>VFSW01005340.1_pt1 | contig 19015 bp, 12 predicted proteins | sample 5358111 | NCBI WGS metagenome assembly VFSW01 (sample SAMN11554181, study PRJNA540505) | mine drainage metagenome | isolation source: sediment from site ElyBrook_90M | place: USA: Ely Copper Mine, Vershire, VT | collected 2017 | reverse complement strand
TGATGACAAGGCTCCTGCGCGGCGGCGACACCATTGGAACCCTCACCCTGTCGCGCTTCTATGTCGCGCATGTCTTCCTGATTCCGGCTGGCATCTTCCTGTTCATCGGGACGCACATAGCCCTCTTCCGCAAGGCCGGTCCGGCAGGACCGGTCAATGAGGACCCGATCCATCCGAAGATGGCTCCGGAAGGTTTTTATCCTCGCCAGGTCATCATGGACATGGTCTTCGCCCTGCTGATCATGGTGGGTCTTGGATTCCTTGCCTATTTCCATCCAGCCACTCTTGGACCCATCGCCAACCCCGCGGATACGCACTTCCTGCCCCGGCCAGAGTGGTATTACCTGTCCATGTTCGAATGGCTCAAGTTCTGGGAAGGGCCAAAGGTAGTCTTTGCCGTCGTCGTGGTTCCTGGACTTCTGGCGATTCTCTTCTTCCTGCTTCCTTTCCTTGATCGCGGCCTGGAGCGCAAACCATGGCGCAGGCCCATTCCTGTGCTGGCCGTGTCCTTCGTTTTCCTGGGCATGATTTACCTCGGCGCCAAGAGCCGCATTGATGACGCGCACGACCCGGGAGTAGCAGCGCAACTTGCTATTCAGGACCAGCAGGAGAAAGCCTACAGCGAAGCTCCTTTCCATCCCTACATTGAATCGCCGGGAACGATGGCTCCTCTGCCGGGTCCAACCGGTCCAGTCAACCCCCTTGTTCCGCATGGCAAAGCAATTTTTGAGGCCAATGGCTGTTCGGGTTGCCATGGTGAGACAGGCATGGGTACTCCCGCCGCAACCAGCCTGGTGGGCGTGACGACCAAGTTTCCTGAGGCGCAATTGATCGCCCTGTTGCACAACCCCGATGCAAAGATGCGCGCCGGGGGCATGCCTGCGGTCGATGTCTCGCCTGGCGATATGTCTGCGCTGCTCGCGTATCTAGGTGTGCTCGGAACAAGCGCAGCCAACGTGCCGACTACCTATAGCGCTCCTCTACCTCAGTCTGCTGCATCGGGCAAAGAGGCATCTGCTCCTGGCAGCAGCACTGGCGCTTCCGCCGCCGGCCAGCAGGGAGCACAGTCTGCTGAGGCTGCGGCTGGCGAGCAAATGTTCCAGTCCCATGCCTGCTTTGCTTGCCATGGTCCGGCAGGATCAGGAGGACGTGCGGAGGCACTGGCGCCCGTTGTCGCAAAACTCTCCGATGGGCAACTCCTGCAGCTTCTAAAGAACCCCAATGCCAAGATGAAGGCCGGTGGCATGTCGCCTGTTGCAGGCACACCGGAGCAACTTGCTTCTCTGGTAACGTATCTGCGGACTTTGGCCACACCGGCAAAGTCTGCGGAGCAGCCTGCTGCATCTGAATCGGCCTCACCTCAAACAGCGCCAGGTGCAGCTACCTCCGCGACTGCTACAGCGGCCGCAGCATCCGCTGCCACACCTCAACCTGCAACGCCGTCCGTTGCGGCATCTTCTGCGGCAACGAAACCATCAGCGGGACGCTCACTCTTCGTTGCCCAGGGCTGCGCAGCCTGCCATGGAACATCGGCGGAAGGCACGCATTTTGCCCCATCGCTTATCGGCATTTCCGGTAAGTTTCCCGGGGACAAACTGCCCACTCTGCTTCGCCATCCCTCCAGCGCCATGCGCAACGGCGGCATGCCAGCCGTCACGGTGGATGATGCGCAGTTGAGCCAGCTCGTCACTTACCTGGCCAGTCTCAAAACTGCCTCATCTACTCCGCCTGCCGCTGCCGCCACGCGCGGTGGGGCAACCAGCTCAGCAGCTCAACCCGGTCATGCGGCGGCTCAGGTACCAACCGCTGAGGCAACCGCCAAAGAGGTGAGCGCACTCTCGCTCAGTCCTGATGCTCTGCTGGGACAGAAAGTGTTCCAGCATAATTCCTGCGAAACCTGCCATGGCATCGGTGGTCTGCATGGAACTGTTGCCGCACCCGGCCTGGCTGGAACAGCCTCCATACTGCCCGCATCCATGCTGGAGAACCTATTGCGTCATCACAGCATCCAAATGCAGAAGGGCGGCATGCCGCTTACCAATATGAACGCACGGGACATGAAGTCGCTGGTAGCCTACATCCGCTCCATGCCCACACCTGCCGAGGGAAAATAAGCATGCGGAGGTGGCGGAAGGAGCTGAATCATGAAAGCACTTGTCTACGGAGGACCCGGAAAGATAACGCTTGAGGATCGGCCAGCCCCAACCATCCAGAATGGTACGGATGCCATCGTCAAGATCGTAAAAACCACTATATGCGGCACGGATCTGCACATCATCAAGGGAGACGTTCCCTCGTGCACTCCGGGCCGCATTCTTGGTCATGAGGCAGTTGGCGAAGTGCATGCCGTCGGAGCAGCCGTAACGGCATTCAAAGCTGGCGACCGAGTGCTGGTTTCCTGCATTACATCCTGCGGCAAGTGTGAGTTCTGCAAGAAGGGGATGTATTCCCATTGCTCGTCTGGTGGATGGGTTCTGGGTAACACCATAGACGGGACACAGGCGGAATACGTCCGCATTCCTCAGGCCGACACCAGCCTGTATCACATTCCTGAAGGCGTCGAAGAAGAAGCTCTTGTGATGCTGAGCGACATCTTTCCCACAGGTTTTGAATGCGGCGTTCTCAATGCGAAGGTTGAACCCGGATGCACGCTTGCCATTGTGGGTTCGGGGCCGGTTGGGCTTGCCGCCCTGTTGACGTCGCAGTTCTATTCCCCAGCGCGGATCTTCATGATTGACGTTGATGACGGCCGGCTGCAGTCGGCGAAAAAGTTCGGCGCCACCGATATTATCAACAGCAGCGATGGCAAAGCCGTGGAGAAGGTATTGCAGTTGACCAATGGACGCGGTGTGGATGCTGCCATCGAGGCCGTCGGAATCCCAGCCACCTTTAGCATCTGCGAGAGCATTATCGCTCCGGGGGGCAACCTGGCTGTGCTTGGCGTGCATGGCGTAAAGGTGGATTTGCACCTGGAGCGGCTATGGAGCCAGAACATCACGCTTCGCACCCGCCTCGTCGATACGGTGACGACGCCCATGTTGTTGAAGACCGTGCTGGCCGGAAAGATCGATCCCAGGCGCCTCATCACGCATCACTTCAAACTGCCCCAGATCATGCAGGACTATGAGACCTTCAGCAAAGCCGCGGTGAACCAGGCGCTGAAGGTAATCATCGAAGTCTGAAGGGAAGTAGGGAAGCCTGAAGGCCCACCTTGAGCAGGCCGACCTTCAAGCCCGCCTTCAAGCCAAGGGCATGAAGGCGGAGTTCTGACCTCTGCTTGTTGTTGCATCCTTCCCAGTACTGGCCCATCCAGACTCCTGCTTGAGCACAAGAACCGGGCAGGGGGACTCGCACAAAACACGGTATGCTGTTCCGGGCAGAAAACGCTCATTGAAAGCGGAATGTGCAGAAGCGCCCATGATTATCATGTCCGCTTCATGCACCTGCGCATATTGAACAATCTTCGCTACTGGATGGCCATGCACCACTTGGCACTCCGGCCTGCATTTGCTCAGCCCTTTGCCATTCAGCAGGTTCTTCAGCATTGTTCCGGAGTATTCACTCACTCTTTCCGAGGATGGATGTGCATATGCAATGTCATTGATGACGTGCAATAGGACTATCTCGGCTGACTGGTTCTCGGCGACATTCAGAGCGAACTCCGCCAGGCGCTCCGAACTGTAATCCAGCGGTGTGGCAAACACGATCCGCAAAGACTCCTTGGTAGTCTTCCTGTCCCGCACTGCCTGTGGTCCGATTGCAAGCACAGGAATATCCATGTGATGAAAGAGCGACGCGGCCACTGAGCCGAGTATATGTAGAAGGAATTTCTCTTTTCCGTGGGTGCCTGCCACCAGTCTGTCTGCCTTCCATTCGGCGGCGATATCTCCTATTTTCTCCACCACCTCTCCCGAAGTCAGACGCGACGAACACTGCACGCCCGCAGCGGAGGCGGTTGCCACAGCCCGCGCCAGGGCCGTCTCCGCCGCACTGTGAAGTCGTTCCGTCTCGCAATATGCCATCAGCACTGGATCGATCGGGGAAGCGCCTGGGGCTGGCAGAACATGCGCGATCATCAACTCCGCCTTGTATGCCTGGGCCTGATCGATCGCAACTGGGAGTGTATATTCGAGGTCTGCTAGATCTGTGGCAAGAAGAATATGGCGCGGTCGGGCCCATTCCTGCAATTGTGTGGTGGACATCGAGTACCCCCTTATGTCCACGAGTATCTACTGTGATGTAGTTACTGGATGTGGCGGAACGCACAAGCTGTTGTGATACACATCACAATAACCGGCGCCATAAGGAGTAAAACTATGCTTTAAACCAGCAACTCCAGAGCATCTTTGCGCAGAATCGTCATCGAGCTTCCCTTGATCAGGATGATCTCTTTGCGTTTGAACTCATTTAGGACCCTGGTGACGGACTCGCGTGTAGTGCCCAGCATCGAAGCGATATCTTCATGGGTCAGTGCCAGTGTAAAGCGAGGCATTGGCTCCTCCCGCTCAGAGGACATCTCAAGGAACAGTCTGGCAACCCGGCCCGATATGGATATGGAAAGCGCAAGCCGGATAGCGTCACTGAGAGCATCCCGGTACTCCCGGTTCAGCATCTGCGCGGCATGCATGCTGCCTTCGATGTGGCGCTCTATGAAGTGAAGAAAATCCTGGCGTTGGAAGGATTTCACCTGCACGGGATCGATCGCTTGCGCTGTGACCTCATAGGGTGTGCCGGAAATCGCAGCACTCAACCCAAGCACGTCTCCAGGCCTGGCAATGCGCACTAGAAGCGTCTTGCCTTCCTTGGAGGACGTTGTCTGCTTAACATGGCCCGCACAAAGTATGTACACGCTGCGAGGGGTCTGCGCCTCAGAAAAAAGCGTGCCTCCGGAGGGAACCATCATGTGCATCCCAAGCGCTTCGTATTCAACCAGTGCCTGTGGCGACAGATTGCAAAACCAATCCTCATGCCTGTGAGAACAGGTTAAACAGCCCTCCTTACGCATATCGTGACTGTTTGGGTTGATCATTGCCACACCTCATAGGGACAGTAATGATAGCATCTGCATCCTCTGCCCATCTGTGAAATTAGTTGTTTCGAGCAATCGAGAGTCAAGGTAAACAGCATCAGAACAGTTAGAACATTGCAATTGTGGGCATTTCGCTGGCTTTGACCCTCGGCAGAGCAGGGTGAGCATCGCGCAGAACCATTGCAGGACAGCGGGAGTTGCGAAGAACTGTCGCCATAATTCCAGACCGGAGATGGCTGAGCAATTCACCTCCGCTGTGAACGCTCATTACAAGCAGGTCGGCCTGGGCGTCATCGACCATTTTAATAATTTCCTTTGCCGTATCACCCGTGCGGACAAGACAATGGGGCATCAAGGTCAACCATGCCTCGCGGCTCATCATCTGTTCCATCTGGCCAAACTGGCTCTCAGACAGCTTTTCAATGCCATGCGGTCTGACATTAAAGATGGTCAGCCGCGCATGATGGCTCACGGCGATGTTCCCGGCCAATCGGGCTGCCTCGGTCACGCCAAGCTCGGTGTCGCAGGCCAGCAGCAAATGTTTCCATGGAATTGTCGTGGCGCTGCGCTTGGCAGCCTCAGGGCCAACCACGATGACAGGCCGGTCTGACTGGCGAATTACCGCCTCTGACACTGACCCCATCAGGAAGCGGTCAAACCCGCTAAAACCCTCTGTGCCCACCACAATGCAGGCTGCATCCAGCGTTTCTGCAAGCTGGATGAGTTCGTGGGCGGCGCTCCCCATTAAGACCGTCTCATCCACCGTAAGACCGGCAGGCTGCAGTCGCTTTGCCGCTTCACTCGCCTCAGCTTTCAGTTCATCTTCCTGAACTCGGAGCATTTCGGGTGGGTCCGTTGGAATGATTGGCATCACATAACTAAGGTGGAGATGTCTCGATTCCTGAAGCGCCAGTCTTACTGCGTATTCCAGCACAGACTGCGACATCCCGGAAAAATCGATTCCCACCAGAATTGGGCCTTTTGCCAGTTCAGGGCCAATGTTCATTTGCTCAACCTCCGCAAGCATATGACTGTAAGATGCTGAACCTGATCCATTGACGCAACATTTATTATTTGTGATGAACATCACTTCTGGTCAGGTTTTTGCACCGTACGACAGAGCGAATGCAGGACGGCTTGCCCAGTTAATTTCCTCACACTGCAAACATTCTGGCTGTGGCAATTCAAGCGCACGCATATTGTTTCAGGTGATGTAATGGGTAAGCTTGATGAATCCTCTGCTGTAGACCGGATCGCACTCATACGCGTTCGCGCGTTCGGTACGCACAGAAAGATGCATCCGGGCACAAAAGGTTGCCTGTAGTTTTCACGAGCGTCTGAGGGAGGCTGTTCACATCGTCGATTCGGGCCGGTGACCATGCAGGCTTATGTCAAGCAGAGCTTGCGGTTAGGCAGGGCTTATGGTCAAGCAGAGGGGCGGTCTATTGGATCAAACCCGCAACAGTGGCTGGTGAAGGGCCGTTTTGTGCTTGCAGGGCCGCTTGATAAAGTGTGCTGATCAGGATAAGTGGCGGGCAGTCGGAACTCGTACCGTAACCTGAGCATGCACCTTCGCAATGGGGCTTGCGGCAGCGATCCAAACCTCGGCTATTGAAGTCCATGGCAGCCTCCTGACTCTCCAGTGTTCATTACAGTCTTCAAAATATCTGTGTCGCACAACACGCAGATGTGTGACCCAGCTCACCTTTTATATCTGCCTGCTCGCATTCCTGGCTACCCTCACACCTGTCTGCTGATATCAGCACAACCTTTCTGCTGATATCAGCACAACCTTAAGGATCCGGAGTCTACCCCAGAACCCTGTTTAGCAACCTGGAGAGGATGTGTTCCTATGTGTGTGACTCGCATCACATATCATCCGGTAGCGCATGTTTATGCTGGCGATTGGTAAGGCATCATGCCAGAGACGTTGCTGCTGCAGAGCATACAATTCGGCTTTCCATGACCTGTATTGCAGTGCAGTTATCACAAGAATGCCTGCTTTGGGCTGCGGATCTACGAAACCAGTGTTGCGGCGGGCATCGTCACGGGTACTCTGATGGAGTTTCAACCGGGCGCAAAACTGGCTCCAGACCTCGCATGTCATAGGTCATCTGCAAGTGGTCTATAAAATCCACTGCTGGGGGCGAGGGAGGCAGGTAAGACAGATCGATGCGCTATGGTGTCCCAGGCGCGGATAGGATCAGGCTGACGTATTTGTATGCATATACTTGTTGTTAATTGCGGCTCATCATCGATCAAGTTTTCTCTTTTCAACTCAGGTAAGCAGCCGCATGGAGTTGTATACGAGGGCGAACTGAGTGGGATTGGTACAGTCCACGCCGGTTTCACCTTTCGCGGCGGGGACGGCCATGACCTGAAGACGTCCACATCCTTTCAGAAGCCATCGTCCCCGGCGGAGGCTATTCGCATTGTCGCGAGCGCAATTTCCAGGCCCGGACTGCCGGTTGCGCAGGCAATCGGTTACCGCGTTGTTCATCCCGGGCCGCTCATCAGGAGCCACCAGCGCATTACGCCGGCGCTGCTGCACAGTCCAGCCTCGCTTGAGGTTATTCACGAAATGATGGATGTAATCCCAGACGTGGCTCATTATGCCTGCTTTGACACTGTTTTTCATCAGACAATGCCAAGTGAGGCAACGACCTACCCGATACCCGATGAATACACCCGGCAGGGTGTCCGAAGGTACGGCTTCCATGGGCTTTCCTGCGAATCCATAGTCGACCAATTGCGTCAGGCCGAGGCGAACGGGGAGGTCGTCTTTCCGCAAAGACTCATCATTGCGCATCTTGGAAGTGGCTGCAGCGTGACGGCGCTCAAAAAAGGATGTTCCGTTGACAACACCATGGGGCTGACGCCGACCGGTGGTGTTGTGATGGGCACGCGGCCAGGCGACCTTGATCCCGGATTGATTCTATATTTGCTGCGGGAGCGGGATGGAGACACAAACTCCGCAGCCGACCGGCTGGAGCGGCTGTTGAATCAGTCCTCAGGGCTGCTGGCCTTGTCTGGTCTGGCAAACGATATGCGGTCCATCCGCGCAGCGGCTGTCAACGGGAATGAGCGTGCTAAATTTGCCCTCAAAGTATTCACCCGAAGCGTAAGGAAAGCTATTGGCGGATATATGTTCCTGCTGGGCGGCGTAGACGCCATTGTATTCACGGGTGGGATAGGTGAACATGATGCGCAAACACAACAGGAAATCCTGGGTGGGCTGGAGGGGATGGGAATTGAGCTGGATGCCTCGTCCAGCGAGCATCATCAGCAGCCTCTGAAACGCATCAGCGCGCTTGCATCGGCAGTCGATGTTTTTGTTGTTCCCGCTGCGGAAGATCGCATGATCGCACAGCACGTTGATCAGATTGTGAGATCGCAAAGCGGCTCCAGCGCATCTCAGAGTCAGGTCGGTCATGGCATATAAAGGAGTTCCGATGACGAACGCTTCCTCACAGTCGCCCAGGCAGATCGAACTGGACGCACAGCCTCTGGCGCCAGACGAACTACGACGGATCGATGCCTATTGGCGGGCGTGCAACTACTTGAGTGTAGGCATGCTCTATTTGCGTGACAACCCCTTGTTGAGAGCCCCTCTTCGCGCTGAGCACATCAAGAATCGGTTGCTGGGGCATTGGGGGTCGGATGCCGGCCAGTCATTCACATGGGTACACCTCAATCGCCTGGTCAAGAAATACGACCTGGATATGATCTATATCTCCGGGCCCGGCCATGGCGCTCCCGCAGTGCTTTCAAATTGTTATCTCGAAGGGACTTATTCTGAAGTCTACCCAGCCATAGGCCAGGACGAAGATGGCTTGCGCAAATTCTTTCGCCAGTTCTCTTTTCCAGGAGGCATCGGCAGCCATTGCACCCCTGAAACTCCCGGATCCATTCATGAGGGGGGCGAGCTGGGTTACAGCGTCTCTCATGCCTTCGGCGCCGCCTTTGACAACCCCGAACTGATCGTTACGGTAGTGGTCGGGGATGGGGAAGCGGAAACCGGGCCGTTGGCGACATCGTGGCATTCAAACAAGTTTCTGAACCCGATCCATGATGGCGCCGTCCTGCCTATTCTCCACCTCAATGGCTATAAGATAGCCAATCCCACGATCCTGGCTCGTATTCCCAAAGAGGAGTTGGAAAGTCTCTTCCGCGGCTACGGATGGACCCCCTATTTCGTCGAGGGCGACGACCCAATGGTCATGCACCAGAAGATGGCTGCCACCATGGAACATGCCATCCAGCAGATACGCTCGATCCAAAAGGAAGCGCGTAGCAGCGGTGTGGCTGAGCGTCCGCTCTGGCCCATGATTATTTTGCGCTCTCCCAAAGGATGGACCGGCCCCAGGGAACTGGATGGTCATAAGGTGGAGGGCTTCTGGCGGGCGCACCAGGTGCCGATTCTTGACGTCACCAGCAATCCGGCCCATCTGCAACAGCTTGAAGCCTGGATGCGCAGTTACAAGCCCGATGAACTGTTTGACGACACAGGCAGATTGATTCCCGAACTCAGGGAGCTTGCTCCGCAGGGTAACCGTCGCATCAGCGCCAATCCGCACGCGAACGGTGGAACACTCCGGAAGCCATTGGATCTTCCCAGCTTTTGCGACTATGCGGTGAAGGTGGAAAAGCCGGGAAGCCTTGAGGTCTCTCCAACAGACGTGCTGGCGCACTTTCTGCGGGACACGATGCGAAGGAATATGACCAGTTTTCGCGTCTTCGGTCCGGACGAGACTGCCTCCAATCGTCTTCAGGTGATCTACGAGGCAAGCAAGAAAACCTGGCTGGCGGAGATGAAGCCCGAGGACAAGGATGGCGGAGAACTCTCCACAGACGGGCGAGTGATGGAGATGCTGAGCGAGCACACCCTGGAGGGCTGGTTTGAGGGCTATGTGCTCACTGGCCGGCATGGCTTCTTTTCCACCTACGAGGCCTTTGTCCACATCATTGACTCCATGTTCAACCAGCACGCCAAGTGGCTTGAAAAAAGCAAATTGGAACTGGACTGGCGCGCACCGATTGCCTCCATCAACCTGCTCATCACATCGCTCGTCTGGCGCCAGGATCACAATGGCTTCACCCATCAGGATCCCGGCTTTCTGGATGTGGTGACCAACAAGAGCGCCGAGGTGACCAGGATTTATCTGCCGCCAGACGCCAACTGCCTGCTCAGTGTGGCCGATCATTGCCTGCGAAGCACCGATTACGTCAATGTGATTGTGGCCGATAAGCAGCCGCACCTGCAGTATCTCGACATGGAGGCGGCCATTGAGCATTGCGTAAAGGGGATTGGAATATGGGACTGGGCAAGCAATGACCAAGGGGAAGAGCCGGACGTCGTCATGGTCAGCGCAGGCGACGTGGCGACCATGGAATCTCTCGCCGCGGTCGCCATTCTGCGGGAGCACTGTCCCAAGGTGAAAATTCGCTTTGTGAACGTTGTGGATTTGTTTAAGCTGCAGCCGGACACCGAGCATCCGCACGGGCTGTCGGATCGCGATTTCGACGCCCTGTTTACAAAATCGAAGCCCGTCATTTTTAACTTCCATGCCTATCCCTGGCTCATCCACAAGCTCGCCTACCGGCGCGCGAACCACGACAACATGCACGTGCGCGGATACAAGGAGAAGGGAAGCATCAACACCCCGCTCGAACTTGCGATTCGCAACCAGGTAGACCGCTTTAACTTGGCGATAGATGTGATCGATCGCGTTCCTTCCCTGCAAATGACGGGATCGCATACCAAAGAGTGGCTGAAGAACCAGATCATAGAAGCGATTTCCTATGCCCACACAAATGGAATTGACAAGCCCGAACTCCGGGATTGGAAGTGGGCTGTGAAGTCGGAATAGAGGTGCCTATAGAACATCGCCAGGGCGTGATTAAAGAATTGCCGGGCGGGCAGGCCGGACTGGAAGAAGACCTGTGAATTGCGTCGGCACTTGAAGGGCGTTGCTGCTTTCCATGTCCCTGCCTGGCAGGAACGGGCTTTATCGTGCGGCCCAGGGGTGGCGCTATCCCCGCGTCCGCAATTCTCCGCATGCCGACCCGCTCCTATATGATTCATGCTTTGAATGCACATTTCCAAAAGGAAGCGCTGGCCCGCCCTATCTAGTTGAGACTGCGGGGCCAGGACACTATGCGACCAGAACTAATCCAAGCCGTGCATCTACTGCGCTCGTCAGATCCAGCAGCCGTGGACCAGGCGCTCCATCTGCTGCAGAGCACCGTGTTTTCCTTCAGCATGAAGGTCTGTGGCCATCGCGAGGATGCGGAGGACACCATGCAGGATGTGCTGCTGAAATCTTTGCCGTATCTGCGGAAGATCGAGAGTCCGCAGGCCCTTGCGGTGTGGCTTTACAGGGTTACGCAGAACCGCTGCTGGATGAGCCGCAGACACAGCAAGTTTGCCCCCCAGCAAACGCTGTACCTCGATGAGCTAATGCCGGACAACGTTGAACTGGAGGCCCTTGCAGACACCGCGGCAAAGACTCCGGAGGCTGCCGCGATCGCGCATCAGGACGCGGCGCGCGTGCATGCAGCTGTGTTGCGCCTGCCCCCCAAATACAGGCTCGTCCTCGTCCTGCACGACATGGAGGATTTGAACAACACAGAGGTGGCCAGGATTACGGGCCTGCAGGAAGGAACGGTTCGCGTGCGTCTGCATCGTGCCCGGCTGTTTGTGCGGCGCGAACTGGCGGCGCCCTCGCAGAAGCCGGTAAAATCCCCCAGAAAACAGCGCAAGCCTGTCGATTGCCAGCGCATTTTCGCGGGTTTGTCCGATTACATGGATGGCACGGTCGACGATCTGACGTGCCAGACGTTCCAGAAGCATATTCAGGACTGTGTGCCGTGCATCAGTTTTCTTGAAGATCTGGTGCGAGCCGTGGAGAGGTGCCGTTCCTATGAAGTTGACTGCCCCTCAGAGACTGCCGACACAGTCCGCAAAGTCCTCCTGCAGGAATATTTGCGTCTGATGGGGCCGCGCCGCCAAACCGATTCGGCCCTCAAAGCCGGGCCAGCCGAAAAGCAGGCTCTTCGTAAGAGGCGACGAAAGACGCCCTCAAAAAATATTCTGTAACAATTCTCCGTCGCTTGCATTTATCTCAGTGAAAGCCGGTCAAATGAGTTTATGCGGATAAAAATACCTCCATGCGTCAGATTTTTCGCAGCGGGAGCAATGGCCTTTGCGCTTTTGCTTCCGGCGGGCGCTGTTTTTGCACAGCAGCCCACACCGGACGCCCCCATACCGGCCGCGCCCTCGCCGGATCCATTGACATTGCCCGATGCGGTTGCCGTTGCCATGGGCAAGAGCCCAGAGCACTTGCTGGCGCTGGCTGATACAAAGTCGGCAAAGGCATATGTCATGCAGGCGGGTTCAGCCTTCTTTCCACATGTGGGCTTTTCAGAGAACGCGATCGTCAGCAACGATCCCGTGTTTGTCTTCGGCGCTCGCCTGCGCCAGGGCCGGTTTGGCGCAGCCGATTTCGGCCTTAACCAACTGAACTCTCCCAACGCCATCAGTAATTACGTGAGCCGTCTGGACGGCCGGTGGAACCTGTTTGACTCATTCGCCAGCACCTCCCAGAGGCGCCAGGCCAGGCTGATGCAGCAGGCTTCACAGCACGCCCTTACGCGCGCCGACCAGCAGTTGGTTTACCAGGTCGTCGATGCATATGACGCCTGGCTGCTGGCGAAGAAGCAGGTTGAGTTGGCCGCACAGACTGAGAAAACTGCGCAGGAACTGGTCAGCAGCAGTGCATCGCGCGTGACAGCCGGCACTGCGGTTGATTCTGACTCGCTCTCCGCGAAGGTGAATCTGGAGATGCGCCAGCAGGACCTGATCCGTGCCCGCAGCAGCGTGGAGATAGCGCGCACTCAGCTTGAGATGGTTCTCGGATCGGCGCTTGCGCCCGGTCAGCAACCAGTGGAATCCCTCAAGGAGCAGACCTTGCCTGCCGTTGACCTGGGCCAGGCGGAGGCTGCGGCTCTTCGGCAGCGGCCAGACCTGCAGGAGATTGCGAACCAGGTTGGCGCGCAGCAAAACGGCGTGCGGGCCGCCAAAGCCGCATTTGGGCCGCGGCTCAACCTTTACGGGTCTTACGAGGCTGACAACCCCTCCTTCGCCAGCGGTGGCAGCACCAACTGGACAACAGGCGTGGAACTCAGTATCGACATCTTCACCCGCGAGAACAGCGCGAAGCTGGCAAGCCAGAGGGCCCTGCTTGACCGTGCCCAGGCGGCCCGGCAGATGGCGCAGAACAAAGTACGGCTGGAGGTGAGGCAAGCCTACTATGAATTCGACGCGACCCGGCAGATGCTGGATGTCTCAAGGAGCGCTATTGCGCAGGCCAGCGAAAGCCTGCGCATTACTCGGAACCGTTATGATAGCGGCCTGACGACGATCACAGACCTGCTGCGCGCAGAAGACGCGGAGCGTGCCAGCCGTACCAATTACTGGCAATCCGTCTACCGCTACATGTTGAGCTACGCCAATCTGCAATTGGCCAGCGGCGACCTTACTCCGCAATCCCCGGTGGTGACGCAATGAGAAAAAAACTTTCGATCTCGCTGTATTTAGGGCTGCTTTTACCATTGGCCGCAGGCATTGTTGCCTGCAACTCCAAAGAAGCCGCAACCCCGGCGCCGCCGGAAACAGTCCACGGAGTTGCCCTCGTGGCGGCACACAGGCAGACGGTGCCGGATATGTTTAGCGCCGTGGGCACGGTGCAGGCAGCGCAGGTGGCGCAGATTGCGCCGCAGATGATGGGGACCATCACCGCCGTATCTGTGACCGAGGGCAGCCACGTCGCTGCGGGCCAGGTGTTGGCGCGCATTGACCCGGCACAGCCTCAGGCTGCCCTTCAGCAGGCGAAGGCAGGCCAGGCGGCAGCAGGGCATGAAACAGCGGCGGCAGAGAGCGCGTATGCGCTTTCTGAGTCCACCATGCAGCGCTATGAAATGCTCCACGAGCGGAAGTCGGTGAGCGCGCAGGAGTATGACCAGATCCGCCAGCAGTTGCAGGCGGCCAAGGCGCGTCTGGAAATGGCGAAAGCCGGTGAAGCACAGGCGATGGCGGCGGTTTCCCAAGCCGCAACCGGCCTCTCATTTACGCAGCTTCGAGCGCCGTTTGCGGGCGTAGTAACCGCGCGGCGGGTCGATCCGGGCGCCATGGCGTCGCCGGGTGTACCGCTGTTCACCATTGACAGCACAGGCCGCTTCCGCATGGAGGCCAGCGTGGATGAAAGCAGTCTGCAGTTCATCCGGCAGGGACAAACCGTTCCCGTCACGATCGACGCCATTGCAGGCAAGCAAATGACTGGCAAAGTTGTGCAGATATATCCGGCAGGGGACGCGGTCAGCCACAGCTTTATCGTGAAGGTTGAACTGCCGCAGGATCCGGCCTTGCGCAGCGGCCTCTTTGGACGCGCAAACTTTGCTCATGGTGAGCGGACGTCGATTCTGATTCCCCAGACGGCGGTTGTCTACCAGTCGGACATGACCAGTGTGTACGTTGTCGGTGCAGACGGTATTGCCCTGCTGCGCTACGTCACGCTTGGCAAAAAGGTTGCCGACCAGGTTGAGGTGCTGTCGGGATTGAGTCCGGACGAGATGATTGTCCAGTCGCCTGAGGGTAGGGAACTGGGCGGCAAGCGTATCGAGGTGAAGCAATGAACCGCCCTGTCGGCCTCGCTGGACGAGTCGCTCTGGGATCCATTAATTCCAAGCTGACGCCGTTGTTCGTATTGGCGGTGCTGCTGATTGGAGCCTTCGCAACCCTTAGCATGCCACGCGAAGAAGAGCCGCAGATCATTGTGCCCATGCTCGACGTGATGGTGGCCATGCCAGGGGCTTCTCCGGAGGAAGTGGAGAAGCGCGTCAGCATACCGATGGAGAACCTGCTTCGCCAGATGTCGAATGTCGAATATGTCTATTCGATTTCCCGCCCTGGCGGCAGCTTGATCATCGTTCGCTTTGTGGTTGGCTCCAAGCTGGAAGACGCTATCGTAAAGACCTACGACAAGTTGTATTCCAATCTTGGCAATGTACCGGCGGGCGTTTCCATGCCCGTCATCAACGTGCGCTCGATTGACGATGTGCCGATTCTTTCACTCACGCTGTGGGGGAAGAACTATGACGCCACCAGGCTGCGTCAGGTTGCGGCGGGGCTGAAAGACACCATCAAGCAGACCGATGATGTGTCCGAAGTGAAAATCATCGGAGGAGAGCCGCGAACGGTGCGCGTGGTTCTGGACGACGCGAAGCTGACTGCGTACGGCGTCACGGCTGCCGGGATTGAGGATCGTCTGCAGGCCGCGAACGTGAAGGCGCGCGTTGGTTCCTTCTCGCAGAACAATGAGGAATTTCTTGTCGATGCCGGCAGCTTCTTCACTGACGCCAATGGCCTGCGGCAAGTGGTGGTCGGCGTCAGAAATGGCCAACCTGTATACCTGCGCGATGTGGCCGGCAAGATTGAGGATGGTTCGGCGGACCCAACTCGCTATGTCTTCTTCGCGAACGCTGCTGGAACAAAGCCGACGGCCGGAGTTCAGCAGGCGGTCGACTACCCCGCAGTCACCATTACAGTGGCCAAGATCAAAGGTACGAACGCGACCATCGTCGCCAATAATGTTCTGGCGCACGTGCGCGAGTTGCGTGGAAACGTGTTGCCGTCGGATTTGAATATAACCACCACGCGCAACTATGGAGACACGGCAAAGCAGAAATCGGATGAATTGCTGGAGCATCTGTTTCTCGCCATTCTGTCCGTCACATTGCTCGTTGCCCTGGCTCTTGGCTGGCGAGAGTCCGGGGTCGTTCTGCTGGCAATTCCCGTCACTCTGGCCTTTACGCTTGCCATCTTCTACTTCTATGGATACACGCTGAACCGTGTGACGCTGTTTGCCCTCATCTTCAGCATCGGCATCCTGGTGGATGATGCCATCGTCGTGGTGGAAAACATCGTCCGCCATTTCCGCCTGCCTGAAAGCAAGGGACGCAGCCTCGCGGATGTGGCCGTCGAGGCAGTTGGCGAAGTTGGCAATCCCACCATTCTGGCCACTTTTGCCGTCATTGCTTCCATACTGCCAATGGCATTTGTGCGAGGCCTTATGGGGCCATACATGCGGCCCATACCGGTCGGCGCCACGGCCGCCATGCTGGTGTCGCTGGTTGTCGCATTTATTGTTTCGCCATGGGCCGCACTGAGGCTGCTGGGCAGCGAGGCACGCGAAGCTCAGGGACACAAGGAAGAGGCGGAGGGATGGACCATCCGTACCTACCGGAAGATCATGGTTCCGCTCATTGACAATCCAGTGCGGCGGTACCTGTTCCTGGGTGGCGTGGTGGTGCTGCTGCTGCTGGCGGTGGTGCTGGTGCCCCTCAAACTGGTAAAGGTAAAGATGCTGCCATTCGACAACAAGAGCGAATTTCAGGTCATTGTCGACATGCCGGACGGCAGCACTCTGGAGCAAACCACCCACCTGACGCAAGCCATGGGAACGTATCTGGCAAAGCAGCCGGAAATCCTGAACTACCAGATATATTCCGGCACCTCAGGGCCTTATAACTTCAATGGCCTGGTGCGCCATTACTTTCTGCGCGACCAGCCAAACCAGGCTGACATTCAGGTGAACCTGCTGCCCAAGGAGGATCGCAGCGCGCAAAGCCACGACATTGCCCGGCGCCTTCGTCCAGAACTGGATAGGATTGCGGCTCCGTTTGGAGCGCGAATTGAGGTCAGCGAAGTTCCACCCGGGCCACCCGTGCTGCAAACCCTGGTCGCGGAAGTATATGGTCCTGATCTGGATGGGCAGATCGCCGTCGCCAAACAGATCAAACAGATATTCAAAGATACGAACGGCGTAGTTGACGTCAACTGGTACGTGGAGGACCCTCAGCCCCAGTACGATGTCCAGGTCGATCTCGACAAGGCATCGCTGGCAGGGGTTTCCGCCGCAGACGTGACGCGCACGCTGGCGATTGCGTTGCATGGCGCCAATGTGGGGCTGCTGCACTCGCCCACCGCCAATGAGGATGTTGCGATCAATGTCCGCATGGACCGCGTGGACCGCTCCAGCATAGACCAGCTTGAGAACATGAAGCTGCCGACGGCCAACGGTGGGCAGGTGTCCCTCCGTGAGGTCACAACAGTTCGTCAGACAACCCTGCAGCCAAGCATCTACCGCAAGAACATGCGTCGCGTCGTTTATGTGACGGGTGATCTTGCGGGCGGGGAAGAAAGCCCTGTCTACGCCATCATGAAGATGAACAAGGCCCTGGACAACCTGCGGCTGCCACAAGGGTACATCCTGGGGCGCTACAACTCAGTTCTGCCCGAGTCCACCGCGCGCTATTCGATGAAGTGGGACGGGGAATGGCAGATCACCATCGAGGTTTTCCGCGACCTTGGCATAGCGTTTGGCGGCGCGCTGGTGTTGATCTACGTCCTGGTGGTTGGCTGGTTCCGTTCCTTCATCACGCCGCTGGTCATCATGGCTCCGATCCCGTTGACACTGGTCGGTATCCTTCCAGCGCATGCCTTGATGGGGGCCTTCTTTACGGCGACATCCATGATCGGCTTTATCGCCGGAGCTGGAATCAATGTGCGCAACTCGATCATCCTGGTGGACTTCATTGAGCAGCGACGCACTGAAGGCATGACGCTGGAAGAGGCTGTGGTGGATGCCGGTGCAATCCGCTTCAGACCCATCCTGCTCACCGCGGCAGCCGTTGTAATTGGGGCGAGCGTCATCCTGACAGATCCTATCTTCCAGGGTCTGGCCCTGTCGCTGATGGCTGGTGCGGTGGCTTCGACGCTCCTGTCGCTCATCGCTGTGCCCGTTCTCTATTACATTGTTGCAAAAACAAAACGATTCTCAAGCGCGGTAAACGCGCAGGACTAAAGGAGCTTATATGACAGTCGATCGTGCATTGCGTCTCATGGCTGGAACATTCATCCTTATTTCAGTTGCCTTGGGATGGTTCCATTCACACTACTGGTATCTCTTCACGGCTTTCATTGGCCTCAATCTGCTTCAGTCGTCGTTCACGAACTGGTGTCCGGCCATGTTCATCCTGCGTAAGCTGGGGCTGAAGGACACGGCAAGTGGCAACTGTTGCCGCGTTTGACCTCATCCATGCCACGTAAAGGCCTGGTCGGGAGTTTGGGTGAGAGCCCGATCCCGACCGACCGAGCCTGGTTTGAGCGTCTCTCGGAGTGGCGCTGGAGCCGCCTGACCCGTTAGGCTCAACAGTGCATGCCTGCCTATTGTGAAGTCGCGTTACCGGTCCCGCTGGACCGCACCTTTACCTATGCCGTGAACGGAGACGCTCCCTGCGTGGGTGGGCGCGTGCTGGTGCCGTTCGCCGGGCAAAAGCTGATGGGTGTGGTGGTGCGTCTGCATGACGACGCACCGCCGGTGGAGGCCAAGCCGCTGCAGCAGGTGCTGGATGCGGAGCCGCTGCTGCCCGGCGAACTGATGCAACTGGCAGAGTGGATTGCACAGTACTATGTCGCTCCACTGGGCGAGGTCCTGCGCGGCATGCTGCCGCTGATGGCCGAGGTGAAGCGGGAGATTTTCTACCGCATCACTGAGACAGGCCGCAAGATTCTTTATGAGGGAGCGTCGCAGGGAGCATCGCGGCGCTCCAACAAATCCCCTGAGGATCAAAACCGCGAGTATGCGGTGTTGAATTACCTGGAAGCGGGCGAACCTGCGCGCGCGGCAACACTTCGTTCGTCTGTGAAGGCCAGCCCGCAATTGCTTGAGGGGATGGCAAGGAAGAAGTGGCTGGAGCGCGAGACCGTGGCTGAGTCGCGTGATGCGCGCCGGTTGGAGAAGGTGGCCGTGCTGGTGGAGAACATGCGACTCCCCCGCCTGAACGATAACCAGACATCCCTTCTGGCCGCGCTTGCCGGAGCTGAGATCGCCGGCGCTGGCGGTCGCATGCTGGTGCGCGACTTGA
>VFSW01005339.1_pt1 | contig 19016 bp, 20 predicted proteins | sample 5358111 | NCBI WGS metagenome assembly VFSW01 (sample SAMN11554181, study PRJNA540505) | mine drainage metagenome | isolation source: sediment from site ElyBrook_90M | place: USA: Ely Copper Mine, Vershire, VT | collected 2017 | reverse complement strand
ACTCGCAGCGTGAAGACGTACACCCCTACGAAGAGGCCCAAGGCTTTCAGAGCTTGCTTGACCTTCCGGGCTACGACGTTGCCGCGTTGGTCGAGAAGTCCGGCAAGAGTGCCAGCCACATCTATGCGAGGCTGAGTTTGTTGCAGCTTATCCCCGCAGTAGCAGAGGCATTCCAACAAGAGCGCATTACCGCCAGCCATGCAGCGTTGATTGCGCGTATACCGCAGGAGCATCAGGCCGATGCGTTCGATAACTGTTGGCGCAAGGACTGGCAGGACAAGGAAGCTCACCTGCTTCCGGCCAAGCACCTCAGCGCGTGGATTCAGACCAATCTTTATTTGAACCTTGCCGACGCTCCCTTCGACCGGGAAGACCCAAGCCTGAACCCAACTGCCGGAGCCTGCGTCACCTGCCCACGGCGCAGCGGCTTCAATACCAGTCTGTTTAGTGACGTGCAGGGTGACCAGTGCCTTGACGCGCCATGCTTCCAAGCGAAGGTGACGGCGCACATCGACCGCGAGATCGCGGCGCGGCCTGAGCTGGTCACCATCGAAACGGCATGGAGAGCGCCGAAGGAGCAGTACCCCGGAGCCTTGCAAAAACACCAGTACCGCGAACTCGACATCCCCGACAACCCGGACGCCGAGCCGCCATGCAGTCACACCAAATCTGCCCTCATCGTGTTCGGCAAATATGCCGGACGCACACTCACCGTCTGCGTTGAACCGGATTGCCCGGTACACAACCCGCACGAAGCTGCCCGCGTTGCCGCCGACCCGCCGCCCATCATGGCACCCGCTGCCGCACAGGAGACGGAGGAAGAGGCAGTACAGCGCGAGGCCGAGCACGAGGAGCGGATGGCCGAGTACAGAGCCGAACAGGAGCGCAAAGAGGAAGAGCGCAAAGCCGAGTCCGAGCGCCAACAGAAGGAGTACGAAGCCGAACAAGCCCGCCGCGAAAAACAACGCAAGGCACGTCTTGCCCCCTTCGACCGCATCCTCGAACAGACTCCCGCTGTGTTCACGGCAACGCAACTCCGCTTGTTTCTGAGATTGGTGGTCTACATCGACCCGTACAGCTTCCTTGAGGAAGTCGCCAGCCACTTCGCCGGAGACGATGAAAATCACGAACAGACCGAGCAGGAGATCGTACTGGCTGCGCTTGGCAACACCGCAGACGAAAAGCTAACCAGCTTTGCCCTGCGTCTCGCATTGACCGACCATCTGGGATTGCCCCGCGACACCGACCCCGACCTGCTTTCCGAAGCCGAGGCCCTATTCGCTCCACCCCAGGCCAAACCCAAGAAAGCCAGTAAGCCGAAGGCTGCTCCAACTCTCGTCAAACCTGCCGAGAAGAAGACAACAGCCAAGAAACAGAAGGCTGCCTAAATCCATCCACTCTGGCCCCGGATTCGTCCTGGGCCGCTTTGTCTCTGGAATGCTCGCAAAAAGTGCGGGAGAACCCCCTTCGGTTTCTCCCGACCCTCATCCCGCTTGGCTCCGGCTCCCGCACGCCGGTTGCGCGGCACAGAGTCAAGTGCCTCCTCTTTGCATTCTTTCCCTTTACTGCGTCCGGCGAACACCGTCACCGATATGCGATGGCATGAGGGCAAGCTGTACGTCGCCGACCTTTCGAAGCAGACCTTTGCTTCCACTCTTCGGGTATTGAGCTATCCCTTCGACGGACAGCAGAGCGTTGCCTCTGTCCAGATCTATTTCACGTCGCACGACGAGCTGGAGACAAGAGCCCTAATTCGCGAAATGACTTTCGCGAGCCTAGGGGGCAAGGACTATTTGATCGCAGCGTATATGTGTACTCCGCTCGTGACAATCCCCGTCGAAGAGATCACCGATGGAGCACATATCACCGGCAAGACAATCGCCGAATTGGGTTATGGCAACACGCCAGACGGCCTGCTGACCTTCACAGCGAATGAGCAGGGAAAGAATGTCGATTACATTCTCGTCTCAAATGTGGAGCGAAATGCAGAATTCGTTTCGATGGCCCAAGTGGAAGAGGCTAACCAGAAGAAGAGTATGTCCAAGTGGGTAGCCAACCCACCTGCCCCGTGCTCGCGATAACGCTGCACCCACTTGGCCGCCGTCTGCCGGCTCACGTTGAAGCTGGCCGCGGCCAGCTTCAACGTGAGACCTTCCTGCAACACCTGCCTGACCAGTCGCTCTCGACTGTACACCGTCAATCGGGCATGCTTGTGATAGTCAATCGGCTCTCCTGTTCCGCTCGCAAACCCAGCTTCCCAGTTCTTGCGCCGATGGACAACAACCTGTTGAAACTTCACAGCTAGACATCGAAAACAGAGAAATCTAGGTTCCGAGCCGCGCGGAGGGGACCTGGGCGAGGCGATGCGTAAAATCATTGACAGATTGGATCGTAAGTATTAACTTACCGTTAGTGAATTATTACCGACAGCAGCAACTCGATGCGCTAGGAGACGTTACGCGCCGTGCGCTCCTTGAAAAGCTGCGAAACGGAGAGGCCTCTGTGTCAGAACTTGCAAGAGAGCTTCCAATCTCGCGACCCGCTGTATCGCAGCACCTCCGCGTGCTGAAGGAAGCTCACCTCGTGCAAGACACAGCTGTGGGGACGAGACGCTATTACAGGCTCGACCCACGAGGATTTGCTGCACTACGGACGTATCTGGATTGCTTCTGGAGCGAAGCTTTGGAAGCCTTCAAAGTGGAAGTCGAGGAGGAATAATGCCTGAACAAATCATCGAAGATAGCGAGATCCACGCGGCGTCCCCGAGTGAGGTCGAGCCGGTACGCAAAAGCATACGTGTGAACGCGACGCCGGAAAAAGCGTTCCGTACCTTTACGCAAGGCATGGACAGTTGGTGGCCGCGAAGCCATCATATTGGCAGTTCACCGATGAAGAGGATTGTGGTCGAAGGCCGGCCCGACGGGTCCATCTATACGGAACAGGAAGATGGCACGGTATGTCCCTGGGCGTCTGTGCATACGTGGGAGCCGCCGCATCTATTTGTGATGCGATGGCAGGTGACCCCAGAATGGAAGTATGAGCCGGATTGGGAACGCTGTAGCCAGGTAGTGGTTCGCTTTACCCTTGTCGATGACGGAACAACGTTGGTGGAGTTGGAGCACGGATCGATCGAAAAGCACGGCACGAATGGGTTCACCATGCGCGAGCAGGTAAACGGTGAAGGCGGTTGGGGAACACTCCTATGCATGTTCGCAGAAAAGGCAGGTGAAGGAGCATGAAACCAGTCCTATGGTTCCGCATCGCATCGATCCTGCTGCTCATTTTCGCAACCGGGCATACTTTTGGCTTTCTCAGCTTCAAGCCTCCGACTCCGGAAGGACAGGCGGTTTGGTCGTCTATGAACACTGTTCAGCTACCGATGGGAAACTCGTCTTTCACCTATGGCAAGTTCTACATCGGGTTTGGACTGTTTGTCTCGGCGTTATTCATTCTGGAAGCGTTTCTCGCGTGGTATTGCGGTCAGTTAGTTTCGGGTCATTCGGCGACAGCAATCGTACTCGGATGGTGCCTTTTTATCTTGCAGATTGTCTGCTTGGCGCTCTCATGGCGCTACTTCGGGACCATTCAAATGATGATGTCTGTGCTCACGATCGGGGCTGTCGGCACCGCGCTGTTGCTCACATATCGTTTCAGTCGTTAGAAAGTTTGACAACTCAATCATCTGATTCGCTTGTCGGACAACCGAGATCAGGTCAGCCTGCGATGAACTGGAGGACGTAACATTTCACAGAGTCGAGGCCTGGCGATCGTGCCGCAAGGGATCAAGGTTTGATGGAGATAGTAGTCTTGCCAAGAGGTCTAGCGAATCCACCAGTTGTTTACGTTCGGAGTGAGTCGCATTGCTAAGCGCATCCTTAAGTGGATGAAGAGTCATTTCAGGCATCCGCTTCTCCAGAAAGACCCGAACGGCTTTCGAGGCGGTGAGGACTGTGAGTCGTCTATCCACTTTGGAAATGGTTCGCTCGACAAGTCCTTGCCGCTCCAACCTGTCAACGATCCCGGACGTTGTGCTATGGGCTAGGTTGACTGACGTGCTGAGTTGCTTGAGACTCAGTCCCTCGCTTCGAATCAATGCCGTCATCACCAAACGCTGCGGTCCTGTCACTTGTACTTTAGCGAACTCAGCGCTGAGACCTTGTCGGATACGTCTTTGTATGAAGTTGAGTCGCGTTTCCAGGTGCCGGGCCATCTCTTCCAGGGCCTCGGGTTTGGCCGAGCCTTCGGCGACCTTCCGACCGACTGTTTGAGGCCGATCTATCTTTTTCATACCTACCTTCCGCAGTGTGCATTGCACTACCAGATGAAGGGCGGGATCGCTTTGACCTGCCGTGAGTATTCTAAATAGCGTTCACCAAAACGATGGATCATGAACCGTTCCTCTACTTTAACTTTCAGGGCGAGCCCGTAGATGCAGATCCCAACGCCGATGATATTCCCCGTTAGACCGTGCTGGGCTGCCGATCCAATGACACACAGCAAGAAGCCTGCGTAGATCGGATGGCGGACTAAGCGGTATGGACCGCGCACAACAAGTACATGATCTTCTTTGATTTCAGCTACAGCGCTCCAATTTGCTCCTAGGGAAAGGCGTGCCCATGTACTGAATAAGCCCCCGACCAGCACTGCAAGCATCCCTCCAAAAGCAATTAGAGGACTCAGGTTGTAGAGCCGGTAGTCGAACGGTAAAAACGGAATCGGTGGGCCAAAGATGAAGTAAAGCCCAACCGCGATGGGACCGATGTGATCGATACGGGATGACATCGGTTCGCGGAAAGCCGCTCGTTTCACCAAAGATCCGGTGCCTATCCAGATGGCTATCAAAGCCAGCCAGATGAACCATGTCGAATGCAGAATCTGTGACGTCGTGACCTCTCTTAGCATTTTGTCTCCTCCATTCTCGGACGCTGGTCATATTGTTTCGTAGGCGACGCGTCGTATACGAAGTGTTACACAGCATAACGCAAACGCATCATGAGAAGTTCCTCTTGATTCCACTTTTTGTGTGCTTCGTGTGCGTCATCCATAAGACCGCAGTCAGACCCTGTTTAGAATTCGGTAAGCGGCTTTGCAGTCACTGGTTTTAATTTCCAGCCGTTGCAGATGTTGGCCAGCAAAGCCATTGGTCGAGGCGTTTTCTAGGAACTGGGTCGTGTTATCGTCTGTGTGAAGATACTGATGAGCGGGAAGCTCAACTCGTGGCCGTCTCTGGTCTCAGTCCATGGATACGTCCAAGTTCGCCCCCGATCCGAAGCTTCCCGTTACGGAAGGGATCTAACACTTGACAGACTTTAGGACTAGCGATCAAACCGCTATGGCCGAGATCGTCGATGGAACCATTGAGGCGACGGTAGACCTCTCGGCTCATCCGAACCGAGTGTTCCGAGCGCTAACATCGGAAGAAATATGTTTGTGGTGGATCAGACCAGGGGTATTTGATACCCGGATGTGGACGGGCGACGTACGAGTCGGTGGTCAGTGGCGAGCGTCCGGAGTCGCGCGAGGCCATGATTATGCGCTCCAAGGAGAATTTGTGGAGGTCGATTCACCACATAAATTGGTGCATTCGTGGGAACTTGTTGGCGGTGCAGAACACCCAGTCACGACCGTAGATTACGTCTTACAGGATCTCGGTGGAAGGACGCGGCTTACTTTGCGGCACTCCGGAATCGTGTCGCCGGATGTATGTAGCGCAACCTGCATTGGGTGGGCGGCAAGCCTGGATCGCCTTCGTGAAGTTCTCGCGCTCGAATCTGATAGGAAGCTCTAATATGCCGTACGATCAGGCGGTCGCCCAGAGTGTCCGCCAGGCAATGACGGGACGGGGCATGGTCGAGGAAAAGCCAATGATGGGAGGTCTGGTCTTCATGCTGGACGGCAATATGTGTTGCGGTGTCTCCGGGTCTTCTTTAATGGTGCGCGTCGGTGCAGGTTCTTATCAAAGTGCTCTCGCCAATGCGCATGTACGTCCCTTGGTGTTTGGGGGCCGAAGGCCGCGTGGATTCGTGCTGATCGATGCTGCGGGCTACCAAAGCCAAGATGTCCTGGCGCAATGGCTGCAGTGTGCCATCACCTTTGTTTCTGAACTACCGCCGAAGTCGACGGTCACAAAGCTCGGTAGCAGACCTCGTCGCTAACTTGAGTAAAGCATCAATCAACTGCTTGACGGATTCCGCTTCTTCGCCGATACTTCAATCAACTGGTTGACGGAAGCCTAACAGTCGATCATGATTGGAGAATGGAATGAATCGAGCCTGGTGGATACTCTTCTCAACGGTATTGCTCAGCGTTTGGAACGCTGGCATCGTCTGGTTTACGCAGATCGCAGTCTACCCGCTTTGGCCGCTGGTCGATGCGAATCATTTTCACGACTACCATCTCACGTGGTGGCACGACATGTGGCCCGCCTTTGCCCCGGTCGTCCTGATGCTCCTTTGCTCGATCGCGCTTTTGTGGAATCGGCCGACCGGAGTTTCGAAGATGCTTCTCTGGATCTGCATCGCGTTGCAGATAACAGTCCACACTCTTACAGCTTTTTTCTGGGCTCCGATACAGGCGACCATGGCAACCCCGGAGGGTATGTCCTTGCTGAAATATCAGCAACTCATGGGATCGCATTGGCTACGCGTTTCGTTCTTTGTGGTGTATGCCGCACTGATGATCTGGATGTTCGCTCGTTCCACGTCTCAAAGGGTTTCTCTAGAAATCTGAAGCGAGGAAAGCTGTGGCAGTAAAGAAAGTCATCAAGGCGGTCGAATCAAGTGGCGAAGGGAGTGTTCACAATGCCGAGCACAATCGAAGTGCGCCTAAGAATGAGCGTGCTGCCGAGGTTGTTCGCGCCGCCTACGCGCTCATCGTTGAAAAAGGTATGGAAGGGCTGCGGACTCGGGACGTAGCAGACAGGGTCGGTATCAATAGTGCAACCCTGCCCTACTATTTCCCGACCAAAGCGGCGCTGATCCAAGGTGTCGTCGAGCATCTGATGCGAGAACTCAGGGCCAACCGAACCCAGATCCAGGCACCTCATTCCGCTTTGGATCTCTTACGTGCGGAATTTACCGATATTCGTGTCCGTCTTAGAGAATGTCCTGATCAACTCGTGGTTCTCACCGAGTTGGCGGTTCGTGGATGGCGGGATCCAATCATCGCCCGAATGCTTACGTACCTTGACGAAGGTTGGCGTGGCCATCTGGTTTCGGTCTTAGAAGCTGGCAAAGGGGAGGGCGTATTTCGTTCCGATCTCGATACGAGAGCTACGGCAGAACTGATGATGAGCCAACTCCGCGGTTTGGGCTTCCAAGGCAAATTTGACACAAGCAGATTGGATGAAACGGTCACGAACCTTGCCCTTCAAACTGAGCTCTGGGTATTAGCTCATCCCGAGGCCACAAGAAAGCGCGGTAAGCAATGACAAGGACTCTACTTCTCTTGGTTCTGTGTATCGGTTGTAAAGGTGCTTTGGGACAATCAATTCCTGAGCTTCATGGACAGTCGTTTGGGGGAAACCAAGTTAATCTTCCAGGTGACTTGAAGGGGAAGATCGGAATCTTCATTCTTGGGTTCGATAAGAAGTCTTCAGAGCAGACAAAGGGTTGGGGTGACAGCGTGTTCCGTGACTACGGTAAAGACCCCGGCGTTCTCTACTATCAAATGCCGGTCCTCGCCGATGTTCCTATTCTAATTCGCGGCATGGTAATCCAGGGAATTAAGCGGCAACAGGCTGAGACGGAAAGGTCTCATTTCGTTCCGATCCTTGACACCGTCGCCGGCTGGAAACAAGCTGCGGAGTTCAGTGCTGTGGACGATGCTTACATCGTGCTAGTCGATAGCGCAGGCCAGGTGGTCTGGAGAACTCACGGCGTCGCAACTACAGAGGCTGTGGCTCGACTAAATATGAGTGTGACAGAGTTGCGAAGGCACTCCCTATCGGCTACTTCGATCAATCTGCAACGCAATGCAACGAACCAGTCCTTGGCTCGACCACAGTTTGGAGGTTATTGATATATGCCGCTTCATAAATTGCACGCCCGATGCGTGCTTGCCCTGTCGCTGTTGCTCGCAACCCAATGCATGGCGGCTGACGACGCAGTCGATGCCTATGTTAAGTCTCTCCTGAAGCAACAGCATGTACCGGGTGCCGCGATTGCGGTTATTCGGGATGGAAAGGTCATCAAGGAAGTCATTAGCGGGTCAGCAAACCTTCAGCTTGGTATACCTGTGGCAAGATCTACTGTGTTTCAACTCGCCTCAGTGACCAAGATTTTCACAGCCGTTGCGTTGATGCGGCTGGAGCAGGATGGAAAGCTCCGTCTCGATGATCCGGTATCGAAATACCTTAGCGATCTTCCTGCCGCTTGGTCGACCGTGACATTGCGTGAACTTGCGACACACACTTCAGGATTGCCTGACGTAATCGCGGACCCAAATCAGCCTTTGTCGAAGGTCGAACTGGATCGCACGGACGAGGAAGCTCTTCGTTACGCTTCCACACGCGAGATCGTTGCGCCTCCGGGTTCCCGTTTCCAGTATGACCAGACAAATTATGTGCTTCTCAAACGGGTCATCGAAAAAGTATCGGGTCAGAGCTTTCGAGCTTTTGTGACATCCCGCGTCCTGGGTACTTCCATGCCCCGAACATCGTGGGGCGATGCCAGGGCGATCATTCCCGGCCGTGCTGATTTGTATACAGAGTTGGCTCACGATCGTGTAGAGAATGGCGCGAATCTTTATGAATATCCAGACTACCTGGAGGCTGCCGCTGGCCTAAATTCGAATCTCGTAGATATGGAGATGCTGGGCACAAGGCTTACGAGCGGTAAGCTTCTGGACGCCACTGAGTTGGCGGAGATGTGGAAGCCGGCGAAAACTCGGGCTGGACAGTTAATGGATATTTCAAGAGATATGGAGATCACGGGCGAAGTTGCGCCCGCAGCGGGTTGGTTCTATGCAGACAACTCGAAGGGTGAGTATCCGCGAGTCTTCATGACCGGAGGCTCTGCCGTCTCAATCGTGATATTTCCGAAGCAACAGCTTTGCATTGTGGTGCTAACCAACCTCCAGGCTAAGGATGACCCATTGCCCATCGCCGAGGGTGTTGCCAAGTTCTATCTACCTGAGCTCAAACCTATGTTCTAGGCGTTTTCCTCTGAATGTATGAACCGTCAGAGACCGGATGGTGATGTCCAACCGTTTCGTATCGTGACGGTCTCTCGTGTGGTAAGAGCGATGACCGGACTATCCGAAGGTCGATTGCTAGCGGAAAGCTTGGAACGATACATAGCAGACAAACGTACAGGACGACAGCGAGGCCGATGGTGCCTACGGGGATTCAGGGGGAGTACTGATGGTATCCAAGAAGGACAGGCAAGCGGCTCACGGCACCCGTTCAGTTAAAGGTACGGGGTTCATGACGGTGCTACGTTTGATGATCCTCGTTCTATTCGTGTGTGTGTCTAAGCACAACGCCCTTTCACAAGATGTGCACCCCGATCAGGAAGGCGAATGGGGAACATATCAAGCAGACAACGGTCACTCCTTCATCCTCGCTCGTTCCGTGAATGATCCGAAAGTACTTGCCTTTTACGATAACGGCACGAAGGTTCTTTCTCCGCTGCACGGGACAGATTCAGGAGAGTGTACTCCTGGCTGTGCATCAGTTCTCAGGTTTCGAGAGCAAGAGGGGAAGACTTCGGGACTGACGGTGGTAAGCCGCGGACGCCATGTCTTTGCGCCCCGAATGCCCATAGCGATCTCCGATCTTTCGTTCTCAGTGGATCAGACGGTTTTCAAGGGTCGCTTATGGGAGCCTATCAGTCCGGGCCGACATCCTGCCGTCGTGTTGATAGGCGGTACGGGGAAGAATCTTCGAGATGACTTCCGAATTTATCCCTACCTGTTCGTTCAAGCAGGCTACGCGGTGTACGCGTTCGATAAGCGCGGATGCGGTGAAAGTGGTGGGGATCCCAATGTCTCCCATGAGGGTATCGACGATCTTGCAACCGATAACCTCGCTGCGGTCGCCGCCATAAGAAAGCAACCAACGATCGACCCATCCAAAGTCGGAGTACTTGGCATTAGCCATGGTGCTTGGGTCGCCGAGCGCGTAGCGGAAAGAGACACTCAAGTCGCGTTCGTCATCCCGATCGTTGGTGGTGGTGTTCCTCTCTGGCAAGCTACGCAGTTCGAGGTAAAGAACACACTCCGCCGAAAGGGTTATTCCGAGGCTGATGTGCAGGCGGGTATGGCGATCTTGGGCAAAGTGTTCAAAACGTTGGAAGCAAACGAAGCGGAGAAAGTTCCTGGAATTATCAAGGATGCCGAAACTTCTACATGGTTTAAGGACACACCGCTTGCGCCATTTAGTGGCGCGCCGGACGAGGTAATCGTGTCCGTTGGACGCGAACGCTGGAACAATGAGCTTGGGTACGATCCTTACAACACATTAGCCCACTTGAAGGTGCCGATTTTAGCCATCTCCAGTGAGATGGATCAATCCGTTCCTGGTCCTGAGAACCTCCAACGTATCAGCGGTGCAACAAAAGGCTCCGCGTCCACACTGCTGTTGAATGGTGCAAGTCACTACCAATTTGTCGAGGATACGGATGATCGGCAACGGTATGCTGCAGATTTGCCGGGCACCCTCTTTAAATGGCTCACAGCGTTGAAGTAGCGGTAGTGAACAGAATGACCGCGTAGGTCAATCGAAGCGCATCAAAGAAATTATCCGCGAAATGTCGATTCGTCTGCTCCTCGCTGGGCTCCTCCAACGCGCCGACGGTGGACACCGACGCCATCGCCCTCAAGGTAAAGCAGGAGTTTGCCGCGAAAGCGAAGAAGGCAGCGCAACCTGCCCAAGATCGCAAAGAAGGCTGCTTAGCGGCGACAGGCTCAAGGGCGGCGAACGCTCCGCCCTCCCGCTTAAGCCGCCTGCAAGGCAAAAACGGCGGCGGGGAGACACCTAGCCGGTTTCTCCCTTAACCCACTTCTTGATTTGTGCCGGCCTCCGCCATCCGGCCCGCGCGGCAAGGAGTCAAGTTCCTCCTCCTTGCATCCTTTCCCTCTATTGCCTGCGGCGCCCGTCTAGTTGGTAACCCCTGCGTGCCCCAGAAAATACAGCCACTCGACTGGTGCAGAGGTCCGTCTACGATCAAAAACAGAGAGTTGGCTCTGTACCCCTCATCCGCTTTATTCCTGTGAGGCAACATCGTCGTAGACATGAACTGCCAGCAATCCGTCACCGCTCTCGCGATAAATGGCTAGGCCTGCTTGCGACGGAAGAGGCACTGTGCCCCATTTGTTGCAGTTATATTCCAGTGCCGTCCGATTGTCTTCCGTGGTGACAGTCGCGTGTTCTAAGGAAACTCCTCCTTCAGAGAAGAACGCACTATACATCTGTCTCAACTCATCTAAACCGCGATGGACAAAAGGCTCACCACGTGGTTCACGAAAATAGCCCACTGGAGCGAACGTTCGCAAAATTCCTTCAACATCGCCGTCGTCGAGCGCCTTGAAGTAGGCGTTCACATTACCGGCTAGCTTCGTAGAGGGTTCCGCAAGAAGTATCGCCGCGCGCACTTCATGCCTACCCAGAATAGGCCACATCGAATGGTATATCCTTAAGTGTCCGCCCTCTCCTGCGGCGGCCACAGGTAGAGTGACTTCCGTTTCTCCGTAGAGAAAGACTGCGTTCCATTCCCCAATCGATCTGTGCCCGTCGATCGTCGTCCCGATCAGTGTCGCTCTAGCCGGAATGCACTGTTGGATATACGAGCTGATCTCAACCTCGCGTACGAGCTTGTGTGCGGTTGGACTATCTAGGGTTGAAAGCGGACCAGTTACAACAGACAGTAACTCGGAAAACCAAATCATTGTACGAATGCTCCTGCTTGAATGTTCACAGTCCAGACCGTGGCTCGGCGAAGCGCAATACGCTCCGCTGAGAAGCCCTGTCACGACGATTACCCACTTGCATGACGGGGAGTATGTGCAACCGAGCGAATTATGACGAGCCGCCGTTCGCTCGAATCACCTGTCCATTGATCCAACCTCCGTCCGTGCCGGCCAAAAAGGAAACGACCGCCGCGATATCGGAGGCTTGCCCAATCCGGTTCAGTGGTGACATCTTTGCCATCGCAGCCAATTCCTCCTCCGTCTTGCCAGAGGTAATTAGCTTCGTAGCGACAGGACCTGGAGCAACGGCATTCACGGTTATGTTCCGTCCCGCCAGTTCGTTTGCCAGTACCCTCACCAATCCCTCGACACCCGCCTTTGAAGCGATATAAGCCCCATACTGTGGGAACGATTTGCCCAGTATGCTGCTGGAAAAGACGATGATTCGACCGCCAGTGGCAACATGTTTTGCTGCCTCCCCCATCACTAGAAAGCTACCTCTCAAGTTCGTCGCGATCACACGATCGAACGCATCCATGTCTTGCTGTTCAATCTTGGCGAGGGATATGATTCCGGCAACGTTAACCACAACATCCACCGATTCAAACCTCTCTATCGATCTGCTAAAGAGCGATCTGACATCTTCCTCCCGCGAAATATCCGCCTTAGCCGCCGTTGCCTTTCCCCCGGCAGCTTGAATGCTGCTCACCACACCGTCTGCTTTTGCAGGATCCCCTGCATAATGCACAACAACTGAGAAGCCATCCTTTGCGAGACGCAGTGCAACGCTTTCTCCTATACCGCCGGACCCTCCAGTGACGATTGCTGTAGCCATATATCCTCCCGATACTGTTTGAGAAATGGTGGTTGATAGAACGATCGGTCCAACGAAGTCGGCACTACTTGACATGCGCTCTGTTGTACTGCGACCGCAATAGGCAGCCATCCCAACGTGCTCATGCTCCTTTGTGCGATGGGTAGCAACAGTTGAAAGGGCAGACGTACCGCGGATCCGGATCTAACTTGGCACACAGTATGTGCTCACGTCCATGGCCTCTCATGTACAGTTCGGCAGAGGCCAAGGTGCCGACTACCGGAGCCACAAAGTAGAGCCACAACGCGGTCCATAGATTTGCGAAGACAGCTGATCCCGTCGTCCTCGCAGGATTGATGCTGAAACCGGAAAGCGGCGAGAAAAAGGCCGCGTAGATCACGACTATCGCTGCAACGCAATATGGAGTCCATCGAGCGATCTGAGGCTGATTGGACACCCAAAGTATCATGGCCATCAAACCTGCTGCCATGAGTAGTTCGGCCAGGAAAGCGGCCAAGATACCGTACACTCCAGGCACCGTGACGACATAGTTCACGCTGGGATCCGCGAGAGAGGGGCCGAGCAACATCCGGGCGAGCCCGACTCCAAGTAAGCCACCGAGGAATTGAAACGTAATGTAAAAGAACGCGTCTGGGCGTGTCATCAGGTTCAGCCGAAGGTAGGCAAGAGTGACTGCTGGATTAATGTGCGCTCCAGATCGCTTCCCTAAGGGCGACTTGACAATCACGAGTACCGTTATTCCCATCGCAAAACCCATCAAGACTCGCCGGTACAACGGAGTCGGAACCACCTGCGACATGACATAACCACGATGAAAGAAAAGAACACTAAAAATGCAAACTGCGACCATGAACGCAGCCAGTTCTAATGCTTCGAAGACGTACAGGTACCAGTGACGTTTGGCGGTTGATCGCCACCCTCCTGGTGGTGTTCTCGATGTGTTTGGACTAATCGACCAGGGACCCAGACTCGATGTAAGCTCCGAGTTGTGGCCTCTATAGAACAGTAATGTCATAGTTTCTACCCTCCCACCGCTGACTTTCAGTCCACAAAAAGGTGAAGTCGATACGCGCCCCGGGTGTGGTGTCAAAGTCATCGAGATCGACGTAGGGAATGTTAAGAGCGTTTACCGCAGAGTCGGTATCCTGTGCCGTAGCCCAACCGTCGTTTGTCCAATGAAGCCTAAAAGCGGCGTCCGCAATCACTCGCAGCGTCTCGCCGGCACGCATATACCGGACCGGGCGTAGAATTTTCCAAACCTCGTATGTTTTTCGCTCGCTCTTCGCATGGAGATAGCGGTTAGTGACTTCTGGAATCTGATCAAAAATGCGGCCGTCAGCAGTAGAGCGGAGGAGTTTCATGTATTCCGCGTGTGCCCACATCAGCGGCATTGCCGATCCTGTGGGCTTACCGAAGTGCATATACTTCTCCGGAAGGTTCTCCGCGTCCCATGACTGTTCTGGCAGCAGGCCGGTCGCTGATGCTAAGGCTTCCATCGTGCGTATGTAGGAGTCCGGACTATTGCCAGCAGCAAGCTCATAATGACCGCGCTCACCAGTGAGCAGTGGCCATACACGCCCGACGCCATATTGAGTGAACGGACCTCCATCCCTTTGCTGTCCGTATCCATCGTGGTTGTATCTATGCCAGGCTGGTCCAGCAGGAGTTTCAACTTTCAAAATGGCGTCTACGACCCTAATTGTGTTCAGGATAAGCGGATCATGGGCAGAGCGAATTCCGTATCGCACCAGTTCCAGGAAGCCGCCGTCTACTACATTCTTTGCCGGGAAATCAGCTTGGTCGTTAGGGGCTCGGTTCGCAATTCTCAGGATTCGCTCTTCCTTATCTTCGGCTGGATTGAGTTGTCCCACCTCTTCGGGAAGTATTCGAATGTAGTGCGCAGCTATTCCTTCCACCAATGTTCCTTCACCCGTTGCAGTCCATGCCTCGATGTGAGCTTCAAGGTAATCCGCGTAGCTTTGGACAAAATGAGCGGTGCCGTCATCCCCGATTGTGCTGAAATGGGCGGCGGCACAGGTGAGAGCAACAATGTTTGACGCTAGTGTTGATGGCGAGTACCCCGACGCTTCCTCCCAACGCTCCTGTTGTGTGACCGGACCGTTGCGAATCAGAAATTCCGTGGCCTTCCGGATGAGGTAGGAGGGATCAAAATCATCCAGGGCGTCATGTCGCATCAGTTGCCAGGCCAACATGATTGGAAAAGCGACCTCGTCGAGTTGTGTTCCACTCCAATACGCTTGGCCATCCACCCAGAAATTTTGAGCAAATCCGCCATCTTCGTGCTGCGACACGGCAAGGAAAATGAGAGCTCGTAAAGGGGTAGTCGTGTCTCCGGCGGCCAACAATGCCGTGACGCTGCTCACCATGTCGCGCGTCCAGACAAGGTGGTATCCGCCCCTGTCGTCGTCTCCCTTAGACTCTCCCCACGGTATAGTGAGCGATGCGATGAGTGCTCCCGCATACGCCTTGTCTTCATGAGCGAGCAAGAGACTATAGCTACTGTTGTATAGATTCCCTCCGTCAAAAGACTGATCGGAGAGTGCCCGCATGCTGGAAGCTGCAATATCCCATTGCTTCTTGTAACGACTCAGATGTTCGTCGAATGGCACGGCAAGGGATTGAAGGAGGTTAGCGACAGCGTGATGTTGATTGTTTCCGAATGCAACGCCAAGAGTGAACTGCTTCGTCCGCGATAAATCCATTTCACCGGTAAGCGCGATGTTGCCGTCGCTTGCGTAATGGAACTCCCAATCCATGGCAAAGTTTTCTGAGAGATCCGTCCAGCCGTCACTAGCGCCAACATAACCGCACGACGCCTTCGAAAAAGGAAGGGTTGCGCCCATCGCCATCCATGTCGCACCCTTTTGAGCGAGGAGGATGCGCTGTCCATTTGCTGTGATCACGGAACCGTTGTTGCCATAACCACCAACTTCCAGGTGCGGGGCGCAAAGCGCATACAACTTCAAATCTGCGAGAAACGCCGGGTCGACTCCCTTTAGCTCCGTGCGTTGGAGTAAGCAAGCTAGATGAGGGTTGGTGATCACTTCCTTCACGATTGCATAGCGGCATTCCGGGTCCGTGTTCGTGCAGCGATAGCCAAGAGCATGCTCCGAGATGCGTTCGATGGTGCAATTGAGGTCACGCTTTTCTTCATGGAAGAAGGTCTTTCCATCCGTGACGAGGTATTGAAGATCGCGCATCTGCGGCAGATCTACCGTGGGGAAGGACACTTCAGTGACGATTCCTTTCCACATCGTGAACCAAAGATGGCTTGAGGCCGAGTAGGCGGTGCCTACCCCCGTTTTGTTGCTGTGCGTCCACCCCGGCGGCATGCCCGGCTTTCCGAACGCTTGGTCCCTTACTGTGTTGCTCATGATCGCCTCGACTCTTGGTTGAATGATCTGGGTTGGTTTGGGTTGTTGTTGCCTGATCGCCCATAAATCAAAGGCTGCCAGCGTTCCTGAGCATTCCGCCATCGATAAAGAACGTGCTGCCGGTAACGTAGGCAGCTGCATCGGACGCCAGATAGACTGCCAACTGCGCCACCTCTTCGGGTTTGCCCCAGCGGCCCATCGGTATTTCGGCCATCAGTTGTGCTTCGAGCTCTCGATCCCCTTCTATATCCTTATCGATGGGGGTGAAGATGGCACCCGGTCCGATATTGTTGACCCCGATCTGGTGAGGCGCCAACTCGACTGCGATCGTCCGCATCAGCATGCGCAGCCCCCCTTTACTTGCGCAGTAAGCCGCGTTCAGCAGGAGAGGAAGGTCTTCATGAATCGATGAAATGTTGAGTATTCTTCCACCGTGGCCTTGAGTGATCATCTGCTGCGCGGCGGCTTGGGCACAAAGGAAAGGGCCCGTCAGATTGACATCGAGAATCCTCTGCCAATCTTCCAAGACATAGTCAACGAACGCCGCCTTCTTCTCAACACCGGCATTGTTGACCAACACATCGAGTTTTCCAAACTTGTTGACAGTCTGTGAGATGAGGTACGCAACGTCCGCGGGCACCGAAATGTCGGCCGCGATCCCGACGGCTTCACCACCGCCTGTTTCGATCATTTCGAGCGTTTGGGTAGAGCGCGTCTTGTCTCCCCTATAGTCGACGACCACGGAAGCGCCTGCCTTTGCGAAGGCGGTCGCGATTGCTTGCCCAATGCCGGTACCCGCCCCCGTAATGATTGCAACTTTGCCCTGCAACTGCATACTTCCTCCTTGTGTTGTTGATCAACTCTGCCGTTCGATAATGCTTGAGTGTACGGCAGTGCTAGGGTTGCGATCCGCTGGCGTAGTTGCTCGTCAGTTTCTCTGAAATCGGGAAACCACGAGGTTGTGCAGCTCTGATAGAACTCGTTTATAAGGCACTCTGGTCAGGGATGTACCTCCTTGCCTAGCCGATGAGCATGTCGATATACTTGACAACACTGTACAGTAAATGAGAGACAAGAAGTGTACGAGAGCTACGGATTGCTTCTTGATGTGCTAGCGATAAGGCGTCGCCGCCCATAAAGATGTGCGTCGAGGGAATAGGCGCCGGCTCCAAGCAGTGCTAGCGCTCCAAAGGTTAGCAACTGCATCACTGGGATGACGCAGATGTGAGGATGGGAGGTTGCAAAAGTGAACGCTGATACGATGCTGCAGACTGAAGCGACCGCCGGCGTGAGTGACCCAATAAAAATGAGAAGCGCGGCGGTGGAGTACGCCAACATCGTCAAAAGTGATACAGAGGCAAGCCCCAGCTTCCGCGCATGCTCAAAGAGTGTGAGTGCGAGACTGATACGTAGCAGTAATAATCCTGCACCGGCCTTCCCATCGGGAAATGTTCCGAATAATCTCTGCACACCACTGACCATAGTTGGTGTTCTCTACCTTCGGAACGCCGGATCGGGTATTCGGTGCACGCCACTTTCGGGGGGGGGCTAACCGAGATGAAACTGAGTCTATGCTTTACACCGAGTCTTCGGAAAGTCAGTGAACCAGCCACTTAGGTTCGTCGAGCGAGTTCTCATGCCAGATAAGCCAATCCGCGTTCTTGCCGTTGATGATCATCCGCTTATGCGTGATGGCATTATGTTCGCTTTGCGAATGCAAACCGACATTCAGGGTGTAGGGGAGGCTTCTAGTGGAGAAGAAGCATTGGAGTTGCATCGATTGCAACGACCGGACGTCACGCTGATGGATTTACAGATGCCCGGGATGAATGGGATCGAAACCATCGAAGCGATTAGGCGTCAGACGCCTGGCGCACGGTTTCTGGTTTTGACGACTTATTCTGGGGATGCCCAAGCCGCACGCGCCTTACGAGCAGGGGCGTCCGGGTATCTCCTCAAAGGATCGATGCGGACTGATCTCATCCAGGCAATAAGGGATGTTCACGCCGGCAAGCGTTGCATTACAGCTTCAGTCGCAGCAGAGATGGCAGACCACTTTGATTCGGATGCACTCACGGCCCGAGAGTTGGACGTGTTGCGCAATGTTGCTGCAGGACGGTCGAATAAAATCATCGCTTCGGTGATGGGCATTTCAGAAGACACAGTCAAAGGTCATCTGAAAATCATTATGGCCAAACTTGCGGCCAGTGACCGCACCCACGCTGTAACGATAGCAATCAAGCGTGGATTTTTCGAAGGTTAGATTCAGTGGGTAGACGGCAAGCCGTCTGATACCCCCAAGGCGCGACGATGACGGGTAGCAAGCTGTGGCGAGAATCGCAAAAGAGCTGGGTCCGCTTTTCCATCTTGGCAATCTGCATGGTGTCGTCAAGTGCACCTCACGCGACCGCTCAGGCATTGTTGTCACAACTTCATCACACCAGTTGGACCCTAAGAGAAGGCGCACCATCTGCGATTATTGCGCTTGCACAAACATCTGATGGAAGATTGCAGATTGGCACAACCGCAGGGCTTTACAGCTTCAACGGGTATGGGTTCACACTGTTCCATCAGGTTGACGGACCAGATTTGCCATCTCTTTCAGTGACAGCGCTTGCTGCCGATGATCAGGGTGGACTCTGGGCAGGGTTCGTAAATGGAGGGATTGCGTATATTCGGAATGGTCGTACGACCCTCTATGGCGCCTCGGAGGGGGTTCACCGAGGAGATATCAGCCAGATCGTTATAGACAGAGACGGAAACGTCTGGGCAATAGCGGGTAGCGAGTTGATCAGATTGTCAGGCGCTCGTTGGAAAAGCTTTGGCCCGTCTGAAGGCGAAACAACGAGCGCTCAGCACGGCGTTGACCGAATCGTATT
>VFSW01005338.1_pt1 | contig 19016 bp, 14 predicted proteins | sample 5358111 | NCBI WGS metagenome assembly VFSW01 (sample SAMN11554181, study PRJNA540505) | mine drainage metagenome | isolation source: sediment from site ElyBrook_90M | place: USA: Ely Copper Mine, Vershire, VT | collected 2017 | reverse complement strand
GTGGCGGAGGAGGAGGCGGCGGCGGATTTGGCGGCGGCGGGGGACGGTCCGGCGGTGGAGGAGCGAGCGGATCATGGTAACCATCGACAAGGAACGGATCAAGCAAGCGATTCAGAAAGCCGAGAGGCGGACTTCCGGCGAGATCCGCGTTACCGTGTCACCGCTGTTCTGGGGCGATGTCCGGAAAGCCGCCGAGAAGGCGTTCGAGCGGCTGGGCATGACCGCGACGAGGGAGCGCAATGCCGTGTTATTCTTCGTCGTGCCGGCGCGCCGCAAGTTCGTGGTGTTAGGCGACAGCGCCATCCACGAAAAGGTTGGCCAGGAGTTCTGGCATCACATCGTCCGCACCGTTTCCGAAAAGTTCAAGCTAGGTGATTTTACGGGCGGCCTTGTCGCGGGAATCGAAGCAGTCGGTGAAGACCTGGCCAGACATTTCCCCTTCAACGCCGCCAGCGACACCAACGAGTTGCCGGATGACGTCGACGGCGGCTAGCGGCCGGAGTTTGTACCCGATAAATCGCCGCCGGGTTTTGGTGGCGAGGATACACGCGCCGGCCTCCCGGCAGGCGTCTTCGGCAAGCGCGGAAATTGGGCGGCGCGGGCTAGTGAATCGTGCGGGTCTTACGGTTCATGTAATCCATCAGCAAATACTGTCCCAGCGTATACGGCGTGGTGAAGTAAGCTTTGCCTTTGCAGATCTCCGTCACCTTGTGCACGAAGTTTACTAATCCGTAGTCGCTGGCCAGCATGAACGTATTGATGAGGATACCCTGTTTCTTACAGCGGTTGACTTCCTCGAGCGTCCGGCTGATCACCAGCGGGTCCAGACCGAAGGCGTTCTTATATACGCGGCCGTCTTCGAGCGTCAGGCAGCTTGGCTTGCCGTCGGTGATCATGACGATCTGGCGCATGTCCTTCTTCTCCCGCGCCAGCAGGCGCTGCGCCAGGATCAGGCCGTCGCGCGTGTTGGTGTAGTAAGGGCCCACCTGCACGCGAGCAAGCTGGCTGACGTCCAACTCCTCGGCCGAATCGTGGAACAGCACGCAGCGCAGGCTGTCGCCCGGATACTGGGTGCGGATCAGGTGCGCCAGCGCCAGCGCCACCTTCTTGGCGGGCGTGAAGCGGTCCTCGCCGTACAGGATCATGCTGTGGCTGCAATCCAGCATCAGCACCGTGGCGCAGGAGCTCTGATATTCGCACTGGTGCACGTGCAGGTCCTCGTAGCGCATGTCCAGCGGCACTTTGGCGCCCTCGCGGCGGATGGCCGAAAACAGCGTCTCGCTGATATCCAGGTTCAGAGTGTCGCCGAATTCATAGCGCTTCGAGGATCCCGAGGCTTCGATGCCGGTGGCCAGGTCGCGCGTATCGTGCCGCCCGAAGCTGGACTTGCCCAGCGATCCCAGTAAGTCCTTCAGGGTCTTGAATCCCAGAAAGTCAAGCGACTTATCGGTCACTTCGAAGCGCACCTTGCTGTCGGGCCCCTGCCCCGCCCCCGCCGCGCCTTGCGGCTCATCGCCCGGCTGTTCGATGCTGATCTGGCCCTCGTCGATCATCTTTTGCACCAGGTTCTCGAGCAGCTTCTCGATCTGCTCCGGCGAGAGGTTGCGCAGCTTTTCCATCATCTCCCGCATCTGCTCGCCGCCGAAAAGATCGCCCCGCTCCAGGGCCTGCTGAATAGCCTGTTTCAGGTCTTCGAGGTTCCGCTCATTCCACTCGCTGAAGGGCATGTACTGCGTGTTGAATCCGCTCTGCAGCAGAAAATCGGAAAGCGCCTGCAGCAGATCCTCGGCGCTGATGCCGAAATCATCGCCGGTGTACTTGGAATAGCTGATCTTCATGGGCGGTTAATTGTACTGCCTTCTGACGTTGGGCCGCTGCGGCGGCCCTTCTTCCCGGGGCGTGTCGCGCTTGCGCTCGCCGGCGCCGAAGCCGCGCTCTTCGTCGCGGCTGATGCGGCGGTGCGCATACAATCCTTCCAGCACGAATTCGGCCGCCGAAGCGCGCACGGCATCCGGCTCGTTGGCCGTCAGCCGCAGGGCCTTGAGCTTCTCCATCAGACCTTGAATGGGCGCCAGCATCTTCACCATGCCGGCCGAATCCACCGCTTCGTCCAGCTTGAGCGTGCCGCCCAGGTCGAACCACTGCACGATCTGGGACACGTTGGCGCCCTCGAAATACTGGTCGTAGACCTTGCCCACGGCCACCCGGATCAGCTCGCGCGCCACCGCGTCGCCGCCCTTCAACTCGCCCTCGTATTCCAGTTCCATCTTGCCGGTGATGGAAGGCAGCGCGCAATAGATATCCAGCACGCGCGGCACGGCCATGGGCTCTTTGGCTTTCAGCGCGCGCCGTTCGGCGTTGGACACCACGTTTTCCAGCACCGAAATGGGCAGCCGCTGGGAAACGCCGGAGCGCTTGTCCACGCGCTTGTCCTCGCGCGCCAGAAAGGCCAACTGCTCTACAATCTCCTTGATATAACCGGGCACGCGCACGTCGATGGGCGCCGCGCGTTGCAGCCAGGCTTCCTGCTCGGTGATGGCCATGCCCTCGTCCAGGGTGGCCGGATAGTGCGTGCGGATCTCGCTGCCGATGCGGTCCTTGAGCGGCGTGATGATCTTGCCGCGCGCCGTATAATCCTCCGGGTTGGCGGTGAACACCAGCATCAGGTCCAGCGGCAGGCGCACCGGGTAGCCTTTGATTTGCACGTCGCCTTCCTGCATGATGTTGAACAGGCCCACCTGGATCTTGCCGGCCAGGTCGGGCAGTTCGTTGATGGCGAATATGCCGCGATTGGCGCGGGGCAGCAGCCCGTAATGCACGGTCAGTTCGTCGGAGATGTCCTGGCCGCGGCGCGCCGCCTTGATGGGATCGATGTCGCCGATCATGTCCGCGATGGTCACGTCCGGGGTGGCCAGTTTCTCCACGTAGCGGTGCTCGGATGCTAAATACGCGATGGGCGTATCGTCGCCCTCTTCCTGGATCAGGTTGCGGCAGCGGCGGCAGATGGGATGATAGGGATTGTCGTGGATTTCGCAGCCTTCCACGTAGGGCAGCACATCGTCCAGCAGGGTGGTGAGCATGCGGATGAGGCGCGTCTTGGCCTGGCCGCGCAAGCCCAGCAGGATGAAGTTGTGGCGCGACAGGACGGCGTTGACCACCTGCGGCACGACGCTGTCGTCATAACCCACGATGCCGGGAAACAGCGGCGTGGGGCATTGCAGCTTGCGGATCAGGTTGGCGCGCAGCTCATCCTTGACGGAACGGGCGCCGACGCGATCTTCGGCGAATGAACTGTTGCGCAACGCGCCCAGAGTGCGGGGCAAATCCCAGGTGGCTTTGGTCAACTGCAGACCCCCCTTAGCCCGATTGTACCATCGGCGGGCTTCACCGCTACTCGGCTTGAAACTCGAAGATGTCGGTATTGGTGCGCACGATCAGCCGTCCTGGTCCGAGGACTTTGCCCTCCAGGGCGAAGAACACGGCGCCGTCGGTGGACTCGCCCGGAGCCAGTTTGGTCTGCACCAGGGCGATGGCCGACGCCGCCGCGGCGGCCTTCAACTTGGTGGAAGTGGCTTCGGCCAGGGCCGCCTGCCTGCGCGACTCGTAGGCATTGGCCACGCGCATGTGCGGGATGCCGTAGAGCGCCGTCTCGTAGGCCGACACCAGCCGGATCACGTCGCTGCGCCCGCCCTTTTCCTTCAGCAACTCGACCACGTCGCGCGCGGGCCAGGCGCGCATTTCCCCGCCATCGTCCTTGTGGTAGGAAAAATCCTCCGGGCGGATGATGTAGGGACCCTTGGAGCCGTTGGAAACCGCTACCTGCAGGATGGCGAACTCGCGCACATGGCCCGGCAAATGGGCCACCATGACGGTGACACCGCGCTTGGTGATGGTCTGATACTTCAGGCCGTTGGATTCAAATTCAATGACCTGTCCCGGCACGGCCAGGCCGAAACCGAACATCAGTACCGCGGCGCGCGCCAAGCCCGAGTCCATGTAACCATATTACGATAAGGAGACTTATGGACGCCGAACAATCGACCGCGACCCCCAACGCCGGAATCCGGCCCAGCCGTTACGGGCTGATCCAGCACGGTATACGCAACATCGATACCGCCTACTGGAACCTGGGCACGGCGCAGTTGCTGGAGCGGGCCGTGCGGCGGCATGAGGGGCTGTTCGCTCGGGGCGGATCTTTCGTGGTGCGCACCGGCCAGTTCACCGGCCGGTCGCCGCGGGATAAATTCATTGTGCGCGACGAGACCACCGAGTCCACGGTGCAGTGGGGGCCGGTCAACCAGCCCATGACGCCGGCCATGTTCGACCGCCTGTACGCCAAGATGCTGGCCTACTGGCAGGGGCACGACCTGTTCGTGCAGGATTGCTACGCGGGGGCCGATCCGCGCCACACGCTGCCCATACGGGTGGTCACGCAATACGCCTGGCACGCCCTGTTCGCGCGCCAATTGTTCGTGCGGCCCGACCCGCTGCGCACCCACGAGCACGTCCCCGAGTTCACCCTGTTCTTCGCGCCGCGCCTGCAGGCCGCTCCCAGCGAGGACGGCACCAATTCGGAGACCTGCATTGTCATCAACTTCACCAAGAAGGCCGTTCTGATCTGCGGCACCAGTTACGCGGGCGAGATGAAGAAGGCCGTCTTCACCATTCTGAATTACCTGCTGCCGGGCGCCGGAATCCTGCCCATGCACTGTTCCTGCAACGCCGGCGCGGGCGGCGACGTGGCGCTGTTCTTCGGGCTGTCGGGCACCGGCAAGACCACCCTTTCGGCCGATCCGAACCGCCGCCTGATCGGCGACGACGAGCACGGCTGGAGCGACGACGGCGTTTTCAATTTCGAAGGCGGCTGCTACGCCAAGTGCATCCGCCTGTCGCGCGAGAACGAGCCGCAGATCTGGAACGCCATCCGCTTCGGGACGGTGCTGGAGAACGTGGCCATCGACTCCGAGACGCGGTTGCTGGACCTGGATTCCTCGGCGTTCACCGAGAACACGCGCGCGGCCTACCCGTTAAAGTACATCGACCGGGCGGTGATTCCCAGCGTGGGCGGGCACCCGGCCAACATCATCCTGCTCACGGCGGACGCCTTCGGGGTGCTGCCGCCCATCGCGCGGCTGACGCCGGAGCAGGCCATGTATCATTTCCTGAGCGGCTATACGGCCAAGGTGGCGGGCACCGAGCGCGGCCTGGGCAGCGCCCCCGCGGCCACCTTCAGCGCGTGTTTCGGCGCGCCGTTCCTGCCGCGTCCGGCCGCCCGGTACGCCGCCATGCTGGGCGACAAGCTGCGCCGCCACCAGGTGAAATGCTGGCTGCTGAACACCGGATGGGTGGGCGGGCCGTACGGCGCCGGCGAGCGCATGCGCCTGCCCTATACGCGCGCCATGCTCACGGCCGCGATCGAGGGGCAATTGGACCGCGTGCCCGCGGAGCCGCATCCGTTCTTCCGGGTGATGGTTCCGAAAGCCTGCCCCGGCGTGCCTGCCGAATTCCTGGATGCGCGCGGGATGTGGGCGGACAAGGACGCTTACGACCGCGCGGCGCTGGACCTGAGCGCGCGCTTCAGCCGCAATTTCGAACAGTTCGCGGACCTCGATCCCGAGGTATTGGCGGCGGGCCCCGCGGCCTTAGCCGGTTCCGCCCGCTAACCCGCCGAAGACGGTCTCGACGGTGAGGCCGCGCAGGTCCTCCAGCAGCACGTCCGGCGCGCAGGCCAGCAGTTCGTTGCGCGTGGAGATGCCGGTGAGCACGGCGATGGAGCGGATACCGTTGCGGCGGGCGGCCAGGATGTCGCTGGGGGCATCGCCGACGAGCGCGACGGGCGCGCCGCGGCCGATCCATCCGCGGGCGCGCGCCTGCCGCACGGCCAGGCGGGCCAGGCCGGCGCGGTCGCGAGCCATCTCTCCGAAAGCGCCGAATTGGAAGTGCTCCTTCAAGCCGGCGCGCTCGAGCTTCTTCCATCCGATGCGGGTGAGGTTGCCGGTCACCAGCCCGCACAGCGCGCCGTGCCGCTCCAGGCGGCGCAGCAGCGGGCGCACGCCCGGACAGGTCTTGCGCTGGAGGTTGGGAACGCCGGGACCGTAGATGCGCTGCGCCCGGCGGATCACCTCGGGCATGGCGCGCCGTATGGCTGCCGCGCCCGCCCCGCCGTCGCGCATCATGCGGGTGAGGATGCCGGGGTCCAGCATGCCGTGCACCGGAATGTGATCGGTGCTGGTTTCCAGGCCGGTGACGCGGCGCACCGCGTCGATGAGGGCCCGGCGGTGATGCGGGCCGGCGCGCCGCACCAGCGTGCCGTCGATGTCGAAGAGCACCAGGGCCTCGTACATGGTTGGCACTTCATCATCGCGGAAAGCGGTCCGGGGGCGCAAGTGCTGCGGGCATCGAGTTGGTTGCCGGCGCGGCAGCCGGGGGCTAGCATAGACTTCATGGACGAACTCTTGTGCGCTCTGCCGCGGCAGGCTGTAATCCTTGACATAGGTTGCGGGCGAGGCAGCTTCGACGCGAGCGAGGGTTCATTCATCGTGGTGCGCACGGACCTCGAACGCCAAACGGCCCGGATCCCCAATTTTGTCCAGGCTGATGCGGCGAGGCTGCCGTTCGCGGGTCGCTGTTTCGACTTGGTAGTTTCCAACCACAGCCTGGAGCACTTTGACGATCTTGCCGGTTCATTGCAGGAGATCGGCCGCGTCGTGAAGCCTACGGGGGCGCTTTACGTCTCGGTACCTGACGCCACGACGATTTCGGACCGGCTCTACCGATGGTTAGCGGGCGGAGGCGGTCACGTGAATCCATTCTCCTCGCCGGACGAGCTCGCTGGCGCGGTCGCGCGCGCGACAGGGCTGAAACATGCGGCCACTCGCGTCCTATGCTCCTCTCTCGCGTGCCTTAACCGCCGCAACTGTCGCTCCCGGCCTCCTGGGCGGTTGCTGCTGCTCGGGGGCGGCACACAGATCTCCCTGCTCCTTATCGCCTATGCCTTCAGGCTTGCGGACCGCCTCCTCGGGACCAGGGCCAGTGTTTATGGTTGGGCCCTTTACTTCGGGAGCGTCAACGCGACCGTTGATCGCACCGCGTGGACCAACGTGTGTGTGCGTTGTGGAGCGGGGCATCCGTCGGGATGGCTGCTGAGCGAAGGTATGGTTACCAGGTTGCGGGTGCTTCCCACATACCGGTGCCCGCGATGCGGGACTGGGAATCTATTCACCGACGACAGGAGCTTTCCGCACTTGCGCACAAAATGAAGAAGCGCAGGGGCCGCCCAGCAGCGCCCTCGGCATTTCACTTCACGATTAGGGGTGTGCTTGCGGCGGCGCCCTCTACAAAGGCGGCGATCCGACCTGCCCCCCCGGTGCTCAGCTGCCCCAGAAGCCGCACCCCCGTATCCACCAGCAACTCCGACCTTCGGCGCCCGATTTCGGCTTGTGCGGCCGTGTCGTCCCGCGAAAGCGCCGCGTAAGCCTGCTGCCTAAGAGCGTCCTCCCAAGACTGAAACTGCGCGGCGTTCGTTACCATTATTTCGCGGTCAGCCTGGGACGAGAGGCCGAGGTGGTCCAGATAGGCCTCCCTGTGGACTGGAGATAACACGGGAAGGGCGGTAAGTATATGTTCGAAGGCCGGGATGTTGCTTGCCACCATTTGTCGGTCCCCCCGCTCCCCAGGTAGGGCCGGGGCGGCATCGTAGCCGCCGCACCCGGAGGACTGGTTGTTTGCGATTGTTCGCGGAGACCCCGCCGCGGGCGCGTAGACGCCCCCGTCCAGATTGCCCGACACGCAGTTGTTCTGAATCGTTATGTAGTTGACCAGCGGCCCAGTCGTGCCGCAGCTTGATACCTCGACGCCATAGCTCTGCCTGTAGACCGACCACACGTTCTGGATCGTGACATTCTCGGTGGCCCTGCCCTGCCCGTACGAGGAGTGCACACGTATCCCAGGAAACCCGCCACAGCCGCCGAAGCCGGATCCCCGCAGGTTGTTTTCAAGGATTGGATACCTGGACGGATTATCCGTGGAGATGGTAACGCCCTGGGCGCCGTCCATGTAGATCCCCTCCCCGGCGTTGTACTCGATCAGATTGTCCGTGAGCGTCAAGTTCGTGCCGTGCAACTCGATGCCATCTGCCCAAAATCCGTTCGTGCAGTTCGGTCCTTCTGCAAACGTGTTGTAGTCCACGATAACGTTACTGGCATAGACGTCCAGGTCGATTTGGCCGCCGGGGGCGTTGTATGGGCAGAGGTAGTGGTTCCCGCTGAAGAAGTTATATGCAATGGACGCATTCATCGGCTGGGGACCGATGGCGCCAGAGCCATTCTGAGTGAAGTTTGACTCAACGGCGAAGAAACAGTAGTGGGGATACCAGTAAACCGGCGTTGCGCAAGCGGTGGTGCCTGGGCATATTCCGCCATAGGCGATGTTCTGAAAGGTGGAGTAGTTGATCGCGGTTGGCTGGTTGGGAGACGCCTCGACCGCGAAGTTCGGAGAGTTCTGGAATGTTACCCCGTTGGTCTGGCAGTAGGAACACCCGCCGAGATTAAGCTCCGTGAAACCCGCCGGTGCGCCGCTTGAGAGGTTGCCGTCGAGGACGAGGTTCAAGATGTTGACGAAGCACGGCGATCCCACCCCCGACGCACCTGGGCATGGTCCGGTCAATGCCGGGATCACAATGAGGCTTTGGCTCGAGCCCGCGGCTCGCTTGAGCGTGGGGTAGGGATACGCACCCTCGATCGTGATAAAGGATCGGGAAACCGTCAGGGACTGCGTGATTGTGTACCCTGCCTGGTTGGATTGCAGTACGCAGGTGCTGTCCCAGTTGCCCGCATTCGCTCCGATGCAGTCGGCAAACTGTGCTGGCGTCAATGGCGGGGTGGCCAAGCAGACCGAGTGGGGGAGCGCCCCCAGAACGGTCAAAAGCAGGCATGGGATCGCACCTTCTCTAGCCCGAAATACAAGAGCACGTAGAAACGGGAACATTTCATACCTCCTGGTCCTCAAGTCTTTAATGGGCCTCGCTTCAGCGTGCGCCTGTCGCCGTCGCTTGTCAACGTCTCGGGCCGCTTTGACACGTCTCGGGCCGCCGCCGCGCGCTAAAATCTACCCATGCGCGCATTACGGATTGTTCTGCTGGCTCTGGCGGCCGCCGCCCTGCTGCCCGCCGCCAAGAAGACTCTGGAGATCTATTTCATCGACGTGGAAGGCGGGCAGGCTACGCTGTTCGTGGCGCCCTCCGGCGAAAGCCTGCTCATCGACACGGGCTGGTCCGGCCACAACGGGCGCGACGCGGACCGCATCGCGGCAGCCGCCAAGCGCGCCGGTGTGAAGAAGATCGACTATCTGCTGGTGACCCATTTTCACGAAGACCACGTGGGCGGCGTGCCGCAGCTTTCCGGCCGGCTGCCGATCCGCACCTTCATCGATCACGGCGAGACCGTGGAGCACGACCAGCGCGCCAGCGAACTCTACAAGGCCTACCTGGAATACCGCGCCAAGGGGACCGATCGTATGCTGGCCAAGCCCGGCGACAGCATTCCGGTGAAGGGCCTGGAGGTGAAGGTGCTGACCGCCGACGGCGACGTGATCGAGAAGCCGCTGGAAGGCGCGGGAAGGGCCAATGCGCTGTGCCCCGGCGACCGGCTGCACAGTCCGGACGCGACCGAGAACGCGCGCTCCGTCGGCGCCCTGATCACCTTCGGCAGTTTCAAGGCGCTGGACCTGGGCGACCTCACCTGGAACAAGGAGCACCAACTGATGTGCCCGGCCAACAAGATCGGCGCGGTGGATCTGTACATCGTCAGCCACCACGGCTCGGACCTGTCGGGCTCGCCGGTGCTGGTGCACGCCATACAGCCGCGCGTGGCGATCATGGACAACGGCGCGCGCAAGGGCGGCTCGCCATCGGCCTGGCGCATCATCAAGTCCTCGCCGGGCCTGGAAGACCTGTGGCAGTTGCACTACGCCGTGGGCGCGGGCAAGGACAATAATGTAGCCGACCCGTTCATCGCCAACATCGACGAGGCCGGCGACGCTGGGAACTGGATCCGGGTCACCGCGCGCCCCGACGGCAGCTTCACGGTGTACAACCAGCGCAACAAGTACGAGAAGACCTACGGGCCCAGATGACGACGGCCGCGGCATGAAAATCGCGGTCCTGGGCCTCGGCTTCATGGGCAGCACGCATGTGCGAGCCTGGCGGCAAATCCCCGGCGCGGAACTGGCGGCGGTAGCCAGCAACGACCAACGGCGGCTGGCGGGCGACCTGACGGAGGCCGGGGGAAACCTGGAGGGCGGCGGCGAAAAGCTGGACTTCTCCGCCATCGCCCGATACGCGCGGGCCGAGGACGCGGTGCACGACGCCAACGTCGAGGCCGTGGACATCTGCCTGCCGACGCATCTGCACGAGAGCATCGCGGTGCTGGCGCTGGGCGCCGGCAAGCACGTGCTGGTGGAGAAGCCCATGGCGCTGGATGGCGCGGCCGCGGACCGCATGATCGCGGCGGCGGAGCGCCACCGGCGCACCCTGATGGCCGCCCACGTGGTGCGCTTCCTGGCGCCCTACCGCGCGGCGGCGGATATGCTGCGGTCCGGCCGGTTGGGCGCGGTGCGCTCGGCCATGTTTCGCCGGCGCTGCGGCGCGCCCGGGTGGAGCGCCTGGCTCACCGATCCCGCGCAGAGCGGCGGCGGCGTGCTGGATCTGCTGATTCACGATATCGACTTCTGCCTGCACCTGTTCGGCAATCCCACGGCGGTGAGCGCTTCCGGCTACGAGGACCTGGCGCGGGGCGTGGACTGGATTCTGGCGCAACTCTGGTATCCCGGGATCGGCGCGGTGGCCATCGCCGGCGGTTGGCATCATCCGGCGGCCTTTCCGTTTTCCATGGAGTTCACGGTGGTGGCCGACCGCGGTACGCTGGAGTACGGCTCGGCGGGCGCGCCGCTGACGGAATACGGCGCGGACGGCCTGGCGCACGCGGTGGAAGCGCCGGATGGAGATGGCTACCGGGCGGAGCTCGAGTACTTTCTGGACTGCGCGTCGCGCGGCGCGTATCCGGCGCGGTGCCCGCCACGCGAGTCGGCCGCCGCCGTGAAACTGGCGCGTTTGATGACCGCTTCGCGCGCAAGGAACGGAGAGAAGCTGGCATGGAAATCGGAGTGATGTTCTGGGCGGGCGGCGACCCACACGAGACCATACGGGAAGTGAAGTCGCTGGGAGTGCGCTGCGGCCAACTGGGCATCCCGGGCGCGATGCCGCTGGCGGGCGCGGCGGAGCAGTGGAAGCGCGCGCTCGAAGACGAGGGCTTCACGGTAGCCACGGTGTTCGCGGCCTACGCCGGGGAGAGTTACGCGGACATCCCGGCGGTGCAACGGACGGTGGGATTCGTGCCGCCGGCCACGCGCGAGGAGCGGGAACGGCGCACCCTGGCGGTGAGCGATTTCGCCGCCGGGCTGGGCGTCGCGGGCATCGCCACGCACATCGGTTTCGTGCCGGAAGACCGCGGGTCGGCGGACTATGCCGCGGTGCGCGACATGGTGCGGCGGGTGTGCGATCATGCGCGGGGCCACGGCCAGACCTTCGCGCTCGAAACGGGCCAGGAGCCGGCCGCCGCGCTGCTCGAGTTCATCACCGAAGCCGGACGCGGGAATCTGGGCATCAACTTCGATCCGGCCAACATGATCCTGTACGGAAGCGGCGATCCGATCGAAGCCCTGGAGACGCTGGCCCGGCACGTGATCACGGTGCACTGCAAGGACGGCGACTGGCCGCCGCGGGATGTGCCGGGCGCGCTGGGCGAGGAGAAGCCGCTGGGCCAGGGCTCGGTGGGCATGGAGCGGTTCATCGCCAAGTTGAAAGAGACCGGCTACCGCGGGCCGCTGACCATCGAGCGCGAGGCCGGCGATCCGGCGCGGCGGCGGCGCGATATGCTGATGGGAGCGGAACTGTTGCGGCGGCTGTGGGCGGAGTCAGCGCAACGCGGCGCGCCGCCGGGCCGTCGGACATAAGGGTTACTGAAGCATGCCGGGACCATCATCCAGCCAGGAGATCGAGCTTGACTTCATCACCTGGCATACGCCGGATTCGCCGCCGGTCTGCCTGCCGCTGCGCGTGGCGGAGGGCATGCACCGGGAAGTGAACGATGCCTTCGCGGCCGCGCCGCACGGGGGCGCGGGGACGGGCGGCATCCTGCTGGGACGCCGGGAAGCGGAGCGCGTGGTGATCGAGGACTTCGAGCCGGCGCCCTGCGAGCACCGCCTGTCGGACGCCGACCGCGCCATGCTCGGGGAAACCCTGGAGTGGTCCCGCGCGCAGCCGGGCCTGGCCGTGCTCGGCTTCTACCGCAGTCACACGTTCGGGGAGCCGGCGCTGTGTCCGGAAGACGCAGACCTGCTGCGGAGTCACTTCGCCGCGGGGGAGAACCTGGTGGTGCTGATCAAGCCGAACCTGACGGGCCTGGCCACGGACGACTTTTGCATGCGGCGCTACAACCCCGGCGAGGCGCCGGCGGCGGACCGGGCGAGCGGGTGGCCCGCGCCGCGGCGGCGCCTTGGTACCGAGGATCGCCCGCCCAGGAAGACGCGGATCTGGTATGCGGCGGCGGCGGTATTGGCGCTGGCGGGCGGCGGGCTGGGTTATGCATGGCTGCACGCGCGGTCCGGCGCGGGGCATCCGGCGGCGAGCGCGGCAGCGGCCACGACTCCGGTGGCGCGACCGGCGGCGAGCGCGGTGGAGACGGCGGTGGACCGCACGCCTGCGCCGCCCGCGCCGGATCTGGCCGGGGTGCGCGCGCTACTGGACCGCTGGGCGGAGGCGTTGAAGCGCGGCGACGCGGGGGCGGCCGCACAGTGTTACGCGCCAGTAGTGACCACCTACTTTTCGCGCCACGGAGTGACTCGCGAGGCCGTTCGCCGGAGCCTGCTGCAGGCGCGCGCGAGCTACGGCCGGCTGGAGGTGTACCGCGTGTCGGGCCTGGGCATTACGCCGGTCAGCGACAGCCGCGCGGTGGCCACCTTCCGCAAGCGCTGGCGCTACGCCGGCCGGACGCGGGCGCGGGGCGAAGAAGCGGAGCGCATGACCCTGGTGCGCAACCAGGGCGCCTGGCAGATCTCCTCGGAACAACCGGAGCCGCGGTAGACGTGCGCGGGCCGCGCAGGTTCAGCCGCACCGGCCTGTGCTCCGGCGCCGCGGCCGCTTTGCTGTGCGTGCCGCCGGCGGCGGGCGGCGGACGGGAGGTGTTTGCAAGCCACTGCGCAGGCTGTCACGGCAGCGATGCGCGCGGCGGCGGCAAAGGTCCGGGACTGGCGGCCAACCCGAGACTGGCGGGGCAGGCGCCGGAGCGGTTGCGCGAGATCATCCGGCGCGGCTTTCCCGCTTCCGGCATGCCGCCCATGGAACTGCCCGCGGCCGACCTGGATGCGGTGGCCGGCTATGTGCGGGACCTGAACGCGGGACCGCCGGCGGCCAGCGGCCCGCGCCGGCGGATCACCTGGCACGCCGCGCGGCCGGGCGACTGGCTGACTTACAACGGCAGTGTGAGCGGCAACCGCTACAGCGAGCTGAAGCAGATCGACAGCGGGAATGTCGCGACGTTGAGACTCAAGTGGCTCTTTCCCACCGCGCATTTCGGACTGGAGACCACGCCGCTCGAAGCAGACGGGGTGATGTACGCGACGGCGCCGAACCAGGCGATGGCGCTGGATGCGCTGACGGGGGCGGAACTGTGGCGCTATGGGCGCGCCCGGACCGCGGGGCTGGTGGGCGACGCGGCGCTGGGCACTAACCGCGGCGTGGCCATCCGGGACGACAAGGTCTTCTTCGTGACCGACAACGCGCACCTGATCGCGCTGGACCGCGCCACGGGGAGCCTGCTATGGGAGACCGCCATGCCCGAGACGCCGCAACACTACGGCGGCACGTTGGCGCCGCTGGTAGTGGGGGACACGGTGGTGGCGGGCGTCTCCGGGGCGGACGAGGGCATTCGCGGATTCGTGGCCTGCTACCGGGCCGCCACCGGCGAACAGGTGTGGCGGCGGTGGACCGTGCCGCGGCGCGGCGAACCCGGCGCGGAAACCTGGACCGGCAGCGAGCCCCTGGCGGGCGGCGGGTCGACCTGGCTGACCGGCTCCTACGACCCCGATAGCAACACCCTGTACTGGCCGACCGGCAATCCTTATCCCGATTCGGAAGACCAGGACCGCGGCGGGGACAACCTGTACACCGATTCGATCCTGGCGCTGGACGCGTCGAGCGGCGCGCTGCGGTGGCACTACCAGTTCACGCCGCACGACCTGCGGGACCGGGACGCCACCGAGCCGCCCGTGTTGGTAACTACGCGCTATCGGGACAAGACTCGCAAGTTACTTTTGCACGCGGACCGCAACGGATTCTTCTATGTGTTCGACCGGGTGAACGGCGGGCTGCTGCTGGCCAAGCCGTTTCTGCGGCGGGTGGACTGGGCCTCGGGCATCGGGCCGGACGGCCGTCCGCGGGTGACGGACCCGGGCGGATGCCCGGACGACGCGGCCAACTGGAGCTCCACGGCTTACAGCCCGGCCACCCGGCTTTATTACTTCCTGGCGCTGGAGGAGTGCGTGGGCCTGGACATGGGCTATCCGGACCAGACCGGCCAGCGCTTCCTGCGGGCGGTGAACATCGAGACCGGGGCGATTGCCTGGGAGATCGCGCAGCCGGGTCCGGCCAAGGCCAAGACCTGGTCGGGGGTGCTGGCGACGGCGGGCGGCCTGGTGTTCTACGGCAAGCCCAACGGCGGTTTCGACGCGGCCGATGCGCGCACCGGGAAGACCCTCTGGCACTTTCCGACCAACACCCGAATGAAAGCCTCGCCGATGACCTTCCAGGTGGGGAACCGGCAGTATGTGGCGGTGGCGGCCGGTCCTAACATCCTGTGCTTCGGGTTATAAACCACTTAGAACTGGAAGCGTAACTGCATATCGATGCGCCGGTTGTCGGTAGGCGTGGCCTCGGCCCCGTAGCCCCCGGAGATGGAAGTGGATTGCAGGAAGAAGGGGGACCCCATCATACCCACGGGCGCCATGTAATTGACATGGTTGAGGAGGTTGCGGGCGCTGAGGGAAAGGGTCAGATTGTAGCGATGCTCGGTCATCCCGTTGCCAAAAGGACGGCGCCCGCCGAAGGGTCCGCCGCGGCCGCCGAAGCCGCCGGCGCGCGCGCCTCCCGAGGACCCTTCGAACTTGGTCGGGCCGAATCCCCAGGTGCGGCTGAGGCGCACGTTGACGGTGTACTGCGAAGGCCCGGTGCCGAAGTTGCGCGGGAGCAGCGGCTGGCCGGCCGCGGGATTGGGATTGAGAAAGCCGTACGGGGTCTGGACAATGCCGGCGCCCGGCCCGCTGGCGATGGCCGGGCGGGCGTTGAAGATGCCGTCGCCCAGATAGTCGCCGCCGGTCGTGATGTTGAAGGGCAGGCCCGAACTGGCCACGATGAAGGGCGAAAGCTGAATGCGGAAGGGCGCCTGCACGGTGCCGGCCATAAACATGCGGTTCTCGACGGCCAGCGAGGAGCGGCTCCATTCCCCGGCCAGGTCGTTCTGGATCACCGGCGTGGAGGTTCCGCAGCCGGAGGAGGAAGGACACAAGGCGCCGTCGGTGTTACTGTGCGCGGTGCTCCAGATATAGGCGCCGAACAAGCGGACGCGGTTGCCAAGCTGGGTGTTGATGCGGGTGATGACCTGAAGCTGCTTGAGTAAGCCGTCGGACTGAAACTGGAAGAGCTTGTTGCTGTCCGCGAGGGCGGGGCCGATGGGGCCGGTGACGAACTGGTGCACGCCGCGGGTATCGGTGACATTCACCGCCAGGGTGGTCTGCTTATTGAGCTGACGCTCGATGCCGATGGCGGATTGAATCAAATACGGGGCGCGCAGGTTGTTGCCGGCGATGAAGCGGGCCTGATTGTTCGTGGCGGTCAAGTTCTGGAGGAAGTTCGCCGGAAGGTTGGGATAGTAATAGAACGCCGGGTTCGTGACCGCATAAGATAACTGATTCACGCCGTTGTACTGCTGGGTGAAGAGTTCGTCCATATTGGGATAGCGGATATAGAACATGCCGAAGCCGCCGCGAATCACGGTGCTGGGCGAGCCGTGCGCGCCGGGTTTGGCGGGAGCCCAGGCGAAGGACAGGCGGGGCGCGACGTCGTGCCAGTCGTGGATGTTGGTCTGCGACTCCCAGCGCACGCCGTAGCTCAGGGTCAGGCGCGAGGAGACGCGCCAATCGTCCTGGGCGAAGGCGCCCAGATCGAACATGCCGGCCGAGACGGCGGGATTGCCGCTGCTGGCGGTGAAGAGCGCGGGACCGCCGCCAGCGGCCTGAATCTGGGCAAAGGACTGGCCCGCGGCCAAGCCCTGGGTCATGATGCTGTAGGCGTTGAAGGAGGCGAAGGTGAAGGTGCCGTTGAAGTTCGTGGGGGAGTAGGCGCTCAGCAGGTCTTCGCGGCCGCGCGCGCCGAACTTGATGGTGTGGGCGCCGTGGGTGACGGTGGCGTAGTCCTGAAACTCGTAGTTATCGTCCCCCTGGCGGGTGTGGCCGAGGCCCGCGCCGCCTTCCACGAAGGCGCTCGGCACGGTCACTTGCACGCCGTTGGCCAGGGCGTTCTCGGTGGTGATGTTATGAGTGTACTGAAAACGGATTTCATTGACTACCTTGGGCGATAGCACGTCGGTGTCGGTCAACTGGGCCATGTTCTGGCCTTGCAGGAAACTGTAACCGCTGTCGGGCAGGTTATAGAGACCGATACCCCACAAGTTACGGTTCAGGTCCAGGTAGGAATAGCGCACGCTGAGGGTATTGTTGGCGCCGACCTGCCAATCCACGCGGGGGCTGACGGTGGTGCGCTGCTGGGGCGTGGGGGTGAAGCCGCGGTCGGGCAGGAGGCTGATGGGATCGTAGGCGTTGAGGATGGCGTTGTCGTCGATCTGGCGGCGCTCCACGTCGACGAAGAAGCTGGCCTTGCCGCTGAGGGGACCGCTGACGTTGCCGCCATAGGTCTGGGTGCGGAAGCCCGGCATGGGATTGGTGGTGATGAAGGGATTGCGGGCGTTCCAGACGCCGTCGGTAATGTCGTAGAAGGAGGTGCCGTGGAACTTGTCGGAGCCGGGCTTGGTGAAGATCTCGATGCGGCCGAAGCCGAGCTTATCGAATTCGCTGGAGAAGGGATTCTGGTTGATGCGGATCTCGCGGATGGAGGACTTAGGGGGCAGGCGTCCGCTGGAGAAGCCGTCGATATAGATTTCGCCGCCGTTGGGTCCGGCGGAGGGACCGGCGAGGGCCTGCAGGTCCTGCTCGAGATCGTCGGGATCGTCAGGCAGGGAGGCCAGATCGTCGCCCTTGAAGACAAGGGCGTCGGCGTTTTGGGAGCTTTGGAGGCCGAGTTGGGTGGTGTTCTCCTCGGTCACGGTGACTTCCTGTTTGACTTCGGCGGGCTTCATGGCGACGTCGCCGTGGGCCACCTGGCCGGTATCGACGGAGATGGCGACGCCGGCGGCCTGGGAGAGGCCGGGGAAGGCAACGGAAATGGAATAGACGCCCGGCGGCACGGCGCGGAAGGTGTAAGTGCCGTCGGGGCCGGTCTTGGCCTGGCGGGCGTTGCCGTTCTCGCCGGTGAGGGTGACGGCGGCGCCGGGGATGACCGCGCCCGAGGGATCCTTCACCACGCCACTGACGGCGCCGCCGGCGGTGGAGGTGCGGGGGGCTTGCGCCAGCGCCGGCAGGACCGCGAGGCTAAACAGGACGAATCCGAGAGCGCGTTTTGGGGATGTCATTATTGATCCGCCCCCATGCCGCCGCCCATATCGAGGTTCCAGGAACCCAGCATGGCCGCGCGCTGGCTGCCGCCGGGAGCGGCGGTGAGGATCGGCTCGACGCCCGCCACCAGGGTGATGGCCGTGACCTGGCTCGGATCCGCGCCCTCGGTGCTGGAGACGATGATGGCGTCACCGGGCTTCAAATCCTGGAGCTTCAGAGCCGGCATGTGCTCGATCATCTGCTGTATGTCCGCGCCGCGGGGAGGCGCTCCGGGAGGGGCGCCTGGGGGACCTCCGGCGGCGGCGCCCGGTCCGGCGAGGCTGCCCGGCGGACGCGCGCCGGGCGGACGCTGCCCACCGGGGGCGGCAGCTCCGGCCGCCCGCATGGCGATCATGCGCGCCACCATTTCGGGCAACTTGCGCAGGGTGGAGTCGGAGTTCACGACCACGACCAGCGGCTTCTTGGTGGCCAGGTCGGTCACCTTCAGCGTGCCGGCGGCGGCGTCCACCGCGGTAATGGTGGCGGCCACGTTGCGGAAGGCGCCGGAAACTATCTCTTCGGCGGTATAGCGGGCACCGTCGGCGCTCTTGGCGCCCAGGGCGCGCACCTGATCGCCGGGTTTGATTTCGGCCACCGAGGAGGGCCTGGCGTCGGCGAATTTGACGGAATCGGGGGCATAACGGCGCACCGAGGTTTGCGCGGAGGCCTCTATCACCAGGGGTTTGGGGCCTTCGGCGGTGCGGGTGGCGATGGTGACGGTTCCGGCCGCGGGATCGACGGCCTTGACGATGCCGCCTACGCCCCGCTTCTGCCACTCGGCGCGGTCGGCCTGCTGCTGCTTGGCGATGTCGGCCTTATTCATGACGACCAGGGTGCTGGCGGCCAGGGCGTTCTTGTCGGCGGAGAGTTCGCCGCGGGCCAGGATACGGTCGCCGACGCCGACATCGCGGGCGGTGATGGATTCGGCCTTGGCCATGCTTTTCTCGCCGGGCGGCAGGCGCAGCCAGCGGGCGGAGGGATGGGGGGTGATCTTGACGGTGCGGCCGTCGTCGGTGTGCAGGGCGATCTGGCCGGTGGCGGCGTCGATGGACTCCACGGCGCCCACGACGTTGACGCGGGCGGGTTGCTGCGCCGCGGCGATCCCCAAGGCGAGACATACGGGCAGGAGGCAGTGTAAATGGTTGAATTTCATTCCTGAAGGAGGCTCCAAGCTGTAAGGACGTCGGGCGGGGGGGGTG
>VFSW01005337.1_pt1 | contig 19019 bp, 18 predicted proteins | sample 5358111 | NCBI WGS metagenome assembly VFSW01 (sample SAMN11554181, study PRJNA540505) | mine drainage metagenome | isolation source: sediment from site ElyBrook_90M | place: USA: Ely Copper Mine, Vershire, VT | collected 2017 | reverse complement strand
GGTTTATATTATTCACTATTATTTATTATAAGTCAACAGGCCGCTCTCTTCGGCTTTTGAGAAGTCCATAATAATTTTATCGAGACGCCTCGTGTCATCACGGATGACAGCATCGTGATCTTCCTCAGGAAGACGTTCCAAATTTTTTGATCGACCGAAATCTATCACATACGGTGCGCCAGTCTCCCGGTCGACCATTATGTTTCGGGCATCAAAATCTCCATGGACAATACCAATCTCGGTATGGAGATATTCGAGATACTCTTCAATTGCTTCTAAAAAGACATCAGAATCAAATGTTGCTGGCAGTTTTTCTTTCCCCTCTATAATTCTCTGAAGATTGAAAGCCGGGAGCTCTTCCATAAGAATGGCTGAAAGTGCCTCGCTCGTTATTAACCCAATGAATGTAGGAGTCCGAACGCCACTGTGCGTGATCCCCGACAGTTTTCTTAAGAAAAACGCTTCTTGCGGAAGTAAATTCCCAAGTTTCAATTTCAATTCATTTTGTTCTTTTTGCTGTCGTTCATAGTGCGGAAGAGGAATTTTCATACATACTCCACTTGAGAGTCGATGGATTGAGCCGGCGCCCCCTTTATCTATAAAACTTTCTGGATCTTTCTTGATTGCGGCGAGCGCCGCGAATGTTTCCCTGCGTATTCCTGGCGTGAGGCCCATTTCAAACGATTTCTCTGGGCTCGTTGCAGTCGGCTTTGATACCGGAAAAGATTCGCCGCGCGTCATATACCGATACTATCTCACAAAAACCTTCTGAGAGTTATGGGTGCTGGATAAGCATTGCTTGCATGTTTTTCCCCACACTCTCGCTCGAGCAAAAATATAACGCTATTCGTTATATTTTTTTACTACTCATTCGAGTGCGGGATAGGAGAATCGAACTCCTACTAGGAGATTGGAAATCTCCTGTTCTACCATTAAACTAATCCCGCCTCGTGCGAGAATACCATTTTTAGAATAAGAATGTTCCATCCTTTCTCCCTGCGTTTGCCTCGCACAAGCATACGAAGACATGTGTTTGTGTCTCGACTCACTTGGTAGTAGCGTAGTCATATGTCGCGCTTCTCGCACTACCTCAGCATCGGTGCGGCGCTCATCCTTGGGGCTTTTATCGTAGCTTTTTCGAGCCGTACGACCGTTTCGCATGTCCCCGCGACGGCTACTTCTACTATTTCTATCGCTTCCTCAACGTTCCCCGTGCTACCAGGCCCCGTTACGCTTCACACGGCCTCTACAAGTATTGACTCGAAAAATGACACGGGAAAGACTCGTTCAGAGCAAACAGTCCCTGTCCTCGCCCCGCAGAAAGTTGTAACGCCCGCACCCGTGCCCACGCCTGAACCGCTCTCGACATCCACACCGCCAGCCGCCGAGCCAGTTTCCGTTCCAGCCCCACTCCCTTCTTCCGGGAATGTGGCACTTGATGCCTCCGCAGTCGCACTCCGCAACGCGCTCGTCAACATCATCTGTTATGTCCCTGCGGGGAGCGGCCTGCATTCCATTTCGGTGAGCGGCGTCCTCATTGATTCGAATGGCATCATACTGACGAATGCGCATGTCGCGCAATACTTTCTTCTTGCTGATCGTGGCGTGTCCTGCACTATCCGTTCCGGAAGTCCGGCCGTGAGCCGTTATAGCGCAAAACTTATCTTTATTTCAAGCGCCTGGGTGCACGCAAATGTAGGAGTGCTCACCGAGGCGGCGCCGAGCGGTACGGGCGAGTACGATTTCGCACTCCTCGCAATAAATAAAAGCGTCACGACCGCCCCGCTCCCCGACTCGTTCCCTTTCGTGCCGCTCGCTACGGTTCCGCCACTGCCTGGTACGCCAGTCATCATCGCCTCGTACGGCGCGCAGTTTCTTGATCCGACCCAGGTGCAATCCTCGCTCTTCCCCACGCTCGTCTTCGGTTCGGTGAAGAGCGTATTCACTTTCAACGTGAATACCATCGATGTGCTGGCGCTTGGCGGCTCCGCTGCCGCACAAGAAGGATCCTCGGGTGGCGGTGTCGCGGATGCCACTGGAGCGCTCGTGGGCACCATCACCACAAGCACGGTCCAAGGCGCGACCGCGACGCGTTCTCTGAGCGCGATAACCGCTTCCTATGTCCGCGCCGATTACGCAAGCGAGACCGGGCAGGCGCTCAATCTTCTGCTCGCTGAATCAACATCGACCGCCATCGCCAATTTCGCACCACAGATGCCCGCGCTCGAGTCAGTGTTAACCGCCGCTCTACCCTAATTCAGTCGGGCCGCCGAGAATCGAACTCGGTCTGCTTGCTCCCAAAGCAAGTGTACTACCGGCATACTCCGGCCCGTTCATTGCACTCTACTACCAAGCGAATCGAGCAGCAAAGCGTGAGACGAGCGCAGGAAGCAAGCTTGCTTCACAGGTTTAGACTATGTGCGGCAGATAGCGGACCAGAGCTTTGCCATCTCTGCGCCGTAGCCATACGAGGCATCCGTCTACTTGCCACTCCCCTTCCCATTCTTTCTGGAGAACATACCATTCCCCTGTCCGAACGACTTTCCGCACCTTTGCTTCGTGGAGATTAAGCGACGGGTCATATTCGTCGCGCGCATATTTTTCATCAGGGAATTCATCGGCAAGAACGGTCTTTACCTCGACCACATGCAACGTATCAGCTTTTCTGGCGACAAGATCAAGCTCGCCGGTTTTACGCGCGACATTACGGTCCACGATTTTAAATCCATGCCGGCGCAAATATTCCGCGGCAACGCATTCTCCCAAGGCCCCCACTTCCTTGCGACTTTTAACTGAAAGATCCACGGCCTTTAGAAATACGGCTCATTTATTGAGTATACTCTAGGACTGTTCATTTCCAGCATGAAAGACCAGTGTCCTTTATCCCCAGTGTAAACATGTTTATCCACTTTTTAAACACGGAATGAAAAGACACGCAAAATGGCTCATTTCCGCCATTTTTTCATGTTGAGGGCCACAGATTTCAATTATTTCTGAAATGAATGATTCACATGCCCTCATCCTTGATTTTCCAGCTCCGATATCGTTCCTCACGATACCCACGAGCCCTGGTGCGGGTAGGGAGAATCGAACTCCCATCATCTGATTGGCAACCAGATGTTCTACCATTGAACCATACCCGCTTCCGAGCGGAATAATACCATGCTCTTCGTTTTTATTTCCAGTGCCCTCGCCAGGATTCGAACCCGGAACGTCTGATCCGAAGTCAGATGTGATATCCATTTCACCACGAGGGCGGAGTGAGGTCGAACAGAATGAAAGTAATCTTACATTTCTGTTCGCGCCGAACGAACCCAAGTATGCCTACATACGAGGGCGTCTCTGCATACTACTACCAAGCGAGCTGAGACACGAACGTATGTCTTCAGAGAAGAAGTTTGGCGGCGCAAACGCGAAAGACCGCGTGTCCGTGTTACGATTTGCGCATGGAACAGAACGTCCCGAATGAAATTACCGCTATCGGCGAGAAGTTGCGAACAGCGGGATTCGAATCCTATCTTGTCGGCGGGTGCGTTCGAGATCTGCTTATCGGTCGCGAGCCAAAAGATTGGGATGTAACGACAAACGCGACGCCAGCTGAAATCCAGGGCCTATTTCCAGACTCTTTTTATGAAAACGAGTACGGTACGGTCGGTGTAAAAACAGGTAGCGAGGATGAACGGACTGCAATCGTCGAGGTGACTCCCTATCGTACCGAATCCGCATATTCAGATAAGCGTCGGCCGGACAAGGTCGAATTTGGCATTTCTCTTCTTGAAGATCTTGCGCGCCGCGACTTCACCATCAACGCAGTCGCATACGATGATTCTAAAGGACATTTAGTGGATCCTTATGATGGGCAAAAGGACATAAAGGACAAGATAGTAAGGGCTGTAGGTGCTCCGAACGAGCGTTTCGAGGAAGATGCATTACGCATGCTTCGTGCAGTCCGGTTTGTTGCAGAACTTGGATTTGGCATAGATGGCGATACGGCTACAGCAATAAGCGAAAATAGCAAGCATTTATCGAACATTTCACGTGAAAGAGTCCGAGATGAGCTTGTAAGGATACTCAATTCAAATCAGCCGATGAATGCGCTTGTCCTTGCACAGCAACTCGGTATTCTTGAGTTCATAGCATCGGATCTCATTCGCGGTATCGGTATTGATCAAAATCAAGCCCATAGTTACGACGTCTTCGGGCATCTTATGCGAACCATGCAACACGCCGCCGACAAGAATTGGAATTTTGACGTGCGCCTCGCCGGTCTTTTCCATGATGTATCTAAGCCGGAGACTCGCCGATGGTCTGATGAAAAAAATGACTGGACATTCCATGGTCACGAGGTTGTTGGTTCACGTGTAACAAGAAAAGCTCTTGAGAATCTGCACTTTTCACGCGAAACAATTGAAAAGGTTGTAAAATTAGTGCGCTGGCACATGTTTTTTTCAGATCCGGAACTTATCACGCTTTCTGCTGTCCGGCGCATGATAAAGAATGTTGGTGAAGAAAACATATGGGATTTGCTCAATCTGCGTATCTGCGATCGCATAGGTACTGGGAGGCCGAAAGAACAACCGTTTCGGTTCAGGAAATATAAAGCCATGGTTGAACAAGCGCTCCGCGATCCTATTTCAGTGTCTATGCTCAAAACAGACGGGAAACGCATAATGGAACTATTTAACGAGAAACCAGGTCCAAAAATAGGACACATACTACACGCGCTACTCGAGGAAGTATTGGATAATCCTGATATAAACACTCAAGAATATCTTGATAATCGTACGAAAGAGCTCCTCGCGATGCCTGAAAATACCCTGCGAAAACTTGGTGAAGCGGGTAGACAGCGCCGTGAATCAGCAGAAGATGAGGAAATAAAGCAAATAATGGATAAGCATCACGTTTGCTGATTGTTCATCATCTATGAAATCTAGGAACTTTGTTCCACGTGGAACAAAGAAAACAAAAAACCGCCCTAAGCGGTTTGATACAAGATAAGGAGCGGGGGCGTAAATGATAGGGTATCCAACCAGAGAAGAAGGGCGGTTTTTTTGAACAAAAGCGCTTTCACGTGGAACACTGTGCGCAATGATTTGTGCGGATCGCCGCAGCGTAAGCAGGTGTCCCGATAGGCGCGCTGATAAAGGACAGAACAACAAAGAACGTACCGTCCCTCTATGAGGATATACGCATAACAGACAATGTAAAGGACACGCTGTGGACAATGTCTTTTATAATGAAAGTGTTATCGAAAGAGGGCAGTGGTCCGAACCATATATGTCGGCATGAATTTCAGCTTTTCTGACATGTTTTATATATTCATTCGCCACGAAAAAATAATCAATACGCCAACCTACATTCCTGTCGCGCGAGCGAGTCTTCATGTCCCAGTATGTATACGCATTCGTCGCATGAGGATGGAAATGGCGGAATGAATCGACGTACCCCGCGGTCACTACCTCGTCGATCCATGCGCGTTCTTCTGGAAGGAAACCGGTATTCCCTTCATTTTCTTTCGGTCTCGCAAGATCAATCGCTTCATGAGCGGTATTCACATCCCCGCAAAACAGGACCGGCTTCTCCTTGCGGAGTTTCTCCGCATAAGCGAGGAAAGCGTCATAGAAACGCATTTTGTAATCAAGCCGTTCCGGGCCTTGCCCGCCGTTCGGGAAGTATGCATTCAGTAGCCAAAAATCTTCGTACTCAGCCCCGATAAGACGCCCTTCCTGATCGAACTCTTTGATATCCATGCCGTACATTACTTTCAAGGGTTCGACCTTGGAATAGAGCGCCACGCCGCTGTAGCCTTTTTTTATGCGCGATGAAGAAAAGAAAGAGGAAAAGCCGGTACCGTCGCGCATGGTGTCCGGCACCTGTTCCGGCGTCGCTTTCGTTTCTTGCAAACAGAATATGTCCGGCTTCGTCGCGTGCAAAAACGCTTCCCAATAGCCGTTTTTCTCAAGAGAACGGAGTCCGTTCACGTTCCAAGAAACTATTTTCATGCGTGTATTCTATACCCTCCGCTCGAGCGCTATCTGCGGGCCGTACCATGATACTTCTTATGGATTTCGTGCAAATGCGTGTCCGTGATATGGGTGTATATCTGAGTGGTGTTGATGGAGGCATGGCCGAGAAGCTGTTGCACCGAGCGGATATCGGCGCCATTGTTCAGAAGATCGGTTGCGAAAGAGTGGCGGAGCACGTGCGGCGTGACTTTCTTTGTAATTCCGGCTTTCGCCGCGCGATGCTTTATGATGCGTTCGACGGAACGCGGCGTGAGACGCGAAGGAATGTGCGTACCGACCGGAATATTCACGAAAAGCGCTTCCGCCATGTCTTTCCGCGCCTTGAGGTATGCGGCGACAGCGTTTTTAGCGGGGCCGGACAGGAAGACAACCCGCACTTTCTCGCCCTTGCCGCGTACCGAGAAAGAATCCTGGGTAAGATCGAGGTCGTTATCGAGCGCGCAAAGCTCGGAAACACGGAGCCCGGTGGAGAAAAGCATCTCAAGTATCGCGGCATCCCGCAGATCTTTTTCCTCGGTTCCCGGTGCGGATTGCAAGAGCCGTTCGAGCTCAGCGGGGGTAATGAGGTCGAGTTCACGCTCCGGAAGTTTCGCAAGTTCGATGCGCTCGGGCGACAGGCATTCAATGTCGCGCTTGCGCAGAAACTTTAGGAATGCGCGAAGCGCGATCATGTAGTAATTCTGAGTTCGGCGCTTCATCGAACCGTTGTCGGTCCCCGGCTGGCGGTTCAACCATTGGCGGAATTCGCGTATATTCTGCTCGCTGATATCGCTCACTTTCTTGATACCTGCCTGGATGAAATAGCGGGTAAGATAGTGATCATAATTCTCGATGGTCTTTACCGCGCGACCGCGCTCGATCTCGATATATTCCAGGAATTGCCGTTTCGCAGTCTCCGCTTCCATGAAAACAGTATACCGCGGGCAATAATGTGCGACACTTGCATATATGGATAAGCCGTGGTAAGGTAGTGCTATCCATGCTTACCACTAAGAAAAAGGCGGCTATCATAAAGAATACCGCCCGTCATGACGCGGATACCGGCTCGCCGGACGTGCAGGTCGCGCTTCTTTCAAAGCAAATCGACGAGCTCGCCAAGCACCTCAAGAAGAATCCGAAGGATTTCCATTCGCGCCGCGGCCTCCTCCAGATGGTCGCCGACCGCCGCACGCACTTGCGTTATCTCGAAACGAACGATAAGCGCCGCTACAGTGCGGTCATAAAAAAGCTTGGTTTGAAGAAGTGAACCTGAGAGGGCGAACGCGCCCGGCCAGGTGGTAAGATAGGGATGCGGGCGCCGCGTCCCGTTCGGTTTTCTATATTATTTGCGTTTGCATAAGCATCTATTTCTATGGCAGTTATCAAACATCCGGCACAGCGCGTAGGGGTCTTCATTGACACGCAAAATCTCTACCACAGCGCCAAACATCTCTACAAAGCGCGAGTTAATTTCGGGAAAATACTCGAAGAAGCGGTCGGCGGCCGCATCCTTGTGCGCGCCATTGCCTACGTTATTTCTACCGAGAGCGGCGAGGAGAAGAACTTCTTTGAAGCGCTGACGAAAATGGGCATAGAGACGAAAGTGAAAGATCTCCAGATATTCGCCGACGGCGCGAAAAAAGCCGACTGGGATGTCGGACTCGCCATTGACGCGGTCAAGCTCGCCCCCAAGCTCGACACCGTCGTCCTCGTGACCGGCGACGGCGACTTCATCCCGCTCATCCAATATCTCGATATGAACGAGGGGTGCCAGGTGGAAGTCATCTCTTTCGGCAAATCCTCCTCAGGGAAACTCAAGGAAGCGGCACACGCTTTTACCGACTTGTGCGACGATCCGCACACATTCACCATCGCCTCCCGCGGATAACGTGCCGCACCGTGCGTTGCATACGCTACTATAGGTACTGAATGGATACGAACGCATCCATAGTACCGGACGTCCCCGAAGGGGGACAGCCGAAGAAATACATTCGCACATTTGAGAGCGACATGGCGACCCTTGAGAAGGGCGGCATTCCTGATCTCGCGCCGTTCACCAAAGATTCTCAATCCGTTGCCGAGCCGATCAGCGAACCGTCATCTGCCGTGCCCGTTCCGATTCAGGCGGAGACCAAAACACCGCCGCCCATCCGCTCTGAAGCGTCGAAACCAACGCCGCGACCGGAACCATTTCCGGAGCCGGCCGCTGTCGCGCCCGAGCCGGTGAAGCCCAACCCGGTCGAGACGTATGCGAGCGATTTTTCAGACAGGATGAAAGAAACCCACGCTTCAACTTTGACGGTGCTCGCGGCAGAAGAAGACTCGGCAGCGCACCCTCCGAAAGAGACGGAACAAAAATCTGCGCACACCGGTCTCTTTGTTTCCGTTGGCGCGATACTGCTCATCGCGGGCATAGCAGGAGTGTCTCTCGCTTACCTCCGGTATCACGCCAATACCTTGCCGGTCGTTCTCGCGCCAGCCGCCGCCGCGCCGATATTCGTCGATGAACGCCAGCAAGTTTCAGGCACGGGCACGGTACTCGCCGATGCAATCGAACAGTCGGTGACCCGTCCGGTACAAGGAGTCGTCCGGCTCCTGTATCTCGCAAACGCGACGACCACGGACAATAATATTTTCCTCGCGCTCAATCTCCCAGCTCCCGATATTCTATTGCGCAATGTGGAGGTCATGGGCGGTATGGCAGGTATCATAAACGTCAACGGCGCGCAGAGCCCTTTCTTCATACTTTCCGTTGCCTCGTACAGCGATACCTTTGCAGGGATGCTTTCGTGGGAAAACACGATGCCAAGCTCGCTCGCCGCTCTCTTCCCGCCGTTCCCGTCCGCCGCCGCAACGACGGCAGGAACGACAACGAACGCAACCATAAAACAAAAAACGGTCCCGCCGGGCGCTCCGAGCACGCCGCCAGGTTTCCGAGACGAGGTGGTAACCAACCATGACGTGCGCGTGTATCGCTCCGCTTCCGGGCAGAGCATCCTCCTCTATGGCTATTGGAACCAGGCTACGCTCATTATCGCGCGCGACCCCGCGGCATTCTCCGAGATAGTGCAAAGGCTTGCGACATCGCGCGCGCAACATTAGGAATCTGGTATCATCTGCACACAGGTATGAAAACGGAACATTTCAAACGAAAGCTCATAGCGGAAAAAGAGAGACTGGAGGCAGAGATGGGGAGCGTCGGGCGCAGGAATCCCTCAGTTCCAAACGACTGGGAACTCGCGCCGTCTGAAACAGGTACGGAATCGGACATGGTCGACCAAGCCGATGCCGTCGTGGTTCGCGAGAACAGCGCGGCAATCCTCGCCGACCTTGAAGCGCGGTACGATACCGTCCTCGCCGCGCTCGCAAGGATAGAGAAGGGAACCTACGGAAAGTGCGAAGTCTGCGGCAAGGGAATAGAAGAGGCGCGGCTCGAAGCCGATGCCGCCAGCACGACCTGCGTCGCGCATGTGTCATACTGATGTCCGCACCCTCGGAACGCGCGCCGAAACAAGCACCTCCCGCTGTCGATGGTGCGACAGCGAGGCGCGGGTATGCCAAAACGCTCGCGGCGCAACCGGTCGGGGCGGGCGCGGAAATGGTAAGCGTCGAAGCCGATCTTACGCGCGGTCTGCATGCTTTCTCGATCGTCGGTCTTGCCGACAGGGCGGTGGAGGAAGCGCGCGACAGGGTGAGCGCGGCGATACGCCACTCGGGCTACAAGCCTCCCAAACAGCAGAATAAACGCATCGTTCTCTCCCTCTCGCCGGCCGATCTGAAGAAAGAAGGCTCACATTACGATCTCGCACTCGCACTCGCGTACCTCATTGCGACGGGCGATCTCTCGGCGCCCGCGGAAGAGATGCTCTTCATCGGCGAACTCGCTCTCGATGGCGCGTTGCGAACGGTGCGCGGCGTCCTCCCGCAAGTCCTTGCCGCAAAGCGTTGCGGCGTCAAGACAATCTTTGTCCCGCCCGGGAACGCACGCGAAGCGCTCCTCGCCGAAGGCATTTCCGTGTATGCGCCCGCGTCACTCGCGGAACTTATACGACATCTCAAGGGCGAGAAACGCCTGCCCCGCCGCGCGCGCGAGCGCCGCGCGGTGCCGCCGCCCTCCACGATCGACCTCAGTGACGTGAAAGGGCAGGAAAGCGCAAAACGAGCGCTCGAAATAGCCGCCACCGGCCGGCATAACATCGTTTTTTACGGTCCGCCGGGTACCGGCAAGACCATGCTCGCCCGCGCGCTTTCGGGTATTCTCCCGCCGCTCACGAGTGACGAAGTGCTCGAAGTGACCGCGATACATTCAACCGCGGGGCTCCTCGGAGACGGCGAAGCGGTGTACTGGCCTCCATTTCGCGCGCCGCACCATTCGGTCTCGCATGTGGCAATCGTGGGCGGCGGCGCTTTCCCGAAAGCGGGCGAAGTAACGCTCGCGCACAAGGGCGTTCTTTTCCTTGATGAATTTCCGGAATTTGAATCACGCGCGCTCGAAGCATTGCGGCAACCGCTCGAAGACCGCATCGTTACCGTCTCAAGGGCGCGGGCGACCATCACCTTCCCGGCCGATTGCATGATCGTCGCGGCGATGAATCCCGCGGATACCATCTCGGGTGACGCGCGCGTCGCAGAGCGCGCCGCACTCAAGCAAGCGCGCCGCATCTCGCGGCCCATCGTCGACCGGCTTGATCTCTGGATCGAGGTGCCGCTTGTCCCGCATGACACGCTCGCGAAACTTGCCAGCGGCGAGTCTTCCGCTCTTGTGCGCGAGCGTGTCGTCGCCGCGCGCCGGCTTTCCGAGAAGCGGAGCGGTACGCCCGGCATGACGAACGCGGCCCTGACCGGCCGCGCGCTCGATGAGAAGAGTCATTTCAGCGCCGCCGCGAAGGAAGCGCTCACGAGCGCGGCGGTACGGATGCACCTCTCGCCGCGCAGTTACCATCGCACCATGCGCGTCGCGCGCACCATCGCGGATCTCGCCGGCGCGGAGTCGGTATCGCCAGCCTGTGTACACGAAGCCCTGCAATACCGCCCGCGCGGATTATATGGATTCGAATAGTAGGTGAAAAGGAAACACGCGGCGCCGAAGGCGCCGCGTGTTTCTTCCCCGAACGGTCAGATTATTGCGGAGAGCAACGACTGCCGACCGGGCATTGCGCGAAAGGATTTTTCGCGCCGCGAACTTCAAAATGGAGATGCGGCCCGGTCGCCATGCCGGTCATGCCAACGTAACCGATGATCTGGCCTCCGAGAACCGCCTGTCCCGGAGAAACGATTGCGTGAGTCATATGGGCATAGAGCGTCTCAGTGTTGTTGTCATGGGTGATGACGACGTAGTTGCCATAACCGCCGTTCCAGCTTCCGTTGTTGCGCGCGACAATGACCGTCCCGCTTGCGGCGGCATGAATCGGCGTACCACGCGCCGCACCGATATCGACGGCGTTCCATCCATGGATGGATTGCGTGATCACTCCGCCCGGGAGCGGGTTATCGTAATAACCGGGCTGGGCTGGGCCGCTCCCGCCGAGATAGGGTTCGTAGATGACGCGTCCCGAGGAGAACCGTACTCCTCCTCCGACCCTCGTTCTGCTTATCGCCGGCATGGCAATCTCGCCGCCGGGGATTATGATTTTTGTACCGAGCGCGAGCGGTGCCGCCGGATCCAGGCCGTTGAATTGAGCGATTTCAGTCGCGTTGGCATTGTATTTCTTGGCGATTGATTTGAACGTATCGCCTTTCACGACCGTGTGTTCGACTCCGGAAACCGGCAGGATGATGAGCGTATCGCCCGGGTGCACATCCTGCACGTTCTTGAGGTTATTCGCCCACACGATGGTATTCACCGAAACGCCGAACAGGGCGGCAATTCCCGAGAGCGTGTCTCCCGGGCGCACGACATACACCGAAATGCGATCCGGCGGAGCCACTTTTGCAATATCGGCAATGGTGCCGCTCGGGCCGCTGTAAGAAACGAGCGCGGAACCGTCGGAAGTCGCAAATGCGAGCGGCGCGCCTATGTTCGGGTCGCTGTTTACCGCCGCGACGAGTACGGGCGTGGAGGCGCTCGGGATGAACGTGTTGACCGCCGCGTCCGCATTCGTAGAAAATGGCCAGAAAGCGTTCGCGCGATTCGGCAGGAGCGCTATCGAGAGCGCGACGACCGCGCACCCTGTGATGAGCAGTGCGAATTGTTCAAACACCCGGTATATATCTCGTTTCGTGCACGTCCGCAGCGAATCGGGAAGTCGTGGTTTGGAATCGATAAGGGAAACAAGGATTGCCGGCGAGTCTGCTCATACAAAAATGGCTTACATACGCTTGTATATAAGCCATTTCTTGAATACTTCCGTATCAGAAGATGTCATCAATCTAGCGCACTCAGTCTTCGGAATCAACCCATGTTTTTTAGGACTGGGGAGAGCGGCAAAATGCTACAGTGCCCAGGTGAAATACCTCGAAGGATTGAATGACGCACAGCGCCGCGCGGTGCTCGCCATAGACGGTCCGATATCGGTTCTCGCGGGAGCGGGAAGCGGGAAGACGCGCGTGCTCACGGCGCGTATCTACCATCTTGTCCGTACGGGCGTTCCTCCGGAAGAGATACTCGCCGTCACTTTTACGAATAAAGCGGCGCGCGAGATGCGCGGACGCGTCCGTGCGATGCTCGGAGAAGAAAATAATCCGGCGTCTCCTTTCATAGCGACTTTCCACGGTCTCGGGCGCGAACTTCTCGAGAGTTATGGGAAAGCCATCGGCATACCGCGTTTTTTTAGCGTCTACGATCGCGATGATTCTGAAAAGGCGATTGCGGTAGCACTCAAGGCGCTTGACGTGTCGGCGAAAGAACTTTCACCGCGCGCGGTTTTGGGCCGCATCTCGCGCGCTAAAGGTGAGGGGGTTCGCGCACAAGAGTTCTACGAAAAGCAGGCACGCGGCAGTTTCGGTGCGCGCGTCGTCGCGGAAGCGTGGCTCCGCTACGAGAAAACACTGAAGGAAGAGAAAGCGCTCGACTTTGACGATCTTATCGCCGTGCCATTGCGGCTCCTCGAAGAGCATGCCGACATCCGCGCTCGCGCGCAGGACCGCTGGCGCTATATTCATATCGACGAGTACCAGGACACGAACGAGTTGCAAGAAAGACTCGCCGGTCTTCTTGCAGAAAAACACAAAAATCTCTTTGTAGTGGGAGATGGGGATCAGGCAATTTACGGATGGCGCGGCGCAAAAATGGAGAACATTTTGAATTTCGAAAAAAGATATCCGGGAGCGCAGACGATCATCCTCGAACACAATTACCGTTCGACGAAGAACTTGGTCGACGCGGCGAACGCGGTCATCGAGAAGAACAAGAATCGCAAGAAAAAATACTCGACTACCGAAAACGCCTCAGGCGAGCCGATCGTCATACACCGAGCCCAAAGCGCAGAAGATGAGGCGCGCTGGATTGCGAAGAAAATACGGGAACTTTTGCAGGGCGGCGCCGTGCCTGAAGAAATCGCGGTACTTTTCCGCACGAACTTCCAGTCGCGCGCGCTCGAAGAAGGACTCCTCAGAGCAGGCGTGCCGTACAAACTCCTCGGCACCCGCTTCTTCGCGCGCAAAGAAGTGAAAGACGCCCTCGCATGGATGCGGCTTGCGATGGATACGACCCGCGAAGTCGACAAAATCCGCGCCGCAGCGGCGCCTTCGCGCGGTATCGGCAAAGTGACGCTCGGCAAGCTTGCGGCGGGGCAGCGCGCTGTGCTTCGCGCCGGCGAACTCGCGAAAGTCGAACAATTTGAGAATGTCGTCGCCGAGCTTTCGCGCGCCGCGGATGCTCTCATGCCTTCAGAATTCGTAAAGCTCGTCATTGAAAAAAGCGGCCTGCGCCGTGCGCTCTTCGAGGAGGGGAGCGAAGAAGATCGCGAACGATTTGAGAATATCGAAGAACTCGCTTCGGTCGCCGCGCGGCACGACGGCACGCCCGGCAAAGAGGGTATCGCGATATTTCTCGCGGAAGCCGCGCTCGCAAGCGATCAGGATGAGATGGATCAAGGCGAGAAAACCGGCGTCACGCTCATGACCGTTCACGCTGCGAAAGGCCTCGAGTTTGATACGGTGTTTGTGAGCGGCATGGAGGAAGGATTGTTTCCGCACCAAGGCATGGGTTCTGAAAACGACCGCGACGAGGAAGAAGAACGGCGACTTTTCTATGTCGCGATGACGCGCGCAAAAACGCGACTCTTTCTCACGCTTGCGCGCGTGCGCAAAATCTACGGCAGCGATTCTTTCGCAGAACCCTCCTCTTTTCTTTCCGACCTCGACCCCGCGCTCGTAGTCTATGATGGGTATGATGCAGAAGAAATCATTGAAGCCTAAAAAATCGCTCGGGCAGAATTTCCTGATGCATCAGCGCATTGCGGAGCGCATTGCGATGACTGCCAAGCTTTCGCTCCACGATACGGTGTTTGAAATCGGCCCCGGCACCGGCATGCTCACGAGGGAACTTCTAAAGCGCGCAAAAAGAGTGATTGCCATCGAAGCCGATTACGAACTATTTGAAAAGTTGCAGATTGATTTCGCACAAGAGATTGCAGAAGGCCGACTCGATCTCTGGCACGGCGATATACGCACGTTCAACATTGCGACTCTTCCGAAAGGGTATGCGCTTGTCGCGAACATTCCCTACTACCTCACCGGAGAAATATTCAGAATGTTTCTTGAATCAAGCGCCCAGCCGTGCTCGATGACGTTGCTCGTACAGAAAGAAGTTGCCGAGCGCATTGCGCGCGCAAAAAAAGAAAGCATTCTCTCGCTCTCGGTGAAAGCATACGGCGCGCCGAAGTACGAATTTACCGTTCCGCGCGGTGCGTTCAGACCCGCGCCGAAAGTTGATTCCGCGGTCCTCTCGATTCGCGATATTTCACGCAAGAATTTTACGACCAGCAAAGAAGAACTTCGGTTTTTCACGCTCCTGCACGCAGGCTTCGCGCATAAGCGGAAGTTCGTACGGAAAAATCTCAATGAGGCCGGATTGTCATGGACTGGAATTCCGGAGAAATCTCGCGCCGAGGATCTCGCCCTCGCCGATTGGATTGCCTTGAACAAAAACCTTTCGCAACTACAGAGGAGAAGAACCAGTCATTGGACTAATCAGTCCTTCTGATGGGAAAGGATATATTCCAACCCAGCACGCGACGGATGCTCCGGGCTCATATTCACCAAGAAGCCAACTGGTAGCGGGAATATTATAGGAAAGGAAGGCCTGCGATCCTGGCAGATAAGTGAGGAGAGCTGCATACGAGGGCGGTAGCGGTTCGATAGTCAGGTTCCAGATGCCGCCGTCGCAAGGGAAAGCGAATAAAAGCGCTCCGCCAAATGGGACACCGGTTGCCGCCAATGCGCGTTCTGGCATGAAGACCGCATCAAACGCCTGTTTTACAGTCGCCAATGCCTTGTCCACAAACGAATTACCGACGGCGGTTTGATTGGTTTTGCCCTGTATTGCTTTCAGAAATGCCGCGCGCAGATCGGTCGTTGTCGCAAGACGTCGGAGGGCTTGCTCTTTGAGCACAGCAAGGGTAGTTGATGAAAGCCCTTGTTTTTTGCCAACCTCGTCAAGAGCTGCGAAGAACACGCTAATATTTTTCAGATTCGGATTTTGGGGCGAACTTGTCGAGGTGGCCGCTACGGGTGGCGTAACCGTACGAATGAAAGTACGCGCATTTCCCATGCTCGTTATTGGTGCAGAAAGCGCGTTGAGTTTCATCCTCGTATAAAATCCGACATAGCCATTACCTTGAGTAAGTCCGGCAGGCACCAAAATGTCGTTCGCGTACTTTTCTTGGAACCGCACAACCGCCGCTTCCGTGAGTGGTCCAAAATAACTCGTTTCCTTCCCGGGAGAACCAGGGCCAGTGCCCTGAATACGCGTATCGGGGTCCCGGTTAAGAATCTGCTGAAGTGCCATGACTTGCGTACCTCTGGAACCAAGTGAGAGATTCGTCGTGAACGTGTTTTGAACACTCGCTTGTGCACTCGCGTAGGGGGCGCAGGTGAGCGCAAGAACGGTTGTCATAAAAAGGAAAAACGAAGTACGCATAGCATCAGAGTAGCATGTGCCGCACGGCATCCGAGCGAGAACACCATCTCCTCTAATGTGCACATTAATACAGATACAGTCACTTCTTTTTCCGGTGCGACTGCTATACTTTATAGCGATACTATGAGGGAGAAAATACTTCCCAATGTGCGAGTTTTAGCCGCAGCGCTCTTTTCAGTGGCGTTCATCATCGGTGCATATGTATTTGCGCGGGGCATCGAGTCGCCATCCGTCGCCCAGGCGTCGCCCGAGACGGCGCTCTTGCAGGCGATCGCGGCAAAAGACTCGAACGGCGACGGCCTCCCCGATTGGGAAAAAGCGCTCTACGGCATTCCGGTAAATGCCACAACTACTGATTACTTCCATCTCGGCATGACCGACGGCGAGGCGGTTGCGAAAGGTCTCATCGTGCCCAAAGCAATCGCCAATGTTTCAATCGCAGTATCGTCGTCAACCTCTCTCGATTCAAACGGTCTACCGCCGCCGCCCGCAGCAGGAACACTTACCGCCGCATTCGCGAAAAATTTCCTTACGTTCTTTCTTGCCGCGAAACAAGCAAACGGCGGAGCGGATCTCTCGCAACAAGACATGCAGAATGTTGCGAATGAAACCATACATTCGCTCTCATCAATCGCAGTTGTTACTCCCGATTACAAATCCGCAAGCGACCTCACCGTCTCCGGTTCCGGCACGGATGCGCTCAAGACTTTCGCGGCGTCGGTCGAAGCGGTTTTCTTGAAGAACACGAGCAACGCGACGACGAGCGAAGTAAATTATTTGCAATATGCGGTTGACGGCAATGATGCTGCAGCGCTTACGCACATCGCCTCGATAGCGAAAGCGTATCGAGACACCGCCGTCGGCCTTGCGGTGCTCCCGGTGCCGCAAGAATTGGCGGCGTATGATCTCACGCTTATCAATACAATGATGCGCATAAGCGAAATCACATCGGACTTTGCTCGCGTACATAACGACCCTTTGGCGACTATCATTGCGCTTGAACAGTATCCGCAGGCGGTGCAATCTCTCGGAATAGCATTTATGAATATCGGTGAAATATACGTGTCGGCGGGCATCTCCCTCCCCGCCGGCGTTCCGGGAGCCTCTTTCGTCAATTTCATTGACGGCGTCGCCGCAAGCCGGCAGACCGTCGCTTCAAAACCATGAAGTCGCGTCCTCTTGCCACTGCGCTCGCAATACTACTCACCATTGCATTCATTGCGCCCTCAGCGTTTTTCATTGCACCGCAATCGGCGTATGCACTCGGTCTTCCTGTAGGCGTTCCTACGATGGAAATGCCCATTTCTCCGCTTAGTGCAAGTACTTTTCTTGACACCCTCAAGAACACTCTTACTGCTTGGGCGCAGTATGCAGACTGGCTCAACAAGAATGTGCTTATGCCGCTGGCTCTCATCAAGTCCATAGGCCTCATGCAATCGCTCACCGCTGGCGTCATCGCTTTCGTCGACGGACAGGCGAACGGCACCGGCGCCCCGCAGTTCGTACAGGACTTGCAGGGGCATTTGCAAAATCTCGGAGACGTGCAGGCACACGCGTTCTTCACGCAATTCAATCAGAATTCCAATTCTCCGTTCGCTTCCGCGATCACCTCATCATTGCAGGCGAACTATCTCCAGCACACGAGCCTTGCGGGTTTTTTCGCCGAAAATAAGAACACGCTCGACCAATACTCGCCGAACCCGACGGCTTTCCTCGCGGGAGACTGGTCGCAGGGCGGGACCGGCGCCTGGTTCGCGCTCACGACTCAAAACCAAAACAACCCCTACACGTTCTATCAAGCCTCGCAGAGCGAGCTCTCAACCATGGTCGCTGGCGCGGTCTCCGCGCGTCTTTCGGAGCTCAACTGGGGCAAGGGATTCCTCTCATGGTGCGGTCCTCTCCCGAGCGGCGGATCCGCATCGGCCGGCGTGCCAACGGATCCATGCACCCAGAGCAACGGCCAGCCGGGCATGACGAAGACACCCGGATCGGTTATCGCCGCGAGTCTCGATAAGGTACTTGGGAGCGGTCAAGACAAACTCGCCCAGTTGGGCAATATCGGCTCGAATGTCAATGGTATTTTAGGCAGTATCGCGACGATGATGCAAACCGTTAATCTCGCGAAAATGCTCACCGGTACCGGCTCCGGAGGGCTCGCTGGCGGCGGAAATTCCGCCTCGCAATACGCGCGAAGTTCCAATTTCGCCCTGGGCGCTGCTCAATCCAGCGTGTACCAAAATGTCGCATCGGGGATAGCCGGTTCTTCCGGCATGTCAGATCGCATAACGCAATACCAGGCCGCTTGGACCACCATCAACACCGCGGCGACTGCCGCATCGGCGAGCGTCAATGATCTCATCAATTATTGCTCCGCAGCGGGAACGAGCAGTCAAAACGCGAGCATCATCAGCGATGCTCAAGCCGCGCTCGCGAATGAAATCGCCCCGGTGTTCACCCAAGTTGCGGCGGCTTCTTCCACGGTAGCGGCCGCGCAGGCGATGGTGCAGAAGATACAGACCGAGCTCGCCTCTGGCGGCACCGGTAGCGGAACGGGTGGCGCGTATACCGCAGACATGCAAACGCTCCAAGCCATGCCGCCCACTGCACTCGACATCGCAAATGCGCAAGTACAAGCGCAATCCTCCGGCGTGACCGCATCTTCCACGGGTTCAACCTCGCTCTCTGTTACCGGATATTCTCTTGTCGATCAGATGAATCTCATCAGCGCGAACGCTCAGACGCTCAAGAGTTCCTGCGCTTCCGGTACGGCGTCCTCGACTGCCCCTTGATATGCCGCGCGTCCTTTCCACCACCTTCATCGCTCTTGCGCTCATTGTGAGCGCGGCGGGGGGGGGGACGCCCCCCCGCCCCCGGGGCGCGGGCCCCCCGCGCCCGGGGCGGTGGGGGGGGGGGAATAATTATTTTGGCAACCC
>VFSW01005336.1_pt1 | contig 19020 bp, 5 predicted proteins | sample 5358111 | NCBI WGS metagenome assembly VFSW01 (sample SAMN11554181, study PRJNA540505) | mine drainage metagenome | isolation source: sediment from site ElyBrook_90M | place: USA: Ely Copper Mine, Vershire, VT | collected 2017 | reverse complement strand
AACCGCGGTTCAAATCGCTGGCGAGGCAATTCCCGGCCGTCGTTCTGACGGGGCCGCGGCAGAGCGGAAAGTCAACGGTGTGCAAGAAAGTGTTCTCGAATCTGCCCTACGCCACTCTTGAATCGCCTGATGTGCGGGCCTTTGCCGGGGAGGATCCGCGGGGGTTTCTGAATCAGTTTCCCAAGGGCGCGATTTTGGATGAGATTCAAAACAGCCCGCAACTCACCTCTTATTTCCAGGAGATCATTGACCGCGATCCCGATTCAGGGCGATGGATTTTGACCGATTCGCACAATCTCTCCGTGATGCAGTCGGCAAGCCAATCGCTCGCGGGCCGCGCGGCGGTGCTTCATCTGCTGCCACTGTCAAGAAGCGAAGCGCTGAGTTTCCAGCGGCATCCGAAAACTCTAAACGAGGCCTTGCTGACGGGCGGCTATCCCAGAATTTTGGATCAAAAGTTGAATCCGGCAGATTGGCTTTCTTCCTATGTCGCGACATATTTGGAGAGGGATGTTCGCTCGATCTCGAACGTGGGCGACCTTGTCGCCTTTCAGCGCTTCGTTCAACTTTGCGCCGGGCGCATTGCGCAACTTCTGAATTTCTCCTCGCTGGCGGATGATTGCGGAGTGTCGCAACCGACCGCGAAAAACTGGGCGTCCGTGCTGGAGGCGAGCTTCATTGCCTTCCGGCTGCCGAGCTTTCACGGCAACATCTCCAAGCGGCTGATCAAGATGCCAAAGCTGCATTTCTACGACACTGGCCTCGCTTGCTGGCTGCTGGGAATTCGTGATGTCGCGCAACTGGACGTCCATCCGTTGCGAGGGCCGATTTTCGAAGGCTGGGTTGTTTCAGAAATTCTCAAGCAGCGATTCAACCGCGGCGAAACCAATGGCGTTTATTTTTTCCGCGACAAGGCCGGCCTGGAAAGCGATGCGCTGGTGGAGGGACGCAAGAGCCTGAAAATTGTCGAGGTTAAGGCAGGACAAACGATTTCCTCGGATTCGGCAGCCAATGCGCGCAAAATTTCCGAGCTGTTCGCCAAAACGAAGCAGCCCGTGTCGTTGGTGGTTGTTTATGGGGGATCGGAGAAGCAGGAGCGCAATGGCGTGACCTATCTTCCATGGAGCGCCATTCAGGATTATTCGTGGATCGACTAAGGAGCCGCGTAACAATGCAGTTGAGAGGGAAGCGCTTGCTCGGTCTTTTTGCGCAAGAGCTTCGTCGTTCGCCGCTTACAGATCCATGGCAGGATATGCTCGCGGCTCACTCCTCGTCTTGCGCAAAAATCCGCTTCGCAATCACTTCCCTCTCAACTGCATTGTTACGGCTTAGACGGCCAAGGCGGAGCCGGAACCGCTTTCCGGCTGACCATTGTGCCAGAATCGCCGCAACTGGCGATTTTGGCTTCCGGGGCCAACGTTATCTTGCCGTGGCCAACGAATGCCGCTGGATTTTCGCTCCAATTGACTACGAACCTAACTCCGCCGATCGTCTGGAGTAATTCGACCGCCCCCTCCGACATCGTCGGCACGCAATTCACCGTCACCGCCGCCAACTCTGCCGCCGTGCAGTTTTTTCGCTTAAAGCAACCGTAAACGAGTTGCCCTCACTGCGACAGCACGATCCACAGGAATCTTCGCGTAGCAAGGGAAAAGGGAATCCAATCGGTGATATTTCACTTGCGGTCGGAGGGGAATATTTGCATGTTATGCGAAGTGCGTCCGGCTAAAAGTTCGTGAAGGCGACTTTTTTTCAGGCTGGAGAATGCGTCGCAAGTGCCTGATAGTCGGATGGATGGGGTCGTAGCTCAGTTGGTAGAGCGTCTCGTTCGCAATGAGAAGGTCAGGGGTTCGATTCCCCTCGGCTCCACCATCATTTCCCTCGTAGCGCAGAAGCCTTACGAGGACGCGGTGAAGGAATGGGCCGAAATCAAGCTGGAAGCCGGCAAAGGAAAGCGTCATGTGAACTCAGGACTCGGCATCCTCGGACGACTTGGCTATGCAGTGCTTGATTGGGAACGGTGTAAAGAATAACCGAGAAACGGGGATGAAATTACTTGAGTTCGCATCTACCAATCGCTCTGAAAGCGCGAAGATTCTATTGGAGACGCTCAAAACAGACGCGAATTTGTACAAGTGACGTCACGTTTAGCGTGAGTGGCAAGGCTCCATCCCCCTCTTCCCATTAGAGGAATTGAGCCCGGCGAAAATCGTCGCCCCCCTTGTAGGTGCCGCCTTGGTCGCGGAGCAGTATTCAGTGTCGGGGCGCACGCGAGTATGCCTCAATTTCGTCAAGAAGAATGATAGATATGATACGGGTGTGTTTGTTCTTACCAGCGGTTCATACTTTTGCCACTTTATCGTAAGCGCTTGATTATGAGGCTGGCGGAGCCGGGGGGAGTCGAACCCCTGACTTTCTCATTGCGAACGAGGGAATCTTGCCGATGAGCTGCTATCAAAAAGCTGATTTGTCGTCGTGCGGCGCCATTAATGGCGTGCTTTTGACTGGCGTTTGCCAAGTGGCGCGGGGATTATGGCAGCCACGTTGTCGTTGGAATGCAATCGTTTAAGGCTGTTGATGCATGAGAATTGGCTTTGTTGCGATACTTCTGTTTCTGGGGGGGGCTTTTTGCGGACGCGCCGAGTCGCCTCCGCCTGCGACGAAGGATCTCCAGTCGGAATACGTGGTCGATAACTGGCAGACGGAGGATGGTTTGCCCGACAACTTTATCAACGACGTGGCCCGCTCCGCCGATGGCTACTTGTGGATAGCGACTTTTAACGGATTGGCGCGCTTTAATGGCTTGGAATTCACAACCTTCGACCCGCAAAACGCGCCTCAATTGGAAAGTCGCTCGGTGACTCAATTCACGAAGGACGCTGAAGAACGTCTCTGGATCTTTTGCGAAAATGGCGCGCTTTCCTGCTGGTCGGGCGGACGATTTGAAGATTTCACGGGCAAAAAATGGCCGTCCGAAGGAATCCGGCTGGTTCGCGATGACGGGCATGGCGGCGTTTGGCTTGGGATTGGGCGAGCGCTTTATAAATTGTCAGACGCTTCGTTTGACGAGGTTTCAGGCAAAGGGAATATCTTTGCGAATTTCGGCCATGTGACGGATATTCATGGCCGCTGCTGGGAGGTCAAATCCAACTGCCTATGCTGTCTGAACGCGGATGAAAATGCGGCCGCGCCCATTCCCGATTACCGCGCGCAAGGATGGCGGCTGCTGGCTTCGCGCGATGGGGGAATTTGGATGATGTCGGATCGCGTTCGCAAATTTCGCGATGGCGTGTGGAGTGATTTTGGCCTCACCGGAACAGACAGCATCAACAGCTATTGCGAAGACCATAATGGCAACCTCTGGGCCGGCACTGATTTCGGGCAAGTGTGGCGAATTTCAACGAACGGGGTGTTTGATCGATTTCGCCTGGCCGGAGTGAAATCATCGCAATTAGGTCGCGGGCTATGCGAAGACTCGGAGGGGAATATTTGGCTCGGCACAGGGGGCAACGGCTTGTTTCGTCTCAAGCCAAAGGTGTTCAAGGTTTACAGTTCCCAGCAGGGATTAACGTCGGACTTGGTGAGATCTGTCACGCAAGACCGCGAGGGCCATGTCTTGTTTGCGACTGTCAACAGCGTGGATTGGCTGCGATCGTCCGCCGAAGAGCGCGCAGCCGCCCGTGGATTGGACGTGGTTTTGCCATGGGAGGTATTGGCAGTGAGAGACGGTTCACTCTTCGTCGGCACCTTTGCGGAAGGACTTTATCACTTGGGTTGCGATGGAAGCTGGACACGTTTCACCAACTCTGCCATGAACCCGCCTCCAATCAATGTGGTCTTCCAGGAGCACGATGGAACGGTGGATTTGGGCACTCCAAAAGGACTCTGGCGTTGGAACAGCAACTGCATTGCGCCCGCGGGGATGCCTCCCGGACTGAAAAATGCCGACGTCCGCGCTCTCGCGCAGGATTCTTCGGGCAATCTTTATGCCGGGCTGGAATCGGGCGGAATGCTTCGGCGGACGGAGAAAGGTTGGGAGCAATGGACAACAAACGAAGGTCTTTCCGAGAATCACGTTCGCTGCCTTTGGATTGATAACGACAACGTCGTGTGGATTGGAATGCAGCGGAACGGATTAAGCCGTTTTGACGGGAACACATTTTTCAATTATACCAATGGCCATTCCGGCGGAGGAGCATCCTTTGATTTGCCAGCCACCATCACTGCTCTTATTGGCGATGATGAAGGGTGTTTGTGGATGGCGTCCAATCGCGGTGTGCATCGCGCCGAGCGTGATCAGTTGAACAGAGTGGCCGCCGGGAAATTGCCCGCGCCCAATGTCATTCACTTTGACCGGTCGGATGGGATGGGCAGCAGCGAGTGCACGGACGATCATCAACCGAGCGTTTGCAGGACATCTGACGGCAGATTGTGGTTCGCGACGACTTTCGGCGTAAGTGTGGTCGATCCCGCGTCCCTGCCATTGAATGCCACTCCGCCGCAGGTGCGCATCGAGGAAGCACTCATTGACGACCGGCCAGCCTGGCCGACGGAACAGAGCAAAGCGGGCCATGCGGAAACGCAAGCGCTGCGCGTTCCCCCGGAGCATTCGCGTTTGGAATTTCGCTTTACGGCCTTGAGCCTAAAAGCGCCATCGCGCAACCGGTACCGGTTTCGTCTGGTGGGTTTTGAAAGTGAGTGGGAAGAAGCCGGGGCGCGGCGCACGGCGTTTTACAAGCAGGTTCCGCCCGGGGATTACGAGTTCAAAGTGGCTGCCTGCAACGACAATGGCGTCTGGAATCAGCAGGGAGCATCGCTGGCCGTCGTCGTCGTGCCGCCCTGGTGGAAGGCTGCGCCGGTTCAATGGTGCGCTGCCATTGCCGCAGGGATGGCGATCTTCGGAGCTTACCGTCTTCGAGTGCAATCGCTTCTGCGCAAGACGGCGGCTCAGCAGGAATTCTCGCGGAAGCTTATTGAATCGCAGGAATTGGAGCGCCAGCGCATTGCGGGGGAACTGCACGACAGCCTTGGACAATCGTTGCTTGTCATCAAAAGCCGCGCGCTGCTTGCCTTGCGCGATCCGGCGCTGCCGCAACGAGCGAGAGACGAATTGGAGGCGCTAACCACCGTGGCCGGAAGCGCCATTGGCGAAGCGCGCCAAATTGCGCACAATCTCCGGCCCTTTCAGTTGGATGAATTGGGACTCACGAGGGCCATCCGCGGAATGATCACCAATGTTTCAGGGGCGTCCGCCATCGAAATCACGCACGATCTGGCTGAACTTGAGGGCGCTTTCCCGCCCGACCAGGAAATCAATGTTTACCGGATCATCCAGGAATTGTTAAATAATGTGATGAAGCATGCGCAAGCGAGCAAGGCGCGGGTGACCATGGAAATGGACGCCGGACGTGTTCGCTTGCAAGTGCATGACAATGGGCGAGGCTTTGAAGCGGAAAAGCGCGATGTTGCGGGATTCGGCATGCGCGCGATATCCGAAAGAGTGCGCATTCTTGGCGGCGAATGGTCGGTTCAATCCACTCCGGGTGAAGGCGCGACCACGGTTGTCATTTTGCCAGTTGTGAAATGAGCGAGCCCATAACAGTGTTGATAGCGGATGACCATCCAGTTTTCCGCCGGGGAATGCGTGAAGTGTTCGATGAAGACTCCCGCTTTAAGGTTGTCGTCGAAGCGGCGGATGGCGTGGACGCGCTCAGGCTCATTCAGCAATGGAAGCCGGCGGTTGCCGGGCTGGACATCCGCATGCCGCGCCAGAATGGCCGGGAGGGGGGCAGGCAGGCGGGCTTGTTGCAACTTGGGACGGGCTTTGTGATTTTGACGAATCACGCGGATGCAGAAGTTTTTGACCGGGCATTGGATCTTGGCGTGCTGGGATTTGTGCTCAAAGAAAACGCCGTCGTGGATGTCCTGGCGGCGGTGGAAAATGTGGCCAACGGCAGGCTGTTCCTCAGCCAAAGCATGGCAGAGCTGCTGGTCAACCGGCGGGCTCGCGCGCGGCAGATGGCGGCGGATCACACCGGGCTCAACAGCCTGTCGCCGATGGAGCGGCGGATTTTGCGGTTGATTGCCAGCGACAGCACCAGCAAGGAGATCGCCCACCAATTGAATTTGAGTGTTCGAACGGTTGACACTCACCGCCAAAACATTTCCCAAAAGCTCAACATCAAAGGCAGTCACAGCTTGTTGAAGTTCGCCTTTGACCACCGCGCAGAGCTGCAAGATCTCAAATAGAAGCTGGCAAGCTACGCATTTCTGCGTAGGCCTCTACGTGTCTTCGCGGAGGGTCAAACGCTAATGACCCGGATGTCCGCGCGCGTGGAAACGTGCTGAAATGACGGGGTGAAGCTGCTTATTGTCGAGGACAACCACGACTGCCGCCTGTTGATGCGCTCGCTTTGCCAGCCCATGTCAAATGACATCAGGGAGGCAGCGGATGGCGCTGCCGCCATCGAAGCGTGCGCGCTCGATCTTCCCGACTGTGTGCTGATGGATTTGCGCATGCGCCCGATGGACGGTTTGACGGCGACCCGGCGGATCCGCCAAAGATGGCCTCGCCTTGCCGTCATCATCGTGAGTGACCAAACCGATGAGCAAACTTCTCTCGCCGCCATGGAAGCCGGCGCAATCGCTTTCCTCCCCAAAGAACAACTGATCGATCTTCCGCAACTCCTGTCGAAAGGGTCTTTTTATGAAAACCGTTTATAGCGTATTTCGTTACGCAGCGCTCCTTTTCTTTACAGTTGGCGTTCGGGCGCAAAACGTGCCAAATGACGGCCCGGGGAACGCGCTTGTGTTCAATGGCGCCAATGCCTACGCGCAGGCGACGAATGCCGTCTGGTTCAATGGAGATTTTACGGTCGAAGGCTGGGTTTACGCGCGCAGCTTCCAAAGCTGGTCGCGCCTGATCGATTTCAACAACGGCCCCAATATCGACAATGTCTTCCTGGCCCTCACCTACGGGACCAGTGGAAATCCCACCATGGGCGCTTACATTAATACGGGCCAGCCGCTCCTGGAAGCCACCAACTCACTGCCGCTGAACCAGTGGGCCCACCTGGCCGCGACGCTTTCTGGAACCACTGGCACAATCTACATCAACGGCCTTCCCGTCGGAACGGGGCCCATAAATTCCCCCCCGAATGTCGTGCGCACGAATAATTATATCGGCAAGAGCGGTTACGCGCAGGACAGCCTCGCGAATGCCATATTTGACGAACTGCGCATTTGGAGCGTGGCTCGCACCCAATCGCAGATTCAATCAACCATGAACGTCCGCTTGGCGGGCAACGAGGCCAACCTCGTTGGTTACTGGAGATTGGATGATGGCAGCGGAACAAATGCGACGGACAGTACGGACGCCGGAAGCGCTCTGGCTTTGTATAATACATCATGGACAAATTCCACCGCGCCGATAGGTCCAATGATTGCGCTGACAGGCAGCGCCTCCAATTCCGGCTCGTTGCAGGAAACGTTTACTGCGTCAGTCATGCCGGGGACGACTGGCGCGCAGGTTTACTTTCTTTATGGCCAGACAACCAATTACGGAACCTCCTCATCTTCCGTTTATCTCTCGCCTGGCACGAATTTTACAACCGTCTCGCTGCCGGTTTCGGTTTCAAATTTCGCCAACACTCTGATTCACTACCAAGTGGTGGCCAGCAATGCCTTCGGAGCGACGGTGACAGGCGATGACCTCGTGTGTTCGTCAGCGCCAACTCCTCCGGAGATAGGCTGCCTCGATCTCAATAATTGTCCGCCTTCCGCTTCGGACGTAACACCTGCCAGCGCCATCATCGAGGCTGATGTCAATCCGAATAATCTTCCGACCACTGTGTGGATTTTATACGGGGCATCAGGCAGCGCGTCGGGCTACGGATTCACCGCGGTGCCGCAGACATTGCCAGCGTACTCCAGCATGCAGGCGGTTCTGTTCTCCTTGAGCGGACTGCTCCCCAATTCTACTTACTACTACGGGATCATCGCATCGAACAGTGCCGGCGTCGTGACTAATAACAACTTAACATTCGCCACTCCATCAGAGGCTCCCACCGTCTCTGAGTTAGCCGCAACCGTTCCTTCGCCATCGACCGCGGTGCTGAGTGGATTGGTTAACCCGAACGGTTCCGTCACCGAGACCTATTTTGCGTTTTCACCAGCCGGCGGCAATGTGACCAATTATACGGAGGTCACCACGCTGCCCGCGCAGCAGGCAGAAATGACGGCGAGCGCAACCGTTGGGCCGCTGACGCCGAACACATGTTACACATGGCAATTGCTGGCGACAAATCAAGCCGGCGAGACGGTCGTCAGCGGACAAGGGCAATTCTGCACCGGAGATTCCGCGCCGCTGGTTTCCACCGGTGCGGCGACTGAACTGACCGCGACCAGCGCCTTGCTGCAAGGTGAAATTGATCCGAACGGGAACCCGACCCTGGCTTACTTTATTTGGGGACCTTCGCCGAGCACCCTAACCAACGCCACTCAAAGCACGGCGGTCGGAAATGGAACAAACTCCACCCCATTCAGCGCGGGCGTCATTGGTTTGCAGCCGAACACGCTGTATTTTTTTGAAGCGGCCGGCACGAATTCCCAAGGCTTGCAAGATGGCGCTCCACAAGATTTCCTGACCCCTACTCTGCCTCCGAACATACCGACGGCGCCCGGAACTTATGTGGTTACAAATGGAAACACCCGCCAGGCTGCCGCTTACGCTCTCGTAAATCCAAACACCGGTGGTTTGTGGCAAGCCGTATTGACAGATGGCGGTGCGGGATACACAACCGCGCCGAATGTAACGGTCGTCGGAAATCCAGGCGGGTGCTGCGCTGTCGTCAAGGCGGCGGTTCAGAACGGATCCGTATATTCGCTCAATGTTGTCGTTGGCGGCGGAGGCTTTTCTTACACCACGAATGTGGAATTGCTCATCGATCCACCGCCCAATGAAATCCAGATGGCGGCCGACAATCCCGCTTACGACACCATTGTATTGCCGCGTGGAACCATCGCCGCCAACACCGTGTTTTCCCGCGAAGTCAGTGTTGTAGGTCAGGGCAATGAATTCACGACCGTGAATGGCAGTGGACGCGGTCCTGTGTTTCAGGTTGGCTCGGGCATTAGTGTCGAGTTTGAAAACATGACGATAACTGGAGGTTTAACCACCAATGGCGGCGGCATTTTCAATGACGGAGGTGTGGTTGATGTCCAGTCTTGTCGAATCACGGGCAACACGGCCATGCAATATGGCGGCGGCATCTACAACGCGGGCAACGGAGTGCTCACCGTCGAGGAAAGCGACATCCTTGGCAACAGCGCGGGATTGGCGGGCGGCGGTTTGTGTGGCGACGGTCTGAAAACCACCCACATTCCCAATGTCACCAACACGCTCGAAACCATCACCAACGCGCTGACCAATTTTTATGGAAGCCTGGACCAAATCTACAATTGGGGCATCACAATGATGCCGCCCGAGGTTGACCCGCTGGAAGCTATTCCAACACTGGCCACCGAATTGGCCAGCCAAATTACTCCGGGAAATATCAATGACGAATTAACGCAAATGGGAGCGATCGAGGAAACATTCATCTTTGGACTCGGTCAAAAAATTGGGCAGGGATTTTCAGCCTTCGTCGATCTGGACACAGTTAACAACGTTAGTTCCGGCACCAGCGATCCTTATTCTTCGGGCACGGGCGGAGGCGGCTCCGGCTGGTTTCAATTGGGAGCGTCGATATGCACGCTGAGCAACTGCGTCGTTGCCAACAACAGCGTGCAGAATTTGGCCAGCGGCCTCGGAGGCGGAATATTCAACCAGCTTGGACTGTTGAAGGCTTACAACACTCAAATTCTGGGCAACACCGTCAACAGCAAAGCCGCCTCGTTTGCGGGAGGCATTGGGAGCATCGCGGGAGCGGTGGACTTGTATGGTTGCGTCATTTCAAACAACACCGCCTATTCCAGCGTTGTCCTCTCGGCTGGCGGCGGCGTGGTCAATCTCGGCGGATTGTTCAGGGCGCAAAATACTCTCATCAACAGCAACGCCGCCACGTCGATTCTTTTTCCCATCGGCGGCGGTTTTTACAACGCGGCGCTGGGCCAGTCGCAATTTACCGATTGCCAGCTCAACAACAATATCTCCAGCGCGGGCGGCGCGGTTGGCAACGAATTCTTTGGCAGCGTTTATTTCACAAACTGTTTGATGGCGAGCAACACGGCTTCGGGCCTGATTAGCTCTTATGGCGGGGCGGTGCGGAATTACACGTTGGGAACAGTCGTCATGTCCGGTTGCTCGCTGATTGACAACGTGGCCCGCGGACGCGCCAAGGGCGGCGCCATTTATAACAACGCCGTGGGCGCGGACACGAACATTGCCTCCTACACCTATCCCAGCACCGTCACTCTTATCAACTGCACCGTCGCATCGAACACCGCGCTGGCTGGGACGTTCTCCTTTCCTGATCCTTCGGACTTGGTTACCTGCATTCTGGAAAATGAGGCTGTTCCGGGAAGTTGCGACCTGTCGGGCGTGCCTTCGATTACATTTACGTGGGACACACGCGGAGGGGCATTTTACGATGGCTCGTCCGCAGCCGATCTGGACGCAACGGCCATTGGCATCGCCACGCTCAACCTTTCCTCCTGCACGGTGGCCGCCAACGTCGCCACCGGCACGAACAGCTCCGGGGGCGGGGTTTTTGAGACCAGCCTTTCGGGTTATAATCCGCTGCTGTTTGGCAAGAGCGTCTTTAATGTGGACAACTCCTACTTTTGCTACAATTACGCGCGCGGCATCGTGCAGGATTACTGGACTGATCTTTCGCCGGATACGGATGCCCACAATAACGGTTTCAATGTTGACACAGACGGGTCGATCGTCGCCCTCTCCTCTGGTGGCTCATCTTCCGTGTCCAACACCACATGGAGCCTGGGGCCGGTGGCCTGCAACGGCGGGCCAACTCCCACGATGGCGTTGCTCCCGGGCTCAGTCGCGCAGAATGCCGGAAGTCCGGCATTGCCGAATTCCGGAGCCGGCGCTCCGCAGCCTACGGATCAACGCGGCGTTCTTCGGCCTCAAGGCGGACGCGCTGATGTTGGCGCATTCGAGACGGCCCTGCCGCAAGTCTCCAGCCAGGCCTATTTCACGCTGGAAAACACCACGCTTCGGGTCAATGGGCTCATGGGTGTTCTGTCAAATAGTTATGGCTCCTCGTTGACGGCGGCGGCGTTCGCTCCGCCCACCAATGGCCAGCTCACACTCAACGCGGACGGCAGTTTCATTTACGTTCCTGCGACAAATTATTTCGGGCCGGATTTCTTCCAATATCAAGCGACTGACCTTTTCGGCAGCCAGACTCTGGGCGCCGCATCGATCACGGTCAGGCCGGCGCTGCAACTTGCGTTTATGTCCACCGGTTCAGCAGATCAAGCTGACCCGGCTGGCGCATTCTCGCTCGGCTTCAACTTCGGTGTCGATGGGGCGGCCAATGGTTCGTCCGTGGTTGTTCGGGGATCGGAAAGCGTGACCTTCCCGGTCAGCGTCAGCGGAGCAGGGACTAATCTTGTCATCACGCCCGAGGCAAATTTCCACCCGGGCGAAGTGGTCACGGTTGAGTTGCTTAAGTCGCTGGTGGCAACGAATGGCGGAGTGTTTCAGCCGCGTGTGTTTCAATATGTCACGGCAGTTAACGGCGGCAGCGGCTTCTTCCCGACCGGCACCAATTTTGGAAGCTCTGCGGACACCGCCGTGGCGCTGGCCGATTTGGATGGCAACGGAACCATTGACGCCTACGTGGCGTCGAAACTGGCGGACCATGTTTATTTGAACGACGGCCGCGGTAATTTCACGCTCGCGCAAACCCTGCCGGGAAACAGCACCGGGGTGGCGCTTGGCGATCTTAACAACGATGGATACCCGGACGTGGTTGTCACCAAAGCCGGCGGACTTCTTGCCATTCCCAACCCGAATATCTCCTCATCGGAAGTCCAAAGCGATTACAACCGGATTTATTTTAATGATGGCACCGGGCATTTTGTTGAGTCGGGGCAGGGGCTGGTGCCTGGAACATTCCGAACTCTTGCGACCCTGCAAAATCCCGGAACGCTGACCGCTCAACAGCAGCAATATTACTCCCGCGCATTTTATGACTGCAGTTCCGCCGCGGCGATTGGTGATTTGAACAACGACGGCCAGCTCGACGTGGTTCTCGTCAACAACACAACGCTGGGCTATTACGGGCAGCCTGCCTCGACGCCCGGAAATTCCGTTTGGTACAATGATGGCCAGGGCGGGTTCACGCGCGGGCCAAGTTTCGGAACGGGTCCGGCCTACGCCGTAACCCTGGCCGACGTCAATGGTGATGGCTGGCTGGACATTGTCGTGGGCGACTTCAGCGGTGTTGAGATTTGGCTGAACAACGGCGCAAGCGGCGGTTTCACGAAAGGGGCGAAGCTTGTAAACAATAATAATGGAGCCTTGTATTCGGTTCATTCATTCGGCGTGGGCGATCTGCGTGGTTTGGGGCGGCTGGACATTGTTGCTAGCATTTCCGAAGATTACTCATTAGCGCCGCCAATTTTTGGCAACCAAGTCTGGCTAAATGATGGACAGGGTGATTTTTCGCAAGGCCAGCTTATCCTTGGCAGCGTTCAGGCGCAGTCTCTCGTTTTGGGGGATTTGAACGGCGACGGAAAACTGGACGTGTTCTCCACCGGGATATTTGGCGCTGAAGTTTGGACGAACACGGGTTCCGGCACATTCGCATCGCGCGGCCAGCCGTTCAATACGGGGTACATGGGCGTTGGAGCCGCTTTGGCCGATCTCGATGGCGATGGCAATCTGGACGCATTCACCGTCAACGCCCCGGAGCAGAATGGCGACTCGCTTGCCGACGATTTCGTCTATTTCAACGAAAGCACGCCAACGGTTCCCGCCCTTGCCTACACCGTTGCGGAAGGCTCGACGCTAAGCGTTCCTGCGCCGGGACTGCTCGGAGGCGTTTCTGGCGAACCAGGCCGGACGCTTGCAATTCAAAACTCCGAGCCCTTTGTTTATACAGCGGCAACCCTCGGAATACTGTATGCCGAGATCAGCGGCGTTCCCAATATCAACCAGAATAACTTTGGCGTGAACGCACAGGGACAGGATACATACACCAACTATGGCCCAGTTTATGCACAGCATGGCTCGCTCAAATTGAATCCCGACGGTTCATTCACCTACACGCCGAACCAATACTTTTTCGGCGCCGACACATTCCCGCTCGTCATTTCTGATGGGTTCATCACCGGCTCAAACCTGGTGACGATTCATGTGACGCAAGTCGTTCAGCCGCCGATTGCGCAAAATGATTACTATCCTTACTCGGGTGGGGTGTTGACGGTCTCGGCCGAGCAAGGCGTTTTAGCCAACGACCAGGATGAAAACGGACTGACGTTGACCGCGTCCCCCGCATTTTCGCCGGCTCACGGTCAGTTGGCTCTCAACGCCGATGGCTCTTTCACTTATACGCCGAACGCGGGCTACAGCGGGCCGGATGTTTTTTCATACTTTGCCAGCGATACTTTTTCTTACAGCGTCGGGCGCGTCAACATTGGCGACGTCCCGCCGGTGGCGGTTCCCGATTTTTATCCCATGACGGAAAACGGCGTGATCACAGCCAGTGCCATTGGAGGCGTGCTGGGCAATGACATAGGATCCGAGGGCAATGCCTTGACGGCAATCTTGACGACGCCGCCCGCGCACGGCGCGCTGGTGCTCAGCACCAACGGCTCCTTCGCTTACACACGAGCAGCCGGTTATTCCGGGGATGACAGCTTTGCGTATCAAGCCACGGACGGAATCATGACTTCCGCTCCCGCCCTTGTGCGATTGGGAGACGCAATACCCGTGGCGAACGATGACTCCTACTCGACGTTCACCAACACCGCGCTGACCGTCACGCCGGTTGGTGGCGTTCTGCGCAACGACAAGGAAGCCGATGGCTATCCCCTCAGCGCGACCCTCGTTTCCCCGCCCGCAAACGGCACACTGACGTTCAATACGAATGGCTCGTTCGTTTACACTCCAAAGAACGGGTATTATGGGCCCGACTCTTTCACCTACGAGGCTTACGACGGAGTTTTTTACAGCAGCGCCGCCACGGTGGACATCGCGGTCAGCAGCTCGACGTTCACCGTCCAGTCCGTCAGCCCGCTCACAATGGGCCCGACCAACACATCTATTGTGGTGCAATTCACGGGGCCTATTTCATCCAACTTGGAGGGTGTTAACTTTCATCTGAACGGCTCCTTGAGCGGTGAGCATGCGTGGTCCGGCTATGGTTCAAGCAATGTCATGTATGCAACGCCAACGACTCCTTTCCTGCCGGGCGAACGAGTGACAGCCATGATGGGCAAAGGGTTGGCGGGCTATAATAATTCCGCCCTGGCTGCCGCGTATGTTTGGAACTTTTACATCTCCAGTCCGCGCGGATCTGGGACATTCACTCAATCCACCCCCATGTCCAATCCATCCGACATCTACAGCTATAGCATTTCCCCGGTCGCGGGGCATTTTGACCAGGACGGCCATCTTGATGTCTTGACCATCAGTAGTTGGGACGAACTTTCGTTGCATCTGTTCCATAACAATGGGAATCGCACGTTCACGGATATTGCAATTCCCACTCCCAGTTATAACTCTGTCTTGTGCGCACTGCCTGGAGATTTTTCTGGAACAGGCCTGCTCGACTTGTTCATGTATGAATCGGACCCTTACGGCAATCCGGTTTTTGAAAAATGGCATTACACCAATGGTGCTATCACATCCACCGTCGGATTTAACCCAAGCCCAGCCAGCATCTCTGGCGATCTTTACTTTATGGGAACCGGTGACTTTAATGGCGACGGCTACCTCGATGTCATCGGTTACACCGCCAACAGCGGGACGGGTGGAACGATTTGGGTCATGACGAATGACGGCGAGGGAAACCTGTTGATGGGGCCAACCACAACCGTGGCGAACAACCTCAGTAACCTGGGGCTCGGCCAAAATCAGAATCTTCTGAGGAGTTGCGGGGTCGCCGATGCTAATTCCGACGGCAAGCTTGATCTGTGGATTACGGCGGATGGCGCCAGCGACCTCTGGACTAATGACGGCGCCGCCCACTTCGCACGGCAGCCCCGCCTCACCGGGGAATCCACCAGCAGCTTCAACGGGGACCTGGTTTTGTTTGCCGATTTTAGCGGCGACGGAATTCCAGACGGCATTGTGGACCTCGAGGGCTATCCTAATAACACCTTCTCGTTTTACGTTGGGCTGGGCGGCGGCAGTTATGGCTCTGGTTCAACGGTGGGTACTGCGGCCGATGGCATTACACAATTCCGAACCGATGGCGCAGTTGGAGATCTTCGAGGACTGGGGCGTCTCGATGCTGTATTGACCTGCGCAAGCGGGAAAAATCCGATTCTGTTTAACAATGGGCTGGGGCAGTTCTCAGACACCACCGCCATTGGCGTCGCCACCAACTCGGGTGTTGTGATCGGTGATTTTGATGGCGATGGCGCGCTCGATTTATTCTTTACCGGTCAGAACGCGGGGAATGGCGGGATTCCAAGCGAAATGGTGCGCTGGAATAACCTCTCGCCCATCGCGGTTAATGATTTTTATCCCGCAGGAACGACGAGTGTTTCGGCGGCCAACGGTGTGCTGTCCAATGACCTTCCGGGCGGCGACGGGTGGATGTCGGCAGTCATCGTAGCCCAGCCCTCGAATGCGACTGTGGCGCTCAACACCAATGGCTCATTCACGATAACTCCCGGCGCGGGATTCTCCGGCATTACGCAGTTCACCTACAAAGACACAGATAGCCAGGGGACATCCCAGCCCGCCACGGTCCGCATTGGCGACGCGGTGCCGGTGGTGTCGAATAGCGGGCCGTACTTCGCAGTGAATTCAACTCCGTTGGTCGTGAGTTCGGCTTTCGGCGTGCTGTCGAACGTGTATAATCCTCAGAACTATCCATTGACCGCTTTCTTAGTGGCGCAGCCAACGAACGGGCTGTTGAAGCTATCGGCCAATGGCAGTTTCGTTTACACGGCCAACGCAGGCTATGTCGGGACGGACAGCTTTGGGTTCGCCGTTTCGGATGGCGTCAGCAACAGTGAACCCTCCCTGGCGCTGATCTATGTGCAGTCCTCGATGAATGTCATCAGCGTCTCACCCGGCATGAACGCGCTGGCTGTCCCGCAAACCAACATTATCACGGCGGCGTTCGGCAGCGTCATTGCCCCGTCTTCCATACCTGGAAATGTTATAGTCGCCGCAAACCGCAGCGGCATCCACGCCTTCACCGCCACTGCGGCAAGTAATGTTCTGACTTTTGTGCCAACTCTGGCCTTCGATCCTGGCGAAGTGGTGACGGTGACAATCGGCGGCTCTATTCGTGGCGCCGCCGGTCAAACACCTTCCTCTCCCTTCGTCTGGCAATTCGTCATCGATGCGCCGGTCGGGCGTGGAACTCTGGCGGATTCGGGATTGCGGTTGCAGGTTGCCGGCCTCACGAATTCCTCAGCGCTGACTCTGGCGGACATCAATAACGACGGCTCGCTCGATGCCATTGTAGGTCAACAACAAAGCTATTCAGGCGGATCTTTCCAGCCTTCCACAGGGCCAACACTCGTGTGGACAAACAATGGGAGGGGCGGATTTTCGGACAGCGGCCAGCGCTTGACCCCTCCCGGTGTCCTCGTGCAGTGCATCGCCGCTGCTGACGTGAACAACGACGGATGGATGGACCTTGCCGTATCCGGATTCGGCTGCCCGGTGCAATTGTGGACCAATGATCTCAAGGGGCATCTCAATCTAGCCTCGAACCAGCCACCCGCCTCCAGTTGGCTCAATATGCAGTTTGCTGATCTGAATGGCGACGGGCGTCCCGACCTCATTGGTGGTTCTTCGACGCAAGTCCAACTGCTGACCAACGACGGCGCGGGAAACTTTTCCATTGCCCAAACCATCAGCGGGCCGCGCGCGGTGGGAATCGGCGACATCAACAACGATGGAACACTGGACATTGTGGCGGGTTACGTGAACACGTCGGCCAACGGCTATTCCGTCATCATGCTGACCAATAACGGGCATGGCGCATTTACCCAGAGCAGCGCTGGAATTCAGGCTTTGCATAATACTTACAGCGTGTGGTCCATTGCGGTGGGCGACCTCAACGGTGACGGCTATGCCGATCTCGTCATCGCCGGAGGTGAAGGCGTCAGTGCGGGGTTGATGGAAGTCTGGCTCAATGATCGGCATGGCGGTTTCACCAATAGCGGACAGGAAATCGGCATGAGCGCCAATGCGGGCACCATAAACCTCCGGCTGGCGGATTTGGATGGAAACGGGACGCTGGATGTTGTCGCGGTGGGGAATACCGTCGTGGCTTACTTCAACAACGGCGCTGGCATCATAACGGGCAAGACCCAGGCCATGGGTCCCTCCACATGTTACGACGCAGCAGTAGGCGATCTCAACGGGGACGGTTCGCCAGACGTTTTCATGGCTGGCTACCATGTGCCTTCGCAAGTCTTCACCAACGGAACGGCCATCGGCGACATCGAAGGCGCTGCCCAAATCCAAACGACGGACCACGCCGCGGTGTCGCCCTTCGCGACCATCATGGAATCCGGTTTGTCCACCCACAGCATCACCGTAACTGTGACTCCGAGCAGCATTGGGAATGGAATGTTTACAGCGGCTTCGCTGAGCGCTTCCGGTTTTACCCTGAGCGGCAATGTGTGCACCACAACGCAAACGACACTTGCCGCCGCAGTGGCATCGCTCCATGAATTGGTTTATGCCCCCACCCTTCACCAATCGCCGGTCGGGCAGTCTGTGACGACGACCTTTACCATAGTCGTCTCGGATACGACGATTAGCCGCACAAATGCTTTGACGACGGTTACCGCCGTCGCCTTGAACGATTCGCCGGTCGCCGCGAATTATTCGGGTGGAGCCTTTAACACACTCGCCAACAAGCCGTTCACCACAGGCAATGTCCTTGCGAATGACACCGACCCCAACCCCGGCGACCAGAGCGGTTTGGCCGTTTACAATGTTCTCACTGCGGGCACGATTGGCTCGGTCAGCAACATTGGCAATGGCGCCTTCTACTATAATCCAAATGGCAAATTCAACTGGCTGTCCAACCAGGCAACGGCGGGCGATCAATTCAGCTACGTGCTGACTGATCCGCACGGCGCCCTTGCCACTGGCATGGTCACGATGGTCATTACCGGAGTCGTCAATCCGCCAACGGTTCCGAATGCGAACATCACTGTTTCCCTGCGCGCTTCGGCGACCGACGTCACTCTGGCGCTGCTCATGAACGCGGACGCAGCCGTCCCTGGCAATACGCCGTCCCTGGCCGTCTCCGCCATTTCCACCACCAGCACGAAGGGACATGTAACGCTGGCCAGCGGGCATGTTACTTATAGTCCGAATGGAGCGTTCGGCTACTTGCCCCAAGGGTCCACCGCCTCGGATTCATTCTCGTTCACTGTAAAAGATTCTCTCGGCGCCACGGCAAACGCGACCGCCTACGTCACCATTACCGGCCAAAACGATCCTCCGCAGGCCGGGAACATTACGTTGACGCTGGAGACTGACGCAGCCACCACCAATCTGACGGCACTGGTCATTGGCAATTCCTTTGATCCAGACGCCAACACCAATTCCGACCTGAAAATTATCAGTGTGAATACGCAAACCACCAAAGGCGTTGTTACGCTGACCAATGGCCTTTTGAATTACCAACCGGGGCCGCAATTTGCATCGTTGGACGAAGGCGGCAACGCAGTGGACGCCTTCCAATTCACCATTCAGAACACCAACGGCTTGAATGCCCAGGGTTCCGTCACCGTGACCAACATAGGCGTTAATTATCCGCCTCTGGCGCCCGCGCTGGCATTTACAGTTGGCGAAGGTCAATCAACGAATCTCACCGCGGCGATACTTGCCGCAGCAAGCGATCC
>VFSW01005335.1_pt1 | contig 19028 bp, 16 predicted proteins | sample 5358111 | NCBI WGS metagenome assembly VFSW01 (sample SAMN11554181, study PRJNA540505) | mine drainage metagenome | isolation source: sediment from site ElyBrook_90M | place: USA: Ely Copper Mine, Vershire, VT | collected 2017 | reverse complement strand
TTTGCGGTGCATTAGCGCGGCTCCACGGTGTCCCGGGCCCCGTTACCCGGCTGCCCCCCGTTTCGCTCCGCGCTCCCCGGGCGCCTGCGGGTTAACGGGGAGTGTATTCCTGCAAAGATGAGGATCAAACGCCGAGCGCCTCCTTCCTGGCCCTCCGTTTCTTCTCTTCCAACAACGCAATTTTGGCGCTTCTGTTCTGGACTCGCTTGGCCTTTTCGTAATGGGCGTAATCGATCATCCTGCCCTCCAGTGCCGCCGAAGCCCTGCCCGCGGCGACGCTTCGCTCAAACGTATCGATAACCTTCCGCGCATATTCGATCTCCTCCGGGGTGGGAGAAAAACAACGATTCAGGATTTCCACGTTTCCCGGATGGATGCAACTGGACCCGAGGAATCCGTGCTTATAGGAAAGGATGGCCAGTTTTTCAAAGGTGGCGATGTCATCGAAAGCCGCCATACTGCCCACCAGGTTCAAAGGGAGCTTGTTGTTGGCGCGGGCGACGAACAGGATCTCCATCCGCGGAACCAGCCAAGCGTGGTAGGTGGCCTCGGACAGTTCCATGCCGGTGTTCGTCGCGAAATCCTCCGTTCCCAGGGAAAGGGAATCGATTCGCTCGCTGGCCGAAGTGATTTCCCGCACGTTGAGGTACCCCGGTAATGTTTCCGCGATCACCGATATCTTAACCTGACCGTGGGGAATCCTCCGTTTCTGTTCCAGCTCCGTGAGCAGCCGGTCGAGGTCCTTTACTTGCTGGCCTGTCTCCACTTTCGGGAAGAAGATGCCGTTCAGCCCCGGCCAGACGGCGGCCTCGACGTCGCCCCTGAGGAGTTCGTCCGTGTTGTTGACCCTGACCAGAACATCGCTCCCGCATCGGCCCACCTGGGGGATGGCATCCTTCAGGACGGCCCGCGTCGCTAACTTTTCGGACAGGGGCACGCTGTCCTCCAGATCGAGCACAACGGCATCGGCGTTCCGCAGATGGGCTTTTTCCACGAACTTTTTCTCGTTGGCCGGCATGATCAGCCGCGATCGCCTGATCAGATTGTGGACATAATCGTATTCCATGCGTCACTCCTCCTGAGACGGCTCCTTCGGCTTATTTCCGGTCGATAAGGCCTGCAGATTCCCTATAAAAAAAATCATGAGAAGACAAGATATATTATCGCTGATTTCCCAGGAATAACTATGCCGAATGGATTGCCAAAGTAACTATATTTATTAAATATTTATGTTTGACATTGTGCTTGTATGGTTGTATTCACGTTCCCATGGGGGCATGACGGGGAGCGGCCGCGTCCGGGCTTTTGATGACCGGGCGCCTTCCGCGGCGAAAGTGACACCAGCGCCGCGCTGCTTGCGCTGGGGGGTAGCATGGAGAGCATCATATGAAGCAGGCATTGGAAGGAATCAAGGTTGTGGAGATAGGAGCGGCGGTGGCCATGCCGATTGCCGGCATGCTGATGGGAAGCTGGGGGGCCGACGTCGTCCATGTCGAGCCGCCGGGCGGCGGCGATATGCAGCGGTACTCGAGCCAACGCCTCGGGGCGTGGACGCAGTGCAGCGAGATCAACTACCTCTGGGAGCACGTGGACCGGAACAAGAAAAGCATCTGCATCAACCTGGCCCACCCGGAAGGACAAGCGGTTATCCACAAACTGTGCGCGGGGGCCGACGTGTTTCTGAATAACCTCCGCCCCTACGAGATGCAGAAGTTCAACCTCTCCTATGAAGCCATATCGGCCCGCAATCCCCGGATCATCTACGCAAACCTCACCGGCTACGGCCTGAAGGGGCCGGAGAAGAACTCGGGCGGCTACGACTCGGTGGCCTTCTGGGCCCGGAGCGGCGTCATGGAGATGATGCACGATCCCGAAACGGCGCCGAACATCTCCCGGGCCGGCTACGGCGACAGCATCACCTCGCTGAGCCTCCTGGCAGGGGTCATGACGGCGCTGTTCGCCCGGGAGCGCACCGGGATCGGCCAGCAGGTGGAGGCGTCCCTGTACAACACCGCCACCTGGGTCCTGGGGTTCGATATCACGGGATGTCTGGTGACCGGCAAGGACGCCCCGCGGCCCCACCGAAAGTCGATGGCCAACCCCATCCGCAACCACTATCCCACCAAGGACAACCGCTGGATCATGCTGGGCATGACCAATGCCCAGACCTACTGGCCGGAATTCTGCAGGGCGATCGAACGGCCGGAGCTGGAGAAAGACCCCAAGTTTGTCGACTTCGATGCAAGGCAGAAGAACCGCGTCGAGCTCATCCGGATCATCGAGGAGATCTTCCGGGGCAAAACCTATGACGAGTGGCGGGACCATCTGCGCAAGTTCAAGATCGTCTGGTCGCCGGTGGTCACGCCGCTGGAGGTGACCCATGACGAGCAGGCCGCCGCCAACGACTTTTTCGGCGAGATGGACATTGTCGGCCACGGAAAGATCAAGGTGCTCAACAACCCCATCAAGCTGTCCAAGACCCCGGCCGGCATCAAGTGCCGCGCGCCGGAGCTGGGCGAGCATACGGCGGAACTCTTGGCGGGGTTGGGGTACACACCCGAAGAGATCGCGGGCATGAAGGAAACGAAAATCGTTGAATAGAACGGATGGCCGGCATCGTGACCGAGGTCGATCAAAAGGCCTGCGAGCTTTTCGGCATTCACCGGCTATCCGGCAACGACGCCAGGGTGGCCGAGGCGCTCGGCGGCCGGCCGCTTCTCCCCCCTTCCCTTCCGGGAAATCCGCATTCCAACCAATTAGTTGTTCCTGCCGGGCAGTATTGTGTTGACAGACTGCTATCAGGGTGTTAAACATATGCGCAACGCTCATCCGAGCAGATCAGGTTAGGGTGTGACTATGCTCCCCGCTGAGGTTCAGCAAGTCTTCGAAGAAATAAAAGGTGACATCATAAGTGGCACCTATTCCCAGGGGGAACCGCTGTCGGAGATCCCCCTGTCGAAGAAATACGGGATCAACCGAACCCGGATCCATCAGGTGCTCAATGAGCTGGAAAAGATGTCGCTTGTCGAAAAGGTCCCGTCGAAGGGCGCCTTCGTCAAGGTCATCACGTCGAAGGACCTTCAAGAGATATTCGAGTTGAAAGAGGCGATCGACGGAATGGCGACGCGCTTGGCGGCCAGAAGAAGGCGCGATGACGAGCTCGCCGAGATGATCGTTCTTTTTGAAGAAGCCAAACGGTCCTTCAGCGATACCGATTTCGAGAGAAAGATCCAAATCGGCTACAAGCTCCATCAATTCATCTTAAAGAGTTGCGACAACTCCAGGATCGTCAATACGATCAAGCCGTTGGAATTTCAAATCATGAGAATCTGGAAGACCGGCATCCATGTTCCGGAGCGGATCAACAAGGCATTCAACGAGCACATCGATATTCTCACGGCGATAAGGGAGAAGGATGAGGAAGAGGCGGAATCGAAGATGAAGTTTCATATGTCCAGTGCGTTTAAAGATTATATGGCGCTGCTGTCCAGACGGTAGGTGAGGGAAAGCAACGGAGAGTTCGGCCGTTGTTTGGGAAAAGGTCGCGAGGGGCCAAAAGCCCGGTAGATGAAAAAAAACTGTTCAAAGAAAGGATATGCAATGGATTACGGTCGAGGATTAATCGGGGTTGATTGGGAAGAGCGGGTCAATTTTGATCGGTTGAGGAAGGACAGAATCGCGAAGATTCGCAAGGCGGTTAAGGAATCGGAAGTCGACCTCCTTTTGTGTTTCAGGCTGGAAAACATCCGATACGCGATGGCACTGCGGACCCATGACTGGCCGCAGGCCCATTTCGGCATGGCGGCGCTGGCGGTCACGTCACGGAGCCAGGAATATCTCTATACCTTGGATTACTATCACGTGAAGGCGCGATGTCCCTGGATGTGGAACTCGCTTGCCGAAGATGCGAAGGGGGAACCCGTAACGTCGAGGGGGCTGGAGACGGAGACGGGTTCGATGGTCTGGGCGCAGGATGTCCTCGAGCGCTGCAAGAAGCTGGACATCAAGGTCAAACGGGTAGGGGTGGATATGTATTCTCCCGGCCTTGCCTGGGCACTTCCGAAGGTTTTCAAGGATGCGGAGTTCGTCAACGGTCAGGACGTGATGATCAAGGCGCGCGCGATCAAGACCCCGGATGAGATTCTGTGTCTCAAGATTGCCTATGATATGACGATGTCGGGGATGTATGCGGCCCGCGAATTCCTGCGTCCCGGGGTCAGGGAGTGCGAAGTTCTGGCCGTTGCGTTCAAGAAGTTTTACGATCTGGCCGGCGAATGGACGCAGTGCGCGAACATCGTCTGCTCCGGCCCCTATACCGCACCCTACCGGCGCTTTACGTCGGACAGGATCATTGCCGACGGCGATCCGGTAATCATCGACATCGGCAGCCGGTTCAACGGGTACTGGGGGGATTACACCAGGACGTGGATCTGCGGCGACAAGGCCCCTTCGAAGGAGCTGGTGAAGCTGCATATGCGGGCCTATGAAGGCTTGAAACGGGCGCAGAAGGCCATCAAGCCGGGCGCCACGACCGAGGAGGTGGCGCTCGCCTGCGGCGAGGAGCAGCTCCTGAACCACAGCCTCGGACACGGAATCGGCGTGGGGGCAAACGACGTACCGTTCATCGGCATCTACCCGGGGGTTACCGGCAAGGATGCGCGCAAGCTCGAGGTGGGCATGGTCTTTTCGATCGAACCCTACTGCGGCAAGACGGGCGTGGGCGGCATCCGGCTGGAGGACAATTTTGTCGTAACGGAAGATGGGTGTGAATGCATCAGCGAAGGCACTCCCTTTGAGCCGAGACTGATGGAGTAGTGGCTCGCGCAGCTCCCCGCAGAAAAACTGCGGGGAGCTGCGTTCCATCGACGGAGGTCACGGTCGGGCATGATGATACTATTCGTCACAGAGACCTGAGGAGAGAGCATGATCAAGGTAAAGTCTACTTCCCTTGACTTTGGTAAGACGGATCGCGAACCGATCGATCTGCTGATCGCGAACGGGTGCGAATTTGAGTCGGTGCAGGTCGACGCCAATTCGGAGGAACAGGGCATCGCCGTCGTAAAGGATGCGGATGTCCTCGTGGTCGGCCTGCAGCGGATCACAAAACGGGTGCTCGATGCCGCCGGACGGCTCAAGGTCATCGGGAGGTGCGGGGTCGGGCTCGACAACATCGACCTCAGGGCCGCCGGCAGCCGGGGGATTCCGGTGGTGTATACGCCGGGCGCCAACGCGCAGACGGTGGCGGACCTGACGCTCGGCCTCTTCCTCGCCCTCGCCAGAAAAATCACCCAGGCCGACCGGATGACGCGCAATCATCAGTGGAAGCGGATCATGGGCAATGATGTCTGGGGAAAGACCCTGGGGATTTGCGGCCTCGGCCAGATCGGGGCGAACGTGGCCAGGCGGGCGAAGGGGTTCGACATGAAGGTCATCGCCTACGACGTTTACCAGAATGTGACCCTGGCCCGGGAACTGGGCATCGAATTCGTGAGCAAGGCCGAAATCGTCGCAGCGGCGGATTTCCTCACACTCCACCTGCCGCTGACCCCGGAGACGCGGGGTTTCATCGGCGATGGTGAATTGAGCGCCATGAAAAAAACCGCTGTCCTGGTCAATACCTCCCGCGGGGGGATCGTCGACGAGGCGGCGCTCTATCGAGCCTTGCAGGGGGGAGAGATCGCCGGCGCGGCCCTCGACGTCTTCGAACAGGAGCCGCCGGGGAAAACCCCGCTGGGCGAGCTGGACAATTTCATCGGCTCCCCCCACATCGGCGGCATAACCATCGAGGCAATCGAGAGGATCGGGATGACGGTTGCCAGGGATATCGTTGCGGTCCTGAAGGGAGAGGCGCCGCAATTCCTGGCGAACAAGGAGTGGCTGGTCGCGAACAGGTAAACGCTTCCCTTCTTCACACTTTTCCATAAGGGGCCGCTCGGGACTTTTTTACCATGGTATTCGGATTTCCTTCATCGACGATGTTCCGCAGGCGAGGTGATACATGACAGGGATCGATACAAAGATAACCTCGGTGGGGGTGATCGGACTCGGTTTCATGGGGTCGGCCATATCCGCCCATATTGTCAAGGCGGGTTTCCGTTTTTTGGGGTTCGATATCGCGCGGGAACGGGTGGACATGCTGGTCGCACAGGGCGGCACGGCTGCTTCATCCTCCCGGGAGGTTGCTCAAAACGCCGAGGTCGTCTTGACGTCGCTGCCCAGCCTGACCGCCTTTGAGGATGTCGTATGGGGCGCACAGGGGATCCTGACCGCCAAGCGGAAGGGCCTGATCGTGATGGAGTGCAGCACCTTGTCGATCGAGGATAAGCGAAGGGCCCATGACGATATGCTCGCCGCCGGGATGATTCTCCTCGATTGTCCGATCAGCGGAGGGATACGGGCTGCTGAAAAAGATCTTGTCCTGTACGGCAGCGGCAAAGAGGAAGCATATGAAAAGTGTCTCCCGATCATCGATAGTTTTGCCAGGGCAAACTACTACCTCGGCGAATTCGGCAACGGAATGAAAATGAAGATCCTGGCCAACCTTCTGGTCGCCATCCACAACGTTTCATCGGCGGAAGCGATGGTGTTGGGGATGAAGGCCGGGTTGGACCCGGAGTTGATCTACGATGTCATGAAGGACAGTTCGGGCCGTTCACGCATGTGGGAAGTTCGCGGACCGCGCATGGTGAAAGACGATTACGACAATCCCAGCATGAAGGTGAAGGTGTTCCAGAAGGATCTCAAGATCATTGAAAGTTTCGCGGCGAGTCTTGACTGCCCGACGCCGCTGTTTGCAAGCAGCAATCAGGTCTATTTGGGTGCCCTGGCGATGGGTTTGGAAAATAAGGATACCGCGTCAGTATGCGCCGTTTTGGAGGAATGGGCGCGTTTAAAAAGGTAATCAAATGAGGAAAAAAGGGGTAACAACAGCTATAACAAAGGAGGAAACCAATGAAAGTAATCAAGACGATGAAGAATAAATGGATCAGTATCCTCTCCACCGCTGTGGTTGCGGGGATACTGTTGCTGTCGGCGGGTCCCGTTGGGGCGGCGCCCCAGGGCGTGTTGAAGCAAGCCATCCACTGGTCTTTTTCGGCTGACTGGTTTGACCCGTCGATGGGAAGCTTCCCGATGCCGGCCTATCATCCCCTGTACCTCTTTCATGATGCCCTGCTGAAACCGATGCCCGGAGGCTTGTTCACCCCAAGCCTCGCGGAGTCGTGGACGATCAGCGAGGATTCCAGGACCTTTGAGTTCAAGATCCGCAAGGGCGTCAAATTCCAAAATGGGGACCCGTTGACCGCCGATGATGTGGTCTTTACCATCAAGCGATACAAAGGGGCAAACTCCAAAACGATTCAGGGCAAGCTCGATAAGGTGGAGGCGGTGAACCCCTACCTGGTCCGCGTACACTTCAAGGAACCGTTTCCCGATTTTCTCGAATACATGCTGCCGGGGGCGACGACCATTGCCTGGATCGTTCCCAAGAAGTACATGGAAAAGGTGGGGGAGATGGAATTCAAGAAACATCCCATCGGCGCCGGTCCGTATAAGTTCGTGGAGTACGTTCCCGGCGTAAAGCTGGTGGCGGAAGCGTTCGACGGATACTGGCGGAAGGTACCGAACATTAAGCGTTTGGAATTCTACAATATTCCCGAACCGGCGACTCGTCTGGCCATGGTCAAACGGGGTGAAGCCGACATCTGCACGCTCATGCAGGGGATCTATTACGAGGATTTGAAGAAAACCCCGGGTCTTCGCATGCTGGCGCCCCTGAGTCCGGTCAACTGGATGGTCTACATCGGCGCCCAGTGGGAGCCCAAATCGCCCTGGGCCGACCTCAGGGTGCGCAAAGCCGCGAGCCTCGCCATCGACCGGCAGACCCTGGCGGATATCCATATGCCCGGCTGCGGCCCCGTCGGTACGCTGGCCATGGCGAACGACCCGACGGCGGTTCCGTTCCCGCCCGACCCCTACGACCCGGCGGCCGCCAAGAAACTCCTGGCCGAGGCCGGATATCCCAACGGCTTCGATGGGGGAAAATTCTATCCCTACGAAGGAGGGTACTGGCCTTACGGCGAGCAGGTGGCGACCTACTGGAAGGCCATCGGCATCAGCGTGGAAACGGTTCTGTTGGATAAGCCGGCGCTTCTGGCCCAGAGGGCGGCCGGAAGGATGAAGGATGCGCTCTTCATCGACAACCCCACGGCACCCTCGGTCGGGTTGCGCCTCAGCCTCCTCTTCAGCGGCGGGTCCTACGGAAATTATCCGGATATCGCGGAGCTCTGGAACAGATACCAAAAGGAAGCGTCCCAGAAGGCCCGCAAGGCCCTGAGCGAGAAAATCCAGACCCTCGTCCACGAACGGAGGATGTGGCTGCCCCTGACCGACACCAACTCTCCGGCTGCCATCGGCCCCCGGGTGAAGGGGAACCCCTTCAAGATCCAGCCGATGATCTGGTTTACCTGCCCCTTTGAGGATATTGAATTAAATTGACGGCAACAGGGGCGATGTACCCAACGGGCACATCGCCCCTGCCGATTTTTCTTCGGATCTGGTGAAGATCGATCATCTATGCAATACCCAAAGTGGATAGGCGTCCGGCAAAATCTCGATCGAAAACGGGTTGATGATCCTTACCGCTTCACCTACGATCAGTTAACGGCGCTGCCGGAGCAGCATTTTTCCTACCGGGATGCGCGCATCGCGATTACCGCCGGCAGCCGTTACATCACCAACCTTGCCCCGATCACGAAGGCCGTGATCGATTATGTTGCATCCAGGGGGGGGCGACCGTTCCTGGTGCCCGCGATGGGAAGCCATGGCGGAGCGACGGCCCAAGGGCAGATGCAGGTCCTCGCCGAGTTCGGTCTGACCGAGGAGAGACTGGGCGCCCCCATTCATTCATCGATGGAGGTCGTTCAGCTCGGCGTCGTTGAGAACATTCCGGTCTATATCGATAAACATGCCCACGATGCCGATGGGATCGTTATTATCAATCGAATCAAGGCGCATCAGGTTTTCAAAGGGGATATTCAAAGCGGCCTGAACAAAATGCTGGTCGTGGGACTGGGCAAGCAGAAGGGGGCCGATGCGGTCCACGCCTCCGGCAGGATCGATGTGCTGGGCGTCATGGGGGATTTTATCCGGGCCGCCGTACCCGTTGTTTTTGGCGTGGCCATCCAGGAGAATTCCTATGACGAGACGCGCGACGTGGCCGTGGTGATGCCCGATCGATTTACGGAACAGGATATCGCATGGGCAAAGCAATCGCGATCCCTTATGCCGAAAATACCGATTCGCAAACTTGATTTGGTCATCGTCGAAAAGATGGGTAAGGACATCAGCGGCTCCGGGATGGACACGAATGTGATCGGGTTTACCCGGCGCTTGCTTGCGACGGGGCAGACGGCGGTACCGTTGGCGGTTTTGGAACTGACGGAAAAAACGGAAGGAAACGCGATGGGAATCGGCCTTGCCGATTTTACGACGCGGCGATTGGTCGAAAAAATCGATTATCAGACGACGTATACCAATGTGCTGGCCACCGGCATTTATTCCACCGGCCGGATCCCTGTTATTTTTGAAAATGACAAGGAGATTCTTGACGCCGTTATCTGCCGGTTGGAGCATCCGGAAAACGCGAGAATCATCTGTATCCGGAACACGTTTCAGCTCGATCGATTCCTGGCCACCGAGGCGCTCAGCGGAGAGATTCTCCAGCAGGAACAACTGCAAATCGAGGGAGAACTCAGGGAAACCTGTTTTGACGAACAGGGGAATATGGTTACCGATGCTGGAACCGGAGAAGATCAAGGAGTGTTATCGAATTCCGAGACCGCTTGCGATAGCCCTATGGGAAGGAGAGAAGATCCATGCCGATGATGAAGGCAATAGTGATGGAGCGGCCCGGTGGTCCCGAGGTGCTGCGCTACGTCGATGTCCCCAGGCCTGAACCCGCACCGGGGCAGGTACTCGTCCGGGCGCAGGCGATCGGCGTCGGCATGCCGGAGGTCCTGGTCCGGCGCGGCCAGTACGGCTGGATGCCGCCGTTGCCGGCCATCCCGGGTATCGAGATGAGCGGCGGCGTCGAGCAATTGGGCCCGGGCGTGACAACGCTTACGGTCGGGCAGGCGGTCTTTGTCTCGGCGCGCGAGCTGAAGGTCCGTGGCGGCTGTTATGCCGAGTACATCGCGGCGGAAGCGGAAGCGCTCTATCCGCTGCCCGACGGGATCGATCCGGATGCGGCCGCGGCGCTGTCCAACTACCAGGTCGCCTGGCATCTGCTGAACAGCGCGCCCAACGGCATGCGCTACGAATCGTTCATGGCGACAACAGCGGCGGGCGGGGTGGGCTCCGCCCTGGTCCAGCTCTGGAAGCTCGCCGGCAAGCGGGTGCTCGGGGTCGTCGATTCGGAAGAGCGGGTCGCCTTCGTTCTCTCGCTCGGCGCCGACGGCGCGATCAACAGCCGGACCGAGAACGTTACCGAACGTGTCCGCGCCCTGACGGCAGGCCGGGGTGTCGACATGATTTTCGACTCCCTCGGGGGAGAGCGATTCGCCGACCAGTTCGAGCGGCTGGCGCCCTTCGGTTTGGCGGTCTCTTTCGGTTTTCTCGCCGGCCCGCCGTGGGGCGACGTGATGGGCGCCATCGGCAAGCGGATCACCGACTGCCTGGGGATGCGCATCTTTTCGATGCACGCCTTCGACAAGGATCGTTTGCGGCGGCGGGGGGTGACGGAGGAGTTGTTCCGCCTAGCCGCCGAGGGGAAGATAAAACCGCCGATCTTTGCGCGCCTTCCCTTGGCGGAAGCGGGCAGGGCTCAGGCGCTGCTCGAGGAGGGCAAGGTGCAGGGAAAGGTCATTCTGAAGCCTTGACCGGGAGCGTAGCCCGCCCCCCTTCGTTGTATCTTCTTTCCTCACCCGCCGAGGGGGGTATTTTCATATCACCGATATCCGATTGATAAAAAGGAGGTTCGTTATGCGAAAGGGTTATTGGATCTTGTTTCTGGCGATGGTAGCGGGTTTACTGGTTATCTCCCCATTTCCCGCGGCGGCGGCCGACAATGTGATCGTCCTGAAAATGTCCAACTACTCGAATCCGCCCCCGATCCCCTACGGGAACGCCATCACTTGGTACCTTAGGAGGATCGAGACGGCCACCAACAACCGGGTCAAGTTTCAGGAGTACTGGTCGGGCACTCTGCTGCCCCACAAGACTGAGCCGGAAGGACTGAAGTCCGGCATGGCCGATATGGCGTTCTTCCAGATCAGGTACGAGAAGTCCCGGCTGCCTCTGTACTACGTCGCCTGCGTCCCCGGTGTCGCCAACGACGTCCGTGCTTCGGTGGCCGCCCAGATGGACCTGGCGAAGATGCCGGCGCTCAAGGCGGAGTTCGACAAGGCGGGGATCGTCCTGGTGGCTCCGGGCACGACGGTTAAGCGCGGCATCTTCACCAACAGGAAACCGATCCGGAAACTGGAGGACCTCAAGGGAATGAAGATCCGCTCCGAGGCGTCGGGCATCCTTAACGGCGTCGGCGCGACGACGGTCAACATCGCCTCGGGCGAGATGTACGAAGCGATGGAACGCGGCGTCATCGACGGTATCTCCACATCGATCACCGGGGGAATCGCCTGGAAGGTCCCCGACATCTCGAAGTACTACTGGGACGGGAACCTGGGCATGACGCTGATGAGCGGGTTCATGAACAAGAAGAAGTGGGACAGCCTGCCCGACGACATCAAGAAGATCTTCCTCAAGGTCGGCGAGGAAGAGCTCCCCTCAATGTACGATTATTTCCTCCGCGCGCGGGGGGACGCCGAGGGATTGAACGTGATCTTCCCGAAGCGGGGGATCCAGGTGACCAAACCGTCGCGGCAGGAGATCGAGCGGATGGCAAAGATGAGTGAATCCGATTGGGCCGAGGCCGTCGACAACGCGAAGAAAAAGGGCCTCCCCGGTCAGGAAGTGCTCAACCAGTGGGTCAAGCTGAACCGGTTTTATGAGCAGTTTTATGCCGTGGCTGATTAAGTTCTTTCTGTCGGGAATTGCCAAACGGAGGCGTCATCGATGTGGTTCGAAAAATGGCAGACGCGGATCGATCTGTGGATGGCTTACGGCTCAGCGCTGACGGTCGTGGTCACGATGCTTCTGGTCGGCGCCGACGTGGTGGGCCGGTACCTCTTCAACACGCCCGTTCCGGGGACCTTCGAATTGTCGGAGGTGATGCTGGCGCTGATCATCTTTCTGGCCCTTCCCTACGTCCAGTATAAGAGGGCGAATATCGCCATCGAGATGGTTTCCGATCACTATCCGCCGAAGGTTCGGGAGGTGTTCGACATCTGTTGCATGCTGCTGGGTGTGCTCGTGTTCGGGTTGTTGGCCGAGCGGGGCGTCGAGCTGACGCTCTCCAGCTGGGAAATTCATGAAATCAGTGAAGGAACAATCCCCTTTCCCATGACCCCTTTCAAGATGATGGTGCCTTTGGGCTTCGGTTTTTTGTCCCTCAGACTCCTTACCCAATTCATCGAAGCCGTCAAAGCGATGAAATCTCACCGGAAAGGATGATTGTATGGATCCGATTCTCGTAGGCGTCCTGAGCTTTTTGGCGCTCATTACCGCCCTTCTTGCGGGAATCCCGATCGCCATTGCCATGGCCACGATCGGGATGATCGGGTTTGGCCTGATCAGCGGCATCGACAGCATGTTGGGGATGCTCGCGGTCATCCCCTGGTCGAAGGCCACCCATTACACCTTTACCGTCGTTCCGTTCTTCATCCTCATGGGCAACCTGATTTTCACCGCCCGGTTCGGCGAGGACCTCTACAACGTGGCCCGCAAGTGGGTGGGCCATCTGCCCGGGGGGCTCGCGGTGACCACGATATTGGCCTGTACGGGTTTCGCCGCGGCCTGCGGGTCGAGCACTGCCTCGGCGGCGACCATGTCGAAGATCGCTGTTCCCGAAATGGACCGGTACAAATACAGCCGCAGGCTCAGCCTGGGGAGCGTCGCCTCAGCGGGAACCCTGGCGATCATGATCCCGCCCAGCATCGCCATGGTCCTGTACTGCAGCATCACCAACCAGCCGGTCGGAAAGATGCTGATTGCCGGCATCCTGCCGGGCCTCCTCATGTCCTTCCTTTACATCATGACCACGATCCTGATGTGCCGCCGGTACCCGGAGATCGGACCCTCCGCCGAGCGGGCAACCTGGCGGGAGCGTTTCCAATCGGTCTACCGGGTGTGGGGCGTGGTGGCCATTTCGCTGATCGTGATGGCGGGGATCTATCTGGGGATCTTTACGCCGACCGAGGCCGGGGCGATGGGGTCGATCGGCGCCTTCGTCCTCGGCATCGTCTCGGGCCGGCTGAACCTGCAGCGGATCAAGGACGCCCTGCTCGACACGGCCAAGACAACGGGGATGATCTTTCTGATCGTCATCACCGCATTTATGTTCAGCACCCAGTTTACCGTGAGCCAGCTCCCCCAGGCGCTCTCCACATGGGTCATCGGTTTGGGGCTGTCCCCCCTTGCCGTGGTGATCGCCGTGATCATCATGTATCTCGTCATGGGGACCTTCATGGAGACGATCCCCCTCTTGTTCCTCACGGTTCCCATCGTCTTCCCGATGATCCAGTCCTCGCACGTGGACCCGATCTGGTTCGGGGTCATCACGATCCTCTGCATCGAGATCGGCATGATCACCCCGCCCTTTGGGATCACGCTCTTTGCCACCCAGGCCTCGATTCCGGGGGCCCGGCTGGAAGATGTTATCCGGGGGATGGTGCCTTACCTGATCGCGGATATGATTGTCCTGGTCATTCTCCTCGCCTTCCCGCAGATCAGCCTGTTTTTACCCAACCTGATGCGGGAATGAAACGACCAAATGGGAAATGCCGCGGAAACGGGGCTCAACAGCCGGCTGCGGTTCTTTGGCTCCTGATCAGTGACTCGAGCACCCGCAGGTGGTCGTCGGTCTGGGAAGAGAGAGACGGGCCCGGCTTATCCAGGAAATCGAACTTGATCTCGCCCAGCCGATTGTAGGGAAGAAGGTCGATATCCGGGCCTCCCAGTTCGTCTTTGGCAAAACGGACTATTTCGCCTACCGTTTCGACCGAATCGTTGAATCCGGGGATCAGGGGGACCCTGATCCGCATCGGTTTGAGTTTCGCGATCCTTTTCGCGTTTTCGAGAATCAAGCGGTTGTCCCGGCCGGTGGCCTCGGCATGTTTCGCCGCGTCCGAATGTTTGATGTCGAAAAGAACGAGGTCCACGTGCTCCAGCAACCCCTTGATTTTTGACCAGGGTGCGTATCCGCAGGTATCGAGCGTGGTGTGCAGGCCTTCCCCTTTGCACCGCCGGAAGAGCTCTCCGGCAAAATGCGGCTGGGCGAGGGGCTCACCGCCCGACAGGGTGACGCCGCCGCCCGACTTTTTATAGAATTTCGAATCCTTGAGAACTTCGTGCAGGGCCTCGTCCACGGTCATCCGCTTCCCGGATACGCTCCGGGCTTCATTCGGACACACGGGTACGCAGCGCCCGCACCCGATGCAGGAGCCCCGGTCGAACACCGGTGCGTCCCCGTCAAGGCGGATCGCTCCGTTTCGGCATGCCTGAAGGCATGCGCCGCAGAGGGTGCATTTCCGTCTGTCCAGGAGAATTTCCGGTTCGCCCGCTTGCGATTCGGGATTCTGGCACCAGAAGCACCTGAGCGGACACCCCTTCAAAAAGACGGTCGTCCGGATCCCCGGACCGTCATGAAGCGAGCACCGCTGGATGTTGAAGACCACGCCGCTGTCAGGATTCTTTGGCATAACGGATAGAATACCAATGATCGATCATCGGCCCGAGGCAAACTCTGTTCGCAGGATGATCTCATCCTGCACGTTGGCGCTGAGTTCGGTGAAATAGGCGCTGTAGCCCGCCACCCGTACCATCAGATTTTTGTGCCGTTCGGGATGCCGCTGCGCCTCCCGGAGGGTTTTGCCGTCGACTACGTTGAACTGGGCGTGTTTGCCGCCCGCGTCGAAATAGGTCTCGATCAGGGTGAATATTTTTTGCAGATCCTCCCGGGTCTTCATGGCCGAGGGGTGGAATTTCATGTTCAGGAGCGTTCCGAACAGGGGAACCTGGTCGATCTTCCCCGCGGAATTGATCACCGCGGTCGGTCCCTTCACATCCACCCCTTGGCAGGGTGAGACGGAGCCGTCAGCCAGGGGATGCCCCGCAAGCCGGCCGCTGGGGAGCGCGCCCGTCCGTTTGCCTGCCGCGCCGTGCACCGAGATTGAATAGGGCGCGGGGATCTGCCGGGTGCCGTAAGGCCCCTCGATTGTAGAGACCATCTTCCACCACCAGCCGTAGAGCTCAGCGGCGATCCCGTCGACGAAATCGTCGTCATTGCCGTACTTCGGCGCCATGAGCAGCAGCTTGCGCAGCGCCTCCCGGTTCTCGAAGTTTGTCGCCAGGGCCTCCAGGAGCTCCCTGCGGTCGATGGCGCCTTCATCGAAGACGCATCTCCGGATCGCCGCCAGTGAATCGACGGCGTCGATCATGCCGACGGGGGCCTGGATGATGATGGTGTACCGTGCGCCGTCGGCCAGGCAGTTTTTCCCCTTTCGGATGCAGTCATCCGTGAAGGCAGAGGAGATGAGGGCCGGTATCCGCTGCGAGCGGTACACCCTCTGTTCGCCGATGATCGCCCCTCCCTCCCGGGAGAAGTGTTCCACCTGCGCCTTGAAAGCGCTCATCAGATCGTCGAAAGCGCCCATCCGGCTGAAGTCGCCGGTCTGCGGCCCGAGCTGTTTTTGGGTCCGCGGGTCGAAGCCGTTGTGGAGCGCGAGCTCCAGGCATTTTGCGATGCTGATGAACAGGACGTCAAACGGCGAGGTCCGCCCGGGGACGATGCCGTGCACGCAGCCGCTGATGCAGTGGGTTCTCGCCTCCTCCATCGTCGCCCCGGTCGACAGCAGCCAGGGGATATTGCTCTTGTCGTTGAAGAAGGCGGGGAACCCCATGCCTTCCCGCACCAGTTCCAGCCCTTTGAGGGCGAGTTCCTTCGGCATGTTGTCGTGATAACGGATGGAGATGGTCGGGTGGGGCGTTCGGGTTCGCTCCGCCGCCTTCAAGAAGAGGTAGGAGAGCTCGTTGGTGGCGTCCCGGCCCTCCGCAGTCTGTCCGCCCAGGGTCACGTTGTGGTATTGGGCCTCGCCGGAGACGATTTCCTTGTACTTGATGCTGCTGAAAAGCCGCAGGCTGCTCAACTTGATCCGGTAGCACTCCAGCAGTTCCAGGGCATATTCCGGGGTGATCCTGCCCTCCGTAAGATCCTGCCGGTAGGAGGGGTACAAAAACTGGTCCATCCGTCCGGGGGATTCCTGCGCCCGCGATTCCAGATGGATCAGGACATGGAGGAACAGGGAGGTCTGGATCGCCTCCTGGAAACTGCGGGCCGGGTGGGCAGGAACCCGGTCGCATACCGCGGCGATCGTTTCCAGTTCCGACCTCCTGCGGCCCGATGCCTTTTTGGCCAGCGTCCGGGCGAGATCGGCGTACCGCCCGGCGTAGCGGATTCCGGCCTTCAGGGCGATGGTAAGCCCCTTGAGAAAATCGACCTTCCGCAGGGAGTCGTCGTCGACGATTGCGGTTTCGCCGAGTTCCGCTTCCACCTCCGCCAGGACCCCCAGGAAGCCCTTCTGAACGGCCTTTTCATGGTCCACCGAATGGTAGCCCCGGTCGATGTCCAGCGTCGTCCTGGCCCGGTATACCCAGGCGCCGTCCTCGCAGGTCTCTTTGATCTTCGCTTTTCGCTCGTCGTCCAGAAGTGCGAAAAAACTGCTCTGCAGACAACTGTCCTTGAAATAGCCGATGATTTTTGCCACGTCTTTCTGGGTATGATTTTCGGCGAGGACCTCCCCCAGATCCTGCGACAGCATCTCCTGGTCCACGGCGTACTCCGGATACCATTCGAACTGCATCGGCTTTGCCGAAAAAGCGCCCACCAAGAGTTCGTCCGGATCGATGAAGATCGGGATCCCGTTCAGGATTTTCTCGAGTGCCCTGGCCCTGCGAATCGGGGTCGGAAGTCCCTCCGTCTCCCGGTAGCTCTCCAGGAGCAGGAGGGCGCGCGCCAGGCAGAGCTTTGCCTGAGCTCTGTCTTTCAGCGCCTGTTTCCAGAGTCTCTCTCCCCGGGACTTCCGGGCGTATTCCGCAAGCGGCGTTACCTTCGGGGAAGGCATACCGTCCTCCTTACTCCTTTTCAGGGCCGCACGTCTATGATGATTCTGAGGGCGTCGGCGACCTTGTCTTCAAACACCTTGAAGGCCTTTGCCGTTTCGGCAAGGGGAAAACGGTGCGTGATCATCGGCAGGATCTGCAACTTTTTCTCCTCCAGGAGTTTCATCGCCTCTCCGAACATGCCGCTCGCCCCTTTTGAACCGTAGATGATCGGCTCTTTCGCATAGAGAAACGAGGGATCGAACTCTTTGATCTTGTCGGAGATGATGCCGAAGACCACGACCGAACCGTTGGATCTGACCGCGTTGAAGGCGCTCTGGAGCGCCGCCGCCTTACCGGAGGACTCGAATACCGCATCGACACCGTAGGGAAACCGTTGCATGATCGTCTTCACCGGATCTTCCCTTTTGATATTGACGATTTCATCTGCGCCGAAACGTCGGGCCGCCTCGAGCCGGAAATCCCGGGTCCCCACCATCACGACCTTCTCCACGCCGCCCATTTTCAGGAGCTGCAGGATGATCAGCCCGGCATTCCCCGGCCCGAAGACGGCGGCGGTTTTGACCTGCCTTAAGTCGAGTTTCCTGACGGCCCTGAGGGCGCAGGCGATGTTGACGGTGTTTTGCGCCTCGTCGAAGGTGACATTGGCGGGCACCTTTCGCACCGCCCGGTAGTCCACCTTCATGAATTCCGCCATGCAGCCATCGACGTTTCTCCCCAGGGAGAATCGGTTTCGGCAGTAAAGGCCGAGACCCTGGCGGCAGAGATCGCACTCGCCGCACCCCCAGCCGCCGCCCGAAATGACGGGGTCGCCTTCCTTGAAGTCCGCAAGCGAAGGGCCGCCCAGTTTGGCAACGACACCCGAGGATTCATGGCCGAGGGTGACGGGATAGCATGCGGAGACATGGCCGTCCACGACGCCCACGTCGGTTCCGCAGATGCCCACCCGGTGCACCGCGATCAGGACCTCTTTCTCATTTACTTCCGGGATCGGCACATCTTCGATCACAATTTTTCCGCGTTCATGAACCCGTGCTGCTTTCATCAAATCGACCCTCCCTCGGAGAATAAATACAACCTACGATAATCGTTTAGCATACTGTATGCGTATGTCAACAGTTTCATTCGCTGCAGCTCTGGCTCATCCGACCAAGACCTCCTGTAAAGGCTCATGCCCCGCCATTACACTGATCTTCATGGGGCCATAATGGATCTTGCCCGGAGGAGTGATAATAGGTTTTCCCTACCGATCACATACGAATCGATTCATATTTTCAAGATCGCCGATTGCCACTATAAATAACCGCATAGTCGTGGTACTGGTTATCGGACGCATCGAACGGTGTGTCAACGTGAGCGCGTTCTTCTTTGCCGCATTTCTGCCCGACATAGTGCTATGGATCTTTGTCCGAAGTCCTTCTGTTCTATAAATGGATTTTATCAATAATGAATATAAGGCAAATTGAACGAACTTTCATGTCTTTGAAAATCAGAAATTATCGGCTGTATTTTATTGGCCAGGGAATTTCTTTATCCGGAACGTGGATGCAGACCATCGGGCAGGCATGGCTGGTTCTAAAAATTACCGGGTCTGGCACGGCGTTAGGGGTAGTTGCAGCGTTCCAGTTTTTACCGATGCTTGTGCTGGGACCATTTGGCGGGGTTATTGCCGACCGTTTCTCGAAACGTAACATCCTCTATTTCACCCAAGCAGCAGCCGGCGGACTGGCGTTAATGCTGGGTGTTTTACTTGCCACAGATGTACTTAACCTATTTATTATATACATATTTGT
>VFSW01005334.1_pt1 | contig 19031 bp, 16 predicted proteins | sample 5358111 | NCBI WGS metagenome assembly VFSW01 (sample SAMN11554181, study PRJNA540505) | mine drainage metagenome | isolation source: sediment from site ElyBrook_90M | place: USA: Ely Copper Mine, Vershire, VT | collected 2017 | reverse complement strand
CGTGTCGAGCCAGCATCGACGCGTCGCTCGGCCTGCACTCCGGAGTCTGCGCTCGGGCGTTCGATCTTTACGCATACGAGAGCTTTCCTAACACGGCCGCCCGCTTTGCCCCAGTCGCAGATGGAACATTGGACGGCCGCCGGTTCCACGTTTCGTATGCCATCACGGCGAACGCTGCAGCCTCTTTCGCATCCGAGGGCAACCCAAATTCATCTGTAAGTCTCAAGTGAATGGGGAAAGGGCGAAGTTCGTACAGCAGCATTTTGACGAGCGTTGAATTGTGGCCACCTCCGCCCGACAAAATCATTTCGCGGAAGGAATGCCGGACTCCACGGGGCACCAGAAATCGCTGTACGGCATCGGCGATGGATCGCGCCGTAAGGGCTGTGGCCGTCGCAACGATATCCTCGTTGCGCGCGCCCCGACAGTTGCGGATGAACTCGCGGACAAACTCGCGGCCGAATTCTTCACGTCCCGCGGTCTTGGGCGGCCGAGTCTGAAAAAACTTGCGCTTCAGAATCGCCTTCGCAATCGGCTCAATCACCGTCCCTGACGCGGCCACTCTTCCTCCACGATCCATGGCGCGGCCGTAGAGATCCATCATCACCGCGTCAATGATCATGTTCCCCGGCCCTGTATCGAATGCGACTACTTCGTCGGCCTTTGCACCCGCGGGGATGGCCGTCAGATTTGCGATCCCGCCAATGTTCAGCACAATGCGCCCGACTTTCGCATCGCGGAATAGGAGATAGTCAAGGAAGGGAACCAGTGGCGCGCCCTTGCCTCCCGCAGCCATGTCAGCGGGACGGAAATCAGAGACGACGGAAACAGCTGTTCGCGCTGCGATAATCGCTCCTTCGCCCGTTTGCCAAGTGCAAGCGACGCGTCCGCCCAAAAAGTTCTTCGCCTCGCCTTGGTGGTAGAGCGTTTGCCCGTGACATCCAACGAGTTCGGCCTTGACGCGAAACTTGCGCTGCGTGTTCAGCACCGCATCCGCATATAACTCGCCCAACAAAAAATTCAGCCGCGCCAAATCGGCGACGCTGGCGGCTTCCGCATTCATCGCCGCCAAGACCGCAGCGCGAACTTTTCCCGGGTAGGGATATTCCGCATGGCCTAGCAGTTGAATCTCTGAGGCGGACGCACCCCCGCCGATCTTCACCAATGCAACGTTAATGCCGTCGGCCGACGTTCCGCTCATCACCCCGGCCACGACCATCGACTTTCGGCTTGGGGTCATCGTCGGTCGAGGCTCTCTAGGCGCACACATTCGGCAAATTCCCACAAACTGCGCGTGAGTCTTTCGATCGCCGATTTTCGGGGAACCGGATTCATACGCAGCATCTTCGACTGCTTCTTTTTGAACGCGAGAACTCGCCGCGCCGCTTCGGCCAAGCGCCGCGCGAATTTCTTGTCGCGCTCGCTTTCCTGGATGAGCGATTCATAAGCCTGCATCACATACTCCTCGCGATGGCATACCAGGCACAGATCCCCGCCAGCGCGCACGAATTCAACGGCAGCCCTATCCACTGGGGCCGCTGACAGCACGCCGCCCATCTCCAGATCGTCTGACACAATTAGATTTCGATATCCGATCCGTTTTCGCAGCACTCCAGTAACCCATTCGCTCGACAACGAAGCCGGAGTTGGCTTGCGCGTAACCATTGGATACGCCGCGTGCGAGATCATCACCAAATGCAACTGGTTGCGCAGAGCGCGATACGGAGCCAGGTCTTCTGACCACATCTTCTTCAGCGATTTCCTGATTACTGGCAACTCATGATGGCTGTCGAGTTTGCCTTCGCCCAGACCAGGGAAATGCTTGCCGCATCCGAGAACGGAAGATCTCTTGAGTCCAGCTAGAAACTCGCGAGCGTAAGCAACCGTTTGCCGAGGGTCGGACGACACCACTCGCGACCCCATCACCTTGTGCGACACGGGAAGTGCCAGGTCGAGCACCGGGGCGAAGTCGATATTGAATCCGAGCGCGCGGCAGTTCCGGCCGATGATTTCGCCATGCTTGCGAAACAACTTCCGGTCGCGCGTGGCAAAGACTTCGGCTGCCGCAGGTGCGGGACCCAGCACGTCACGAAAGCGGTCCACCGTGCCGCCTTCCAGATCGACGCAAGTGAACAGCGGCGTTGACACGCAGCGCCGGCATTCGCGAAGCAATGTCCACGCCTGCTCAGGCCTTTCAATGTTGCGCGCAAACAGGATCACGCCGGCAGGTTGAACGCGCGTGAGAAGCGTTCGCAGCCGCGAGTTCATCTCCTTTGCGTCGAAACCGATGATCAGACATTGGCCCGCTGCCTGCAAAAAGTTCTCTCCGTTTCAGATTTCTTTCTTTAACTCTGCCAGCAAGTTCAGAGCCTCGAGCGGCGTTAGCCGGTTTAAATCCACTTCCCGCAACTTCTCTAAAACCGGCTGCGAGATAGGCGTAAAGATCGTAAGCTGCGCCGGAGGCGGTGTTGCTCCCGGCGACAAATGTGCGCTGGCTTGCCGCTCGGCGAACTCATGTTCGGCCAAAACTTCCCGCGCTCGAATGACGACCTCATTCGGCAAACCCGCCAACTTCGCGACCTCAATGCCATAGCTGCGATCGGCCGCGCCCGGTTCCACTTTGCGCAGAAAGACAATCCCACCGCCGGTTTCCTTCACGGAAACGTGGTAGTTCTTCACGCTGGGGAGCAGTTCTGCAAGTTCGGTCAATTCAAAATAGTGGGTGGCGAAAAGCGTCTTGGCCCGCACGCGAGATTCCAGATATTCCACGGCAGCCCAGGCTATCGCAAGCCCGTCGTATGTGGACGTCCCGCGCCCGACTTCATCGAGGAGTACGAGAGACCGCGGCGTAGCCGTATGAAGAATAGCGGCGGTCTCGGTCATCTCGACCATAAACGTCGACCGTCCGCGGGCCAGATTGTCGCTGGCTCCAATGCGCGTGAACACGCGGTCCACCAGGCTCAATCGCGCCGAGCGTGCGGGAACGAACGATCCCATCTGCGCCAGGATCACGATCAGCGCGGTCTGGCGAAGATAAGTCGATTTCCCGCCCATATTCGGTCCAGTCAGCAATATGACATTATGCGTACTGGAATTCATGTACAGATTATTCGGCACAAATCGGTCACTACCGCTGCCGATCTCTAGCTGCTCAATCACGGGATGCCGACCCTCGATCACTTCCAATTCGCCGGAGTCAGCTTCCACAAATGTCGGACGGCAATAGTTTCGAAGTGCTGCGATCTGCGCCAAGGACGCCAGCACATCCACTTCCGCTAGGGCCAGTGCGGTCTGCCGGATGCGCTTGGCGTCGGCCGCAATTGCGCTGCGCAATTCGCTGAAGATGCGGCGCTCGATCTCGACAATTTTCTCCTGTGCATCGAGAATCTTTGCTTCGTACTCTTTGAGTTCCGGCGTCGTAAATCGCTCGGCCCCAACCAGCGTCTGCTTGCGGTCGTAATCCTGCGGCACGAGATGCAGGTTTGCTTTCGACACTTCGATGTAATAGCCGAAGATCGAGTTGAACTTGACCTTGAGCGACGAGATATCGGTCCGAGCGCGCTCCCTTTGCTCGATCTGGGCCAGTACCTGCTTGCTGTTGCGCGAGAGTTCGCGCAGTTCGTCGAGATCGGCATTGATGCCAGCTGCGACGATCCCGCCATCCGCGAAGCTCAGCGGAGGCTCGGGAATAATCGTCTTTTCAATCCGCTCGCGTAGTTCGCCCAGTTCGTCGAGCGACGCATACAACCACTGCCAGCGCTCGGGGCCCAGTCGTTTCACCGCTGCCCGCACCGAAGGAAGTTTCCGCAGCGACGACGCCAACGCGAGCACATCCCGAGGATTCGCCGTTTCCAGAGCGACCCGGCTCAAAAGCCGCTCCAGATCCAGAACTCCGTCGAGAGCCCGCCGAAGTTCCTCCCGTGCGATGGTGTTTTTCACGGCAGCTTCTACAGCGTCAAGCCGCGCGTTGATCTCGCGCAAATCCAGCGACGGCCGCAGTAGCCATGAGCGCAACAGGCGTTTGCCCATTGGAGTATTAGCAGCGTCGATGGAGCGAAAGAGCGTAATGCCAGCATCCGCGCCCGCAAATAGCGGCTCGATCAATTCAAGATTGCGGACCGTGACCGCATCGAGCACCATGCAGTCCTGGCGTTCGTACCATCCAATTCGGTCCACATGATCGAGCGAACCCCGCTGCGTGGTGCGCACATAATGCAGAATCGCGCCCGCAGCCGATGCCGCCGCAACCTTGCCCGCCAGTCCGAACCCTTCCAGCGACAGCACGCCGAACTGGGTTTCAAGCAGCGGCAGCGCGTGGTCGGGCGCGAAGATCCAATCGTCGAGCGGCGTTTCGGTGCAGGGAATTTGCAGCGATGTCCGCTTGCGCTCCGGCGCAAAACTCGATTGCGGCTGGCTTGCTTTCTGCGCTCCCGAGAACAGCGGCTCGCTGGATCCGTACAACAATTCCTTGGGGCGAAGCTGCTCCAGTTCCTCTTGCACCCTCCGCAGCGCACTTTCGCCGGTAAATTCTGTGGCGCGGAATTCTCCGGTGGATAAATCCAGAGCCGCGAAGCCGACTCGATCTCCGACCTCCGCCAGCGCCGCCAGGAAATTATTTTCATCGGACCCAAGTGAAGAATCTGCCGCGGTGCCGGGCGTCACCACCCGCGTCACCTCGCGCCGCACCAGCTTTTTCGCCACCCGGGGATCTTCCATCTGCTCACAAATTGCGACCTTGAATCCTCTGCGGATCAGCTTGCCGATGTAGCCCTCGGCCGCGTGATAAGGCACGCCGCACATGGGCACCGCAATCCCTTTTTCTTTATTGCGCGAGGTCAGAGTGATCTGCAATTCCTTGGCGGCCACAATCGCGTCTTCGAAAAATAATTCGTAGAAATCTCCCAGCCGGAAAAATAAAAGGGCGGTGGGATGATCTTTCTTGACGGCGGCGTATTGCCGCATCAGCGGAGTGGACGGCTCGGTCATCGCTCTCGTCGGATCAGGCAGGCTTCGGCGGATTATAACAAAGCGTCCGCGTCTCATACCGCTGCTTTTCGCATAGCGACGCGCCAAATTCGCACGCGAAATCCGGGTTGACTGTCGTTCTGCATCAATGTTCTCCTTCGTCATGGAACTGCGCAAGGACCCCATCACTCGTTCGTGGGTCATTACCGGAGATGATCCGGCGGAAAGCAAACCGGGCACCTCCACGGCTTGCCGTTTCTGTGGCGATGCTGCCCAGTCGATGCAAGTCGTTGGTGAGAGCCCGAGCGCTCCTAACTCGCCATGGGCGGCCCGCGCCGTCGTCCATCCCACTCCGCTCTATCACATTGAAGGCGAAGCCGCCCGCCGTGGCGATGGCATCTACGACCGCATGCATTCCGTCGGAGCGCACGAGGTGCTGGTCGAAAACGCTCATCACGACCGGCATTTGTGGAACGCCAGCGACGAAGAGATTGGACATTTCCTGCGCCTTGCGGCCGAACGCATTCTCGATCTGAAGCGTGATCCGCGCATAAAGTATGTAAGCTTGTTCAAGGATTACGGCAAGAACGCCGGGCAGGAATTCGACCATCCCACTTCGCAGATTACCGCGACACTATTTGTGCCGCGGCGCGTGCTCTACGAACTGCGCGCCGGACGTGAATATTTTGTGGCTAAAGAGCGCTGCGTTTTCTGCGACATCATTCAGCAGGAGGAGCGGCATGCGTTACGGGTTGTCGAGTCCCGCGGCGACTACTTGGCGATTTGCCCCTACGCTCCGCGTGTGCCCTACGAAACCTGGATTCTCCCGCGCAATCACGACGCATCCTTCGAGCGTGCGGGGCTGAATCGTCCTGGCCTGCGCGTGAATTTGGCTGCTATCTTGCGCCGCACTCTGCAGCGCATCCGCAGCGTAACCGAAGATTTTCACCTCGTGTTGCACACCTCGCCCAACAGCCTGCATCCGTCAAAAAATCTAGGTTACTGGAAAACGATTGACGAAGACTACCACTGGCACATCGAGATTCTCCCCGTGGGGGGAGCGAAGGCGCGGTCGTACACCTTTAAAGAGGTCTATTACTCGCCGGTGAGTTCGGAGACAGCGGTCAAGCAACTGCGCGAAGCGAAGATCGATGGGTGAAGTCGCGCGATGGTCTTCAGCTTGAGGCGAGAAGCCTTCTCGAAAAGGTTTTGGGAAGGGCACGGCTTCAGCCGTGCCGTTAGACTCCGCAAATGCGCGGGCTTTAGCCCCTGCGGCTCACTCTCTGCGGTTGAACTACTTCGCAGCCCCCTGCGTCCAACCGGGAGCAACCTGCCGCCGCAAGAATTGCGGCACGGCCTTGCCCTCGAGCGGCTGAGAGAAGTAATAGCCCTGCCCGTACTTGCATCCGAGTTCCTGTAAATGGTCCGCCTGGCGTGCGGTTTCAATTCCTTCGGCGATAACATTCAACTTCATCTTGCGCGCCAGCATGAGAATTGTCTCGATGATATCCATCGCTGTGCGGTCGGAGTGCATGTCGCGCACCAGCGAGCGCTCAATTTTCAACGCATCGACGGGAAACTGCCACAGCCCGCGCAGGGAAGAAGAACCGATACCGAAATCATCCAGGATCACTCCGATCCCCATATGCTTGAGGTGCGAGAGAAGCGTGATCGTCAGCTTGGGGTCGACCGCTGCGGTGCTCTCGGTAATCTCCAATTGCAAACGAGAGGGCTCCACGCCGGTTTGCTGCAAGGCATCTTGAATGTCGTTGACCAGGCGCGCGTCGGCGAACTGCCGGCCTGAAACATTCATGGTGATGCTGAGCGGTGGTTGTGCCGGGAACCGCGCGGCTTCCCATTCGCGCAACTGGCGGCAGGCTTGCAAGACCAGCCAGTGTCCGATGGACACCAGTATGCCGCTGTCTTCTGCCGCCTCAATGAAATGATAGGGCGAGATGAGACCTTGCGTCGGATGCTGCCAGCGCAGCAAAGCCTCAAACCCGGACGTCCCTCGCGTGTCCAGTTGAATGATGGGCTGGTAGTAGACGCGGAACTGGCTTTGCGCCGTGGCCGTGCGCAGATCCGCTTCCAGTTTCAGTCTTCCTTCGGCGCTCGAGTGCATGACCTCGTCCAGCACTTCACAGCGTGACCCTCCCAGTGCTTTGGCGCGGCGCAGCGCGGAATCGGCATCCTGCAGGATGTCTTCCGGCTGGCGGTGCGAGGTGGTGCTGATGGCAATCCCGATGCCGACCGACAGGCGCACCTCACGCGCGTCCACGAACAGCGGTTCGGCCACAGCGGCCTGAATCCTTTTGGCCACGCGCATGGCGTCGCTGGCGTCGTTGACGCTATCCAGCAGGATCGTGAATTCGTCTCCGCCCAGTCGAGACAACAAGGGTTCTGGAGATGAGGAGCCATTCGCATTCCCCGAGCGAGCCATCGTATCGTCCTGGCGCAGGCAAGCCCCGATCCGGCGCGAAATCTCCTGCAGCAGGTGATCTCCCCCAACGGTCCCCAGCGTTTCGTTGAAAGTTTTGAAGTGGTCCAGGTTTGCCATCAGCAATGCGTAGGGACGAGTCGAATCGCGGCGCACCCGAACGAAAGCATGCCGCAGACGATCGAGAAACAGCCTCCGATTGGGCAATCCCGTCAGCGGATCGTGAAACAGATTGTGTTCCAGCTGTTGTTCGGCGCGCTTGCGCTCGGTAATGTCGCGGTTAACGATGCCCAGCTTCACCACCGCGCCATTCGAATCCCGCCCCGCGCTGGCCCCCGCCGCCCGCACCCCCCACCTGCCATCCTTGTCCCTTTTGCGGTATTACAACCTCTGGCCTATCCCGGTTTCCCGCGCCTCGCGCGCCGCCTCCAGCACGCGGTAGCGATCATCCGGATGAATCTGCTCGAACGCCGAAGTCTCCCCCAGTTCCGCCGCCGAGTAGCCGAGGATCCGCCTATACGCCGGGCTGTTGTAAAGCCGGCGTCCTTTCACGTCCACCAAAGCAATCATGTCGGCGGCATTTTCGGCGACAATCTGGAACAATTCTTCCTTGGACGTGGCCTGGCGATGAATCTGGTAAATCCGCAACTGCTGGTACACGGCCACCAATGCCAATGCACCCACAAAAATCCATATCCACTCCGCCGACATGCCACGCTCTCCTGAGAATTACTATCGGCAGATGCGAAGAAATCTGTAGGGCCTGATTTCGCTTCCGCTTTTTTTCGCGTCCTCTGCGGTCTTTCTCAGCGCCCCCTGCGGTTCTATGCGTTTTCTTCCCCTAAACTCCCGCTGACGACAAATGTATGCCATGGTTCATAATGGAGCTCATGACCGTCCGTCGACTCAAAACCTACGCAGGCGCTACCGGCTACGTCTATCAGTATTACTTCGTAGGCAAACGCGCCGCGTTGCCCGACGATCCCTCCGCCCCCGCCACCGAATTCATCTTCGATGTCACCTCCGACCGCAAGCTCACCTACGCCATCAGCATCTTTCTTCCCGACAACGTCCGAGAATCCTGGGCCGCCGAGCACGCTCGCCCCCTCACCGACGCTGAGCAGTACGCCGCAGTCAAGCTCCGCCTCTTCCGCGCCTTCGATGAACAAGACGACGTAAAAAAAGACGGCCGCCGTCTGATGATCGACAACGCACTTTTGGAAGAAGCGCTCTCTAGTTTGGGCGTGGAATGATGACCGTTGCGGCACGACCGAAAACACGAAGGTAAGCGACCGCACTGATTCGAGACTTGGCGGGCAAGAAGCGGCCTCAACCGAGACTCTGCTGCACCGCACTTACAACTTCCTTCCAAGCGGCTGTGCGCGGATCAATCAAATCGAAATGATTCGCTCCAGAAATCTCCACCAACCGCGCATCTTCCTTTTGCTTGCCTGAACGCCGATGTTTCACCGACACATACTCGCGGCTGAAGCCCACAGGAACAGTGTCATCCACCGAGCCATGAATCAGCCATTGCCGCGCCTGCGGAATCGATAGCCGCATGGGATCGGCTTCGCGATAATGATCGGGAACTTCAGTCGGTGTTCCGCGCAGGAATTCCACAACGGCATCGTTGCTGAGATGAAGTTTGTAGGCCTGCGTCAGATCCACCACGCCAGCAAGTGAAACGGCACGCGTAACACCAGGTTCGTGTCCAGCGAGACAAAGGGCAAGTTGCCCGCCCGCAGAATGCCCCATCACAACAATCCTGCTCGCGTCGAGATTATGCTTGCCCGCATTCTGTGCGATGTAATGATAGGCGGCGCGAATGTCTTCAAAAGTCCCAGGCCAAGCACCACCATCATTGCCGACGCGCCGATACTCCAAGTTCGCAGTCGCGAATCCCGAGTTCGCAAGCGCGGCGCACAGATGTCCCGCATGATCGAGGTTGTACTTTGCGCGCCAGAATCCGCCGTGAATATTGATGACAAGAGGAAAAGCACCTTTGCTTGTCTTCGGCGAGCGCAGATCGAAGAACTGATTGGGGTCAGAACCGTAAGTGATGCGCGCGTCCGCAGCAGGCGGCGTCAGACTGAGGATGTCGTCGGACATGGTTCGATTCTAGCTCCAGTGAGTTGATCACCACAGGGGACACAGAGGAGCACAGCGGGAATTATTCGTAGCGCAGGGCTTCGATGGGATCGAGGTTCGCCGCACGCATCGCAGGCACCATCCCGCTGATGATGCCGACAATGGCAAGAATCGTCGTAGCCACCAGCAAGATCGCCGGAGACACGACCAGCCGAATGTCTCCGGCCTCGGCGTGCTTGGCCATGGCGCTGTAAAGAGTGAGTCGCCCAACCGACAGCGATACGATGTACGACATCACGACACCGCACATCCCGCCGATTGCGGTGATGACCATTGCTTCCGCCAGGAACTGAAACAGTACGTCGCGCCGTCGCGCGCCCAACGCCTTCTCCACGCCGATTTCCCGCGTTCGTTGGGTTACCGAAACCAGCATGATGTTCATCAATCCAATGCCGCCAATGCTCAGCGTGACTGCGCCGATGACGCCGAGAAGCATCTTGAGCATGGCGGTCATGATGCCGAACTGCGAAAGCTGTTTCTGCGCGTCGAAGACGAAGACGGCACGCGCATCTTCGGGCTTGAAGTTGTGCGCCGTGGCGAGCGTTTCTTTGATGGTCTTCGCCATCTTGTCGTGATCGAGTCCAGCGGAGTCGAGCCAGATCCCGTCGAGATAATGATTGTCGCGGACGACATCCATGGAATTGAATGGTATATAAACCACGCGATTGTCGTCGCTGTCTCCTTCCTGCATGCGCGGTTTGAGCACGCCCACCACCTGAAAGGTGACGCCAGCCACGCGGATGGTCTCTCCAATCGCATTCATGCCGGAGAACAGGCGGTCGCGCGCTTCCGATCCCAGGACTGCATAGAGACCGTGCTGGGCATTATCGGCATCGTTGAGAAAGCGGCCTTGCGCCACTTCGAGGTTCCAGATGTCGAGGATCGATGGGTCGATGCCCGTTGAGGGAAAGGTGAAAGAACGGTTGTTGTTCTGCACCGTGGAATCTTTCTGGACCATGCGCGCGACGTTGCGGCAAAGCGGAACATTATTGCGCAGCAGTTCGACATCGTCGTTGGTGAAGCGGACGAGCACGCCAGCCTTATTTCCGCCAGCCTGTAGCGAAGTGCGCCCGGGGAACACGCCGACTGCGGTCGCGCCGAAGCTCTCGAAGATGTTGGTGATGGCCTGGCCGAATCCGTTGCCGTAGGCGAGAAGAAGGACGACGGTGGCGATGCCCCAAGCCATTCCGGCCATGGTCAGCATGGTGCGTCGCAAATCGTGGCGCATGGCGGAGAGGGCCTGGCGCATCAGTTCAAGCGGCGAAGTCACGACCGGCTTTGCAGATTGGCGCGCACGCTCGCGCTTGGCTGTCTGCGTGGCCGCCACCGGGACTGCGAGCGTGGGTTCGGAGAATTGTTCCATGCGTGATTTATTCCTTGCGCAGGGCCTCGACGGGTTCGAGCAACGCAGCGCGCCGCGCGGGATAGAGGCCGGCCGCGACTCCGGCGATGGCCAGTGAAGCGACCGCGAGAACTGCCGTGGAAGGCACCAGCTTCGGCGGATCGAAGTTGCCCATGTCCACTCCGGAGAGAGCGCCCATGATAATGGCTGCGGCAGCGATGCCAATGCCACCACTCAGCAGAGTCAGAAAAGCTCCCTCCACAAAAAACTGAAACATGATGCTGCCATTGGTAGCGCCGACGGCTTTGCGCAAGCCGATTTCGCGAGTGCGGTCGGCGACGGCGACCAGCATGATGTTGATGATCCCGATGGCGCCCAGCGCCAGGGTGACCAGTCCCACACTGCCCAGGAACGTATTCATGGCGTCGAATATTTTCCCCACTTGATCAACGGTCTGGATCGTGTCCCATTCGTCGAAGGAGTCGGGATTGTTGGGATCGAACCCGTCATTGCGGGCGATGACCTTGTGGACCTCCAGTTGCGCGGTCTCATGCAAGGCGCGCGATTTCGGTTGGTAATTAATCATGGAGATCACGTCGGGTGTTTCGCCAACATTCAGGGGAGGGAAGTGTTCATGCATCGTACTGTAAGGCACGTAGCTCTGCAGATTCTGGTTGGTGTTGTCGCCGTGGCCGATGCGAGCCAGAATACCGACGACTTCGAAGCGGATTCCGTTCAGAAGAATAGTTGTTCCCAGTGCGGGGCGTCCGAAAAAGAGCGTCCGCCGGGTTTCGTCACCGAGCACAATGACCCTACGCCGCTGCGCTTCGTCCATGTCGTTTAGCCAGCGTCCTTCCTTCATGGGCAGATAGCGGATGTCGCTAAAGTTAGGAGGGACGCCATTGATGCGTCCGCTGGACTGGTAGAAGTCGCTGACCGCGTGGATATCACTGCGGCCAACGACGGGCGCGGCCGCGGCGACGCTAGGACAGTCGCGGAGAATGTCTTGATAGTCACGGTAGGTGAGGTAATACTGGTGCAATGCGGGGAAACTGCCTTGCAAAGACGGAGCGCGGCCGGACCAGATGAACATGACGTTTTCGCCAATCGAGGCGAATTGTTTCTTGTTGCCAGCTCGAAATCCTTCGCCCACCCCGACCAGCAGGAGCAGCGAACCCACGCCCCATGCGATTCCGAACATGGTCAGAAAAGAACGCAGCTTGTGCGCCCAAAGGGTGCGCAGGGTCTGGCCGAAGATGTCGAAGATGTGGCGCACTTACTTATTGATTATACGAGGGAGGAATTCTTGCACGGAATTTGTGGAGAGGCTTTTCTGGTGCGGGTGGATGGTTATGTTACAGCTGGAAAAGACTTCGGACGCCATTTTACCGGCGTCCGAAGAGATTTTAAGAAAATGTGAGCGCTATGCCGGGCCCCAGACGAAGACTTCGTTGCCCTCGGTTTCGCCTTCTTGGGGGAATCCGATAACAATGGTGAGTCCTTGGATCGCGACACCATTGCCGTAGTTGCCATCCAGTTTGCGGTTCGGCGGAGGCAGTCGCCAGGTCTGCGTCATGTTGGTCCATCCGCCTGTGGGCTCAACGTAGACGTCAACCATGGACCTTCCGCCGACGACAGCGATGTTGTTGCAGATCGAAACGGAGAGACCCATCGGTCCCACCAGAGGCGCGGAATCGGTCAAGGTTGCGGTTTGGGTCATGCTCGTCCATCCTGTGGACGGCTGCACATAGATCCAAGACCCGCCGTAGCCGCCGGCCAGCACGGTGTTGCCGCTGATGGCGATCGAGTAGCCCATCGAGATGGCGTTGCCTTCATTCAGCACGGAAAGTTCTGCGGCCTCGGTCTCGCTTGCCCATCCGCCTGCCGGCTCGACGAATACATAAGACGCGCCGGTGACGAAACCTCCGTTAACGTCGTGGTTCGGAGCTCCGGCTGCGATGACTCCTTTGCCCACTGCGACGGAGAATCCCAAGTTGTCTCCGGACACGCCGTCTGAGGATGTCAACTTAGCCGTTTCTGTGGTGCTGACCCAACCTCCGGCGGGTTTCACGTAGACGTAGACGGCACCGGCACCGGAATCCGGCGGCGGGAAGTGCGACCCAACAGAGTTGCTCTCGTTGGCGCCGACGGCGATGACGTTGCCGTTGATGGATACGGATGAGCCTAGGTTCGACGCTGAAGTGCCGTCCGAGGCGGTCAGCACTGCCGTTTCAGTAGCGTCGACCCAGCCCGTGGCGGGCTTCACGAATACGAGACCTTCGCCGGTGCTGCTGCCCTGATTGTTTCCAAATCCCGCGCCCGCGACGATGGTGTTTCCGCTGATGGAAACATCGGCCAGGCTCGTGCCATCGGACGCAGTCAGCCGCGCGAGCTGCGTTGCGCTGGTCCACCCGCTGGCTGGTTTGACATACACGTAGGCTGCCGTCTGGCTGCCTGCAACGATCGTGCCGCCGCTGATGCTGACGCTCAAGCCGTAGGCATAGGCATTGTCGCTACTGGTCAGGATTGCGTTGTTGATGAACGGATCGACGACCAGGGGATAGCGGGCGTCCTTGTCGGCAACGTGAATGCTGAGTTGGTTGTCGTGCAGTTCCAGCCAGGAGTGCAGCTCTTTACCATCGGCGTCATAGGCAGTAAGGCCAGTGTACTGAATGCGTTCTCCGCCGCGAGTGAGGATGAGAGCGTTGTCTGCGATGGTTGCCGACATGTCACCGGAGAGCGTGAGGGTGAGGGTCAAGGGCTGACTGGCTTGAGTCGGCGCTGCTGGCCGATCGCGAATCGTGAAACCCTGTTCCAGGCCGAATGGGCCGTTCGCATACCACTCCGTGATGGGGCCGCGCTGGTATTCGACGCGATTGCGTTGGGCTTCCGGCGATGCTGCGATCACCGGTTTCAGACCGGTGGCGTAGCCGTAGCTGTTGAGCTGCAATTGCCAGTGAGCGCCCGGCGTGAACGTTTCGACGCCACTTCGAGTGAAGGAGAAATGAAGATTGCCAGCCTGATTTGCGGTTTGCAGGACGCCGGAGATGGTTTGGACTAAGTACTGAGAGCTGTCACTGCCGATTCTTGCGGATAGTGCGGATTGAGCGGCGGCGGGCAGGGCTTCCGCGCGCGGGGCTCTGGGCTGGCTAGAGGCGAGAGCATGCAAGCTGAGCGTTAAGAGAGAGCAGGCGATCCACAACTTCTTCATAGATTCTCCTCGTGAAATTTGACGCTGGGGCCCGATTGGTGCAGCCGACGAAGTAGGAGCAACGACGGAGGAAGAGAACATCAACTTACTACTTACCTAAAGTCCGCGCGGCCAGATCGCGGCAAAAGTGCTCCATCTTGTTCCCGGAGACTCGTGAAGTCAAGGGCAAAATTTGCGAAACAACGCCCAAGAACCAAGCTCCGCACCGGATTGCGAGGATCTGATACGCGTTCCACGGGAGCGCGGACGAAATATTTTCTGAAAAAAGTTCCGCTTCGCCCTGCGAGTTGTTTATCCTCAAGGCGAATGACGACTCTTGCCTTGAGCGAATTGCTGGGCGCCCAGGTCTACGACCCTTCGGGGGCGGCCAGCGGACGTGTGCGCGAAGTGACGCTGGCGCCGCAAGAGGATCGGTCGCGCATTGCTTCGTTGATTGTCAGAACCAAGACAGGCAATCGCATTCTGCCCTTTGCCGCAGTGGTAGACATCAACGGCGGAGTGAAAACCACGAGTTCAGCCACGGAGTGGGTGGCCGTGAATGGCACTGAGGGATTGTTCCTTCTGGAGCGCGATCTGCTGGACCAGCAGGTCATCGACATCAACGGCCGCAAAGTGGTGCGGGTCAACGATGTCGATTTGAATTGGGACATCGCGAAGCCCGGTACGCCACGGGCACTGCGCATTTCGTCGGTCGATGTTGGCGCTCGGGGAGCGGTGCGACGACTGCTGCGTGGAATAGCTCCGCGCACCGCGCTGCACGCGCTGCTGGGGAGAATTCCACCGCGGCCGATTCCCTGGAGTTTTGTCGACGTAATCGAGACGGATCCGGCGCGTCGCGTGAAGCTGAAGATTTCGAACGAAGGCCTGGCCAAGATGCACCCGGCCGACATCGCCGACATTGTGGAGGATCTTGCTCCCGATGAACGCGAGGCCGTGTTTGAAATGCTGCCAGAAGAAACTGCGGCGGAAGCGCTGGAGGAAGTCGAGCCCCGGGTGCAGAAGGCGATTGTCGAGTCGCTCGATTCGGAGCGCGCGGCCGACATCGTGGAGGAAATGGATCCGGATGCGGCCGCCGACCTGCTCGCCGACCTGACAGAAGAGCGTACCGAGCAGATTCTGGTGCAGATGGAACCGGAAGCGCAGCAGGATGTCATCGAACTGCTGGAGCACCACGAAGAAACCGCTGCCGGCCGCATGACTACTGATTTTCTGGCGTTGCCGGTCACGGCCACGGTGCAGAACACGATCGATTCCATGCGGGAATTCGAAGGCGGCGTAGAGGCGGTGAGCACGATCTATCTGGTAGATTCGCATGGAACCTTGGTCGGAGCGGTTCCGCTGGCGCGCCTCGTCCTGGCAGGGCCGGAAGTTCCGATGCTATCGCTGACGCAGGAACCGCTGATCCTGGCGCATGAGGGCGTCGACGAGATAGAAGTCGCGGAGCTGTTCGACAAGTACAACCTGCTCACGTTGCCGGTGGTGAACGAGCACAACAAGCTGACTGGCGTCATCACCTCAGATGACGTGATCAGCATGCTGCGGGCGAAGTTGTAGCGGCGTCCCGTCTGTCACGAAATCCGGACAATGTATAAGTTCCATTGACCCGCTGCGGTCCCGGGTGTAATCTGCGCCGCTATGGCGGATTCTGGCAATGGTTCTAACAGCTGGCCTGGCTTTCTCTCCGAGCTGAGCAAGGGCTTCCTGATCCTTAGAGATATATTTGGCTACGCACTCCCCGGCGCGGTGTTCCTAGGGGTGGGGCTGCTCTGCCGACGTTTTTCCCTGAGTGATCTGCAGCCTGCCTTCGGTGGAGACGAGCTGCCGCCCGTGTGGCTCAGCGCCGTGCTGGGAATAGGGGCATGTTACGTGGTTGGTCATCTCATGGCGGCAATTGCGTATTTCCCGTCTAACTTCAGGCGATACCCGAAGGAGGAAAAAGCGGAAACATGCACGGACAAGAAAAAGGAGATGTGGGAAAAGAGAGACGTTGAACGGAATAAGAAACTCATCCTGGTGCGTGCCCAGCAGCCTGAGCTCCTGATTGAGTTGGATCGCCAGAGCACCATGGCGATGATGCGCGGAGCGAGCGGCGTGGCTCTTTTGCTTGGCTCGATTCTGTTTTGGGCGATCCCGAAAACCCTGCCTGTGGGTCTGATGTTGTCAGTCGCAGGAATTCTGCTTTTGCTGGTCTTCTATTGGAGCGCGAACCCGCACATTGGCCGTCTGGCCGGAGCCACCGAAGAGGCCGCAGAGGAGGCCGCCCAGGCCGCCCCTTCGCCCCCGTCAGTCCCGGCCATTACGCAGCTCCTGCAGGACGGGCTTAACGCGCTCACCGCAGCGCGCAAGAAGCTCTAACCTCGGCATTACGAAACTGAATGTCTGGATTCTCGATGGGCGCCCGCGCAGGGAGCCAAGTGCGCGGCCGCGCAAAGTCAGAATAGTCCAGCTGCTCCAAGCCCTGCTTGACGCGTTGCGGCGGAACAGCTGATCACCCCGTACTCCCATGCAACTTTTTTATCCCCAAGCCACTTTTCGTTTGTTCCATTCCGTCCGCCCATTTATCCTATCCCGTCACTGCAGCCGCTTTTGTTTCATCCTTTATGTCTGTAAAAAGTGCGCATGAGGTTCCTGAGACGCTGGAAGGTCCGGATACTGCTGTTCTTAGCCGTCGTCGGCCCGGGCTTTATTACCGCAAACGTCGACAATGATGCCGGCGGCATCCTCACCTACTCCCAGGCCGGGGCTCAATTTGGACATCTTCTCCTCTGGACGATGATTCCGATCACCGTGTCGCTGATCGTGATCCAGGAGATGTGCGCCCGGATGGGCGCAGTCACCGGCAAAGGACTGAGCGATCTCATCCGCGAAGAGTTCGGCCTGCGCATCACCTTCCTCATGATGATCGGCATCCTGATCGTCAACTTCGGTAATGTGGTCACCGAATTCATCGGCATCGCCAGTAGTCTTGAACTGTTCGGATTGCCCCGCATTTACACCGTGCCTGTATGCGCCGTGATTGTGTGGGTCATCGTGTTCTACGGGCAATACAAGAGCGTCGAGAAAATATTCTTGGCAGCGTCATTTTTTTACGTGACCTATATTCTGGCGGCATTTCCCGCTCACCCTGCGTGGAGGCAGGCGACTATCGCCACTTTCACGCTGCCCAACGTGCACGTCTTTGGCAATCAAGCTTATGTATTCATGGTGATCGGCGTGGTAGGCACGACGATCGCTCCGTGGATGCAGTTCTACCTGCAATCATCGATCGTGGAAAAAGGAGTCAGTAAGCGCGACTATAAGGCCTCGCGCCTCGATGTCGTCGTCGGTTGCATCTTCACCGATGTCGTGGCGTGGTTCATCATCATCGCGTGTGCTGCCACTCTTTATGTTCATGGCTTCCGCGACATTAAAGTGGCAGCCGATGCGGCCCAGGCCCTGAAGCCGCTGGCCGGCGACTTCGCCTACATCCTGTTTGCGGTAGGACTGTTCAACGCATCGCTATTTGCCGCGTCCATCTTGCCGCTTTCCACCGCGTACACGGTCTGTGAAGGCTTGGGATTTGAATCGGGCGTAGGCTTAAAATTCAGAGAAGCCCCATTCTTCTACTGGCTCTACACCCTGCTCATCGTCGCGGGCGCGGCTCTGGTGCTGGTAATTCCGCAGGACAAGGCTATTCACATTGCCGTTGAATCTCAGGTGCTGAATGGAGTCGTGCTTCCATTCATCTTGGTCTTTATGCTGCTGCTGATCAACAAGAAGGAACTGATGGGCGAGTATGTGAACACGCGGCTGTTCAACGTAATTGCATGGGCTACAACAGTGATTCTGATTATCCTGACGGTGGCGTATTTCTTCGCGCCGTAATGGTTCAACCCGCCGAGCCTAGAGCAGCTTTCAGGCAGCCAGATCCTTTACGAGGGTTTGGTCGGCTTCGAGGAAGTCGTACTTGGGCAGGTCCTCGGGCGGAGCCCACTTCACATCTTTGAAAATACGATTTTCGATCTCGCCTTGAAACTCGCGCACCACGAAGAAACGCAGCTCGACCTTGGCCCCATTGGGATATTCGTGTTGGATGCGCGCGACCTCATCACCTACGCTGGCGTTAATTCCGAGTTCCTCTTCGAGTTCCCGCCGCAAGGCATCGCGCGGCTGCTCGCCTTCTTCGATCTTGCCACCGGGGAACTCCCACTTCAGAGGCATAGTCTGGTGGCGCGTCCGCTGACACACCAGCAGCTTGCCTTGCTGATGAATCAAGGCTGCGACCACACGCTTCATCGCTCCACAGTTTCCAGTTTCTTCCCCACAATTTGGGCGCAGTATTGTACGAGTTGCTGGTGCTCAAACGTGAACGCAGCGGGGAAGTGGCTGTCGATGTCGAGTTCGCCAACCACCCGGCCATGAGCGAACACTGGCACCACAATCTCCGATTTCGTCTCCAAGGAACAAGCCAGGTAGCGGGGATCTTTGCTGACGTCATCGACAACGACAGTGTGTCCGCTCGAGGCGGCAGCGCCGCAAATACCCTGATTCAACGGAATGCGCGTATGCGGCGTCATGGCGCCTTCAAACGCGCCCAGAACCAGCATGGGCGGATTCGCGCCCGGTTCCATCATGTAGAAACCCACCCAGTTGTATTTCAGCATGCGCTCATGCAGCAGTTTGACCATTTGCTGCATAAGTTCCTGAGGGTTGTTAGCGGCTTGAGCCAGTTCTTTGATCTGTCCGCGAACTTCTTCGAGTTTGTCGGCGCCGACCATGAGTGCATCTTAACTCACCGTGCAAGCTTCGCAGCGGTTGAAGTGGAAACGTCAGTAATCCGCCAGATTCCTTTCGTGCGGGGAAACGTCTCTGGATGGATGGCGTGCGCCAAGGCCTGGAGCCCGTGCCGCCGCGTGGGCGCGGGCGTGTTCAGGCATTCATCGCGA
>VFSW01005333.1_pt1 | contig 19031 bp, 22 predicted proteins | sample 5358111 | NCBI WGS metagenome assembly VFSW01 (sample SAMN11554181, study PRJNA540505) | mine drainage metagenome | isolation source: sediment from site ElyBrook_90M | place: USA: Ely Copper Mine, Vershire, VT | collected 2017 | reverse complement strand
GCGCACCGAAATGGGCGTCATCGACCTTGTTCCGCACGACTACCCACGCCGCGTTGAGTTCAACCGTCTGCACGTCTGGTCCACCCGCCTGGAGAGCTCGGTCTTTATCCTCGGCCTTTTCCTGTTTTTCCTTGAGGTCCGCGCGCAAACCGCCAACCAGAGAAGAACCTATTAATTGCGAGCGTCGCCAGCCTGCGCCCTCCAAGCTTTGGCTGCTCGATATTTAGCGAAGCTGCGGCATACGGGAGGATGCAGTCTCCCGATCGCCCCTCTTGGCGAAGCTGACATGAGAGCAGCCCTTTTCCCGGCTGCGCCCCGTAACCCCTTCCGTCGTTTATCATGGATGAGAACGCGTTCACCTCTGGGCTCGCTGCCGTGCAGGCGCTTGCCCCCGCGGATCGCGAAACGGAATCGATAGTTATCAATATGAAGACTGGAATCATCGGTCTGCCCCAGGTGGGCAAGACCTCGCTGTTCAAGATCCTCACCCACGCGGATATCTCGCACCGTAGCTCCAACCCGCGTGAGGCGCACATCGGCGTGGCCACGGTGCCCGACGATCGTCTGGATCGCCTCGCCAAGCTCTGCAACCCGCGCAAACTCGTTCACGCCCAGGTGGAGTATGCCGACGTGGGCGCAATCGGGCAGGAGGCTCTGAAGGAGACCGCTTATCTGGCCAACCTGCGCGGCGTTGACGCCCTCGTTCACGTGCTGCGCGTTTTTGAAGATGACTCCATCGCCCACGTCGGCGGCTCGCTTGATCCCGTCCGCGACATCGCCAACGTCGAGTTCGATCTTATGGTCAGCGATCTCGGACAGGTGGAAGCGCGCCTGGAGCGCATGAAGAAGGATCTGCTCAAGAAGAAAACTCCCGAACTGGAAAAGGAAAACGAACTTCTGCAGCGCGCCAAGGCCTTCCTTGAGAGCGAGCGCCCGCTGCGCGAGATGGAGATGACGAAGGAGGAGAAAAAGGTCGTTCGCGGCTTCATGTTCCTCTCTGAGAAGCCGATCCTCTACGTTCTCAACATCAGCGAGAGCACCACCCTGGGAGCCGATCTGGATGCCGCGGTGGAAAAATACGGCCTCACGGCTTATGCTGCCAAGCCTAACACCGGCGTCAGCGCCATCTGCGGCAAGGTCGAAGCCGAACTGGCCGACATGAGCGACGAGGAAGCCGCCGAATTCCTGGGCAGTTACGGATTGACCGAGAGCGGTCTCACCCGCCTCATCCGCAAGAGCTACGAGCTGCTCGGGCTCATGTCATTCTTCACCGTCGGCGAGGACGAGTGCCGCGCCTGGACCATCGAGAAGAACACCCGCGCGCAGGACGCTGCCGGAGCCATTCACACCGATCTGCAGAAGCACTTCATTCGCGCCGAAACGATTGGCTGGGACGCGTTGCTCGAACTCGGTTCCGAGGCCGCCGCGCGTGCTGCCGGTAAGTTGCGACTCGAGGGCAAGGACTACATCGTGCAGGACGGCGACATTCTCCACATCAGGCACAGCGGCTAGCGATGCATCCCATCGCACTCAGCATCCTGCTCGGACTCACTGCCGGCGTTGCCAATGTCGCCGGCGGCGCATTGCTGGCTCACCGCGAGTGGGAGCAGCGCTATCTCAAGTACTTCATGGCCCTCGGCGCGGGATTCATGCTCGCCACCTCCATCACCGAGATGGTGCCCGCCAGCGTCAACATGGAGGGCGGCGAACACGCCGGCTTCCTGGTGCTGCTCGGCTACCTCATCATTCACTTTTGCGAACACGTTGTCTCTGGTCACTTCCACTTCGGCGCCGAAACGCATCACGATGAGTTTGTGAATCATCACAAGAGCACGACGGTGCTGCTGGGCCTGATCATTCACGCGTTCTTCGATGGCATTGCCATCGCCTCTGGCTTCCTGGTCTCGAATTGGCTGGGCTGGATCGTCTTTCTCGCCATCGTTCTGCATAAAATTCCGGAGGGCTTCACCGTCTCATCGGTCATGCTGGCCAGCGGACGAAGCTCCGTGCGCGCCTTTGCTGCCTCCATCGTCCTTGGCGCCGGAACTCTGCTGGGAGCGCTTACAATGGTGCTGATCCACCACGGCGTCGCCATCGGCCTGCCCCTCTCTGCCGGAGTCACGATCTACGTGGCCGCCTCCGACATTGTGCCGGAAGTCAACCGCGAGCCGGGCATCCGCATGCCGCTGCTGCTCTTTGTCGGCGTCGCCATGCTCTTCGTGCTTGACCAACTGTTTCACGTACACGTCTAAGCTAAGGGTTTACTTCTTAGCGGTGGGCGGCGATCTTTACAGTGGTTATTTTTCTCTGCAAGGAGCGAATCGATGCGCATTCTCGTGGTCGGCGCAGGAGCAACCGGCGGTTACTTCGGTGGAAGATTGCTGGAGGCAAAGCAGGATGTCACTTTCCTTGTCCGGCCCAAGCGGGCCGCGGAATTAGCAAGCGCGGGCCTGCGCATTCAGAGCCCTTTCGGCGATGTGTCAATCCCCCAACCCGCAACTGTCCTAGCCGAAAATCTCGACGCAACCTTCGACCTCATTCTACTCAGTTGCAAGGCCTACGACCTTGAAAACGCGATAGAGTCGTTTGCGCCCGCCGTCGGGCCAGAGACGCTGATCCTGCCCGTGCTCAATGGGATGCGGCATCTGGAACTTCTCGACCGGCGCTTTGGCTCATCCCACGTTCTCGGCGGACTCTGCGTGATCTCGGCCGCATTGGAACCCGGCGGCCGCATTCTGCACCTGAATGACCTGCACCTCATTGCCTTTGGCGAGCGCGATGGATCGCACAGCCCGCGCGTCGAGGCGATTGCGTCGGCGTTTTCAGGCGCGCGCTTCCTCTCCCGCCTCAGCACGGTCATTCTTCAGGAGATGTGGGAGAAGTGGGTCTTCATCGCCACCTGCGCTGGCATCACCTGCCTGCTGCGCTCCAATATTGGCGACATCGTTGCTGCCGGTGCGGCCTCTTTTGCCAGCGAACTCCTGGACGAATGCGATGCCATCGCCTCCAGCCAGGGCTTTCCCAGCCGGCCACCTTCGCTCGAGAAAAACCGGGCGATCCTTACCCAGGACGGCTCTAAGCTGGCGGCTTCCATGTTCCGTGACATCGAGCGTGGCGCCCCGATCGAAGCCGATCACATGATTGGCGATCTGCTGCGCCGCGGTGAGCAGCGCCAGATCGCCAGCCCTTTACTGCGTCTGGCCCACGCCCACCTCAAGACCTATGAGACTCGCCGCGCGCGCGAAGCGGCGCAGAGTTGAATGCTTCTGTGAAGAGCTGTGCAAAGGGAAGGGTGCATTCATCGTCGCAAGTCCGGAATGGATGCACCATTGCTGATGGGAGGAGACCATGTCGCCACGGACAGCGTTTCTTAGCAGGCTAATCGGGCTTTACCTCATCCGCATCTCGCTATCCATGGTCACCCACAAGCAAGCGACTGCAGAGTCGATGACCGCGCTCATCCACAACCCCCCGGCGCTCTATGTAATCGGTGTCATCGCGGCAGCGGCTGGGCTGGCGATGGTTCTCGGCCACAATGTCTGGTCAGGTGGGGTGCTTCCGGTCGTCGTAACCTTGACCGGGTGGTTGATGCTGACGAAAAGCGTGCTCTTGTTATTTCTATCGCCAGAGGCGGCATCTGAGTTCTTCCTTGTGGGGCTGCATTTCGAACAGCTTTTCTATTGGTACGGAGCGTTTGTGCTGCTCCTCGGTGTCTACATGACGTACGCGGGGTTCAGGTCAGCCGAACGCTAAAAACGCGAGTTGCCAGAGATGATTGCAAGGTGTGCCCGCGTCAGGCAGGGCGCTCGCGAGATGTGCGGCTATGGAAACGTGGACGCAAATAGAAACCGCCCATCTCAGGGCGGTGTTCAAAACTTTATTGGTAGCGCTACCGGGAACGTCCCGGCATTGATGCGGAGGTACGAAGTGAGCAGCCGGGTCAATCTGGTGAAGAACGATGATGCGGAGTGTGCGGAGCCTGTGGTGCGGGTAAGTGCGGCCTAACCTGAGGGGCGACATGATGAACAGCTTCGAGGAACGAATCAAGCGTAGCTTGCATAATCAGCCGTTCATGTCAGAGCCTCGGCGTGCAATGCGTTCAGGCAACCATTCCCGTAGCGTAGGCGTAATGAAGAAACGCGGCAGCAGCAAAGTATCGTCAGGGCTGATGATGCCGTCCGTAACGGCGACGGAGGCGAGGGGCGTGTGAGGGTAAATCCTAAGCCCAACTGTGACCTTCAGTGCATCGAGTCGCAACCCATCGGCAAAATCCAAGCTTTTCTCGACAGTATCCCGCGTCTCGCAAGGTCCTCCGAGCAATAAGAAACCGTCACGCTTAATACCAACACGAGCGAAGCCATCGGAAATACCCTTAACTTCTGTACACGTGAACCGTTTGTTGATCGTCGGCAGAATAGCGTCCGACCCGCTTTCGAAGCCGAGGCTCACCAGCGTGCACCCCGCTTTCGCCATTAATTCCACCAGTTCACCGTCCACCCACTTCGGGTACACGATGGCCCACCAATCGAGGCCGAGGTCGGCCTTGATGAGTTTGCGACATAACTCTTTGGCATAGGACGGCGGCAGGTTGAAAGTGTTATCGACAAAGTGGAAATATCGAAAGCCGTTCTGGCGCAGCGCAGCCAGCCAGTTCACTACGGATTCAGGCGAACGTCGCCGGACTGGCCTGCCTTCGATGGTGCTGGTTGAGCAATAAATGCAATCCATCGCGCAGCCGCGCCGGGTCTGCACTGGAATCCGCATTTCGGCACTGCCGTGAAAATCCAGCCAGAGTCGCGTCTCAGGCACAGGAAACCCGTCGAGGTCGGGCGCAAATCTCGTGGGCGTCTGCGAGCCATCTGCAAGATACGTTGAAGGCGGCGGTGGCAACTGACAACCATGTTCAAGCCATGAGAGCACCGCAGGAAAGGCTATTTCCCCCTCTCCACGGATGCCAATATCGGCTCCCAAGTACGTCAAGGCGCTTTCCGGGAAAATGCTATAACCCGCACCGCCTAAAACAATGGGAGAACGAGAGGCAGCGCGGCAGACGGTCACTACCTCCTTCATGCTCGCAAGCAAAAAGCGCGGGCATTGCATATTTTGGTCATCGATGTTTCTGACCGCGATACCGATTACGTCAGGAGAAAAGTGTTCTATCTCTCGCCGAATCGTTTCACAATCGGCATGTGAGCCGAGCGCGAACAAGTGCACGTCGTGACCCGCCCTCTCTGCGGAGGCACCCACGCACGCCAATCCCAATGGGAGAGGAATCACACCGCCGACATCGTTCGTTGCCGAGATGAGCAGTACTCGCATCCAGACCTGCCTTTTCAGTTTCTTCACATTTGTAAGTTACTCCTGTGGGCCAGTCATGAACGATTCGAAGGCGTTCCCATTCCACTGAACGCTTCACTTACTTGAACCGAAACAACAAGCAACAGGTCGAAATTGCTGCAAGACAGACGACGAATAGTTGTACGCGCTTGACCATCATTGAAACGCTGCTGCTCAAGGCTGTTATTCCGCTAAGAATCGTTGCGGTCACAACGAGCGGAAAACCAAAAAATACCCCCAATGCAATGAACGCAGAGGAAGTCTCTTCCCATCCCTCAATGCTTTGATACAGCAACAGATTCATAAGGAGTGCTGCCCCGCCGATGAGGCTCGGCAGGCAGAGAAGAACTGTTACGACTAAGCTGGCAATGTCCTTGGCGTGCGTCGGCAGCCAGATTTTGTCGAGGCGTGAGGTGGATTCGCAACGCGGCACGACAACCTCCACTCCGCTCGTCGTGAGTCACGGACGAGACGGCTACTGAAGTTGGCTGAATCATGCTCCTAAATCGGCATCAGCGCTGTGATATTGAGCACGTTAATGGGGGAATGTTTCCGGGCGAGGTACAGAGCCGATAGAACTCACATCTTCATGCTAGATTTCCTGCCAGACTGCTCTCACAACGGAGAGATCCTGAGGAGGAAGAGAGACATGACCTCCATGCGTTGCTTAACCCAGCACCCTCATCGTGAACTCCACCAGCGGGCGTCATTGTTCGGCACGCAGCGGCGAACTCCCGTGTCTGCGTAGCAGTCAGGCTCTTCCAGATTCAGTTCACCGTGGGAGCGACTGCTGTGGCTGCACCAGTGGTCTGAGCAATCAGCACCCGGATTATCTCTCCGGCGACCTCGCTCTCGGGCATCATTCGCCGAGCACAACCATCGCACAGCCAGACATAAGCTGTCTTCCGTTGATGCACTTCAGTCGCGCTACTAATCTCAATCTCAGCGCAAAAGAGCTTTCCTTTGTCTGGATGGCGCGAAACGGAACAGAAGGGGTTAGCGCATCTGTCGGACATGACGTGGAGCCTCTTTTCTAAACCTAGAAGAAACGGATGTTCCAGCGTTTAGGTGCCTAGCAAACCACAGCAAGGTGAGTCTCAGTGTCCAGCGACGTAATGTGAAGTAGATTGTACAGCGAAAAATGTCGTTCGGGGATTGCTTGCGGACAGGCATCTGATAGACGCGCCTTCCGCACAAAGGTTAGCAAGCGCCCGTACTCGCCACTCGAACGACACCGCCCATTCCGCCAGTCACAAGAGCTACTCGATTCTTCAGGTCTTTCATGCAGCAATTGTATGCGCGAGGGCGGATTGTGACGTTATCATTTAGAGCTTCAACCCCATCCCCTCCCGCATGAGCGTCGGACTGCAAACCTGCTCCTCTGAGCATCCAAGCATGTGGTTGTTTTTGCGGGAGGTGCTTATGTCGGAGAGAGGCTTCACAATTCCAGAAATCATTCTTATAGCAGGCACCCGCGTTGCGCTTGGCGCAGGATTGGGCTTGCTGATTGCGGGAAAACTTAGGAGCGATGTCCGGAAGGGCGCAGGGTGGGCGCTGTTGACGGTCGGTGCTTTATCCACCATTCCGTTAGCGGTAGCGGTGGTCAGCAAGCCTCATCTTGCCGAAAAACGAGCGGCCTAGTCGGCTCGTTGCTGCGGTTTGCCGCCGCTAAACCATTCGTTGCGGTCGTCTTGCAGGAACGGCTGTCCCGTCTTCTTGTTGAGACGCGGGAGTGACAAGGAGACGGTGCTCCATTTTCCATCGCGCTTCAACCGTTCACGGTGATTTTCACAATGCCCTCAGCACTTGATACTGTCGAGGCACTAGAGAGCAGCGATTAGAAATGACAAAAAACGCTACAAAGTAGTGCCGCGAATAGTTACACGGCTGAGGATTATTGGTATGCGCTTGAAAACAAAGCAGAAACAGAAAATATGGTAGCGCAAACCATTTTGAATTGGAACCATCTCTGGAAAGCTTCAGAGAGTGGAGTGCTTGAGCCGAATCAAAGGAACAGCGCATGTTTGAACCGGGGAGAGAGCACAGTATGCAGTATCTAAGCTGTTTTTGTAGTCTCAGAGATTATGGAATCCGACACGAGAGCCCGCCAAAGAGGAACACGGACTTGCCTTACACTCCCAACTACGTATCGAACCAGCGAATTCCTAACTACTTCGTGGCGTGTTTACTTCATATCGTTGCTGAACTGGCATGAAACGAAGTTACCCTTTCTATAAAATGCGCAGAAGTCTGTCCTCCCGACATGTCCCATCGTGTGGTAAACGGTGTACGCATGAATATAGAGAATCATTTTTCCACCCTGAATCGCGTCAAAGTATGTAGGAAAGATTTGCTGTGGCCCGCAGTCAAGCGTTACTGTTGCATCGGGCGTTACGTAATCACGACTGCCAGGTTCGTTGCCATGCGATGTGAACTCCGGCTTCTCCCTGCCTGCGTTGTACAGTCCTATCCCACATAAGCTCTTGACATCTCTTGCGGGAGTCTTACCAACATTCTTCAAGAGGACCGACGCATGGAGCATTCCCCCCGGCGTCGGAGACTCGGCTTGCAGATTGCCGATGCCAACCCACGCTCGTTGCTGCTGTAGGAAAAACTCTCGCTGCTGTTGATTGGCAACGGCTGTACTCTTGGCAAGTGCGATTGTTGCTTGTGAGGTGGATACAGTTGCATCCGCCGCCCTTTTTGCAGCAATTGAACTCTCATTGCTCAAGCGGATCAATTGGTCGGTCTGCTTGCCAGCCGCATCCATTTCCTGCCATTGTTTTCTAAAAATGAAACCCTGCCAAAGACTGACCAGTATTATGGCCACAGTGAGAACAACCACTGCACGGTCAGTCCACTTTGGGGTTTCTGCCATTCGCTTTCCTTTTTTACTGATTGTCGCTAAGAGACGATCCCTGACGTTATAGCCTGATTGCGTCACTGTCAATGGAAGAACCACCTGCACAGCCCTCGCCGAGATCACCATCGCTGAGATGGAACTGCGGGAAGTCGCTATCGAGATCGTCGATGCTGGAGCGGTAATTGACTTTGCTTTGGATGTGCTAGTGAACGCATCGAACCTTTGGAAGTCCGCATCACTGGAGCAAAAGCAGCGATTTCAGCAGGTATTGTTCCCCGAAGGGCTAGAGTATAGCGAGGGTTCATATCGAACCACTGCAACATGCCTATTGTTCAATGCTTTAGAGAAGAAAACTGAGGAAAGAGAAGGTTTGGTAGCGCTACCGGGAATCGAACCCGGGTTTTAAGATTGAGAATCTCACGTCCTAACCCCTAGACGATAGCGCCACAAGAACCAGCTTCAATATAACAAAACGAGAGGCCATCGCCAAACTGAGCGGAGCTGAATTCGCATATCGCTTTGCGATTCGCTCCGTCCTAATCGTGTTCGTCGGGATGCAGCCCGATGTTGGTTTCTCCGGCGGCCTTCTTTTCCCAATATTGATTCACCCAGGCTTCCCAGCTTTTGCCGGCGGCGGTGTCGCGCCCGGTAAAAGCCAGAGCGGCGATTTCCGCATAGGCTATATCGCGTCTTTGTTGACTTTCCTGCGGCAGTACCCGCACGTAGGAATCAGCCAGAGATTTGCCGGGCCGCCGATCGAAGACGTAGCCGACGATCTCCTCCCCGCTCTTCAGTGTGATCGTGACGTCGCCCCGGTAGTCGAACGCCTGTTCCAGTGCTGCGCGCAAATCGCTCTCGGCGGCCAGCGCCGGAACCCATCCCTGCAATGTTTCGCGCGTCACTGTCTCCATCTCCTGTGTGCTCATCGGGCGGCCTGCGGTGTGGAAGCTTGCGATTCAACTTGGGGATCAATCTGCGATTCGATCCGCACCAGTGGCTCCCGCCGTTTTGTCGGCATCGGAGTCTGCACTGCCGCCAGCGCCTCTGCATCCTCATAGCTGGAGAGCATGCCCTTGAACGTGGCCAACATTCCGCCCAGCGAACCAAACGTGTGGTTCACCGCCGAAGGTTCAAAGCCGCAGTGCACCATGCAGTTGGCGCAGTGCGGATTGCCGCTCTTTTCGCCATATCCGTCCCAGTTGGTCTCTTCGATCAATTCCTTGAACGTATCCGCATAGCCGTCCTGCAGCAGATAGCAGGGCTTTTGCCAGCCGAACATGGTGTAGGTCGGAATACCCCAAGGGGTGCATTCGTAATCGCGCAGGCCCATCAGGAATTCAAAAAACAGCGGCGTGGCGTTGAATCTCCAGCTCCGCTTGCGATTGCTCAAAATCCGCCGAAACAGCTCGCGAGTCCGCTCTTTTCCCAGGAAATGTGACTGGTCGGGAGCCTTGTCGTAGCTGTAGCCGGGAGAGACCATCATGCTCTCCACGCCCAGCTCCATCATGTCGTCAAAAAAGCGGCGTACACTGGCCGGATCTGCCCCGTCGAACAAAGTGGAATTCGTCGTCACTCGAAAGCCTTTGCCAACCGCTTCCCGCATTGCCTCCACCGCAACGTCGTAAACGCCCTCGCGGCAGACGGCAAAATCATGATGCTCGCGCTCGCCATCCAAATGCACCGTGAAGGTGAAGTACTTGCTCGGCTTGAACAGGTGCATCTTCTCTTTCAGCAGCAGCGCATTGGTACACAGGTACACGTACTTGCCGCGCTCGATCAGCCCCGCGACGATTTCGCCAATCTGGGGATGCAGCAGCGGTTCGCCGCCGGGAATGTTCACAATCGGAGCGCCGGCCTCTTCCACCGCACGGAAGCATTCCTCCGGCGTAAGCTGGCTTTTCAGCACGTGCGCCGGATACTGCACCTTGCCGCAACCGGCACAGGCCAGATTACAGCGGAACAGCACCTCCAGCATCACCACCAGCGGATACTGTTTGCGCCCCTGGAGCCGGTTCTTGAGCACGTAACTGCTCACCGCCCACATTTGAGAAACCGGAACCGCCATCGAGAACCATCCCCCGTATCTCTATATCGTAACCGATTCGCCGCTCTTCTGAACCGGATGCGTCGTCCGCTTCGGCGAATCCCGAATTAAAGCCCAGCAATCTCAGCCTGAATGGGCAAACAGCGCATGCATATTGTGCCGCAGCATGTTTTCCACAATCCGGCTCTCTTCCTCGCCAATTGACTTCCATCCCATCGAGCGCAGCACGGAGGCGCGATCTACCCTGGTGAACTTGATCATGGAAACGATGGCCATAAATTGGATGCGGGTCTCGGGCGCCTCTGCTGGACGTTTTGTCAGCCGCGAAACATATTCGAAGCCAAGCTCCAGCATCGGCGCAAACTTCGTGTGAAGAATCTCAAACGCCTCGGTCGGATCAAACTGCTCACGGTAGATGAACTGTCCCCACGAGGGCGGCGTATCCGAGCCCAGCAGGATGTGGGCGAATTCCACGATGAACTCGGTAAACCCGCGCAGCGTCTCGTCGTGGGTCATCCCGGATTCAGTCAGTCTCTGCCGAGCGCGCTCGCACGCCGGCCTGAAGCGCTCCGCGATGTTCGAACCGATGTACTCGGCCGCTGCGTGGTAAAGTCCTAGCTTGCTGCCAAAGTAGTAGGGAATCGAAACTAGGTTGGCGTGAGCCCGCTCCACAATCGTTCGCGTGCTCGCGCCTTCAAAGCCGAGTTCGGAAAAGACTTCCACCGCTACTTCGATGAGCCGCTGGCGGGTTCGTTCACTCCGGTCCTGGCAACCAGGGCGTCCGACGGAGCATTTGGTTTTCGCGGGGTTCGTCATTTCTACACTTTTCACCAACCATCGATTGACAAATAAATCAACCGTATGATTTCTTAGTATAGTAACCGAAGTCGGGTGGAGATTCAATCATGCAGGTTCACCAAATCTATCGCTGGCTGCTCCTCGCACTCTTGGCCATTCCCGCCTCCGCCCAGCAATTGAGCGGCGGCCCATCCCCGCTCAGTGTTCCCCAGTCGCTCGACCAACTCCTCTCCGCGGGAACTCAGAGTCCCTTCTCCGGCAGCGTTTCCTCCGCGAAACTAACTCCCGGCGTTCTCGATCTCAGCATCGAGGACGCCATCGATCGCGGTCTCAAATACAATCTCGGAATCGTCCTCACTGGGCAGGCTACAGCCCAGGCAAAGGCGGCGCGCCTCAAGGAGTTGAGTAATATCCTGCCTCAGCTCACTGGCAGCTTGCGCGAGAGTGCGATCAAAATCAACCTCCAGGCGGAGGGCTTCAGCTTTAACATCCCCGGCTTGAACATCGGACGTGCCGTCAGCTTCAGCAATTCCGACGCGCGCGTATCCATGACGGAGAACCTGGTCGATCTGCACGCCATCGAAAACACGCGGGCCGCCTCTGCCAATGTTCGTGCCGCCGGGTTCACGTTCAACTCCGCCAAAGAGACCGTAACCCTCGCGGTTGCCGCAAGCTATCTGCTGGTGATCGCCGCGGAAAGTCAGGTCGAGGCCGCCACTGCCGAGTTGAATACCGCCCAGGCGCTGCAGCAGTTGGCCGAGGATCGCGAGGCTGCCGGCCTCACCCCCAACGTGGATACGCTCCGCGCCCGCGTTGAGTTGCAGGCCCGCCGTCAGAATCTCATCGAGGCCAACAACAATGTCGCCAAGCAGCGCATTGCTCTGTTGCGTGTTCTCGGACTGCCCACGCATCAGCAGATCAGCCTGGTCAGCCGCGTCCCCTACAGGCCCCTGCCCAAAGTCTCCGAAGAGGAGGCGTTGCAGCGTGCGCTGGCGGAGCGTCCCGACTACCTGGCAGCCGACCAGCAGGTGAAGGCCGCCGAGCTGCAAAAAAAAGCCGCGGAAGCCGAGCGCCTGCCCTCTCTTGGAATCAATGGCGATTACGGTGTGCTCGGAACCAATCCCGACAACGCGTTTCCCACTTGGACCGCCAGTGCCGGACTAAAAATTCCGATCTTCCAGGGTGGCAAAATCGAGGCTGACATCCGTCAGGCCGACGCGGTCCTCCAGCAGCGCAAAGCCCAGCGCGATGACCTCAAAGGCCGCATTGAGCAGGACGTCGCCGATGCCATCCTCGACGCAACTGCCGCCGCAGAACAGGTCGAGGTAGCCAAGGCCACCCTTGACTATGCGCAGCAGACGCTGACCCAATCGCAGGATCGCTTCTCCGCCGGCGTCACCAACAACATTGAAGTGATACAGGCGCAGGAAGCTTTGGCCACCGCAAATCAGCAATACATCAGCAGTCTTTACTCTCACAACATCGCCAAGGTTCTGCTGGCGCGCGCCATCGGCGCCGCCGAGCAGACGCTGCGTCAGGTTCTCGGCGACAGCTCTGCCGCCCTGCAGGTCAATCCTGTCCCGGCCAAATAGAAACCGAATTGCGAATCGTCTGAGAACCTTTGGAGAACTGGAATGGCGAACGAAGAACAGAACAAACCGGCCACGGCCGAGCAGAAGGCGGGATTGTTTGAGCGCAAGCCGTGGCTGTCCACCTTGTTGCGCGTGCTGGTGGTGCTCGTCCTCATCGGAGTCGCGCTTTTCTGGTGGCAGAGCCGCAAGTTTGAGAATACCGATGACGCCCAAGTCGATGGCTACATCTATCCCATCAGCGCCCGTGTTGCTGGACACGTGATCAAGGTCAACGTCGAGGAAGGCCAGTTCGTCAAGGCGGGCACCGTGCTCGTCGAAATCGACGACCGCGACTACCAGGTTGCCGTCGAGCACGCCAAAGCCGATTACATGGATGCGCTCGCCTCATCGCAGGCGGCGCAGTTCAATGTGCCGATCTCGCAGGTGGGCTCCAGCAGCCAGATTCATTCCGCGCAGGCCGATGTGCTCAATGCCGAAGCCGGAATCTCGGCTGCCACAAAGCAGGTCGAGGAAGCCGAGGCGCGGCTGATCCAGGCCCATGCAAATGCCACGACAGCCAACGCCGATCGGGCGCGTTACGAAACTCTTGTGACAAAGAAGGAGATTTCCCAGCAACAGTATGATCAGTCCGTTGCCGCGGCTACCTCTGCCAATGCCACCGTCACCGCTGCCGCCGCCAGTGTCCGCTCCGCCCAGGAAATCGTGAAGCAGGCCCGGGCCCGCCTTGTCCAGGCTCAGGCCGCGCTCGCCAATGCTCAGATCACTCCCAAGCAGATCTCCGTGACCCAGGCGCGTGCCCGCGCAGGGGAGGCGCAGGCCGCCAAGGCCAAAGCCACGCTCGACCAAGCGGGGCTGAATCTGGGATACACGGAAATCGTTGCCCCCGTCGATGGTGTGATCGGCACCCGCAACACCACGCTCGGGCAAAACGTTCAGGTAGGCCAGGAACTGCTCTCGATCGTGCCCCTCAAAGATGTCTGGGTGACTGCCAATTTCAAGGAGACCCAGCTGGAGCACATGCGTCCCGGCCAGCCCGTCGAAGTCAAGGTGGACGCACTCGGCGGACAGAAGTTCCGAGGTAAGGTCACCAGTATTGGCGGTGCCACCGGAGCCAAATTCAGTCTCCTGCCTCCCGAGAACGCGACCGGTAACTACGTCAAAGTGGTGCAACGCGTTCCGGTTCGCATCGATTTTGACGACAGAGACACCAGCACGTTCAATCAGGACGGCAGGCTTCGCCCTGGCCTTTCCGTAGATCCGGACGTGAGGGTTCGATGAGCTCACCCGAACCCGCCATCAGCTCCCGATGGCGCCCAAGCCACAATCCGTGGGCTGTAGCCATGACCGTGACTCTGGCCACCTTCATGGAGGTGCTCGATACTTCGATTGCAAATGTGGCCCTGCCCCACATCGCCGGATCGCTCTCCGCCGGGCAGGATGAATCCACTTGGGTCTTAACCAGTTATCTAGTCTCGAACGCCATCGTGCTGCCCATTTCGGCCTGGGCCAGTGATCGCTTTGGCCGCAAGCGCTTTTACATGACCTGCGTCTTTCTGTTCACGCTCAGCTCGCTGCTCTGTGGACTCTCCACCACTCTGCCGATGCTCATCTTCTTCCGCGTCCTGCAAGGCGCAGGTGGCGGTGGATTGGGGCCGAGCGAGCAGGCGATTCTGGCTGATACTTTCCCCCCTAAGCAGCGTGGAATGGGTTTTGCCATGTATGGCATGGCCGTCGTCCTTGCGCCTGCCATCGGCCCCACCCTCGGCGGTTATCTCACGGACAACTACTCCTGGCATTGGATCTTCTTTATTAACGTGCCGGTCGGCATCCTCTCCCTCGTTCTCTCCTCGCGAATGGTCGAGGATCCTCCCTGGATCGACGATGCACGCGAGAAAGCTAAACATTCCCCGGTCGACTATATGGGCTTGAGCCTCATCGCCGTCGGTCTTGGGGCCTTGCAGGTCGTCCTCGACAAGGGCCAGCGCGAAGACTGGATGGCTTCGCACTTCATCCAGATTTTTTCTTTCCTCACTGTTGTCGCGCTGCTCGGCTTTGTCGTCTGGGAGATGCGTGAGAAACATCCCATCCTGAACCTGCGTTTGCTCAAGAACCGCAACTTTGCCGTCAGCAACGTGCTCATGTTCACCCTGGGCTTCGTGCTCTACGGAACCACCGTGCTGATCCCGCAGTTTCTGCAGACGGTGCTGGGTTATACTGCCCAGCTTGCCGGCATGGCGCTTTCCCCCGGCGGTCTGGTCGTGATGGCCATGATGCCCGTCGTAGGCTTCCTGGTCTCTCGCGTCGATCCCAGAAAACTGATCACACTTGGTTTCATCGCGCTGGCTGCCTCCATGTTCCACATGTCCTCTATTTATCTCGGCATCGACTTCAAGACCGCCATGATGTATCGCATCTTCCAGTCGATCGGACTCGCCTTCCTCTTTGTGCCTATCAACACGCTTTGTTACGTCGGTGTGCCGCAGGAGCAGAACAACCAGATCTCGTCCATGATTAACCTGATGCGCAATCTTGGCGGCAGCTTTGGAATTTCATTTGTCACCACCATGATTGCCCGCCGTATGCAGGTTCATCAGTCCAATCTCGCTGCCCACACTACCAACTCGAATCATATGCAGGGCTTGATTCATGGCATGAGTTCCATTTTTGCAACGCGTCTAGGCTCTGGCCCAGGAGCAACGCTGCGCGCCTACGCCAGTGTCTATGGAATGATGCAGCAACAAGCAGCCGTGCTCAGTTACAAAGATGTCGTTTTGGTCATGGCACTCCTGACCGTATGCGTCATGCCCTTGGTTTTACTGGCCCGGAAGCCCAAGCCGGGAGATGTGCATCTGGGCCACTAAGCAGCTCCGGCATTGACGTATTCCGCTGTTGTTCTGGCGTTGCCGCGGAGGCAGTTTAGAGCGAATTTGGCTCGCGGCGGCGCTGTTCCATTCTGGCCGGTGATGTCTCTCCGCCGCCGTCGTAAACCTCCTCGTTTCCTCCCGTCTCTCATTCAGTCGCCGCCTTGGCTTTTGTAAAGCTTTGTAAAGAAGCGCATTTGTGGCGTTCTTCCGGGAACTTTGACAAACCCTGGTGGCAATTCAAAGAGTAGAGCCAAGATCAAGAAGCATGGGAGTTGCGGAATGCTAAACGGACTTGAGATTGAAGCGGCGCGGATGAACGATCTGAGCATGGTGTGTGTGGATGAGCACGCGGGAGCAAAGAAGATCACCGATCAAACCCTTGTGGGCAAGAATCTTTTTGCCAGCGGGCTTCTTCGTCCGGGTACGCAATCGTTTGTCAGCCCTCTGTCGCTGCGATATTCGCTGCAGGATCACTACACGATCCGCACCGAGCGCGGCCATTACACCGTCTCTCCCACTACCTTCGTGGTGCTCAATGAAGGGCAGCGTGGCGACATCACCGTGGAAGCCAATGCCGCTCCCCGCGCCGTCACTCTCGTCTTCGAGCAGAAGTACATGTCGGATATCGCCCGCAGCTTCAGCGCTCCGTTGATTTCAGCGCTCGATATGGATCGGGATGGCATTGTCGTGCGCTTCCCCGAGTGCATTCAGCACGATACCGCTTTTGAAATCGGCCCCAAGCTGCGCTCGCTCAGCGCCGCCTGCTTGCGCGGTGACAGCATCGAGAGCATCGCGGACAAGTTCCGCGCCGTTACGCAATGCGTCGTGCTCGTCTACAGCGCCGCTAGCCGCCAGATCGAATCCATTGACAGCGTTCGCCCCGGAACCCGCGCCGAACTCTATCGCCGCATCCAACGCGCCTACATCTGCATCCAGGACGCCTACAACGAAGAGCTCTGCCTGGAAAAGATTGCCCGCGTCGCCTGTATGTCGCCTCATCATTTCCATCGCGTCTTCAGCCAGGTCTATGGAATCACTCCTCTGCGGGCTCTGGCCGACCGGCGGATGCATATGGCGCACAAGCTTCTGGAGACCACCGATACGCCGGTCTCCGCAATCTGTCGCGCTGTCGGATATCACAGCGCCCCTACCTTCTCGAATCTGTTTCGCGCCAAGTTTGGAATGCCGCCATCGCTGCTCCAGCAGCGTAGCCGCAGCGTACGCATGGCTTAAGCCTCCTGAAATGAAGTTGGCCGGCAGAAATGCCGGCCATTTTTTTCATTCAACGGCTTCGCGAGCTGAAAACCTTGTCACCTTGAGATTTTCTGCGATCTGCCGATAACTCAGGGGAAGGACATCCGCCACACACGTCAGGCTCTTCCTCCTGGAAGAACCGTCGGCGGGCCTTTTCATGGGATGTGCGATGAACCAGTCTTCTTCGAAGCCGATGCACTGTTCAACTGAATCAATCCCTATCGAAGACATTACGCTCGACTGCGATCACATCCTGAATTACGCGGGAGGCGATCCAGAGCTGTTGATGCAGCTCTGTGGCAGCTTTCTACATGAACTCCCGATTCATTTGGACTCCCTGCGCGATGCAATCAAGCAACGCAATCACTTCGCAGCCGGACTCGCCCTGCAGCACTTGCGTAACTGTCTCATTGTCTTTGGTTCCGGTCAGATTTCTTTCACGGCTGAAACGTTGGAGGCCGCCGTTCACGCCAGACGTACCCGCCAGGCGCAGCGCGAATGGAAGCGCCTCGAACACCAGCTTCGGTTTCTTGTCCCCCAGGTGCAGCGGTTGATGCTCGAAATGTCCACGCCCAGAACTTTATTGCAGTAGCAAAGTTGGACATGCGCAAGAATGCAAGCTGTGCTACCACTAACTGCTTGTGCGCCTGCGGGCCGCAGCGGTGTCGTTTGCCGCGCACCCGTCTTCGTTGCGCAACATCCCTATGTTCTATCTGCTAAAGACCGAGCCCGCCGTCTATTCCTTCCAGCAACTCCAGCAGGATCGGGAGACCGTCTGGGACGGAGTCACCAATCCTCAGGCCGTCAAGCACCTGCGCGAAATGCACAAGGGCGCCAAACTCGTCATCTACCATACCGGCGAGGAGCGCCGTGCCGTCGGAACCGCCCATGTGCTCTCGGTTGACGCCTCCAACCCCAAAGTTCCCCTCGTAACAATCGCCGTCGGCAAGGCAATTGCCCACCCCGTTGCCTTGGCTGACATCAAACAGAGTGCATTGTTCTCCGATTCGCCATTGCTGCGCCAGGGTCGCCTTTCGGTCGTGCCTCTGACCGAAGCGCAATATCAGGCGCTGCTCTCCGGTGAATTGTGAAAAAGAAAGGAACGGCCATGTACAAACGCATGTGGAAGTGTCTTTTCCTCACGGCTATCTTGCTGAGCGCGGTAGCCGGAATCGGTAAGAACCCGCCTTCCAAGAAGGTTGTTCTCAAAGATGCCACAGGCTCTGAGATCGGAACCGCAACCATCAAGCAGAAACATCAAGGCGTCAAGATTCATCTTGCTCTCAAGAATCTTCCCCCAGGAGAGCACGCCATCCACTTTCATCAGGTCGCCAAGTGCGATGCGCCTGACTTCAAATCCGCCGGTGGACACTTCAATCCCACTGGCGCCCACCATGGTCTGAAAAATCCCGCCGGTCCCCACGCCGGAGATATGGAAAACATTACCATTGCCGCCGATGGCACCACCAATCAGACGGTGGTGGATGAGCGCGTGACCCTTGAACCCGGCAAGCCTAACTCGCTCTTCGCCAACGGTGGCACCTCTCTCGTAATCCACGCCAAACCGGACGACATGATGAGTGATCCGGCCGGCAATGCTGGCGACCGCATCGCCTGCGGTGTCATCACCCAATAACCGAGCGCTTCCCTTGTCTCACCGGTCACCCGTAGCCTTTGGCGGCTGCGGGTTTTCTTTTTCTCGCAGCCATTCAGCTTACAAATCCGTATGCCTGCTCGTGCGATCCAAAGTCCAAAAACATCACCGCGCCGGGTGAGAACAGGGCGACACGGTCGCCGGGATGTATGACGGCCCTCGGCGGACGGTGCGCCCTTCCATTTACGAAGATCACTCCTACCTCTTCCTCCGGTATATCGAGCTGAGATAGCAGTGCCAGCGCCGGAGTTTCGTTTTCTACGTCAAAGCGGCGCGGGTTGGCCCAACCTCTCTGCCTGAAGGTGTCACGCAGAAACATATACCCGTAAAGCTCAATCGTGTTGGCCATCGTCTCTCCCTCCTTTGCGGAACCATCGCGGCCCAGAGCAATGTCTTCCAGCCGTATTAACCTTGATATCCGCTGCCGAAGGGATTGCCGATGACTTAAGTCACGAAAGAGGAAAAAAGAAGGAGAGCTCTGGTTTGTTGGGCTTAGCTGAGAACTGAAGCAGGGTTGGAGTTTGCCCCCCAGCAGCAGGGACCCGCTGCAGGGGGGGCGGCCGTTTGAGGGACCTGCCGAGGCCGGGACGTGGGTTGATGGACAAGGATCAGTGGAGGGTCATTA
>VFSW01005332.1_pt1 | contig 19033 bp, 14 predicted proteins | sample 5358111 | NCBI WGS metagenome assembly VFSW01 (sample SAMN11554181, study PRJNA540505) | mine drainage metagenome | isolation source: sediment from site ElyBrook_90M | place: USA: Ely Copper Mine, Vershire, VT | collected 2017 | reverse complement strand
CCCACGATCGCAATCCTCGCGCGGGGGCCGATCTCGAATGTGGCGGTTTTCAGCGCCGGGATGGCGATATTGCCCTGATAAAATGTGTGGCCGAGATTTTCGGCCTTGACATACATTTCATTTTTCATCGACGATCCTCCCATCATGCAGGTGGATGACGCGATCGACGCGCGCAATGACGCTGTCGCTGTGCGTTGCGATGATCGCCGCGCCGCCGTTTTCCCGATAGGACTCGAAGAGGCGGATGAGCTGTTCCTCGTTGGCTTCGTCCACTTCGCCCGTAGGCTCGTCGGCCAAAAGCAGATCCGGATCCGAGGCCAGCGCCACGGCGAGCGACGCCCTGGCCGTTTCGCCTCCGGACATTCGGGAAGGAAGCGCATGGAGCCGCTCCGCGAGGCCGACCGCCGCGACGAGGAAGTCGATCCGCTTCCGGTTGATTTTTCCCGCCAGCCACATTTTCATCAGCATGTTGTCATAGACCGAGAGCTGGTCAAACAGACTGCCTGATTGAAGCATGATGCCCATCTTTGCGGCGCGGATCGCCGCCCTTTCGCTTTCCGTCTTACGCGTGATGCGGGTTCCCGAGATGGTCACGTGGCCGCCATCCGGCTCGGCGATTCCCGATATGCAGGAGAGAAGCGTGGATTTTCCGCTGCCCGATGGTCCCATGATCGCCACCAGTTCGCCGCTCTTGACTTCAAAACTGACCCCGCGCAAGGCCAATGTCTCTTCTTCTCCGGTGTGATAGAATCGGTAAAGGTCTCTCACTTCAAGTGCCGGTTGGGTTTTCATTTTATCGCCGCCTGAGACTGCGGGCATTATGCCGCTTTTCTCCGCTTCTGTATTCATGGTGCGATCTCCTTTTTTGGAATTTGGACAGATAATTCTCCCATCCTTGCAACGGTGCCACATACGGCTGTTGGGTCCGCCGATGTCAGCGGTCGGTCTATGGCGTTCCGTCTTAGGCAAATCGTCAGACCATGGTTCCCGACATTTTTTTCTTCTTCGTCGTTCCGCCCTTTTTCCCGGACGGTGCCAACTTTTTTGCTGCTTTAGAAGGTTTCCGGACGGATAGTCTTTCCAGAACAATTCGCTCGGCTTCAAGCCAATTTTCCACGTCCAAACTGGAGATTCCCCTCTGTTCGTAGATTTCGTAAGCGATCATGGCAATTTCTTCTTTGAGATCCTGTTTGTTGTCCATGATGCGCTCCTTTGTTGAGTCGAGTAGACCGGTTTTCCTGATGCTGCAGGTTGATGTTTGTTTTCTCTGCTTGAACTCTTGCTTCATCAGCTAAGAATATGTTAAATGATAATAGCTTGTTACAGCTTATAGTCTAAGCTATCAATAAATAGAGATTCCATATTATGGTCAGCCATCTTTCCAATAACGAGAAGGCACATAATGAAAATTATGCATAAAGCAAAAAGCAATGAAACAATTATCAAAATCATCTCTCCCTCCCTCATAAGACTGCGCCGGGAAATTTCCAGATTTCAAAAAATAGACATACAAGGGCAGGTAAAAACTCGCACCAAATTCTTTAGGGCGTTTATGCCAAAGGTATCCCGCCGTTGAGCCGTTCATATGCATTCATGTATTTTTTAATCATCAGTTCCATATCATGCTTTTCACGGGTTTCTTTCATAATTCGCGTGATCTGCCTGGCTCGGATCTCCGGAGGTCGCCGATGAAACTGGACACTTTTTTCCAGACCGTACCACAGTCCGCCGGTATCATAATCCCTGAACAGGAAACCGTTTCCAGAATCAGCAGGTGCACCGTCCTCAATCAAGGTAAGTTCTTTTATTTTATCATGATAACCGCCAGTATCACGGTTGGTCGATGTTGCACCGAATAGGTTCCCGATTTGGTCGATCTGGCCGCATGGCTCATAGAGTGAGGCGCCGAATACGTCGCTGGCTGCGGCGAAACCAAGCATCGACAAGGGTTCGCTGAAACGGTGATAGACGATCTTCCCCCCCGAAGACCAAGCAATGCGGCCGCAGATTTCCTCATGGGTTCGGTCGTTGCCCACGCCATCACCGACGATGGCAATCTGCGTATCACCATGATCGATCACAAAACGGTGAGCAATGTCCTCAAGAAGGTGGATGCCCTTCTGTGTAGGATCCAATCGTGAGGGCCAATAGAGGAGTATCGCCTCCGGATTGACATTCAATCCTGTCCTTCGCTGGAATTCCACGAGATTTTCCCGCTTGGTCGCCATGATGTCGTCACCGGGACCGTACGGAGCAACCAGATGGCCACACCGCTCCGGATACAGGCTCGGTGCGGGAGCGTTAAGAATGGTCAGCGTGGCGCCGTGGTCGTATTTTTCCCTGATCTCCTGTCGGATGCTCGGAGAAAAAAGCGAATTATCGGAAAAATGACCATCCACAACTTCCTGCAGGAAGCGACCCCCGACGAAGCTGACCAAGGTGGCGTTTTTGATGGCTGTGGCCTGCGAATCAACGCAGTGCCGGCCGTTTCTATTCGAAAAATGGAGATAGGGTGTTAATGGATCCATTTCCACGCCCGCAAAGATATCCAGAGGGAGTTGCCCCGTGTGGACATTGTGGACCGTATGCAGAACCGGACAGCTCCATCGTTTCGCATAGGCCGTGATGATGCCACCTGCCATCCAATCGTGGCTGTGGATAATGAGCTTCCCTTCATATTTTGCCATCATGTCGTCGATGACGGAATTTACGATCTGACGCTGAAATTCGGCGGCATTTTGGAGAGGATCTCCGGCATAGGCGTTGTCCAGAGATGAAAAAATGGAAGAGTTCACCAAGTGGATGCGCTCCGGATCAAGGTGGTGACGCATTGCAGCCCATGATTCCTCATCCAGGTTACATTCACTCTGGAACCTCTTCTTGAGATTCAACGTTGCAAGATGACAATCAATTCCTCTTTGATTCAGACCTTCGCACAGGGTGGCAATCACTTCACCGAGACCGCCGCTCTTCCCCGAAATATACCGGGACAGGGGTCCCATATTCTTCGGCAGTCGGCCTGTCTCAGGGGAAATCATCAGTAACGCTGTTTTGGTCTTTTTTTTCATAGCACCTTAATAAGGCCTTCGACAATGGAACCGTCGCCGTCTGGATAAGCAACCACCCTTGTAGCGGGTTGGTTGCTTATTGCTTGGTAGAAAATAGCTAATTCAAAACATAAGACACCGGATATATTAAGAATCACGGCGACCCTTGCTCTACTCCTTAGCGGAGCTCGGGAGCGGGATCTCGTCTCTTTTCGTCTTGGTCAGATAGATGACAATGCTCAAGATCGTTATGAGGAAGATCGCGCTGGTTCCCACCGTACCCAGATTAAGGCCACCCGAATCGCGAGGCTGTGACAGGTAGTCACCAAGAGAGGCGCCGAGAGGACGGGTCAAGATATAGGCGATCCAAAATGCCAGCACTGCATTCAGCTTGAGGCGGTAGTAGGGATAGTAGTAGGCGATGATTACCGTCCCGATCAGCGCGCCGAACATGAACGCTGACTTCCAGTAACCCAATTTAAGACCCTCTGCTGCAAGGTCACCGGCTGCAGTACCCAGGGCGAAGGTGAACAGGATTGCCAGCCAGTAGAACGCTTCCCGGTTGGTTGTGTAGATGGAGTGAACGGACAGTGTCTTCTCGTTCGCGTACCAAGCGGCAAAGGTCGCCGCCAGCGTGAGAGTAAAGATGATTGTGGTCGTCTCCAACGGGACCCCGAAGTTGTCCACAAGATTGTCGGTGACCAGCGTGCCAACAACGCTGATCAACACGACCGCGAGCCAGTAGATCCCGGGGACGTACTTCCGCGACCTGAACTGGAAGAACAGCGTGATGAGCAGGAGGCCACTCATGATAAAAGTCGTGACGGTCAAGCCCAAGCTCAGGTTTGTGTTCAGGAAGTCTGCGGCCGTTTCGCCCACCGTGGTTGCCATGATTTTGATGATCCAGAAAAAGATCGTGACTTCTGGAACTTTGTTCAACATCTGCCGTCCACTGGGTAGAGCGGCTGCGATTTCATTAAAAATGGATGGTTTCACCTGTTACCTCCTTCTCCGTGCTCGGTTTCTGAATTTTCCGCTTCCTCATGGTCGTCGCCGTCATTGCGGGCTTCCTTTCCTATAGGATCGCAAGCCCCGTTTCTGCTTGCGATGCTCTTATAGCAATGTGAAGATTACAGAAAGATGAACGAAGAGAAAAAATCGCAGACGAAAACAGCGGAGTTCAAACTTCGAGATAAAAGGCGGTTACTTTCTTGTCCCGTATGAGGCCGAGGACCTTCTCACTCATGACGCAGGGCGGCAATTGGGTTCAGTTGAGTGGCCTTCCATGCCGGATAGAAGCCGAAAAAGATGCCCACCCCTGTGGCAAATACCGGAGCGACAATGAGGGCTTCAAGAGAAATGGATACAGGCCATCCCAAGACGTACCCCAGAATGAAAGAACCGGCCACGCCGACAAAAATTCCCACCAGGCCCCCAACCAGGCTCACCATGACGGCCTCGCCGAGAAATTGAATCTCTATAGCCCATGTCTTCGCCCCGACTGCGAGGCGCAGTCCAATTTCCCTCGTTCGCTCGGTTACCGATACCAGCATCATGTTCATGATCCCTATCCCACCAACAAGGAGAGCGAGAGAGGCTACACTGATAAGAAAAAACGCGAGCGTGCGGTTCGCCGCGATCTGGGCTTTGATAACCTCTTCCGGATGCCGGATGTTGAAGTCATTCCGCTCACCAGGCAAGATGTGATGTCGCTCGCGCAGCAGTGCGGTGATGCTCTCAATCGCCGATTTGGCGGCATCAAGTGAGACAGCAGAACACATAATATCGTCCAGCCATGTGAAACCCTTACCCCTCAATTTCTTCTGCACCGTAGTATAGGGCAAAAGGATGGTATCGTCTTGATCCTGTCCATTGGCTGACTGGCCTTTCGGCGCCAGCACGCCGCTGACTCGGAATATCTGTTTGTTGATCCGAATCGCTCGGCCAACTGCTGCCTCCGTTCCGAAGAGCTGCTGACGCACTATTTGTCCGATCAGGCAAACGTTGGCAACATGCAATACGTCTCTGCTCGTGAATGGATCCCCTTCCGTCAGTTTCCAACGCTTTATGTTGAGGAATTCGGGGGTGACGCCACGGTAATGTGTTGTCCAATTGCGGTCTCCTGAGATAATGATTACAGTCCCGTCCACATTCGGGGAAACACTTTTAATGTATAGCACTCCCTTACTGATTGCTTCTACATCTCCCATTGTGAGGGAGGTCATTCCGTGGCTGCCGCTCCGAACCCCGTTCACGTTGCGAGAACCGGCCTCGATCCACACCAAGTTATCCCCCATGTTTTGAAGCTGCTGTTCGGCACGCTGCGAACCCGCCGTGCCGATGTCCACCACACAAACTACTGCGGCAACGCCGATGGCGATTCCGATTGCCGACAGCGCGCTCCGCAGTTTGTTGCGAGAGAGTGCGCGGACGGCCTCACGGCCGAAGAAATCCCGCAACAGCTTTAGAATATTGGCCTCCGTCGCTGTGTCCACTTCCGCCGGAGGCTCGTCCGCCAAGAGCACTTGCGGGTCGGCCGACAAGGCGACCGCCAGCCCGGCGCGCGCCGATTCCCCTCAGCGCCACTGGAACGAATTGGAGATGAGTTTCCATTGGTCGACATTGTCGGCCCCGAGCGGTGCGGAGAGATTGATGGTCGCAAGTTTCCCGCCTCGATAGATCAGGTAGCGATTGTTCTCGAGACGCAGTTGCCTGTTCGTGACCGCGTTGGGTTCGGAATTTGACGAGTAGACGATCAAGATCGCCGGACCTGATCGCAGCTTCACGCTCTTGACCGCCCCGATCTCGACAGCGCGACCGGCTGTGGATAGAAGCGCAGCCTCGTGCTTCGTCACGGATGCGGTGGTGGGAACGCCGGAGGCGGGGCGTACGGCGACATCAATCGCATTATACTTGTCCGCAAACCTCGCTCCGTCACCGCGGTCCGTTCGTGCCCAGCCTTCCGGCACCTCGATCGAGAATCCCAGCGGGGAGTGATATGCGATGAAAACCTGAGAGTCCGGAATATCACCCGGGGGGTTCTTTTCCGGCGCAACTGCACGTTCCACCGCCATTGCGGTTGTGGTTACAAGTTGCATCCCGCCGAGCAATGCAGAGATTACCAGAACGCCCTCCATCACTGCTTGCGTATATTTCCAAATAATTTCCTTCATCTCAGCTCTCTTTCTTTAAGGTGGCGGTTATCACTCTCAAAATACGACCGTATCCCCGGCGAATTCAAAATCCACCTGACGCACGAGAAGTTGCGCCATTGCGCCCTGCTTCTGCAAGACGCACTGTGCGCCATAGAACATAAGCTCATGAAGTGAAGTGCACGTGCCGAGGAATACTTCCGCGCTCCCACGGACTATCAGTCATCGAGCGGGCCATTATTTGGCGTTCCTCAGAACTTTCCCCGTTTTCGCGTCTACCCAAACTTCCTGCCGGGCACGCCCGGCGACAATATCGAAGGAGTAGCGTAGGCTGCCGCCTTTCCCCTGTTCGAGTTCCTCGTCGACGATTTTACCGGGGAAAGCCTTAAGGGCGACGTCACGCGCTTGTTCGATGTTTATCTTTGCGTCCTTGGCGAACTTCTCGCCGGTAAACGCCTGTACTCCGAGGGCGCTTCCAAGCAAGATGATGCCGCAGATGAACGAAGCCAAACTCACACGGTAAGTGAATCGATTTTCGCTTAGTTTCATGATTGTTCTCCAAGTTGGTTCAAGTTTTCGCGCCCCCGCCAATTTCATTGGCGTGCCATTCAAAGAGCTCTTATATACCCGTTCGTATAGTGACGCTCTGTTCGCTTGCGCGCCATATTTATAACGTTAAAATGTGGCACTGTCTATACTCACAAGATTTAGCTCCCGATTTACCCGTATGAGCTCGGTCTTACCATCCTCTTTTGATCAGCGTAGCACCGTGAAGATTACAGGAACATGAACGCAACGAAAAATATCGCAAATCGCGGCGATCCGTCGCCAAGTCTGGGAAGAGGAACTTGCCGCCGCGCCCAAACAGGTGGCGACGGACCTCGCCGGACATCAAAACCCGGACGGCCATTCCTACACCATAGAGGAGGGCGCACGGTTCGACCGGATCGTCCAATCCACCTTGTTCGGCCTTCGTTAACCCGATCGATTGCTTGCACGCAGACGTACGATTGATATCAACGTCCGGTCGTGATACAAAATACTGTATGGAAATGACCATGTTCAATCTGATCCTGCCTCACTTCAATCATTGGGGCTATTATCTCCTTTTTCTGATGACTTTTCTCGAGACTTCGGCATTTCTTGGCTTGCTTGTGCCCGGTGAGAGCGTGGTGGTCATTGCCGGGCTGCTGGCGGCAAGGGGAACACTTGACCTGGGCGATGTAATATGGGTTGCCTCGCTCGGTGCGATATTCGGAGATACGACAGGATATTTTATCGGCCGCCGGTTCGGCGAGGGATTTTTCCTCAAATACGGCAAGTACTTTTTTTTCAATAAGGAATACCTTGACAACACGAAAAGATTCTTCGACAAACACGGCGGGAAGACTGTCTTTCTGGGTCGATTTATGTCGTGGCTCAGGGCCTTTGCCCCGGTCGTGGCCGGAATTTCAAAGATGAACTATCCGCGGTTCCTCTTTTTCAATGTGGCGGGGGGCATTGCCTGGGCGGCCGTATTCACCTTGCTCGGCTATTTTGCCGGCAACAGTTGGGACATGATCAGGGGATACCTCGGCCGGTTCGGCGTCTTTGCATTCATCTGCGGCGCTGTCGTTATTTTCCTCTATTTTTTCCTCACGAAAAGAAGACGATTGATCCGGGAAAAGACCGGTTGGATAGACGGACAACTCTCTTCCCGGATGCCCGAGACCTGGAATTTTATCAAAGGTCGTTTCAGCGCCGGAGAATGGTATGGCTTGAGTCTCACAACGGGCATCGTCCTTCTCGTCTTTGCTCTTTATTCCTTTGGTGAAATTATTGAGGATCTGGTCGATAAGGAGACTCTGTTTTACCTCGACTTCAGGATACAGCATTTCATGGAAAGGATGATCACCCCGGATGCAACGAGATTGATGGTGGATATCACCAATTTCGGGGGCGTCTATCTTATCGTATTTGTAACAGGCGCCGCCGCGTTGTATCTTTTGCATAAGAGGCACTGGTGGGAGCTTTTTACCCTCTTTTGGGTCGTCGGCGGCGGAGAAACGGTCCTTTTTCTTCTGAAGCAGTTGTTTCACCGACCGCGCCCGACCGGGCAACTGGTGGAGGCTTTCGGTTACAGCTTTCCGAGCGGTCATGCCTTCTCCGCTGTGGCGATCTATGGTTTCTTGATCTATCTGACATGGAAACTGACAAGTAACGGGGCATTGAAGATTACTATCTTCACCGCCTCAATCCTGCTGATCCTCTTGATCGGCATCAGTCGCATCTATCTGAACGTCCACTGGTTGACGGATGTCCTCGGAGGCTATGCCGCCGGGTTTTCATGGCTTGTATTCTGTGTGATCATGGCGAATACGATCAAGCAGTATTACAGAAAATCGCCATAGGAAGCCGATGAGAATCTTACCGGTCAAAGATGACGTCACGATCGCCTCGTTCATATTCGAGGGATTAAGATCGGCGGGTTATGCCATAGACCACGCCCCGGACGGCTTCCCATTCCCCCCCCAACCTAACCAAACGGTCATCTTCCGATCATCCTCCCGTTAAGTTCGATCCATATAATGGGTTTCAAAGAGGGGCTGTCATCAGCCCATGATCGCAACAAGGAGGATAAGTCATGAAAGCGAAGAAGAATATCAAAATCGTACTGATCGCCCTGCTTTTGGCAGGCGCGGTCGCCGGATTCGGTTACGGGATGACCGCGACCGCAAAAACCGGAGAAGCGCAGGCCGCCACGACGGCGGCGGTTTCCGCCGGATCGCCCATGGTGCCGGGCAATTTCAGCGACCTGGCCGAAAAGGTGCGGACGGGCGTGGTCAACATTCAGGTCAGTAAAAAGGTGAAGAACGCCGGATTTGAAGGGTTCAGAGGAAACCCCTTCGGAGACCGGAATCCCTTCGGGGAGTTTTTCGGCCCCTTCGGAGGCTTCGGGAACAATGTCCCCGAGAGGAGACAGCAGGGGGTGGGCTCCGGCTTCATCATCAGCAAGGAAGGGTACATCCTGACCAACAACCATGTGGTCGAGGATGCGGACCAGATCAAGGTGAAGCTGGCAGGCGGGAAAGAATTCGATGGGAAGGTCATAGGTCGGGATCCCAAGACCGATCTGGCCCTCATCAAGATCGAGGCGGCGTCGAACCTTCAGCCCCTCAAGCTGGGAAATTCGGATGACTTGAAGGTGGGCAACTGGGTGGTGGCCGTCGGAAGTCCTTTCGGACTGGAACAGACGGTGACCGCCGGGATCGTCAGCGCCAAAGGCAGGGTGATCGGCTCCGGCCCCTATGACAACTTCATCCAGACCGACGCCTCCATCAACCCCGGCAACAGCGGCGGCCCCCTGATCAACCTGCAAGGGGAAGTAGTAGGCATCAACACGGCCATCATTGCCTCCGGTCAGGGGATCGGGTTTGCGATCCCGATCAACATGGCCAAGGAGATCGAGCCTCAGCTTCAGAAGCGGGGACACGTCACCCGGGGATTGCTGGGCGTCGCCATTCAGGAGGTGACCCCGGAACTGGCCAAGTCACTCGGCCTCAAGGAGAGCAAAGGCGCGCTCGTCTCGCAGGTGGTTCCGGGCGGACCGGCCGACAAGGCAGGGATTGAACAGGGAGATGTTATTGTGAACTTCGACGGTCAGTCGGTCGGCGATTCGAAGGATCTTCCCCGGATTGTCGCCTCGACAACCGTGGGGAAAACCGTCACGGTGAAGCTGCTCCGGGATGGGAAAGAGGTCGAGCGTCAGGCAAAGGTCGGCGAAATGGACGAGGAGAACACGTCCGAAGCGGCAAAAAGCCCCATACACCCTTCTCTGGGGGTTACGGTGCAGAATCTGACGCCGCAGGTTGCGCGCGAACTCGGCCTGAAGAAAAGCGCCGGCGTGGTCGTAACCGGAGTCGAGCCCGGCAGCCCGGCGGCGGAAGCCATGATCCAGGTCGGCGACGTCATTCAGGCGGTCAACCGGAAACCGGTCAAGAATGTGGATGATTTCGTGAAGATCGTCGAGAAAGCCAAGGGCGGCGGGAGTCTCCTGCTGCTTGTCCAACGGGGGGCAAACAGCCTGTTTGCGGCTGTAACGCCCAGGTAAAAAAAACCGCTTCAGCGCCGGGTTGACGGGAAACCTCCCGCCGACCCGGCGCTAACCGAAACGGCATCAACGCCGTTTGATCGATTTGTTTAGAATTCCCGAGCGCATCTCCCTTTGCGGATGTTGCCCGATATGCATTCGTGTCATCTTGATCCGAACGAACCATGTCGCTCCACAAGCCCCCGGAAAGTCATAACCGGATTCCTGACGGCCTATCCGATGGAAAAGAGGTAGATTTTCCTTACCATATTCCCCCTGTTTTCTCCTTATTGTATTCAATAGCTGCATTCGTTAGACAATAATAAATATTTCTGCTTGTTTGGAGGTGTCTCTCTTGTCTGCTATCGTTTATCGAGGATCGGACGATGCCGATGCAAATAAAGAAAGTCTTCCTCCATATGTCGCTCGCGATAGTCTGCGGGTGTGTCAGCTTTCATCCTGCACCCCTATCGCCTTCGCGCACCGCAGCGGACCTTGAGTCGCGCACGCTCGCCAGTCCCGGCCTGAAAGCCTTTGTCGAATCTAACCTCCACCGCGACGCTACTCCTTGGCCGCCCGAATCCTGGGACATCACCCTCCTCACCCTCGCGGCTTTTTATTACCATCCGGATCTGGACGTGGCACGCGTACAATGGGAGGTCAAAGAGGCCGGAGTCGTTACCGCCGGTGGTCGTCCCAACCCGTCTGCCGGGTTCATTCCCCAGTACCACGCAAATCCACGCGGCCTTTCTCCCTGGACACTTATGTTCTCACTGGACATCCCTGTCGAGACCGCCGGGAAGCGCGGCTACCGGATCGAAAAGGCGGCGCACCTTTCAGCAGCGGCCAGGATGAACATTGCAGAGGCTGCCTGGCGGGTGAGAAGCCGTCTGAGGGATACCCTCCTCTCCCTTTATCATGCAGCGGAGACAAAACACGTATTAGGCGAACAGGAGGAAATACAGAGGGAGATAGCCGGCCTCCTTCAGAGGCGATCGGACGTGGGAGAAGACTCCGCTTTTGTGGTGACCCAGGCGGACATAGCACTGCAACGCAGCCGACTTTCCCTGCTCGAGGCGGAGAAAGAAGTCGCCCGTCTGCGTGCAGCGGTTGCCGCAGCGATCGGTCTTTCGCCGGAGGCGGTCGATGGGATCAGCATCACTTTTGATTTCCTTGGCGCGCCATCGCCTCCTATTCCGTCAAAAGACCTCAGGCAACGGGCATTGCTTCACAGGCCCGACATTCTGGCGCTCCTTGCGGAATATGAGGCTGCCCAATCGGCACTCCACGTCGAGATCGCGAGACAGTATCCGGATATCCATCTCGGTCCCGGATATTCGTGGGACCAGGGCGACAACGAGTGGTCGCTCGGCTTTTCGCTGACTCTGCCCGTATTCAACCGGAACCAGGGACCTGTCGCAGAGGCCATTGCCCGGCGCAAAGAGGTCGCCGCCCGGTTCACTTCGCTTCAGGCCGCCGTTATCGGAGAGATCGGCAGGACGGTGGCTGCGTATCGCGGGTCGTTAAGAAAGCTGGAAGGTGCCAATGCGCTCGTCTCCGCCCAGAGGAAAAAGCTTATGGGTACGCAGGCAAGATATAAATCCGGCGAGGATGACCGTCTCTCGCTGCTTACCGCCGAACTCGAATTGTCGTCTGCCGAGCAGTCGCATCTTGAAGCTTTTACCGAAGCGCAGCGGTATGCCGGCCTCCTGGAAGATGCGCTCCGGCAGCCGCTCGATTCTTCCGAGGCACTTTCGGCGAACATCGAAACCGACCCGAGGCAGAAAGAAGGACCGAACTAATGAATGCATCGTTCAAGCGAAAGGCGATAGCGGCTGTCCTAATCTTGATCGCGGCAGCAGTGCTTGTCTGGCTGGTCGCACCGGTCCGGTACAGGACGGAAGGCCCCCGAAAGGACGCGCAGACAATGAAGCCTGAGGCCGCCGCACCAGGCGGTCCCCCCTCTGTGTCTGTCGGCGAGTCTTCTCAAAAAAAAGCGGGCATCGTAACGATGCCGCTCGAATCGGTCTTACACCGGGGGGAACTCAGGGCCTACGGGATGGTGCTGCAGGCAAATGACCTGATCGACATGAGGAAAAATTTTGCCTCTGCAAAGGCATCGGTGGACCGGTCGTCCGCCCTCCTGGAGGCGTCACAAAAGGAATATGAACGGCTTAAGGCGCTCAACGCCGACAACCATAACGTATCGGACAAGGTCCTGCAGTCGGCAGAGGCGAAATGGCGCAGCGACAAGGCTGACGCGCATGAAGCAGCAGTGTCCCTGGAGGCGATCAAAGCGACCATCTCCTTTCAATGGGGAGATGTCATCGCGGGATGGCTCTTCGACTACTCGGCTGAATTCAGGAACCTGATCAATATCGATGACGTATTGATCCGGATCACACTGCCTCCAGACCTGCAGATCGCATCGGCGCCGCGCAGCATTCGCGTTCAGTCGATGAGCCATCCGTTCGTCCCTGCAAAACTCATCAACCGGGCCTCGGCGACCGACCCCCGCATCCAGGGGATGAGCTTTTTCTATCTTGCTTCAGCACGCAAGGGCGGCCTCCTGCCGGGCATGAATCTGACCGTTTCGCTGCCGGCCGGACCTGCGGTAAAGGGGTTTATCATTCCCTCTTCGTCCGTTGTCTGGCGTAATGGTAAGGCGTGGGGCTACGTGCAGGAAACCGCCGACCGGTTTGTCCGCCGCGAGGTATCGACGGAAGATGCCATAAAAGACGGCTATTTTACAACCGGGGGTTTCAAGGCGGGAGACCGCATTGTGGTGAAAGGCGCGCAGATGCTCCTGTCCGCGGAATTCCTGCCGGCGCAGCGTAAAGAAGAGGATTAAGACATGGAAGGCGGACAGAGGGGAATACTGAGTGCCGTTGTCCGCTTTTCGCTGCGCTTCAGTGGAGTGATTATTGCCCTTGCAGTCATGCTGATGTTCTACGGCTTTTACACTCTCTCCCGGGCCAAGTATGATGTCTTTCCGGAATTCACACCACCCCAGGTCACCATCCGGGCAGAGGCACCGGGGTTTTCTCCCGAGCAGGTGGAACTACTCGTTACCAGACCTGTTGAAAACGCCATTGTGAGCGTGGAGGGGATTGAATCGCTTCGCTCCAGTTCGCTTCAAGGGCTCTCCGCGATCACGGTAAGGTTCAAGGCGGACAGCAATATTTACCGGGCCCGTCAGATGGTAGCGGAAGGTCTTGGGCGATTGTCCGGGCAATTGCCGGAAGGCGTAACACCATTTATGACCCCCCTCACGTCATCGACCAGCACAGTCATGCAGCTTGGGCTTGTCTCCGGAACGCGTTCTTTGATGGATCTGAGGAGCGTTGCCGACTGGACGGTGAAACCGCGACTTCTTGCCGCTTCAGGCGTTGCCCAGGTGCAGATTTATGGCGGAGAGGTGAAGCAGCTTCAGATCCAGGTACTGCCTGAGCGGCTGATCAAATACGATCTGTCGATCGAAGACGTGCTGGCTGCGGCACGGAAGGCCACCGGGATCAGGGGAGCCGGCTTCATAGACAGCCGGAACCAGCGAATCGGGCTCCGCACCGAGGGGCAGTCGCTCACTCCGGCGGAACTCTCCAAGACCGTTCTTGTCCACCATGAAGACGCCGGCGTTACCCTGGGAGACGTGGCGGGTGTGACCGTGGCGCCTCGTCCTCCCATAGGCGCCGGCGCGATAAACGGCCGTCCTGCCGTGGTGTTACTGGTTACCGCACAGTACGGGACCAACACCCTTGAAGTGACCCGGAATCTCGACAACGCGGTGGCGGATTTACGGCCCGCGCTGCACAAAGAGGGCATGGAAATATACCCGGACCTCTTCCGGCCTGCGGACTTCATCCACACGTCTATCCACAACGTGACGACGTCATTGGAGATCGGCGCGGTCCTGGTAGTGATCATCCTGTTTCTGTTTCTTTTCAACCTGCGTGCAGCCGCCGTATCCTGCACGGCCATTCCCCTTTCTTTGGTCGCGGCCATCACGGTCCTTGAGCGCCTCGGCTTCAGCCTCAATACGATGACCATGGGGGGCCTCGCGATCGCCATCGGAGAGGTTGTGGACGACGCGGTCATCGATGTGGAAAACATTTTACTCCGCCTTCGCGAGAACCGGTGGCTGGAGACTCCGCGCCCTGTTCTTCAGGTGGTTCTCGACGCCTCGATCGAGGTAAGGAGCGCAGTGGTATACGCCACATTCGCGGTCGTTCTGGTTTTTGTTCCCGTATTGACGATGTCGGGACTGGCGGGAAGGATATTTTCTCCCCTCGGCATCGCGTATATCCTGGCCATCCTCGCTTCTTTGCTTGTCGCCCTCACGGTGACGCCGGCACTCTGCCTTGCGTTGCTCGGCCGCCGCGATCTGACCGAAAAAGGACCTCCCGTCATGGAATGGCTGAAACGGCGATACCGAACACTGTTGGTCCGGGTCGAGCGTCATCCGCGCATTGTTGCAGGCGGGGTCGTTATCTTTCTTCTGGCCGGGCTGGCTGGGCTCCCTTTCTTGCGCGGCGAATTCTTACCGGAATTCAGGGAAGAAGACTTTATCGTCCACGTAACGATGCTTCCCGGGACTTCGCTCGAAGAATCGCTGCGGATGGGTCGCCGGGTGACCATCGAACTCCTCAAACTCCCTTATGTGCGCATCGTTTCCCAGAAAACAGGAAAGGCGGAAAAAGGGGCATCGACCAGAGGGATCAATGCAAGCGAGATCGATGTAAACCTCAAACCGGTAAAGGGAGGTCAGGCGGTATTTTCACCGGCTGAAATACGGAAATTACTGGCCCGATTTCCGGGCATCAATTATTCGATAAACACCTTTCTCACGGAACGTATCGAGGAGTCAGTAAGCGGTTATACCGCTTCCGTGGCGGTGAATATCTTCAGCGACGATCTCGATATCCTTGACCGGAAAGGCCGGCAGATCGCCGATGTCCTCAGAAACATTCCAGGCGCGGCCGACATCCAGGTGCAGTCCATGCCCGGGACCCCACAGGTGGCGATCAGTCTGAGAAAAGAGGCGCTCACACGTTGGTGGATTAATGCCGTAGACGTGCTTGACGCAATTCGTACGGCGTATCAGGGTGCCGTTGCAGGCCAGGTCTATGACGGAAACAGAGTGTTCGATGTGTCAGTGGTGATCAATCCTCGTGACCGAAGGGATGTTACCGTCATCGGGAAATTACGCCTGCGCACTCCCGGCGGCGTATATGTCAGCCTCCAGGAGCTTGCGGATATCTATGAAACCTCGGGGCGCTACGTCATCCTGCATAATGACGCCAGACGGATCCAGACAGTAACCTGCAACGTAGAGGGCAGAAGTGTAGGCGCCTTTGTTGCCGACGCCGAAAAACAGGTCGGCACCGCCGTCTCTTTTCCCGCCGGCGCCTACTTTGAATTTACCGGAACAGCGGAAGCCCGGGCGCGTTCCGGAAGAGACCTCTTGATCCACTCCCTGCTTGCAGGCGCCGGAATAATTTTACTCCTGTCAATAGTACTGGGCAATTATAGAAATGTACTGCTTGTCCTCCTGAACCTGCCCTTTGCCCTCACGGGCGGCGTCCTCATCGCGCTGGCAGCAGGCGGGCGGCTCTCCCTTGGCTCAATGGTCGGCTTCGTGACTATTTTCGGAATCACGCTCCGCAATTCTATCATGTTGCTCTCACATTATGAACACCTTGTTTCCGTTGAAGGAATGGACTGGGGGCCGGAAGCTGCCCTGCGGGGAGCGTCAGAGAGGCTCTCCCCGATTCTCATGACCGCCCTCGTTACCGCATTCGGGTTACTCCCTCTGGCCATCGGCAGCGGGACGGCAGGACGAGAAATCCAGGGGCCGATGGCATGGGTGATCCTCGGAGGTCTTCTGACCTCCACCGCCCTCAATCTTCTGGTACTTCCGGCCCTTGCCCTCCGATACGGCCGGTTCGAAAAGAAAGACATCGAAATATAAGAGATAAATCCCGGAAGACGAATTCTATCGGATCAGAAAGCGGCTCCCATCGCTGCGATGTCCTCTGCTCCATGGCATCGCTCCTTCCCGCAACTTTTCATACTCCTTTATCTGGCCCTCAGTCAGAACTCCATCAAGTTTCATATCGGTGGACCATCGAAGCGGCGGCCCCCGATCAACCTGCAAAAGGGCGGCGGGAGTCTCCTGCTGCTTGTCCAGCGGGGGCAAGCAGCCTGTTTGCGGCTGCAACGCCAAGGTAAAAAAAACAGCTTCAGCGCCGGGTTGACGGGAAACCTCCCGCCGACCCGGCGCTTTTTTATAGAGGAAGTGTGAAATAGAACGTCGCCCCCTTGTCTGGTTCACCTTCCGCCCATACCCGGCCACCGTGCCGTTGGATGATCCGCTGGACAATGGTCAAGCCTATCCCGGTACCTTCATAATCTGCGGCACTATGCAGACGCTGAAAGACACCGAATAACTTGTCATGGTATTGCATGTCAAAGCCGACACCATTGTCTCGGACATAGTATACATTCTCTGTTGCTTTCTCATATCCGCCCGCTTCAACCAGCGGAATATCCCGGTCTCTGGTGAATTTGATCGCATTGGAAAGAATATTCGCGAGGACTTGTTTAATAAATGACCGGTCGCCCATCCCCGGCGGCATATGATCGATCCTCAGTTCCATCGCTCTGCCCGGATTGATGGCTTTCAGTTCCTCCCAAACATCTCTGGTCAGCTCCTCCACGTTCAGTCTTGCAATGGATAGCGCCTCCCTGCCAAGTCGGGAGAGGGCCAAAAGATCGTCGATGAGTTGCCCCATCATCTTTGTATTGTCTCTAATCACATCGAATTGGCGTCTGGCATTTCCATCGAATTTATCACCCTGCTGCCGGAGGATCATTCGCGAATACCCGTCAATGGCCCGCAGCGGCGCACGAAGGTCGTGAGAAACGGAGTAGCTGAAGCTTTCCAGTTCCTTGTTTGCCGCTTCTATTTGCCGGGTTCGCTCCTCGAGTGCAGCGGTCTTTTTACTGAGCTCACTCTCTATCTGCTTGCGCTCGGTAATGTCACGGATCACACTGATCAGGATGCGCTTGCCGCCGATCTCCGCACCTTGCGTGCTGACCTCCACGGGGAAGGCGCTGCCGTCCCTTCGCCGGTGAATCATTTCAAAGAGCAGGCTCTGGTCATAGGCCATGGCTATCTGATCGGCGGTCAGCCCGCGCGAATCGGCCGTGCGGAGATCGTGTATCGTCAGAGTCAGCAGTTGGTCGTGGCGGTAGCCATAGGCCCTCGTGGCGGCATCATTGGCTTCCAGAATACGTCCGCTATCAAGTTCGATGAACAGAATGACGTCCCGATGCAGCTTAGCCAACAGCTCATAACGGTGCAGTTTCGCCTCCGCCTGCTTGCGCTCGGTGATATCCTGAAAGAAGCTCGCAATCTGTCCCGTACCGATGTCGAGGTACCTTGTATTCACCTCTACATCGATGATGGAGCCGTCCTTGCGACGATGCTGTGATATGAAATGGTCGGTTTTCTTTTCCTTGAGAGCTTCGATGCGGTGAAGGACCTGGGACGGGCTATCGATGGCTTCCACGTCGGCTATCGTCATGGAGAGGAGTTCCGTGCGGGTAAAGCCCATTATCCGGCAGCAGGCATCATTGACTTCAATGAATCTGCCCTTTGTATCGGCTATCGAGAAACCATTGAGGGAAGTTCTGAGAATGTCCTGCCAGTGAAACCCCGGCGTCAGGAAAAGCTCTGCGACAGCCTCGTTCATAGGCACGCCACGCATTTGAGCCTGTCTTTTGGCCGATATCACCGCAGCGATTAAATAAATGCCGGCCAGGTATTGAGCTCCTCTGCCGACCCACCCGACCGGGCTGCCCACCGCCGGCTGAATATAAAATCCTGCACTCATTATCGAAAGCAATGTGAGGGCCAGGGAATACCAGTAGAGGTAGGGCTCCTTCTTCCAGAGGAAGCGGGTCATCATGTAGGAAGATGCATAAACGAAAAGGACAAAAGCAGATGCCAGGACCGCCTGTCTCAAAGCTGTCGTGCCGACTCCGGCTATGAAGAATTGGGGTATGATTCCCTTAACGCTCAGCAGGAATACGGAAAAGACGAAAATCGGCGCGCTGATGTATGCGGTGAACAATTTCCATTGCCTGCGTACCGGGTCTGTTTCCGGAGGCTGTTCCTTTGCGGAAGCGATCACGCCGGCAATATGAAAGACCGCGGCCAGGAGCAGCGGGGCATTATGCACGGTGGCGCTAACATTGACACCCCATCGATCAATGGTCCATCCCGAAGCAAAACTTCCGGTGCCGAAGACCAGCACACCGGTACCGAGCAAAAGGATGGGTGATGAACCGCTGGCCAGGTAGCTCCTCATGGCTACGTAGGCAACGACGCACGAAACCAGGAAGAGAAAAACGGTATTCAGGATGGGAAAGAGATATGCAGGTTCTATGACTTTGGCTGATGGATGGAGGAGGCCGAAGATGATGATCAGGACAATGAGTACCGGGACGGGAATGAGGGCAAGATAGCGAGTCAGATTTCTGCTCTTTCTTGTGACGTTCTTCATCGAGAAGCCAGACGTTTAAAAATTATGCCCCAGATGATTGGCTGCATTTCCCGGTTGGGCAGTTCTTGCTTTTTAATACTTCTGCGAAGAAAAATACTCCCCGTCTCTTATAAGGTTGGTGCACTCTATCATAATTATCGAGAGGATACCAATAATTAATAGATCAACATCCAATATTTATGCAATAATACCGAGGCG
>VFSW01005331.1_pt1 | contig 19036 bp, 16 predicted proteins | sample 5358111 | NCBI WGS metagenome assembly VFSW01 (sample SAMN11554181, study PRJNA540505) | mine drainage metagenome | isolation source: sediment from site ElyBrook_90M | place: USA: Ely Copper Mine, Vershire, VT | collected 2017 | reverse complement strand
TCTTCAGGACGGCGTTGTAACCCTGAGCGAACAACGTGGCGTTGTTGTCAGTGGGCGAACCCTTCATCACGTACACGGTCGGGTTGGCGACGTGCCAAGCCGAAACGCAACTAACGAGACCCTTGCCAATCAGGGTGCCAACAGCGACGTTGTTGAAGCTGACGTAGTAGTTACGTGATCCACCCAAAACCAAACGGTCGTAGTCGATTACCTTCACACCGCGCTTTGCCGCGTACTTCTCAATGTTTGCACCAGTGGTCGAGTCCAGTGCGTCCAGCAAGAGAACCTTCGCGCCCTTGGTGATGTCCGCCTGAGCATCCGCCAACTGAGTAGTCGGACTTCCCTGTGCGTTTTGAATAATGTACTGCGAGGCCTTCAATCCGGCAGCGGCGAACGAAGCCTTCAGATACGGGGCATCGAACTCGGTGTAACGAGCTGAGGAGGTCGTGTCGGGAAGGATAACGGCAATGGAGCCGGTGCCCTTAGCGGCAATACTCTTCAGGTACTTCATAGTGGAAAAGCTCGTATTAAACGTGCTATCCGAAACGGTAGGCGTGCTCGCACTACTCACGGCGGGCAACATGGCCGCAGCAACGCTGCCGACCAGGGTGACCGACGCAAGAATCCTTGCAGTCTTGAAATTCATCTCCCCAACTCTTTTCTGACGCCCGAAGGCGCCTCTCGGTTTTGCTGTACATCAAAGTCCGCCACGCTCACGCGTTACGGCATTGAGAAACTAACACCAAACAAACCAATGTGAACGCATTGTTTCACCTGATTGTCACTTGAAACGATTAAAGAGACAGCCGTTCCTGCAAGCGTGCCTGGGGTCACTGGAAATGACCGACGGTGCCGAGTTACTCAGGTGTTGAGACCGGTAATGGTTCCGAGCAAGCTTTCAACCGTAAAGTCCGAGGTCAAAGCGTCTTTAACCACTCGGCCCAGACGAAGGACGATGATCCGATCCGTCACTTCGAGAACGTGGGGCAGGGTGTGAGAAATGAAGAGTACGCAGAGCCCGTGGTCGCGCGCGGCAGAAATGACTTTCAGCACTTCCAGTGATTGACGAGCGCCCAAGTGGTTCGTCGGCTCGTCCAAGATGATCACGTGCTGGGCCCACATCGCCGCTCGACCAATGGCGACCGCTTGGCGCTGACCGCCCGAGAGTTGAGAGACCGTGCGCTTGGAGAGGGGAACCGTGATACCCACCTTCTCCAACTCCTCCAGCGCCTTTCGCTCCATGGCCCGTTGGTCGAGGAATCCGAGTTTGCCCAGTATCCCCTTCTTCTCGAGTTCCCGGCCCAAGAAAATGTTCGATCCAATGGTCAAGTCCGGGGCCAGTCCCGAATCCTGGTAGAGGGTTTCGATACCCGCGGCCATCGAATCGTGTGGGGACTTCCAGTGTCGCGTGACTCCGTCAACGATCAATTCTCCCGAGTCCGGGTTATGCACACCCGAGATCGTCTTGATCAAGGAGGACTTGCCCGCACCGTTGTCCCCCACCAGACCGATCACCTCGCCGGCGTAGGCCTTGAAGCTCACGTCGGTCAGCGCCTTGACCGAACCGTAGGACTTGTTGATATTGCGCAGTTCGAGGATGGGCTCTCTCTCGTTGGTCATGTGCGCCTCTTCGATCCAGAACTCAACGATTGCAAGACGGCCGCGAGGGCGATGAAGCCCGCCACGACCACTTCGTTCCAGGTGGTCGCCACGTTGATGAACACCAGACCATCGTGAACGACGGTCAAGATCGCCACGCCCAGGATGATGCCCGAGAATCGTCCGACGCCACCCACCAGGCTGACCCCCCCGATCACGACGGCCGCGATGGCCTCGAGCTCGTTACCGATGCCGTTCTGGGGAGCACCGCCACTGGAGTTGAAGTACCAAATCATCCCAGTCAGCCCGGCGAGTACCCCCGACAACACGTAGACCGACGCCACGTGACGATTGACGTTGATGCCGGCGGCTCGGGCGGCGAAGGGGTTGGACCCGATGGCGAAGTTGTAGCGACCGTAGCGCGAGACGTGCAAGACGATGCCCAGAATCACCGTGATGCCCAGAACGATCAGGGTGAGCCAGCGGAAGATCCAGAATCCCGTCGAACTCCATACGGCGGCCGCGGGGTCGTAGCCTACGGTGCCACCCTTCGAAAAGACCAGGGCGAGTCCTTCGCCCATGCTCAGCGTCACGAGGGTCGCGACGAAGGGCACCAGTCGCGCTTTGGTGATGAGTAGCGCGTTGATGGTGCCCACCACGCCACCCACACCCGCGCACACGAAAGTACCCACGAGGAGGGAGGGGAACTCGCCGAAGTGGTGTCCCTCGAGGTATTGGATGGCGTAGGCACCAACAACGGTCGACACCGCAATGGTGGAGCCCACGGAGAGGTCGATGCCCCCCGAGGTGATGACGTACATCTCGGCCGCGGCGATGAGCACGGCTTCGGAAAAGTCGACGAGCAGATTGGTGAATTCACTGGTCCCGAAGAAACGAGTGTTGTGGAAGTCGAAGAAGATCATGACGCCGATGAGCACCAGGAAGAGGATGAACTGCTGGTTGGCGGCGTAAGTGGCGATGCGCTTCAGCGGCGAAGGTGGTGGCGCTTCGTTGCTCGAGGCAACGGGTGTCTCAACAGTTGACACGGCACTTCCTTAGGACGGCATCAGGGATTGATGCACTTCGTATGAAAATACTGCACGAGACCATCAGACCCCCGGACGCCTGATCCAGCGCGCCCGGGGGTCTGAAGTGTGTGTACTTAAGCCGTCTTGTAGACGTAGGTCGCGCAGAGCTTGGCGCAGTTAGCCGGCGTCAAGACAATGTTGGCCAGCGTGGTCAGGTGCGAGATCTTGCCCTTGCCCGTCAGCTTCGCGTAGACCGCGTCGATGATGTCCTTACCCTCGAGAGCGGGCTGCTGGGAAATGATCGCCGAGATCTTGCCCGCCTGCATGCTCTTGATGGTCGTCGCGTAGGCGTCGTAACCCACGACCTTGATGCTCTTGGCTGCGCTGCCGGCGGTGAGGATGGCCTGAGCCGCGCCCTCGAGGTCGGTACCGTCAATGGCGAAGATGCCCGAGACCTTGTTGGCCGCCAGGTCCTGCTTGAAGCCTGACGTGGCCACCGCGGGCTGGGAGTTCGAGACGATGGGGTTGAGCGCCTTGATGTTCGGGTACTTCTTCGCCACTTCAGCGGCGAAGCCCTTCAGTCGAGCGGCGTCGGTCGAGGTGGTGATCGAGCTCACGCCGATCGCGACGACGCACTTGGAGGCCGCGGTGCAGTTCTTGGCGTAGCCCATTGCCGAGGCCAACGCGTCCGCGGCGGCCTGGCCACCCTGGAGGTTGTTGCCCGTCACCCACGAAGTGATGTTGCTCTGGTTAGCGTCACCGGAGTCAACGTTGAACACCGGAATCTTCTTGGCGATGTACTGAGCGACCAACGGCTGCAGTGCCTTGGTGTCGGTCGGCGCCAGAACCAAGGCGCTGGGCTTGATGGCGAGCAGGGTCTGCACGATGGGGATCTGAGTGGCCGAGGAGTAGACGCTGGGATTACCCTGCCAGACCAAGTTGATTCCCAACTTCTTGGCTTCGGCCGACGCGCCAGCCTTCATGGATAGGAAAAACGGGTCCGAGGCAGCGCCGACAACGTAGGCAACCGTGAACTTCTTGGACGCCGCGTTGGCCACCGCAGCAGTTCCCCCAACGAACGTGAACACCGACGCAGCCAGAGTCGAGGCCACCGCCGCACCCTGAATAAGCCGCATTGAACGTGACTTCATGATTTTGCTTCCCCCTTTGCCCGAACCATGAGACCATCTCACGGACTTGTGGACAACGTTGTCTCACACTAGCGATGAGGACCATTCGTGTCAAACCATTCACGCAAGAATTTTCGACGCCACGGGGATCACCCGTTCACTAGAACTACCGAAATTCAGACTTTTCGGGTAAGCCCTGATTAGCGTTAGTTGTCACCCACGAGGAGGGGAATCTCGCCCGAGCCCCGGGCGATAAACGTTGTCTCGACAATCTTCTTTTGCGATGGGCGATCGTCACCATCAAGACGCGCGAAGAGCAGGGCAGCGGCCTCGCGGCCAATGGTGACCGGGTCTTGCGCCACCACCGTCACCGCGGGTTCCAAGAGGTCGGCCAACAAGAAATCATCAAAACCGACCAGGGCGACGCGTAGCTGCAATGCGCGTTCGCGAATCGCGCGCACCGCACCGATCGTCAAGAGGTTCTGTCCAGCGAAGAACGCGGTCGGCGGGACCCCCACGTCCAGCAACTGACCCGCGACCGCCTGCGCCGCCTCGATCGTGCGCAGATTACGCACCACCAGGTCGTCCTCTACTGCGAGTCCCGCACCGATGAGTGCGTCGCAGTAGCCGAGGTAACGCTCCTCCGCGGTGTGAATCGTGACGAGGTCGCCGAGGAAGGCGATTCGCCGATGTCCCCTCGACAACAGGTGTTTCACGGCCCGCGCCGAACTCTCACGAGAGTCTGACAACACCGTGTCCGCTTCGAGGAGGTAGGGCGGGCGATCGATGAAGACGAAGGGGACTCCGGCCATCTGCTCCTGGCGCAAGTACTGGTGATCGCGACTCGCCGGAGCGATGATGACACCGTCGACACGATGACGCGACATCGAGGAGGTGAGTTCGTGTTCGCGTCGAGGATCTTCGTCAAAGCTTCCACCGAGCACCGAGACCCCCCGAGCGATGGCCATCTCCTCCACGGCACGGTAGATCGTGGCCGAGAACGGGTTCGAGAGATCTTCGAGTAGAACACCGATGGTCGAGGACCGTCCGTCACGTCGCCGAAGAGCGCTGGCACCAAAATTGGGTTGGTAGTGCAGTTGACTGGCCGCTCGGCGCACTCGCTCCACGAGTTCCGGGTTCACGGTGGGTTCGTCATTGATCACCCGCGACACGGTCTTGAGACTCACCCTCGCGAGCGCGGCGACGTCCTTCATCGTCGCGCGATAACCCGGACTCCTCACTGGCCCGACATCGAGCATCTCTCATCCCCCTCGAATCCCCCCACGACTGGAAGGAACATTCAGATGGTAGTGAGATAACGTTGTCTCCACAAGACAAGCTCGTCGCCGACGCCCGACGGAGCGAAAGATTCTTCTGGCGTTCACACGAGACTGTGGAGAAAGTGGCTTTGCGTTGAGTTCACACCCCATTGCGGTACTGGGCGAGAACCTGGTTGACCTCCTGGTATCTCGCGACGGCACGGTCAACGCCGTCATCGGCGGTGGACCCCTCAACGTCGCCCGCACCGTGGGGCGACTCGGTGGAGACGCCCGATTCATCTCGGGAGTCTCCGCGGACGCTTTTGGCACCTTCGTGCGCGAGGCCCTCGCCGAGAGCGGCGTGGAACTCACACTCGCCACGCCCCTGAATCAACCCACCACCCTGGCGGTCGTGGAGCTCAATGCCCAGGGTCCTCGCTACCACTTCCATTTGACGGACACCGCCGCCTTCACTCTGGACGCCCTCGCCACGACCCGTGCACTCAACGCGATCCCCGATCTCGCCGCCATCTACTTCGGGACCCTCGGGTTGCTCGTCGAACCAATGGCGTCGCTGGGTGAGTCCCTCGTCGTGGAGGCCCCGAGTGAGACCCTGGTCGTCATCGACCCCAATTGTCGACCCAGCGCGATACGCGATCATGACGCCTATCGCGCGCGAGTCGCCCGGCTCAGTGCGCGTGCTGACGTCGTCAAGGTATCGACCGAGGACTTGGAGTATTTGCATCCCGGCGTCTCGTCGCTCGAGGCCGCGCGCGCGATGGTGCACCAGGGTGCCACCTGCGTCATCGTCACCGACGGTGCCGCCCCCGTCACGGCGCTCACCAGTGAACTCGTGGTCAGCGTCGCCGTGGCGCCCACCACGGTCATCGACACCGTCGGCGCCGGCGACGCCCTCGTCGGTGGCTTCATCACGTGGTGGACCGGCCACGAGCTCGCTCGCCATCACCTGCACGACGCGGCAACGCTCCACGACGCCGTGGCGGCGGCGATTGAAGTCTCACGACTCACCTGCCAGCGTGCGGGGGCACAGCCACCGCGTCGTGACGAGGTTCTCGAACTACGCGAGTGGCGCTGGCTCTAGTGTCGCGATCACTCTTTCCATAGTCTCCATGATGGCGACGGTCTCGTCCAGTGGCATCACGGGACTCTCGATCAGACCCGCCTCGAGGCACCGGGCCACCTCGACGGCCTGAAATTGAAGCCCTCGGGGCGCCACGTCGAAGTGGTACTCGGTCACGTCGTCAGTGCGGGTGATGAGGCGAAACGACGAGGGGGCGTAAAAGTCGGCGTCGATCTCCACCCGTGCATCGGTGCCCGTGACGCACGCGCGCGTGGCGGTTCGAGCACGTGAGGTGCAGGTGAGGAGTGCGTGGGCCCCTGATTCGTATCCGAAGATCATTGAGGCCTGCCCGTCCACGCCCGTGAAGGCGGGATCGACCATCGTCACCATTCGTGAGGGAGGACCCAGCAGCATCGACGCGAACGACACCGGATACACCCCGAGGTCCAGCATCGCACTACCCCCGAGTTCAGGGGCGAAGAGCCGCGAACTCGGATCGGGAGCGAACCACTTTCCGAGATCGGCCTCGACCACCACCAGTTCGCCGAGCACGCCACGCGACACCAGTTCGCGCAACGTCACCACGTGCGGCAGGAATCGCGTCCACATGGCCTCCATCATGAAGAGTTTCTTCGTGCGCGCGAGGGCGACGAGGTCACGGGCCTGGGCTGCGTTCATGGTGAAGGCCTTCTCCACGAGCACCGGCTTGCCGTGTTCGAGGGCGAGTACGGCGTTCTCGAAGTGCATCGGGTGCGGGGTGCTCACGTAGACCGCATCCACTTCGGGATCGGTCACCAGCTCCTCGTAGGAGCCGTAGCGGCGCGGCACGTCGAAGGCGTCGCCGAAGGCATCCGCGCTCTCTCTTCGTCTCGAACCCACCGCGACCAATTCGCCCACGTCAATGAGTTGCAGGTCGCGCGCGAACGTCGACGCTATCTTGCCGGTGCCAATAAATCCCCATCGCACTGGTCTGGTCATCGTGTGTTTCCTCTCCTGGTGAACGTGTCGCACCGAACCCGTTGTGCGCGCGCGTCTAGCGGTCGCCCACACGATAGCGAAACCGACCACCGTGACAGTCTCTAGGCTTCGCACATGATTTCGTGCGCCCACCACGTCCCCTCGCCGACCGGCGACTAGCGATGCCACGGCTGCGCGAGTTCAGTGGGGGCGGGCTCTCGCCCTACTTACGCCAACACGTCGACAATCCCGTCGACTGGTGGCTGTGGGGTGATGACGCCCTCGCCGAAGCGGTTCGTCGCGACGTCCCCATCTTCTTATCCGTGGGTTACGCCGCGTGCCACTGGTGCCACGTCATGGCGCACGAATCCTTCGAAGATCCAGTGCTCGCGTCACTCCTCAATGACAACTTCGTCCCGATCAAAGTGGATCGCGAAGAGCGGCCCGACCTCGACCAACTCTACATGGCGGCCACGCAACTCATCAGCGGACACGGTGGTTGGCCCATGTCGGTGTTCTTGTTGCCCGACGGGCGACCCTTCACCGGTGGCACCTACTACCCGCCCACCGATCGTCACGGCCAGGTGAGTTTCACGAAGTTGCTCGACGCCGTCTCGAGCGCATGGCGCACGCGGCGCGGCGAAGTCGAAAGTCAAGCACTGACACTTCAACAGGCGCTTGCGCGCGAGGTCGCCTTCGTCGAGCACCTCGCCCCGCACGCCGCCCGTCTCGATCTGGCCCTGGTTCGCCGAGAACTCGCCACCGAGATCGCGAGGTCCACCGACGGCGACGGAGGGTCGTCGGCGCCACGGTTTCCCCGGCCGAGCTACGTTGACGCCCTCGACGGCTTTCGCGACGAGCCCACGCGAGCGGCACGTCGGCGCATCTTGCACGCGATGTGCCAACGGGGTCTCTTCGACCACCTCGCCGGCGGGTTCGCACGATACAGCGTGGACGCGCTCTGGCACGTGCCGCACTTCGAGAAGATGCTCAGCGACCAGGCGCTTCTCGCGCGAACGTACTTTCGTGCCGCGCGAGCGGAGGATTCGCCCCACCCCTACGTCGACGTGGCGCGGCGAACGGTGAGCTTCGTGCAACGTGAACTGCGAGTGCGACAGGGGTATGGTGCGTCGCTGGACGCCGACGCTGCCGGCGTCGAAGGATCGCACGTGACCTGGACCGCCGACGAGGTACGCGTCGCCCTGGGCGAGGCGGGTCTCGAAGGACTGACCTCGGACGTGACGACGTACCTCAGCATCACTGAGCGTGGTGACCTCGAGGGGCGCAGTGTGCCGCGCCTCGCCCTCGACGCCGACTTCGTGGCTCCCCGGGAACTTCAACCCGCCCTCAGCGCCCTCTGGATAGCTCGTCAGCGGCGACCCCAGCCGAGCCGCGACGACAAAGTCATCCTCGAATGGAATGCCATGTTCGCCAGCGCGCTCTTCGCTGCTCGCGACGAGCAACTCAACCTCGACGCCGAGGCACTTCTTCGCTCTCTCGAGTCCAGTCATTTCTCGCGAGGCCACTGGTGGCGCACCGAGAGCTGTCGCGACTACGCCACTGCCGCCGACGTGGCGTGGCTCATTGACGCCTACGTCGACGCCTTCGAAGTGGCCGGGAACGACGAGTGGCTCGATCGAGCCAACGACGCGGCGAGTTACCTCATCGAGCACTATTGGGACGGGCCAGTACCTCGGGCCCGTGCCCCCCACCAGGGAGGAGGTCTTTTCAGTACCTCCGACCAGTGCACCGATTTGTTCACTCGCCCCAAGGAGATCTTCGATGGAGCCACCCCCTCGAGCCACGCCGTGGCGACCCGCTGCCTCGCGCGACTCGCGTTGGCACGAGCCGATCAAGACCTCCTCTGCGTCGCGGAGCGCCTCGTAACCCTGGGCGCAGAGGTGATTGCCACCCACCCCCGCGCGGTGGTCGACCTCGTCGAGGCGGCCTCTTTCGTCACGGGTGTCGAGGTAGTAATTCCCGGTGTCGCCAACGCCCTCAGCGAGCACGTACGATCATTACCTATGTTGCGCGGCGTCTTGATCACCGGCTCGGGTTCCTCTCCCCTGCTGCAGGACCGCCATGAGGGCCTGGCCTACGTCTGTCACCAGGGGTGGTGCGAACGTCCCGTCGGCTCCGTCGAGGAACTCGCGGCGTTGCTCGAGAAGGAGGTGTGAACGTGGCCCTCTGGCGTCGAGATCCCGCCGCTCGAGCGATCAAGCACCTCGTGGAACGCACCCCCCAGTCCATCGTCGTCGACCTCACGCCGGGCAGCACCGTCGTCGGCCTGGTGCTCGGTTCGACCAACGAGACCACCACGGTCATTGACCTGGCCTCGCACACCATCGTGCGCTGGCGGATCCCCTGGCCCGACGATTTTGATTCCGATCTCGCGGCCTTCGACGTGGTCGAAGGGGTGCTCGCCGACGACATCGAGCGCACTGACCTCGCCCAACCCGAGGCCGTGACCCTGGCGGATCTGCCGCGTCGACTCGGCAACTACTCGGGTCGCCACGTCAGAAAGTGGCTCGAACAACTCGCCACTCCGGCGGATGGCCCCCTCTTCGGGTTTCGCGGACCGAGTGCGCCCTACTGGGAATTCCGTGGAGAGCGTCCGAGCGTGGCTCTCATTGCCGCTGACCGCGGACCCCAGTTGATGCGGCGCACCGACGATGGATCCACGTGGGTGCGTTTCGGCTGGTACGGCGACGACATCTGGCTACTGTGCGAGGACAATCACGCTATTCGCACTATCGAGGCCACGCGGCGAACCTCACTGGCGGGCAAGGACCTGGCGACGTCGTTAGGTTTTCGTCCCACCTACATCTTGACGACGCTCTCACAGCCCATCGACGGCCATTGCTACAAGAGTTGCACGGGGCTCCTGCCACGCGGCTAGGACGCTCGAACTACTTGAACAACTTGCCCGACGCCAGTGTTTCGGCCATCGCCCAGCCAAAGACCACCAGACGCTGCCCCTTCTCCGCCTCGATGCCCTCAAAGAGGACGTGAGCACCATCTGGTATGACCCCCTTGGAGGCCACGTAATCGAGGCCACCCACTGCACCGTTCGGCACGGTCATGATGAACGTCTTGTCGTCGATTGCCTTCTCCGACCCGAACCGCTTGGCCAGACGGCGTCCCCAGGCGCGGTCCTCACCCGTCGGGCGATAGCCCAAGCGCGGCACAATATCCTCGAGTCCTAAAAAGGCCCGAAAACCGTCAGGGGTGGTGAGACGAGATCCGAGCAGAACATCTTCGTCGGGGAACGCCAACAACGCTCGGCGGAATTGATCGTGCAAGATCACCTTCAAGGTCTGGTCGGACTTGGCGTTGCGGTCAACCAAGAGCAAGCCAATCAGCAACGAGGGAGTCCCCCCAATGCGTTCGAGAGTGCAGAATGAATAACCCCGCAATTTGCCGGCCTCTCGAGCGTGGGTGACGAGTACCCACTCCTCGCGTTGCTTGGACAAGAAGCCAATGTCGAAGTTGGGCTCGCGCTCGACGCACAAGTCGGCCATCTCGGCCAACTCTGCGTCACTCAGGGCAGTGGAATCCTTCGTGGTCACAGTCATCGCCATAGGTATCCATTCTACGACGCGCCAGCACCCTTGAAAACCGCTAGGCCTTGATGACGTTTCTCCCGAATTCACTGCGCAGATCGCCCACGACCGAGGAGATGGCCACCTGAAAGTCGGGCCCGAGTTTGAAGGCCTTGCCCTCAAGGCCAGTTTCGAGGATAACCGGCGATGGGCCCGGGTATCGCTGGAGAATCTCCTTGAGTTTGGCGATGGCCGAGGAGGTGAAGTCCTCCGGGCGAAAACTCAGACGAAGCTCCCCGTCGCCACGGTCCACGTGCAAGACCTCGACGTCCATCGCACCAAAGCGCGGCTCGTCGTCGCGAACGTCGACACGGACCTTCACGACCACGATGTTGTCCTTGGCGAGATACCCGCTGCATTTTTCGAACACCTTGGACGAGAAATTGACCTCGACTGACCCACCCAGGTCCTCGACCACGGTGCGGGCGTAGGCGCGACCGTCTTTCGTCGTGCGCAACTGGACCTCCGAGAAGATGCCGCCGATCTTGAAGGGGCGGTTCGACTTGGCCAACTCGTCCGCCTGCTCGCGCAGGCTCACCAGAGTACCGTCGGTCTTCGTGGCCAACACGTGCTCGACCGCATAGAGCGGATGATCCGAGACGTACGTGCCCAACATCTCGCGCTCGAAGTCGAGTTTGACGGACTGTTCGAACTCGGTATCGGGAATCGCCACTTCGGTACCTTCCCAGTCGTTGGCCCCGTCGGTGTCCAAGGCCGCGAAGAGGGTCGAGATACCTAGCGAGAGGTCCTTGCGACGTGAGAGCGTGGTTTCGATGAGCTCATCGACCTTGAGCAGTAGTCCCCAGCGCGCGACACCGAAGGAATCGAAGGCACCAGCTTTGATCAGGGACTCCATCGTACGACGGTTCAAAACCGAGGGGTCGACGCGACGCACGAAGTCATACACCGACGCAAAGGTACCCGCCGTCTCTCGCTCGACCACGATCTTCTCTACCAGTGCCTCGCCCACGTTACGCACCGCCGCCATGCCGAAGAGAATCGTCTGGGGGGCGGTGAGGCTCGGCGCATATTCGCCGAATGATTCGTTGACGTCGGGCACGCCGACCATAATTCCCATCTGGCGCGCCTCGTTGAGATACAGCGACGCCTTGTCCTTGTCGTCACGAAATGAAGTCAACAACGCCGACATGTACTCCACGGGATAGTTCGCCTTGAGCCAAGCGTTCTGGTACGCCACGAGTGCGTAGCCGTACGCGTGGCTCTTATTGAAGGCGTAGTCGGCGAAGGGTTCGATCTTGTTGAAGATGGCCTCACCCAACTCGCGCCCGTACCCCTCACGTTCGGCTCCGTCCACGAATTTGGCACGCTGGGCCTGGATCATCTCGCGGATCTTCTTGGAGCACGCCTTGCGTAGGTCGTCCGCCTCGGTCATGGAGAAGCCGGCAATCTTGGTGGCCACTCGCATGATGTCCTCTTGGTAAATCATGAGACCCGAGGTTTCGCCCAGGATCTCGGCCAGATCGGGATGGTCGTAACTGACATCCTGGCGGTGATTCTTGCGGTCCGCGTAGTCGTTGTGCGCGTTCACGCTCAAGGGGCCAGGACGATAGAGCGCAATCAACGCCGCGATGTCGTCGAAGGACGTCGGTGCCAAGCGACGCATCAACTGACGCATCTTCTCGCCCTCCAGTTGAAAGATTCCAATCGAATTTCCCAATTGCAGCATCTCGAAGACCTTGGGGTCGTTCAAGGGCGCGTGGTCGATGTCGACTTCGATTCCGTGTCCGCGACGGACTAAATCGAGGGTGCGCTCGATAATCGCGAGGTTACGCAACCCCAGGAAGTCCATCTTCAAGAGCCCGAGCTTCTCAATTGCGGTGGCTTCGTATTGGGTAACAATCGGCGCGTCCTCGGGTGAGGAATTGGGACTCGCCTTGCGCTGCACGGGCACGTAGTCCAGGACGGGACCGCGGGTGATGACCACGGCTGCGGCGTGGATACCGTCCTGTCGTCGCTTGTCGACGAAGCCCTTGGCCGTGTCAATCACGTGAGTCACGTCGCTATTGCTCTCGTAGAGCGTTCGCAGTTCGGCCGCTTCGACGTAGCGGCCCTCGTAGCCGGGCATGGGTTCGAAGCAGGCCTGCAGCGGCAGGTCCTGTCCCATCACGAGCGGCGGCATGGCCTTGGCGATCTGGTCCCCTAGCTGTGGGGGGTACCCCAGGACGCGCGCGGCGTCGCGCACCGCGGCGCGCGCCTTGATGGTCGAGAACGTGACGATCTGAGCGACGTGGTCAGCGCCGTATCGTTCGGCGGCGTAACGAATCATGTCACCGCGGTAGCGCTCATCGAAGTCCATGTCAATGTCGGGCATCTGCTTACGACCCGGATTGAGAAAACGCTCGAAGATGAGGCCGTAGCGAATGGGGTCCAGGTCGACGATCTTGAGGCAGTAGGCCACGCAGCACCCGGCGGCCGAGCCGCGCCCGGGCCCCACCCGGATGCCCTTCTCACGCGCGTGTCGAATCAGGTCCCACACCACTAGGAAATAGTCCGAAAATCCCATGTCGGCCACAACGCCCAGTTCGTAGTTCAAGCGCTCGACGACCTCGTCGGGGAGAGTGTCACCGTAACGTTCACGAGCCCCGGCGAAGGTGAGGTGGGCGAGATAGCGATCCGCTCCGTCCTTGTGAGTCGCCCCCGCCAATTCCGACGGAACCGGAAATTCTGGCAGCGCGTTATTGCCGAATTCAATAGTGAGGTCGACGCGCTCGGCGATCGCCAGAGTGTTGTCACAAGCCTCGGGAATGTCGCGGAACAAGTACCGCATCTCGGCGGCGGATTTGAGGTAGTGCTGGTCGCTATGGAATCGGAACCGCTGAGGGTCGGCGACGAGGGATCCGGTGCCGATGCACAAAAGTGCGTCGTGCATCGCGGCGTCGCCGTGATTGACGTAGTGCAGGTCGTTCGTCGCTAGGAGGGGCGCCTGCAGGTCACGCGCAATCTGCAGCAACTGGGGATTGGTGCGAACCTGTTCGGGAATACCGTGGTCCTGCATCTCGATGAAGAAGTTCTCCGCACCAAAGATCGTCTGGAGTCGACCCGCGAGTTCGCGGGCCTTGAGGTAGTCGTCTTGCAGGAGTGCTTGTAGCACCACTCCACCCAAACAACCCGACGTCGCGATGAGTCCCCCGGCATGCTCCTCGAGCAACTCCCAATCGAGACGAGGCTTGTAGTAGTACCCCTCGAGGAATGCCCGCGAGGAGAGTTGGCGCAGGTTGTCGTAACCGACGTTGCTCGTGGCCAGCAAGGTGAGGTGGTGGTACAACTTCTGTCCACCCTCGGTGTCGCCACCCGTGTCGTCCATCTTGCCGCGTCGCGGGGGACGGTCGAAACGCGAATTGGCGGCCATGTACGCCTCGAGGCCAATAACGGGAGTGATGCCGTGCTTGCGGCAGGTCTCGTAGAATTCGATGACCCCGTACATGTTTCCGTGGTCAGTGATACCGAGGGCGCGTTGCCCGTCAGCCTTGGCCGCCACGACCAGCTCTTCGACGCGCGCCGCACCATCGAGCATCGAGTACTCAGTGTGATTGTGCAGATGAACGAAACTCTCAGCCATCGTCGAGTGCCCTTCCGAGGGTCGGCCACGAGATGACGTGACGGGCCGACTCTAGCGAGGCCCTGTGACGCGTCACCGTGGTCTAGAGGTACGTCCCGGCTCGGGGTTCACCGGTGCCGGGGTTGAGCGAACGGTCGCGCATCTTCTCGAGCTGGGCGGCCGCGGCGGCCTGTTGGGCGAAGAGCGACGCCTGAATCCCGTGAAAGAGTCCTTCGAGCCAGCCCACCAATTGCGCTTGGGCTATTCGCAACTCAGATTCAGTGGGCACCTCGGCACTGAAGGGCAAGACCATACGGCCCAACTCGGTTCCAAGGTCGGGGGACAACGCGCTGGAGAGCTCGGAGATAGAAATCTCGTAGATCTCGCGTAAACGAGTGCGACCCGCCTCGTCGAGCGGTGCTGAACGAGCCTCGTCCAGCAGGTTCTTGACCATGGCACCAATCCGCATCACCTTGGCTGGTTGGGAGATGAAGTCAGTTTCGCCGTCGGATTCCGACGTGGTCGATGATTCTGAAGTCGACCCTTCGTCCCCCGGGGAGAGCACCTCGTCGGGGTTGACGGTCACGTTGTCGTTAGGAGGTAGTTCCACACCATGAAGTGTGCCAGAAAAGTGGCGGGGCGCGCGACGCGGGGCGTTTGACTCCCACCGATAGACTGCCACTGTGAGGGTGTCTACGCGCGGAGATTACGCCAGTCGCGCGCTGTTGAGTTTGGCGCTGGGTGCGGACTTGTCGATGCCCACCTCGGTGCGCGACCTCGCCGAACGTACCGGGTTGCCCCAACCCTACTTAGAACAGATTCTCCTCATCTTGAAGGGGGTCGGACTGGTCCGGTCAAAACGTGGAGTCGGAGGTGGTTACGTGCTCGCGCGCGACACTGACGACATCACCCTGGCCGAAATTGTCGCAGCGGTCGACGGGCCCATCGTGGCCGGTGACTTTGGCGAGCCGCACCGCGACGGCGCCTGCGACCACGAGGGACAGTGTGTTCTCCTCGCGGTGTGGGCGGACGTGGGCAACCATATGCGCGAGCACCTGGCGAGTTTCACCCTGGCGGATATGGTCCTTCAGGCTCGAGGTCTGCAGCCCCAGCGGCGCCCCCACGAGGTTACGACGTGACTTTTTTAAGACCTCGCTAAATTCGACCCCGGTGCCTCTCTACCACGTGGTAAATTAGAAATGCGTCCATAGGAGAAATACCCCTGGGTCCAGCGCACCTCACCCCCAAAGGAGTTGCCGTGAACACACCCCGCCGATCGACAGTCAACACCAATGACATGCTGGGCCTCCTCATGCGAGACCTCGACCGCTACCCGATGCCCAACTACGACGAGCAGGTCGAGTTGGCGAAGCGGGTCACCGCCGGTGACGAAGAAGCCAAGAAGCAGATGGTCGCGGCCAACCTGCGACTGGTACTGCACTGGGCTCGTCGCTACCAGGACCGTGGGGTCGAAATGGTCGACCTGGTCCAGGAAGGCACCTTCGGGCTCCTGCGCGCCGTCGAGAAGTTCGACTGGGAGCGTGGTTTCAAGTTCTCCACCTACGCCACCTGGTGGATCCGCCAGGCGCTCCAGCGCGCCGTCCAGCAACACGGGCGCACGATTCGCATCCCGCTGGAAGTCGGCGAGCAGTTGCAGCGCCTCGAGGCGACCGCGGCGGAACTCACGTCACTCTTTGGTCGCAAGCCCACTGACGAGGAACTCGAAGAGGCCACCGGAATGAGTCGCGAGGTCCGAGAGGGACTCCGCGGACTCGCGGGGGTCACCGCTAGTTTGGACCAGCCCGCCTCCTCGGACTCCGCCACCACTCTGGGCGACTTGGTCGCCCCCAGCCAGCACGACTGGGTGGGTGACATCGAACAGGGAATGATGGACCAGCAGCTTCTTGACGCGCTGAACCAGCTCACCGAGTTGCAACGCGAGGTCGTCACCCTGCGCTTCGGCCTCGGCGGGGCCACACCTCTGTCCCTGCAGGCCACCGCCACCAAGATGGATATTGGCGTGCGCCGAGTACGCCGTGCCGAGGAGGAGGCGCTGGAAGTCCTGCGTCACGACGCCGCCATCCTCGCCGCGCACGTCAACGTTTAGAGATCTCGCTGCTCTCCCAGGAGCGACACCAAGTCCTCGGGCAGTTTCGCACCCGCGCTCACGGGTTCTCCCGTGCGCGGGTGACGGAACGCCAACGTCCTCGAGTGCAGCCAAAATCGTTCTTCGGGTAGACGACGGTCACGACGATGCCCGTAACGCGGATCATTCACCACCGGATGTCCGATGGTCGACATGTGCACGCGGATCTGGTGCGTTCGTCCGGTGTCGAGGGTGAGGCGCAACAAAGTCACCGCGTGAGGCTTATCGATGCGTTCGAGGACTTCATAACCTGTTCGCGCAGGGCGCCCGTCGGCACGCACCGCCATCAACGTGGGTGTGCGAGTCGAGCGCCCGATGGGTGCATCGACCACTCCTCGCTCCTCACTCACGTGGCCCTCCACCAGACCCAAGTAGGTGCGATCCATCTCACGAGTCGCGAGCTGATCGCGCAAACTCAGCAAGCCCTCCACCGTCTTGGCGACGACCAATACCCCCGACGTACCCTTATCGAGTCGGTGCACGATTCCCGGGCGGAACGGATCGCTGAGCCCCTCATCACTGAGCGCCTGCATCTGGGGGAAGCGGGCGAGTAGTCCAGCGACCAGGGTTCCAGTGCGTTGGCCCGCTCCCGGGTGCACGACCTGACCCGCGGCCTTATTGACCACGGCGAAATCGACGTCGTCGAGGACAATGTCAAGGGGCACTGACTCGTCGGGCTCCACGACGCCGGTTTCGGGCGGCGGTAGGACCGCCACCAGGTGCTGTCCTCCTTCGAGGACCAACGAACTCTTGGCCACGGTCTTGCCGTTGACGCTCACCGCACCATTGCCCACCATTGCGTTCGCCTCGGAGCGTGAGAGGCCCGTGAGCATCGAGATCACCCGATCGACTCGAATCGCGTCGAGTGTCGCAGGCACAATGAGATCGAGAGTCTCACCATCGAAGGCGTCCAGGGAATCGTCGCGATCACTCATCGCTGTACCAGTCGCGAGCCTCGCAATAACGAGATAAACAAGGAGATGAATCCGAAGGTAACGGCCGCGTCGGCGAAGTTGAAGACGGGAAAGCCCCCCAGCGAGATGAAGTCGGTCACCTGGTGCGGTACGTGGATCAGCCGATCGAGTTCGTTGGACACTCCCCCGCCCAGTAGGAGCCCGAAGCCCACCGTGGCGAGTCCCGGCGTAGCCTGCAGCGCCACGAAGGCGACTAACAGCACGATGACCAGGGTAATCAGTGTCGTCGCGACCGGACCCGTGGCGTTCAAGGAGAAGGAGATGCCGCTGTTATAAGTCACCCGCAGCCACAGTGGACCGAGGAGTTGACGTCCGTGACCGGTCACGTGACCACGAACCCACCACTTGGTGAGACTGTCGAGAGCGACCACCCCCGCGGCCCACGCCACGACGAGTCCATTGACGTGGATACGCCGATCTAAACGCTGGCGCGACACGTGACGCAGGTGAACACCGGCAACTGGAACTGCAATCGGGGCTTAGATATCGGCTCGAAACACTCATCGCAACGTCCATAACTGCCGTCGTCAATTCGGGCCAACGCCACGTCGATCTCGTCAACCTTCAAGCGAAGCGCGGTAGCGAAGTCCTTGAGCTGGTCGCGCTGGATGTCCGAGGCCACACTCGAGCCATCCTCGTCGTCGTACTCCAGACGCTCGCGGTCCACCAACATCTCGTTGGCCTCGTCGTCACTGATCGCGATCTGTGCGAGGGTCGACTCGCGCGCCTCGACCAGAAGCCCGCGCAACTCCTCTAAGAACTCGGGCTCGTCGGCGTAGGGCTTGGAGTGCATCTTGCGCTCCAGGGCCTCCTGACGCTTTCGCTCCTCGGCCTCGCGACGCTCCTGTCGCTTGAGCTCTTCATGGTTACGGCGTTCAATCTCTCGCTGCTTTCGCTGCTTCTCCGCTTCGATGGACTTTCGCTTGGCGTCGATTTCGCGCTGCTTCTTAGCTTCGGCCGCGGCCTTCTCTCGGGCCTTGCGCTGAATTTCGCGCTCCTTGGCGGCGGCCTTGGCCTTGGCCTCGCGCTCCTTGGCGGCCCTGGCGGCGGCGGCGGCCTTGGCCTTGGCGGCGGCGGCCCTCTCGCGTTCAGCGGCCTTGGCCTTGGCCTCGCGCTCCTTGGTGACTTTGGCGGCGGCGGCGGCCTTGGCCTTGGCGGCCCTCTCGCGTTCAGCGACCTTGGCCTTGGCCTCGCGCTCCTTGGCGGCGTCCGAGACCTTAGCGGCGGGCTTGGCCGTCGCCGTCGTCGGCCTCGCTACGGGCCTGGTGGCCGGGGTCGTGACCACGCTCTTCTTGGGGGGTGCAACGTTCTTCACGGTCTTCTTGACAACTGCTTTCTTGGCCGAAGCCTGGGGGGTTGACTTCTTAGTGGCACTCGCCTTTTTGGCGACGGGCGCCGACGACTTGCGGGTCGCCGGGGAACTCTTCGTGGGGGTGACCTTCTTGGTCAACGTGCTCTTTGCTTCCGTTCTCTTCGCCACGACCTTCGTCGCCGCGACCTTCTTCGCAGCGGCCTTCTTAGTCGAGACTTTGGCAGTAGACGGCATTGACGACTCCTTAGACGGTGTGAACCAGCGCGCTGACCCTAGCAGCCCCGGACGCGATTAGGCGCGACCGTCGGTCGGCTGATCAAAACCAAGAACTTGATCAAAGTCAGCCGGAGGGGCGGGAGGTGGAGCAAGTGGTCTGGGAGGGGTCTCGT
>VFSW01005330.1_pt1 | contig 19037 bp, 22 predicted proteins | sample 5358111 | NCBI WGS metagenome assembly VFSW01 (sample SAMN11554181, study PRJNA540505) | mine drainage metagenome | isolation source: sediment from site ElyBrook_90M | place: USA: Ely Copper Mine, Vershire, VT | collected 2017 | reverse complement strand
GAGCAAATCTGGCTCCGAGTCCTTATAAGTCGCTGTTGTTCAGAGGTTCCCTAGATCGAATTCGACAGTCCCAGGAGGAAGAAAGTTCGCAACTGAGAGCGGGCTCATCATGAACACGGGCTTAATCGCCTGAATGGCGTTACCTGCTTTTAAGATCAATTGGCGGACCGCGAGATGGCGTGCCTTCTTTTCGAACTCACGCATCAAAACTCCGAGTTGCCCATTCGCAGAAGCTGATCGCGGTATCGAAGCGGCATGACGCTCGGCGAGCGACGCTCGACTCCTTTGCAACTCACCGGCATCCGTATCCCTGAACGCCTGAACCCAACCACTGTGCAGTGCACCGTCAAACTTTGCAAGAATCGGATTCGCCGTGAATGCCTTATTGAGAAGTTGAGAGACCCTGGCGTAATCGAAAAGCTCCACCAGGTACTGCGAAGCTGGAGCCCAAGATTCACTCAAACCAGTAATCGAAGTAAAGTTTTCGGCGGCACATTCGTCGCGGGCTTGGAGATAGCTCACCAACTCTTCCAATTCACCAGTGCGAGTTGCCTTCTCGCTCCAGAATTTATCGGCTTCGGTCAAGGTCAAGTCCGTCATTGCCTTCGCTATTGATGCAGTCTCCGAAGTGTTCAGCTTCAGCAATTCAATGATCTGGCCAAACGCCTGTTGCCGTTCGGAAAGAATTCTTTCGCAATCAGAAAGAGCGACTCTCACCTGAACCCTGTCAACATCTCGGGAAGCTGCGGAAAGGCACCAAGCATGAAGACGACCGGAGGAGACGCCTTGCCGGGCGGAAATGATCCACTGGAATTGACGGTCGAGAAGTTTCCACTGAGATGATGTGCCATCCCAATAGTCCGCGAATAAACCGGCAAGAAGGGACTCATGGGCCGATAACTCCGCAGTGAGTTCCGAAGCGGTACGAATCGCCTCCGGGATGGCAACTATGTCTGCAGTGTCCTTCGGCAAAGACGTGTTAATCAACTCGGCAACTTGCGCCTTGGCAATTCTCCAACGTGGCGAAATAGAGCGCCACCATTTGTGCTGAAGTTCCGTGAGCACCATTTCAAGCGACTTCACTTCGATGGACCAGGCAGTGTCCCGAATCGTCGAATCCCACTTGGTGCGAATAGCAGATAAGCGCTCGCCAGCATTCAGGGATTGTTTGATCGTGTCGGCTTGTTCAGTCCAAGAATCTTGCGCTACCTCGATGCCATGGAGTTCAGGGGCATCAAGCAAATGCCTAGCCGTCGCGCAGAATTCTGCTAGTTCTGTGCTTGTCTTTGGAATGTCCTGTCCGAGGAAATCGGAGAGCCGTTGCACTGCATGAGTCAAATCCTGAGATACAGTTGCCGCACGGGTTAACGCTCGGCGGATGCTGTCCGTAGTGGAAGGTAGGACCACTCTGAGTTGGGTTCCCCAAAATGCATGTTGCTGCGGAATCGAGCAACGACGGAGACAATCTTGGACCTGCTGGACCTTCCTCCGCTTACGGTCAACTTCTGCCAATGACCAGGTCTCACAGTCAGGAAGATTGATGTCGGGGATAGCAACTTCCTTCAAACGGGCTAGAACGGGTAATAAGACTCCGTACAAGTCACGGACTGATTCCTGCGAATTCCCAGCAGCGTCATTGACTGCTATACAGTAGCTGTCGAGCTGCGACTTCGATTCTTGCAACAATGGTTGTTCTTTACGGCCGTTTTGCGGAGTGCTTGAGCGGAAACCAGATGTGCGCTTGAGTTCCTCGATTACGCTCTTTTTTTTGACCTTGTTGCTGTGCAATTCCAAGCAAGCAGCACCTAGCCCGACTCTGTCCAATCGCTGCTTAACCACGTCCAGCGCGGCCTTCTTCTCCGAAACGAAAAGTACAGTCTTGCCTGTTGCAAGAGCCTGTGCGATCAGGTTGACAATAGTCTGAGACTTGCCAGTTCCCGGAGGTCCCTGAACCACCATGCTGGTTCCGGCATCTACGTCTAGAAGCGCCAACATCTGAGTACTGTCGGCGTCAACTATAGTCTGAATCGGATTTCGTTGGAGGTGATCATCGACGAAATCACTTTCTCCGAACGATGATGCGTCTCCCGTGAAGTATTTGCTACCAAGCAGCTGATTGAGAATGCCATGCTGGAGTAGCAAATCGTCATTCTTTCCCCAGGTAGTTGGGTCCAAATCTCGGTACATCAGGAATTTGGCGAAAGAGAAGAAGCCTACGGCTATCGAATCCGCATCTACGCTCCAGCCAGGCTGACGAGATACCGCTTTCACCACCCTTTGAAAGTAGCCATCCACATCCAAATCTTCCGATTCTGAATACGGTTCGATCTCGATGCCGTGCGATTGCTTCATAAATTCCAACAGGCACACATTGGGGAGGATATCCTCACCGTTGTACTTGGCTTTGAATCCTTCCGAGGCACTCTTCCGCTCAAGCTCGATCGGCATAAGGATCAGTGGAGCCTGGTGGAATTCTTGAGGTGCGGCTGGATCAGCCCAGGACAAAAAGCCGAGGGCGACGTAAAGCGTATTAACTCTCTGCTCATCGATCGAACTCTTGGCTGCGTAATAGGTCGCCAGCAACCGGTTATCCATCTCATCAGCTGAGTGACAAGTTGGCAGACCCTCGGGCCGATTCTGTACCCTCCGGCTGCCTCGGACATCGAGAGCAGCTTGCGGTGAATCCTTGATTGCTCTTTCGGATTCAATCGACGTTTCGAAGCTAGCAGCTCCGACTGGCACGAATGGAGTGTCCAGGGCTTTCTCGACTAGAAGTCGGAAAACGTCTGAGGGCGTCACTGATGTGATTGTTAAACCGCGTGACTTCAGAGGCCGGTAATTGAGAAGAGGATTGCGAAGCCCGAAATCGAGCAGTTCTTTACGCACTTCCGACAGCGTTGAACGCATTTCCTCGTTGAGAGGTGCTGGATTTCCCATCAGTGGTAATCACCTTAGTGCACAATCTGGTGCAATCCTAGTAGAGCGCCCGAGCCTGGATTTGAAATATCTGGTTATTCTATCAACCGTCGGTACCCCGACATTATCCCACGGATGGGGTATCTATTCGCCCGCTAAAACTGCCCCCCCTCGGTCGTTTAAGTTGGCACACAAATGAGTTACTCACCATTTTTAATGACTATTCGTCACGGCATTGAATTAACACCAAAGACGCAAGCGACGATTCGACTCCTAGCGGCCGTTCCTCCGGCGTCAAGCGGGATTGAAGTAGCTGCCAAGTGAGCCGTCCCGGTCGGCACGTTGCAGCCACGCTGCCGTGGCGTATGCCGCATGTTCATCGCCGTTACGGAAATCCGTCGGGAAGCGTCGTTCGCTTGTTCATTGATGGCTTTTAGTCTCCAGCGAGTCGAGCCGCTCACTCAGTGTAATTAGCCGTGTGCGGAATTCGAGAACAACCGAAATAGCTGAGCTTATGGGAATGGTTAGAACCCACCCCGCCACAATAACCCCGCATCCAATGTCTATCGCTTCTTGCTCTGACCGGACATCCTTTGGAACTGCAAGAAACCAATGTGCCAGCCAGACGGCGATGTTAGCCACCACACCGCACAGAACCCAGAAGAAGATTTTCTTCTTGGCTTTGTTCACTTCGCACTTAATGTTCGCATTGCAGTCCTCTGCGAGTGCGTCAAGTTTGCCAACCTCGGCCATATTTCCTGCTCCCTCCCACTTGTAATGTATCCATTGGAGCATCGGAGCAGTTCAAATCCCACGATGCTGAAGGGTGTGTGAACACTCCGTTCGACGGTTCACACCACGCCCAAAATCCACCCCTCGATGTCGGCGACCTGCCGTTCCTCCCGCGTCAACGCCGGATTGAGGAGCGCCCCCAAAGTGAGCAGTCTCAGTCGGCACGTCACAGCCACGCCACCACGGCGATGGCAGCTTGCTCATCCCCGTCCCGGTCTTCATTCAAGAAGCGTCGTCGCCGACGACACTTCCGTGGCTGAACATGTTCTGGCCTCTACGTAACGTACGTAGCCCCGTCCCAGCAGCGCGAAACTCCCCGGTTCAGCGAGGGCTGCATCTCTAATAGCAATATTTGCACGTCATGTAAGCTCATAAAGGAGGATTTTGGATGAGCACGAAACAACTACTGGCTGAAATCGAGCGCGGCATCAACGCCTTGCAGAAGGCGCGTGCCTTGTGCTTGAAAACTGAGGCTGTTGCACCAAAGTCGAAGGCTACGTCAGCTAAGACAGCCAAGGTAACAAGGGTGCCAGTAAAGAAGGCCGCTAAGGGTGGCATGAGCGATGAGAGTCGCGCCAAGATTGCCGCTGGTCAGCAAAAACGTTGGGCTAAGGTTAGGCGGGAACAGATGAAGGCTGCTAAAGCCGCTCTGGTCGTACCCGCAGCAGAGTAACCCGCTCTCACCCACACGCATAAAGGCCCCGAGGCTATCAATCTCGGGGTCTTTCTGTTTTCATTCGCGGATGCGCTTGTCAGCCCCAGCGAGACTGGACAAAAGCTGCCGAATGTAGGTTTCGGATGCAAACGCTATCCCGGCCTCTATGAAGAGAAGGGCAAGGACGATTGCAGCCTTGCATTTGGTCATGTCGTCGGTGCCGGTGACTGGTGCCGCAATCGCTCCGTCGGGCTAACGCTGTGCCCCAAAGTGGTAACTCGCTTGCGTGGTCACCACGGATGGTTTCCCATCCACCAACTGCGGCTCATATACAAACTGCTTCACTGCGGCAACGACAGGATTGATGAAAGGTTCGTCGCCCCAGATAACCTTAACATTCTGAACCTTGCCATCCTCGCCGATTGTAATGGTTACATAAACTGAACCAGTTCTTCCCGCTAAATCTGGCGGCAACTGCGGCTCCGCCCCTGATAGTTTTTGTGGGTAGAGAACCAACACTCCCTTGTCGGTCACGACTCCCGTGCGGAACTCAGGCCGATATGGAATTGAGGATACATATTCTACCTTTCGTGATGCCTTATCACCATGGCCTTTGATTGAGAACTGAAAGCCTACTTGGCTTTCGACTATGAGGGGCTTCCCATTAAGCAAGAACGGGCGAAAACGACTATCTCGGAGCGCATCCACGCTTGCCGCGACCAAGAGAGTATCGCCTTCAACCGGAGTGCTGAGGATGACCTTTCCTGACTCATCCACGTCGACCTTTAAGATTACGCTGCCCTGAATTTCCGATTTCAACGCTTGCTCGGGATACTTCGGTAGCTCCATGTGGTCAACCATCCCTCCTAGGACACCAGACGAAATCCGAATCATTCGTGGGCGAGGAGAATTGGACTGAGTTGAGGTTTCGCCGCCGTTTTGTGCAACTGCCACGGCACAACATGCTAACGATAGAAGCATAATCCTGATTTTGAGCATTTGATTCCTCGTGACGAAGGTACGATACATCTTCAAAAGCTACGGATTGAACCGCGACTTCCAATTCGCCCAGCGCAAATGTAGTTCAGGGAGAATTGACTCGATATTCCTGCGGGCATTATCTCGGCTATTCATAGGAAGGCGAAAACCGACATCCCATACTCCCCATCTACAAGCTTCGATAGGCAAAACCTCTCGGAAGTACGGTGTACCACAGGTCTCCCAAACCAGTCCCGCCCGAGTTCCGTCAGGCGCAATGACAAAAGCGTCTCCCTCATCGCAAGGTTCTGCTTCCCAGTCAGTAATCTTGCCGAGGGTAAAACCATCGACAGTGACGTCATCAAGAACGAGGAAGCCATGATAAACAGGTGCATTATCCGGGCGGGCAACAAAGGCTGGCTCGGTCGGAAATGCACTCCGCGCTTCGCTGTCAATAGCCAAAGGTCGTCCGTGCCTAGTTTCATCCATCTGAGCCTTCCCTCCGCAGGGCGTCGGCAGTTATTCCGGCCTTCCTCACTGCGGTCCCAACGTCTCTGATTCGCCCTTTTGCCAACAAAGCGGAAAGAACCTAATCTCAAATTCTCCGCGTTTGCTAGTTGTCTGAAATCTCCGTTCGCGGGTTCACAAAACTCCTAGTATCCATCCTTCAACATCCGCAACTTCCCGCTCTTCTGGCGTCAGCGGCGGATTGAAGTAGCTGCCAAGTGAGCCGACCACCGAACTGTAAATGCCGTGGCGGCGTGGCTGAGCTTCGCCATGTACCAGAACTCCCCGTCCATCGGAGAGAGGGTTGGTTCGGCTGCTTTATGTGTGCCTGAGACTGACTATGGCATAGACCGTAAAGATAATCGTGCCGCCGTAGAACGAAAACAGCATTATGCCGTAGACGTATCCTGCTTGCAACCAATCCCACGCCGCGCTGTGCTCCCAATCGATGCAGCCCTCAACGTATTTCACAGCCAAGTATTGGTAGAAGGCGCCAGAGATGATCGCGACAGCAAAGCAGGTCCACATGCCAATCATCCAGCCATTTGCGATGTTCCGGCCTGGAGGCACATAAAGGACTTCGCGGGCAAACGTGAGCGTAACCGCCAAGGCTGCACCGCTCAACTGAATATATGTCTTTGCATTGTCGCTGAACATATTCATGACCTTCTCCTGCCGATCAAATGTTGCAAGTCGTTCGGAGGTCGTAAGCATTTGGAGGTGGCTTTTATTGGGGCGCTTTGGCATGGAGGGATGATAGCAAAGTCCTGGACCACTAGAATTGGAGGGGGGTTGGGATATCCGCAATGGGCCCGTATTTTGTGCACATCAGGAATCTGTAGCTCTGTTGAGTCGCAATATGTTCTCCGGTTAAGGAATACTCGTCGGGATAGTCAAGAACCTTAAGTTTCTGAACCACCACGAATGCCGCAAAATCGTAGCTGAAAGCGCTGCACTTCGGCATACCGCCTTCGATGGGGCTTTTGGACCGCCTCAAACGTTTATCCGGATGTCGCCATTTCAGGGTCGAAGATTGGACTCTTGTCTCCCTGTAACATGGACGCGGAGTCATTATCGAGAGTGCTCAAAACTTCATGGCACAGCATCGGTTTTCATAAGAATAGATCAGTTAAGTGACTATGCCACGGTGCAGCGGTTAGTCGCATACTGATTCGGACTCCTGCTGCGATAACGCCGCTTGCTCTTGAGGGTGGCATTTCATGACAACTTTCTCATAGAGCATTGTGCAAATGTCAACCAGCCGGGAAGACTGTGCACATCGGAGCCTCACTACACGAATTGCCCGACAGACACCTAGTCTTTAGAGTGGAGGGATGTATGCCGACGATTCAGGAGATGGATGATAGCAATAAAACGGTACTTTACGAGGCGTTAACCCCATTCAGGCGGCTTAGAGCGACGCTGATCATTATCCTCCTCCTGGTTGTCATCACCGCCATCACCCTATTCGAGCAGACAACCTGGGTGGTCGGCCTGGGAACCATGGGATGGATGAGCCGCGCGAAGACGGCGGAAATCCTGAACGGGGACCGGGAGGCCCGCGCCTACGCCCTGACTCCGGATGAGTGGGTCACGTACACGGTGGATTTCTCGCAACGCCAGCACGGGTGGCAGTATCGATATGGAAGTGGGTAGAGGGTTAGCCGTATCTATCTCGACCCGCTTCCGCCCATTCCCGGCCACGTGTATCCCCCTGACTACTGCTACGAATACACGGTGCAGTCGGACCCCGGCCAGCGCATGGAGGGATGGTATAACCGCACCCGCACAGTCTATGAGCGCAAGTCCAGCCGCATGTTCGAGGCTTATGTCAGTGCCGCCATTTCAGTGTCCTACCTGCGCACCACTCTGACACGCATCAAGCTGGGAATGGCAGAGGACGAACCGATCGGCAAGAGCCTCATTGCGCGTACGGACTGTGACATGGACCCGTTCGACGAAGATTCTCTCACCCCCGATGCGTATGCCCGCTGGAGCCAAGCCTCCGCCGCGATTACCATGCCCGGTGCGCCCGTGAGCCGGATGAGGATGATTGCCTGCAAGGGGTTCAAGGACGACGTGGGCTCCAACGAGGGCGACGGTGGAGCGAGCACGGGAATGTGCCTCGTGGGCGAGTGCCAGCCGCCGGACCTCAAGTTCTATGTCACGAAGTATGCGGATTTGTTCGACACGCCGGTACCCCTTTCCCCCCACCAGCAGTCCGCAGTGAAGGTGCTGAACGGTCTTGGTGACCTGCGGTACTGGGTAATGGTGGCCCATGAGAACCACATCCTGTTTCAGGATGACCGTATTCGGACGGCGTACGCTGCAGCCATGGAACAGGTGGCCCGCACCATTAACCCGAACCGGGCACCAGGCAGCCGGTCACCCATTGACTTCATGGGCTTGGAAGAGTAACCCGGTCAATTAGTTTTCAGGGAATAGTGGGCTTCCCGTGTATTACCAATTATGGGTAAGAACATCGGAACCCAATCAGAGGCGGCGGTGGCAATGGATTTCGCACCCGCCGTCCTTATTTCGAAAGAGCATTCCCTCCAATAACGTGGTGGTGGGCGCCCGATCGATGACGCCGTGAAGGTTTACGACAACAAGGACGAGGCCATCGAGGACCTGACATCAAGCCCAATGAGGCAGTCCTATTCAAGCTGCGCGACGTGATCATTAGCAAGTGCGAAAGCGACCCGAGTATCGGCGTGATGGACGTGGATGAAGACACGCAGCGCTACCTGGCGGGCCAAATCCAGATCGAGTCGGACGACGATAACTCCTCCGTCGTGGCCATAGAGAGAGATGGCGGTCACACCCGCTGACGAGGACCTGGACCAACATGGTTGGCGGCTTCGGCCCCCTTCCCCTAACAGTTTTCACCCTCAACTCCACGAAGTGAGCCTGGGCCACCTAGGTTGAAAGTGTTGAGGAGAAGTTCTCTCGATTGAGAGGCTCCAATACCGAACACCGAATATGTCCATGACGGCAAGAACCACGGCAGCACTCAAATCTCAACGTTACTCATCGTCCGCGGAGACTTTCCATGACTCGTGTCGCACTATACATGCGTGTGTCCACCGTCGACCAGCACCCGGAAACACAAGGGATTGAGCTTCGCGAATTCGCCAACCAGCGCGGTTACGAAATCGTCCGCGAGTATGTCGATCACGGAGTCAGCGGAACCAAGGCACGGCGCCGCGCTCTCGATAAGCTGCTGAATGAGGCCCGCCGTCGCCCATTCGATGTCGTTTTGGTTTGGTCCTGTGATCGCCTAGCGCGCAGCACGAAACATTTCCTCGACGTGCTGGACGAACTCAACGGTTCGGGCATTCGATTCGTCTCGCAGCGGGAAGCCATCGATACCGAGGGTGCTCTGGGACGCGCGATCGTGGTGATCATCTCGGCCATAGCGGAGCTAGAAAAATCACTCATCGTCGAACGAGTTCGTGCTGGAATGCGCAGGGCTAAACTTGAAGGTCGGCGGATCGGACGAACTCCACTTGACGTTGATCATGCTGCATTGGTTCGCGATCGCCTGTCAGGGGTGTCATTAACGCAAGTCGCAAAACGGTATGGGTTATCACGTGCGAGCGTGGTGCGCTTCGTTCATCAGGCACAGGCGCAAGGCATCGCTGCGATGACTCCGGCAAACATCACCGCGATGAAGGTAGAAGAGGAGTAGAAATGGATGCGGGCTTCAGCGAAGTGGAAATTGGGATAGTTGTCAACCTGCAAACGCTCCGCGAGGTGCTCAAAGAATTGAGCTTCGACGGGAGGCGTTGGTGGATTGCCAGCGATCCACATGACTCGGTCGAAACCGGCTTTGTGACGATTGGCCATGGTGATCCGCAATGCATCGACCGCCTGAACACTCTCTACTATCGCGTTCCGGTGGTAGGGAATGCGGACTGGAAGGCGCGGACGGACAGGCTCATCTTGATGATCGATCCTTCCACCGCCAATGCGGAGGAGCCGGGGTACTACCTGGAAGATGGTCGGCTGATTGAAGACCCGCTTGAAGACTTCATCAGTTTTTATGAACCGATCGAACGAGCCCTTATAGCGCGCCTGCAGGCGAGGAACTGATCGAAAGGCGGCACGATGAGTCACAGACATTGGTGCGATTTCGCAGGCCACGAGTGGGAATGCGAAGGCTACGCAACTCGCATGTATGATACGGGCCCGACGCCGTGCATGTGCATTCAACACGGCGTCTCGATGGAGGAGGGCGATCACAGTGAATGCTCCATTGAACTCCTCGCCTGCCCAGACCATCATGACGAACAGAGACAAGCCATGGGATGGACACCTGGAGAGCCCTGGCCACCGACTCAAGCAGCAACTGAGGAATCCACGATGTTCCTCGATAAAGATGGCAACCACATTGTCGGCTTTTGCCTGTGGTGCGGTAAAGACTTCTACTCCATGGAGGAGGTGGACAAACACAACGACAACGACATGGTTGAATGCGCTGAATTTCACCGGCTGAAGGACTGCGTTCCCATGTCTCAAGGGTCGGAAGGCAGAATCTGCATGCCTCCGGTGCTGCAGGCGCTGTTTGATGAGGCGGAACTGACGGACAGGGGGAATAAAGAATGACCCGGTATGACGACCGCCAGCCTTTGGTGGGCATTTTCTGGCTTGTAGGTGACCAGTTAATCATCGATGCCAGCCAACTCAGTAACGCCGAACCCTACGGCGACTGTCTAACCCACCGCACAAGTCACGTCGACCACTGGACCGAACAGCAACGACTCGGAGCTGTGCCAAAGGACATCGAATACGAAGAGCCCCCACGCGGTCGCGTCGTCTTTAACACAAAGACTCAACGATTCATGCTCTACGCCGACCGGTGCATCATCGGCAAGAAGGCAGTCGTCGAACGAATCAAAAAGGCTATGCACCTCCCCAGTAGCGGGACGGACGTAAGGACGGACGGCCATTATGGGCATTACAGATGTTACCGGTGTCTGGAGACCTCAGTTGATGGTGATGGCGATTCCTAGAACCGGCCTACTATCAATACCGATTGAGATGAACTCGATGAGCACGCGAAAAACACAGCCTGTCGCGCAACAAGACCCCGATTGCATCACCATCGTGGCGATATCCGATACACATCAATTGCATCGAGAAGTCGAAGTCCCACCGGGCGATTTGCTTATCCACGCCGGTGATTTCACGATGTTCAGCAATAGCGCCGCTGCTATTCTCGACTTCTATGAATGGCTCGCGGAGCTTCCCCACCGCTGGAAGATTCTTGTGCCGGGCAATCATGACTTCTTCCTTGAATCAGACCCCACCAGACGCAAATGGGTTCGAAACGCGGCCGTGCTCATCAACGAGAGCATCGAGATCATGGGCCTGCGCATCTGGGGATCGCCGATGACGCCTCTCTACGGCGGGGCCTTCGGGAGAAGCTCAGATCAGGATCGTGCAAAGGTCTATTCGCGGATTCCCACAGATACCGATATCCTCGTCACCCACGGACCGCCTTATGGAATTCTCGACAACGCTCCCGGCTCTGATTATCACGCTGGATGCTCTCAACTTCTCGCCGCCGTGCAGCGGATAAAGCCGAAACTTCACGTTTTTGGGCATGCTCACGGAGGGTACGGCACATTCAACACGCGCGACACGCTGTTTGTAAATGCCGCGCTTCCAGGAAATGGATTCGATCTGAGCAATCGTCCGCATGTGTTCCGGCTGCCTCGAATCTAATCATGGATGTGAGCACTGTCGCGGCAATACTTGGAATGCATACTCCCGATCAACGAACTCAGGCTAGGTGAATGAGCAAGATAACAACCGCCGTGATCGCGGAGCGACTCGGCTGTGCACCTGAAACATGGACGTTCTTCGGACAGTGCTTTGATGCCGGGGAACAGAGCGATCTGAAATGCGCGATTCTGCGGCGGCCCACTCGTTACCTTTTCACCCTTAAACTTGCAGACGGCGGCCCCGGATGCAGATACATCAGCTTAGAGGCGATTCCTCTTTTCAAGTGGCGCAATCCAGAGCTATACCGGCGGCTCATGATCGGCGTTGCTTTGCTGGAGATGAAAAACGACGGGTTCGATCGACAAGACAAATGGCGCAAAGAAAGGGGCAAGGGCTCTGGTTCAAAAGGCTCGGTGCAACGAGGCCTGTAAGGCATTGAATTCTCGCGTGCGAATCGGAGACTTTGGGCAGGTCAAGAAGGTAAAGGTTCTGGACTATCCAGCTTCATTCACCCAACCAAATAACAGGAGCACCTCAACAAGCATCCCAAGCCCTATGCGCCAAAAGACAGCACTCAGACGAGTGTGGCGCTATGCAAAGCTTGAATCGGTGCCGGACTACGCACTGGCAAATAAGAGACTGGTCTCATCGGGCATTTCCGTCTCAGGAGTCCATCAGCGATGGCCCAGTTCGAACGCTCCATCGGCGTGGATTACTCCGGCGCAGTGACTCCCGAACTCACATCCTCTGAATGAACCATAGGCCGATGGTCACTCCACCTGGACCTGCGGCGCGAGGGGGGGAACTCAGGACGCTTACGGGTAAGCTTTTGCGGGGTTCCCGCTTGACGTAACCGCTGTGTCTTGGCATTGAGCGTCCTGCTAATTGTAGGCGTCACATGATTAACGAGATTAAGCCGTCTTGGGAAGGTTGTTTTGGAGTGAGTCAGCAACGTTCCATGGCAGGAGTTCGTCGATTCGCGTAGGCGCGGGCGGCGACCCGGCCAGAGACCATTCACTTTGTAGCTTGATGCAGCAGTCGGCATCCGGGTGCAGTGACTTCAAAAGCGGACAACTGGGGGATCATATAGAGGGAGTGCTGTAAAATTCAGGACTTCGGAAGTGATTTGAGATGGAGTTTGTTGTCATCGACGTGGAAACAGCAAATCAGCGGCCTTCGAGCATTTGCCAGATAGGCATAGCCTGGTTTCGCGGCGGGGTGCTTGCCGAGGTGTGGGGCGAACTCGTCAATCCTGAAGATTCCTTTCTACCCTTTAATACGCAACTCCATGGGATCGGGCCACGGCATGTCTCTGCTGCCCCGACCTGGCCCGAATTGCGGCCGAAGCTCCGCTCCCTACTTGAAGATCGCACGATTGCCAGTCATACGTATTTCGATCGCACGGCTCTGAAGGGTGCCGACGTGCGCTACGGGTTGCCCCCCATCCCAGTTGCAGGTTGGGTGGATACGTGTATGATCGCTCGCCAGGTCTGGCCGCATCTTGCAAACCACAAACTTACGAGCCTCGCCCAGAACTTTTGCCTATCCTATCGAGCGCATGACGCAATCGAGGATGCTCGCTGTGCGGGGCAGGTACTGCTTTTGGCCGCGCACGCCTCGGCTCTTGATCTTGCAGAGATGCTTTATCCCACACCTACGGCGACAAGCCCTCGCCGACGCAGGGTGTTCGCTAAGAACGGCATGGAGTAATAAAAACTTTGGATCAGACTCGTATGATGGTCGGGCAGAGTGTTTACCTCCACGCACGGGGATAGCGCCAGAATATGGCCAACGAACAAGCTGGACAGCTTTATAGAAGCCCATGGGGCAAGATCAATAAAGTCACCGGAGAATACCACCACCTTGCTCATCATTGTGCAGACGTGGCGGCCTGTTTCGAGGTGATTGCATCCTTGCCTGTTTTTCGTGCTCGCCTGGAACGAGCAGCAGGCGAGGCTTTGAAACCGGCGGTGCTGGAGCGGTTGGCAGTAATTTGCTTTCTGCACGACGTTGGAAAGCTGCATCCGGGGTTTCAGGCCAAAGGATGGCCAGAGGGCGCTTGGCGAGAGTCTCTGCACGGACACCTACAGGAAGGCGCGGTCATCTACTCCGCTGATGCGCCGCCGAATCTCGCCACTCACCTTTGTCTCGATGACTTGGTTCGTTGGGGCTTGGAATTCGATTTGCTGTATGCGGCGCTCTCGCATCATGGTCGCCCGCTGGCGGTGAGCAGCACCGGGTCGAACACATGGAGTCGCGTGCGGACGCCACAGGTTGTTTATGATCCGGCCGCAGCCGCTGCTGATCTTGGAGCAGTGCTCCGTGTGTGGTTTCCGCTAGCGTTCTCTTCAGAGGTTAGGGCTTTGCCTAGACGAGCAGAATTTCAACATCTGTTCTGTGGCCTGGTGTCACTTGCTGACTGGCTGGGATCAGACCAAAGATTCTTCAACTATGTAGGCAAACTTGATCCCGACTACATTCATCAAGCGCGGCAACAGGCCCGGAGTGCGGCTCTGGCGATTGGACTGGATGTGACATCGCTCCAATTGAGTAGCGCAAAAGGCGTGAATTTCTCGACCGTCATCGGCTTTGAGTCGCCGAACGCCACGCAAAAAATCGTAGATCGACTTCCGGTTGAAGAGCAACTCGTGATTCTGGAAGCGGAGACGGGGTCCGGCAAGACAGAGACAGCGTTCTGGCGCTTTGCTCGTCTCTTTGAGGCGGGCAAAGTGGAGGGTCTATACTTTGCCTTGCCGACGCGGACGTCTGCGGTTCAACTGCACGGCCGCGTGAACCAAATGCTCAAGCGACTTTTTGGAGAGCACGCGCCGGAAGCGATCTTGGCCGTGCCAGGTTACATGAAGTCCGGCGATGTGGAGGGTGTAACTCTGCCCGGCTGGAAGGTACTTTGGGAGGATGCGGGCAGTGTTTCGGATGAGATTCTGGAGGCGCGCTGGGCGGCCGAAAGCAGCAAGCGATACCTGGCGGCGTTAGTTGCCGCAGGCACGATCGATCAGGCCATGTTGGCAGGGTTGCAGGTGAAGCATGCCCACCTGCGCGGCGCGGCTCTGTCGCGCAGCTTGCTGGTGATTGATGAAGTCCATGCCAGCGATAGCTACATGACCGAGGTTCTGCATAACTTGCTGCGCATCCACACGGGGCGTGGAGGCCATGCGTTGCTGATGTCCGCTACGCTTGGATCGCGTGCACGTGGCAAGTGGCTCGGTATGGCCGCAACCTCCTTTGATGCGGAGAAGATGGTTCCGTATCCGGCCGTATGGGGAAAGAGTTGTAAGGAGCCGCTAAGTGCGCCACCTGCTGAGAGGCAAAAGTCCGTTGAACTGAATTTGCTTCCAACCATGGAGTCTGCGGAATGTGCGCGTATGGCTATGCGTGCAGCTCAGTGCGGGGCGCGAGCGCTCGTCATTCGGAACACAGTGACCGCAGCCGTGGATGCATGGAAGGCAGTCCGTCTGGGTGGTGGTGAGAGCCTCTTGCTAAGCGTCTCCAGCGGCCCAGCACTGCACCACGGAAGATTTGCGCCGGAAGACCGCAAACTGCTGGATCGCGCGGTGGAAGCGGCGCTGTCGCCGAAAACTCGCGGCGATGGCGGCGTGATCGTGATCGGAACGCAGACTCTGGAGCAGAGTTTGGACATAGATGCGGACCTACTGATTACCGACCTGTGCCCGGTCGATGTTTTGCTACAGCGCATTGGCCGTCTTCACCGGCATGCATCCGTCGCACGGCCTGTTGGCTTCGAGGCGCCGCGCTGTCATGTGTTGACTCCGGCAAAAGGACTGGAGCCGCTGCTTGCGCCAGCGTTTGAGAATGGCCTTGGGGCGTGGAGAGAAAAGAAAGGCCACAACGGAATCTATCGCGATCTCTCCATGCTGGAGTTGACTCGGAGACTGGTTGTTGAACATCCCGTATGGACATTGCCCACCATGAATCGACTGCTGGTGGAGAGCGCCACCCACGAGGAACGGATCGACGCACTGCATAGCGAACTCGGACGGAAATGGAGCGACTACCGCAACGAAGTGGTAGGCAGCGAGATTGCCGATCGTGGCGCGGCCAAGAATGTGTCCCTGCATACGGAGATTTCATTTGCCGACAGCGAGGTACTGTTTGCGCAGGATGAAGAATCAATCCGTACTCGTTTGGGTGAAGAAGGCGCCCGCATAACCTTTGCGGAGACCGTTCGCGGCCCCTTCGGGGTCAATATTAGCGGACTAACTCTTCCTGCTCACTGGTCACACGGGCTGGATTCGCGGGAAGCTGTACGGCCAATCGAGGCTGATGGGTTGCTTACCGTGGAGCTAGGAAATAGGATGTTCCTTTACGATCGCAGCGGCCTTTCGAGAGGAAGCAAGTGACTGAGTGCGCACTTAACTTACTAACTACTCCTTTTTTGCATGCATCACCCAATGCGCCAGTGACGCTTCCTGGGTTGCTCGCCTTGCTGGTTCGAGACGAGGTGGAGAGTTACCCAGCGCTTCGTCCGCACCAGGCGCCAGCCTGGCACATGTTTCTGGTGCAATTAGCCGCGTTGGCACTGCATCGGGCGGGTGTGAGTGATCTGCCGGATACGGAGGCTGCATGGGCGCAAGCCTTGCGAGGGCTGACGCCAGAGTTTGCCGACGACGAACCATGGTGCCTGGTGGTGGAGGATGCAAGCAAGCCTGCCTTTATGCAACCGCCTGTGCCGGGTGGTGTCAACCTTGGCAATGTCGCGTCTACTCCGGACGCGCTTGATCTGCTGATCACCTCTCGCAATCATGACCTCAAACAGGCCGTAGCTCGTCAGGCAGAGGTGCAGGATTGGGTGCTCGCCCTTGTGTCGTTACAGACGAGCGAAGGGTTCGGTGGAGCGAAAAACTACGGCATCGTGCGCATGAATGGCGGCTCTTCCTCGCGTCCGATGTTGAGCCTTGCACCGCTGGCGAAAGATCATGCCAAGTCCAATGAGCCAAGTCCTGGGTCCTGGTATCGCCGGGATGTCTCCGCTATGCTGGCTACACGTGCAGAGGAAAGCGCGAAATACGGACATGTTGGTTATCCGCAGCAAGGCGGACTAGGATTGGTCTGGATCGCGCCGTGGCCGGAAGGAGAGCAGCTTCAGTTGCAAGCGCTAGACCTTTGGTTCATAGAAATCTGCCGTCGTGTTCGGTTGTCGATGCGGCACGGACGCATTGCATGTGTTCGTGGCACATCGAGTGCACCGCGCATTGAGGCCAAGAATATGAATGGAGCCTTAGGTGACCCCTGGGCTCCAGTTCACAAGACCGCCAATAAAAGCTTCACCTTGTCGAGCAGTGACTTCGATTATTCCAAGCTAGTGGAGCTATTGTTCTCCGGCGATTGGATTCTCCCACTCCTGGCTTGCCCAGCTTCGTTTGAAGCAGGAGGTGAAACCATGGCGCTTGTAGCTCAGGCGCTCTCGCGTGGAAACAGCAAGACGGAGGGGTTCAAGTCACGCATTTTGCCAATTGGGGGAAGGGTTTCGCGAGCCTTGGGACCGAGGCGCCAAGAACTGCATGAGTTGGCCAAGAAACAAATGGAAGAAATCAGCAGGTTTGATGCCGCCCTTCGCCTGGCATTGACTCTGGTGGCAGCCGGGGGTGATGCGGACAAGCGACGCAAAGAACATTACTCATTAACCGACGGTGCTCGTACAACTCTGGACCACGCAGCGGATGCGATCTTTTTCGAGCGTCTCTGGGCGCGTTTTGAGGCGCAGGAGGCTGGTCGAGAGGCTCTGCAAGCAGAAGAGTTTCGCTTCGCAAGTGAGTTGCACGAGAAGGCGGAGACGATTTTTGAAGCAGCGTTGCCATCGATGCCGTGTGCGCGGCTGTTTCGACCGCGAGCCGAGGCCCGCGCACGCAGGGCCTTTCGAAGTTCCATACAACGCGCTTTTCCCGAACTGTTTTGCGTGCGTGAAAACGAGGATTTAAGCCATGCCAACGCTTGATGAAACGATCGAATCAATCTCAGCGAAACTGTTGAGTCTGGACCCTGGCCCGCTGGCCGAATTGCGGCGAATGGAACCCGACGGCCCCGGAACCCCCATCTTCTGGCGCATTGTGGCGCAGTACGAATTGCGTGATTGCGAACTGAATGCATGGAAGCAGATCATCCGCATGATGGCTTTGTTGACGCCCTGTGGCCATCGCGGCGCCGACGTGCGGCTCCATGACAGGATGCAGCATCTTGGGGCTGTTTTGTGCGACGGCGGCACGCCGACCTGGCCGCCGCCAGGGCCTGAGCCGAAGCCGGTTTATTCCGAGGCCAGGCTGGCCCGGTTTCTCGCCACGCCCGCGGCGCAGCGGGGAGAGGCGCTGGAGCGCATGGCGCGGCTGTTGGCGCGGAGCCGAAGCCCGCAGTACGGCGTGAACTGCATCGAAGTGGCGCGTCTGCTGTTAAGGCAGGAGGAAGCTTACCCGCTTCAGGATGTGGCCAAACATTACTACGCAAGACTTGACCGTGCGGTATACCAAACCAAGCAAGAGGAAGGAATCGCCTAATGTCAGACCCGCGTTTTTTGCAAATCCATACGCTCCACTCTTATACCGCCGCGCTGCTTAACCGGGATGACAGCGGTCTCGCCAAGCGTTTGCCGTATGGCGGCACATTGCGCACGCGCATCTCTTCGCAGTGCCTGAAACGGCATTGGCGCACGGCAGACGATCCGCACTCATTGCATGCAATCACTGGCTCTGAGTTGTCTTATCGTTCCCGTCAGTTGGTGACAAAGCTGGTAATCGATCCGCTGCGAGCAAATTTCGCAGCCGACATACTCGAAGCGCTTGAGCCGGAGTTCCAAAAAGCGGTGTATGGCGACAAGGCTGATAAGGGCAAGCAGAGCCGCCAAACGCTACTTTTCGGCGCTCCTGAGATTCGCTGGCTCGCATCGGAAGCCGAACGTCTGGCGACATCCTCGGAGAGTCCCGCCGCAGCTATATCTGCGGTCGCGTAATGGGCGAAGGGATTCAAGGAGAACATTAAAGTTCTGCGTGAGTCCGCAACCTTGCCCGGTGGATTGACCTCAGCCCTTTTCGGTCGCATGGTGACCTCCGATTCGGCCGCCAATATCGATGCGCCGGTCCATGTCGCCCATGCTTTCACGGTTCATGCGGCGGAGACCGAGAGTGACTACTTCACGGCGATGGACGATCTGAAAGAGGATGCGGACGATGGCGGCGCCGACACGATTCAGGAGACCGAACTCACCTCGGGCCTGTTTTACGGCTATGTGGTGATCGACCTGCCCGGCCTGATCGCCAACTGTGGCGGTGACAAGACGCTCGCCGCTCGTGTGGTGCACAATCTCGTTTACCTGATTGCCGAGGTCTCTCCGGGGGCCAAGTTGGGTTCGACGGCGCCTTATGAGCGGGCCAGTCTGCTGCTATTGGAGGCAGGGGATCGCCATCCGCGCAGCCTGGCCGGAGCCTATCGC